>Ga0268299_1000992_pt1 | contig 63521 bp, 47 predicted proteins | sample NOBtaG_FD_193484 | JGI IMG/M metagenome (GOLD analysis project Ga0268299, IMG submission 193484) | Activated sludge microbial communities from bioreactor in Nijmegen, Gelderland, Netherland - NOB reactor | ecosystem: Engineered > Bioreactor > Aerobic > Activated sludge | place: Netherlands...
CGGCGAGCAGAATACGCCCTATACGACCTGGGACAGAACGCGCCCGCTGTCTGTATACGGCAAGTCGAAGCTGGCCGGAGAGAAAGCTGTGCAACGCCATTTGACGCGGTTTTACATCGTGCGCACAAGCTGGTTGTATGGACCGAACGGAAGAAATTTCGTAGACACGATCAGTTCTATGGCGCAAGAAAGAGACACTCTGCGCGTGGTCAGCGATCAAATCGGCACTCCGACATGCACGCTGAGCCTGTCGGAAACCATCGCCGACCTGATTGTCACCGGCCGCTGGGGTATCTATCACGCCTGCGATGACGGTGTGACGAGCTGGTATGAGTTCGCGCAAGAAATAGTCAATTGCTGTGAATTGAAATCTCCAGTCAATGTTATTCCGATTGAAACAAAAGACATGCCGCGCCCGGCGACGCGTCCGAAGTATTCGGTTCTCGATAAGACGACCACAGTCAATACAATCGGGCGCGAGCTGCAGTCCTGGAAGGAATCTCTTAAAACTTACATGGACATGAAAAAACAGCCGGTATAAGCAGTATGCAAATCGGCAGCCTGACTAGAAAACTGATCGGTTGCCTCCTCGCATGCATGATGCCGCTCTTGCTTTGTGCCGCAGTAAGCCTGGAAGAAGACACTATCGAAGGCGTAGTGGTAGCGCTCAAAGAGAAACATCCACCGTCTGAAGAAACCGACGAAATCAACGGCGTAGTTATTGCAGATCCCTGTCCGATATCGCCGACTGTTTGCCAGGTTCGCGTTTGTACCAGTAATCAGCAATTCATCAATGTCGTGGCGCCATGCAACGTCAACGATCTCAAAGAGTCGGGCTTCGAGCCCGGCTTTCAGATTATCTGCAAAGGCAATCAAACATTCCCGGGTTATGTAAGCTGCCCAAGAGAGAATATTCGCGCCAAGCCGCCGCAAAACAAAATCTATCCTCTCAGCCAGGCGATATCATGCGGCGTTGTCTCTAATGTAGGGCTGCGCGGTGACGGTGCCACCACCATGTCGTGCCAGATGCCCTGCACAAATACCTCGAGCCAGGACATCAATGTATGCGTCCCGCGCGGGCAGTGTTTTGCACCCAATCAACCGGGCTATCAAAACATGGCTTGTACGCAAGACGTGATATGTAAGATTCCCGCCGGTCAAACAGTGAGCGTGCCGCTTACCACCATGTGCATGTCGGGCAAAACGCTCAAGCCGCCACCTGCCACCGGTGTGCAGTTCAATCCCGGCACATTCGAACCTTCCGATCAAAAACTTGCCGACAGGCTGATCACTGCAACGAACATACTCAACAGCGACAGTTATTACAATCATCTGCCTCCGGGAGACGAGCGGCCAAAATTGATTGCTCAAATGGCGCACTGGATAAACGAAGGGAAGAAGAGCAGCAACCCTGCGGATTCCGTTTCGCCTGAATCAATTCGGGACGACATGCTCAGCAAGACCAAATTGACCTACGATTCACTGCCTTCTAAAGACCAGAAGACAATAGATGCAATGTGCTCGCAAATATTCAAAGCTTCCAATAAAACGCTCAATCTGGCTCAGAGTCCACAAATGGACGGATTGCTTGCCGGAGCATTCATCAGGTAATACCTGTGCTGATTTACCAGATCGGCTTTGTGCTGAATTTGGTGGTACCACCTTTGGTGACAGAGTAATGTCCGTCTTCGAAAATTTCGACGATCTTTCCGGTCGGTGTAACCTGTCTGGCAATCACTGATCCATGAGTCGGGTTGTCGCCCAGCCCAGGTGGAGTGACAATCGGCGGTGCGCCGCCGGGTGGCGTCGTAACGGCAGTGCCGCCTGGTAGGACGGTGATATTGGTGCCATCCGGTTGATTTTGCACACCCCATGGTGGCACAGGTGGTGCAACAAAAGTCGGAGACGTAAATGATGTCGGAGACGAAGATATCGGCGGAGTCGGAGTAGACGGCGGGGGAGGAGGCGTAGACGGCATGGCGGAAGGACAGTTGGCTGTGCCGGTTTTATTGTGCATCTGTTGCGGATTGGAATTGGTCTGCTGCATCTTTTGAGTTTGAGTGGGACCCTGGACATGGGCATTCACGTTGAAAGGTCCGACATGATTTCCGGTCACGGTCATAGACTTCGTAATCGGCATCTGAGCGCCTGCAGAGCTGATGGAAAGTAGCGTTGCCGAAGCTGTGAAAAGGGCAGATAGTGTTTTCTTCATATCGATACTCGAATAATGCATGAGTTCTTCCTCTTAAAAAATCGGATCTTTATCCCACACAGGTGCTCCACCTGGAGGTGTGCGGGACACGAATCCGTTTTCAAAAACCTGCACCACTGTGCCGTTTGGCTCAACTTGCCTGGCAATTACCTGACCTTTTCCGGGCTGCTTGCCTTTGGGCGGAGCTTCACCCAAACCAGGAGGAATTATGATTGGAACGCCGCCGCCACCTGGTTTCACAATTGTCGTTCCGCCTGGATAGACACTTGTCGTGGTGCCGTCTTTCTCTTTTGTCTCACCCATGGGTGGAACAGGCGGAGGAGCATGACCGGGCGGAGCAGGAAACGCAGTGGGTGAAGAAGTGACGGGTGGACAGTCTGTGCCGGTACCCATCTTGCTGAACATCGACTGGGGCGGGGAAAGCGGCAAAATTTGATGGTTGCCGCCGGCCAGACTGAGCACGTCCGGCGAATTATTGTCGATGCTCAAAAGTGCGTTCTGCACCTTGTCCAGACCCATTACCGTAGCGGTCAATGTAGAGGTTTCACCCTCATGAAGCACAGGCTTGGGGCAAAACAGTTTGACTTTGACGTTGCAAAACGGTGCCTGAGCAATCTGCTGACCTTCCTGTACTACAAGATTCGAGAGTCCTACTATGTCTCTGGGACTTTCGGCGACCATTTTACGCGGCGACTCCGCCAGCAATTTGCAGGGCGTTCCGCCCACAGCACAGGCTGAGTTTTGGAACATGCCATCGCAATTTGCCTCAATTTGAAATGGTTTGCCGCATTGACCCACTGTCGGCATGGTGCAGGAGCCCTTGGGTGGCGAGGGCGGCGCCGTCGGCGGGCAGGGAACGGAACAGCTGGAGCCGCTGTTAGCCGTGGCGGTGCCGGGTGGGTTGCAGCCGACATCTATACCGGTACAACCGGGAGGAAGATTGCAAGTGACAGGCTGTCCCGGCTCGCATTTTGGTGGCTTGACCGGGGATGCGCTGGCAGGATCTTTTGGTCTGACCGTGACCACGTAACCGACCAGCTCGTCTTCGTTTTGAGCCTTCTCTTCTGGCGTATTGCCGGCCGGCTCAGCGACGACCGTTCCGGTAATCGTGTCACCTCCGGCAGCATCGTCGGGAAGATTCACTTTCAGCTTGCCGTGAGGGGTCTCGAAGACAGCAGTATTCAGGCCGATCGACTTGGTGATCGCTCCTTTCAACTGTGTCACAGGCGGCGGAGTTTGTGCGTCTGCCGGCTGCTGCAAAGCCAGCGGTCCGGATAGTACAAAAACGGCAAGCAGGGTGCTGAGCGCACGCTGCCAACGTCTGTCATTTACGATCGTCACGTTGATGTTTCCTCTCAAAAGAGTCTTTGCAGGTCACGCGATAGCCAGGGACGCCTTTGATTCCGTCTCCTGAGTGTAACTTGTTTATGCGAATTCATCCTATTAAAGAGCGCCAGTAGAGCCTTTCGGCGCCGCATGCTATTCTATGGGGCGGTTGTTTCAAAAATAACCAGGGGCAACGCTTCAGCAGCCTCAAAGAGGCAAATCGCATCACACATGAACACAATCTCATCGAAAGACATGCTCAAACCGCTCACCAAAGACGCCATAGGCCAAGACTACGTAACTGAACTGTCGGTTCAGGACTACGCGAAAAAAACACCGATTGAAGGTGTACAGCTCATCAATTTGAACATGTTCGTCGACGACGGCGGCTCACTGGCCGAAATAGTCCGCCTTGACGACAGCGGCAATCTGCAGATCTTGCCCAATTTCAAGGTCAAACAAAGCACCTTTTCTCAAATGCTGCCGGGGACCATCAAAGCGTTCCACCTGCACTACAACCAGGAAGATGTCTGGTTCGTCATTCCCACAGACCGCGTTCTGGTTGGTCTGTTCGATGCCCGCAAAGATTCACCGACTTACAACAAGACAATGCGTTTCGTCCTGGGCGCCGGTCGCGCCCAAGCGCTTTATATCCCGCGCGGCGTAGCTCACGGTCTTGCCAATGTCTGGCAAAAACCGGCCAGCATGATCTATTTCGTCAATCAATGCTTCAATCCGGATGAGCCGGATGAGCACAGACTGCCCTGGAATGCTCTGGGCGACGATTTCTGGGAAATCAAAAAAGGCTAGAGCGGCTCACTGGGGAGCGCAGGATCGCAACTACTTAAGCTCGTCGAGCCAGGCCTGAGTAACGGCTTCGGCCACTGCCTGGTGCACGTCTTTGTCTAGAATGCTGGGAACGAGCGAATCAAGTTTTGTCTGTCCTGCTATTGCGTGAGCGGCTGCAATTTTCATCGCATCTGTAAAGTGCGTGGCGCCGATTTTGAGCGCGCCGCGGAACAGCCCTGGAAAAGCCAGAGCATTGTTGATCGTTCTGCCGTCGGCGGCGAATTCAGCACCGCATTTGATGGCAAGATCCGGATCGATTTCCGGATCTGGATTGGAAAGGGCCAGAATGACCTGTCCTTTTCGCACCATGTCCGGCTTGATCAAATCAGGCACACCGGTGGTGGCAACGACAACATCAGCTTCTTTCATAAGCTGACTGAGATCGGCGCCTTTGCCGCCCGCTTTCTTGAGGCGATCAATTGCTTCTTTCTTCAGATCACAACCGTAAATGTCGCTGACGCCGTAGGCTTTGAGCAAATGGACGATACCGAAACCGGCAGCGCCAAGTCCGATCACGCCTACCTTTGCGCTTCCCAGCTCGATGCCGGTTCGCTGCGTCACAGTCATTAGAGCAGCCAGCACCACTACTGCCGTAGCATGCTGATCGTCGTGAAGAACCGGTATGTTCAACTTCTTCTGCAACTGTTCTTCTACAGCAAAACATTCCGGAGCAGCAATATCCTCCAGGTGAATCGCTGCAAAAGTCGGCGCGATTTCTGCGACGGTATTGACTATCACATCAATGTCGGTGGAGTTCAAAAGAATAGGAACAGCGCTTATGCCCACCAGTTGCTGATAGAGAACCGATTTTCCTTCCATCACCGGCATGCCTGCAACAGCGCCGATATTGCCCAATCCCAAAATAGCAGTGCCGTTTGTGACCACTGCAACGGTGTTGGCGATTGATGTATAAACCTTGCTGGCTTGCGGTTCTCGCTCAATCAATTTGCAAATTTGCGCAACGCCGGGCGTGTAGATTTTGTGCATTTCAGCAACGCTGTCCAGCTTGACGCGGCTTCTCATCTCGATTTTGCCGCCCTCGTGAACATGTTGAACAGGATCGATGACAGCCTCCACCTGTACTCCTTCAAGCACTTTCAAGCCTTCCAAAATACAGCTCAAATGTGTGTCGTCATCGAGCTGCACGCTGAACTCGCGGATAATGAAATCATGTCCTTGCGAAACGATCGTAATCTCGCCGATGTTGGCATCAAGCTCACCAAGCAGAGTCGCTATCCTGCCGAGAAAGCCAGGCTTATCCGTGACTCGCAAGCGAATAATGCGCAAAATTTTTGCGTTTCTTGTAGTAATCGAAGCAATCATGACTGGCCTCCCAAAAGCCTCTAGCCGGCGCTCGGCCAGCAAGGAAGACAGTCTAACCGACAATCCAGCCCCCAGCGGCGGTCAGCGAGCCATTATTCACGATTCATAAAGTAATTTCCGTTGAAAGCATTGAGGCAATTGACGATTCAGAGTCGGCATCCGTAACAAGAATTAACTCCGCCGTCTCTTCACGTTGCCCGTTTTGCCGGTTCATCTTCAAGGGCTTCGCGTAAACTCCTTCGACCTTCTGTACAGTGTCCAGAAGAATTACACTGACACTATCGAACTTTTTGCCGATAACTCCGACTGTAGATCCGGCGCATGCCCCGTCTTCATAAGCATCGTCAGTGCATTCGGCCGCAGCGCTGAAAATTAAACGTCCATCAGGCAGAGCGCATATATCGGTAAACCCGAGCGCCACCTTCTTCACTTTCCCCAGTTCAAACACATTTGCAGTCAGAAAACACTCGTTTGTTATGTGGTGCGTGTCATAAGCCTGGTAGAGAAACCCGGCTAAATCCAGGCTGATGATTGCATTGCCGATACCATTGGAGGCACCGCGATTGGCAAGCAAAAGTTTCTCTCCAGAAACACAAACGCCTTCTATGTTCAACTTTCGAATACTTGAACTCAAGTCTGTTCGCAAATGCGCGAAGAGTTTTGAAAAGTCTATGGGCAAAGGCTCGCCGGAGATTTTTCCTGACTGATCCAGCGGCAGCAAGCAAGAATTGCAACGCCAATCTTTTGAACCGGAGGGCACCACCAGCAGTGCGCCGTACTTAGCGAATTTGCTATGCGGCAAAATGCAAATCGCTTCGAGATCCGGCTTTTTTGCTTTGCGCGCTTTGTGCTCGGTCGGCAACTGGCCGGGAAACAATCGCACCCATTTTCCGGGCGCATTGCCGGTCAAATTGAATGAAGCCAGGCACAGCCGGTCGTCGGCAACGATATAGACATGATGGCCGGCTACTGCCATACCGCTTGCCGCAGAAACGAAGACAGAGCTTTCATCTGCCGACTTTTCCATGGTCAAATCACGAATCTTCTTGACTACATGCATTCCCAATCCGTCGCCAATTGACAACGCTCTGCTTTGCAGGCGAGTAATATCATAGTAGAAACGGTAAAGGCTCAAAGACCAACCCGGCAACCTTTTCACAATCCGACCACGTCTAAGGCAAAAGAGGCGAAAGAGACGAAATGAAATCGGCGGCAATCAAAAATTTGAGCTGCGCTACGGTGAGCGGCGCTGGGCGCTGCGCTAAGCGGTGCGTCACTGCCATAGCGGTGCTGCTCGCATGGCAAATTTTTTCAATGCCGGCGCATGCAGAAACAGCGGCCGTGAAATCAGCCGACGGCGCCGCCAGTGTGAACCGCCCCTTGAGCGACAAATGGGCACTGGTTGTGGGGATAAGCCGGTTTCAAAATGATGAAATTCCCAAACTGAAGTATGCCGGCAAGGACGCCCGCGACTTTGCCGAGTATCTTGTCAAAGAAGGCGGATTCGCCGCCGATCACGTGCGCTTGTTACTGGACGAAAAAGCAACGGAAAGGCGCGTCATGTCCGAGCTGGGCAGCAAGTTTCTCGCCCGCGTAGCCCGCCCGGACGACCTGGTCGTGCTCTTCTTCTCCACTCACGGGAGCCCCGCCCAGATGGACCTGCGCGGGCGCAATTACATAGTCGCCTACGACTCCGACCCTCAGGATCTCTACTCGACAGGCATACAAATGGACCAGGTCTTGGAAAGCATCCAGAGTCGGGTTTTAAGCGACAGAGTGCTGCTGCTTCTCGATGCCTGCCACTCGGGTAACGCCGCCGTTGCATCTAAAGGCATGGGCCGCTCAGGCAATTTCGATGCCGGCACCCTCGCTCAAGGCTCGGGACAGATGGTGATTTGTTCGAGCGCGCCGGAAGAACAGTCATGGGAGTCGGCCAGATATAAAAACGGTGTCTTCACCAAACATTTGCTGGAAGGTTTGAAAGCACACGGAAATGCGACAAAGCTTTCCACGGCATTTGCGCATTTGCAAACCAAAGTGGCGGAAGAAGTAAAAGAAGACAGACCGGGCGCTCGCCAGACACCGGTTCTTTCCAGCAAGTGGAGCGGGGAGGATTTGATTCTCTCGGCAGAAGTAAAGCCGCGCCCCATTCCTGATGAAGTTTCCAAACGCCTGGAGCCCGACAGTTTCGCAGCCGCCACCAAAAGCGATACCACTGTAATTGCCGCTGCCGTTGTTTCGCCTGCGCCCAAAGACAAACAAATTCTGCACGTCAACTTGAAATATTTCAGCCTTCCCGAACCACCGGCCGAATGGGTGAAGCGTTACACCCGTTCGATTAAGGTCGATCCCAAGAATCCCGAAGGCTTTTACCAGCGGGCGATTGGCTTAATGCATTTGAAAAAATATGTAGAAGCCAATAACGATCTCGAGCAAGCAATTCGCAACACGCCCAACAGCGCCAAATTTCACCTGGCACTGGGGCTGGTTCACCACCTCAGGGGCAATGACGTGTCGGCAACGGACGAGGTCAAAACGGCTATATTCTACGATTTCTCATTGCCTAAGGATTTCGACTTCAAAGACTGATATTGCGGTTGTCAATTTACTATCCATGCGCGAAAGAAGTTTTTCTCGCTATATTTAGGGAGACTTGCCCTAAGTACTAATTAAGTTAGAGAAACCCGGATGAATTCCTGGATCGACAAGTTGATAAATAGTGCCCTCAAAGGACGCTATTTGACGTTGGCAGCGACGGTCCTGGTGATCATCGCCGGGATTGTGGCAGTCAATATGCTGCCTCTGGAAGCCTATCCGGAATTGACCAATCCGCAAGTGCGCGTAATCACGCTCTATCCCGGCAAAGGACCGGAGGAGATGGAGCGAATCGTTACGGTTCCTCTAGAGAAAGAATTGAACGGTATTCCCGGTCAGACCTCGCTCAGGTCTTTGTCTCTCTACGGGCTGTCGGTGGTCACCACCACGTTCGTCGAGGCGACACCGACGGCTCTGGCTCGCCAGCAGGTCCTGGAACGCCTGGAGCAAGCAGATCTTCCGGACGATGTACATCCGCATTTGGAACCGGATGTCGGGTCATTGCGCGAAATTTTCCGCTATTGCCTGCACAGCCCCTATTACTCGGCAATGGGATTGCGGTCCATTCAACAGTGGGAAATGGAAAAGCTGTTTCGCCAGATTCCCGGCGTTATCGGTGTTATCAGCGAAGGCGGTCCGACAAAGGCTTATGAGGTCGAAGTCAACCAGTACGCGCTCAAGTCATACGGCATAACGCTGCAGCAAGTTTTTGACAGTCTTACCAAAGCCAATGCCACCTCGGGCGGTGGCTTCATCGAAAAGAGCGGCACGGCGCTGATAGTTCGCGAGCTGGGACTTCTGCATGACGTTGAAGATATCGAGTCCGTTGTCGTCAGCGCCGACAAGAAGGGAACGCCCATACGCATCAAAGACATCGCCAAAGTCAAAATCGGATCGCTCGTTCGGCGAGGACAGGTCGGAAAAGGGCATGAAGACGACGTTGTCGAAGGGATTATTTTGCTGCGGCGCGGAGAAAACCCTTCTCAAGTTCTCCAACGCGTGTATGAAAGGCTGCCGTCAATTGTTGATCGCTTGCCTGCAGGTGTTCATATGGAAGTGCTCTACGACCGGATGGACCTTATCAACAAAACCATAAAGACAATCAAGTCGAACATTCAGTTTGGCATCGGATTGGTCGTTATCTTGTTGTGCCTGTTCTTGCTGGACATACCGGCGGCGATTATCACAGCCATTCCTATTCCACTGGCCATGCTGGTTGCCTTCATCTGTTTGAATCTTTTCGGCGTGCCGGCAAATCTTCTCAGTCTGGGCGCCATCGATTTCGGCATTCTTGTCGACAGTTCGGTTGTTATGGTGGAAAACATCATCAGGCGCTTATCTGAGGAAGGGCGCGATCTATCGCGCAACCACAGATTGATGCTGTTGAACGAATCCGCGCGCGAGGTAGGAGCGCCGATTCTTTTCGGGATTGCCGTTATCGTTGCGACATTCCTGCCAATCTTCAGCTTTCAGGGCGTGGAAGGAAAGCTGTTTCGCCCGCTTGCCACCACCATGGTTTGCGCCTTGATTGGCTCGGCTCTGGTGGCTTTGACACTCGTGCCGGTGCTTTGCTCTATTATTCTGACGAAGAACCCGATAACCGAGCGCAAGAGCCCCATCATCAGCCTAGCCGAGATGGTTTATCGCCCGACACTGAAGTGGGCGCTGAAAGTAAAAGGGATTATCGTTTTTCTTGCCACACTGGGATTTCTCGCATCAGCAGTGCTTTTCAGCAATCTCGGCAGCGAGTTTCTCCCGCACCTGGAAGAAGGCAATATCTGGCTGAGAGCAACAGTGAAACCAGGCTCAGTCACCCTGGAAGAGTCCGTGAAAGTGGCGCGAAAAATCCGCGAGCGCGTTCTTAAATATCCGGAAGTCACGCAGGTGCTTTCACAAGAAGGCGGTCCGGACGATGGAACAGACCCGGCAAAATTCGGCGATCAGGAATACTACATAGGGCTGAAACCAGCTAACGAATGGCGCCCCGAGTTCAAAGAAGACAAGAACAACCTGATTGCAAAAATGAAAAAAGACCTGGAAGAAATTCCCGGTGTCGGCTATTACTTTACGCAATACATTCAAACCACTGTTGATGAGGCGCTTTCCGGAGTGCAGGGATCGCTGGTCGCAAAAATTTCCGGCGATGATCTGCACAAACTTGAAGAGTACGCACACAAAGTCGGCAGCATCATGGGCAAAACGCCAGGTATTGTCGATGTCATCGTCGACCCGCTTGTCGGCCAGCCTCAGTTTGCAATCGAGATAGACAGAGACGCAGCCGCTCGCTATCAATTGAATGTCGACGATTTAAAACGCCTTGTGGAAATCGCCATTGCCGGATCATCGGCGACTAAAGTGTATGAGGGAGAGAGAAAATTCGACTTGATCGTCCGTCTGGCACCGGAGTATCGCTCGACCGAAGAGTCGCTGGGAGAGATATTTATTGATACGCCAAACGGACAAAAAGTGCCGTTGATTCAGTTCGCGCACCTGAAAGAAATCACTGGCGCCACGCAAATCTGGCGCGAACAAGGATCGCGCCTGGCGACCATCAGAGCCAACGTGCGCGGCCGCGACCTGGCAACCGCCGTGGAGGACGCTCAGAAGCAGGTAGACAAAGAAGTAAAGCCGATTTTGCCGGACGGCTATCAGGTCTCATGGAGCGGCGAATTTCAGCGGCAAAGAGAAGCTTCGCACCAGCTCGAGATAATCGTGCCGGTTACTCTGGTCGTAATCATTACCATCCTGTATCTGTCCTGCGGGACTTTCAGAGGCGCCATGGTGATGTTCTCCGTCGTGCCTCTGGCGGCAATCGGCGCCATTCTGGCCATGTATTTTACCGGCACCTATTTCTCCATATCCGCAGGCGTGGGCTTTATTGCCCTGTTTGGCCTGGCAGTGAAAAACGGCATTTTGCTCGTATCATTCGTTAACGAATTACGACAGGAAGGTCTGCCCATAGAGGAAGCCGTCTACAAAGGCGCACTTATCCGCATGCGACCGGTTTTAATGACGGCAGTCATCGCCGCTGCCGGACTCCTTCCAGCCGCGCTCTCCAATGAAATCGGTTCGCAGACGCAAAAACCGTTCGCTATAGTGATTATTGGCGGGTTGGTATCGTGTACTCTTTTGACTCTTTATGTTTTGCCCATCCTCTACATCAAATTCCAGCCAAGAGCGACCGGCTTGGGACAAGTGGGCAAACCCGTTCCTGTTGACCCTGTTGAATCAGTAGTTGCTGAAGAACCGGCAAAGCCGGATGAGACGAAATGAGAAAAACCTCCGGAATCGACAACTGCAATTTTGTCCGCCGCTTTTTAAAGCGGACGGGGGCAGTCCGGCCGTTTCTGGCGCTCACCGCTTTTCTTTTGCCTTTGATGCTTTCCGGCTGCACCAATGCCCAAAGCGCCAGCCAGCCGCTCAAGCCGGTGCACAATCGTGATTCCGATTTCAATCCGAATAAACCAACCACGCGCATCGTCTCCATCGCCCAGGACCAACTGGACGAATTCGAGCACGGTTTGACCACCGAAGTCGTAAGCCTGCACCGCATGGTCAAGGAAGTGAGCCTGACCGGTCAGGTCGAGCCGAATTCGAATATCACGACTCCGGTTATTTCGCTTGTGCCCGGGCGCATCGAGAAGTGCTTCGTGCAAATGGGAGACATCGTCAAGGAAGGGCAGAAGCTGGCTTTCGTCAGAAGCGACGACATCGCGCAAATCGAAGCGGAGCTGCTCAAAAATGTCATGGACTTCGAGGCTGATATAGACCAAGCCCGATTCCAACTGGCTTTGTGCGAAAAGATTTACGGAAGGCACAAGCAACTGTTTAACGAAGGAATCAGCGCCAGAGCGGATTTAGACACCGCCGAGAACGATTTTCAGAAAGCTCAAGTGGCGCTTGAAACGCTCAAGGACAAGCGCTCAGCGCTCATCACCAGTGCGCGGGAGAGACTCAGACTTTACGGCGTGGACAAAGACGAGTTGGACAGAGTGCTAGCCAAAAAGAAAATCGACGACGACTTCTATATGCTGGCTCCGCGCGACGGCATCATCACCGAAAGAAACGCCGATGTCGGGCAGCTTATTGACAACATGCACACCGTATTTGTTGTAACGGACCTGAGGCAGGTCTGGCTTACGGCTCAGGCTTTCGAGAAAGACATCCATTGCATCAAGAAAGGACAGAGCGTCGTGGTAACTGTCAACAGTTACCCTGACAAGGTATTTCGGGGCAAAGTCGACTATACTGGCGTCATGCTCGACGCCAATTCGCGCACGATGGCAGTGCGTGCAACCGTGCAAAATCCGCAGATTATTCTCAAGCCGGAAATGTTTGCCAACATGCGCGTCGATATAGGCGAAACCCAAGCACTCTCGGTCCCGTTCGAATCGGTGCGAAAAACCGGAGAAGCGTCGGTAGCATATGTGGTGCTGGGCAACAATAAATTCGAAGAGAGAATAGTCGAGGTGGGCAGGAGATTGGGCAACAGCGTAGAAATTGTAAAAGGGCTGCGCCCGGGCGAGAAGGTAGTTGCACATGGAAGTTTGCAACTGCAGGGTGAGATGTTGAAGCAGTTATCAGAATGAGTTCAGGATTCACAGCATCAGTCGCGTCGCGCTCCTACACGGGGCTGGAACCAGCTTCGCAAAACAAGAAATATGGCGACAAGGAGAAAGAGCAAGCAATGAAGCTCGTCACCGCTATCATTCAGCCATTTATGATCGATCGCCTGGCGCGCGCTCTGTTCAAGGCTCCCATAAGCGGTTATACGGTGACTGAGTCACAGGGTTCCGCCAAGCCGGACATCTCCAATCCCCAATATTTAGTCCCGCGCTCCAAGGTCGAAATCGTGGTCAAAGACGAGCACGTGGAACAACTGATCAATTTGATTTTGCATGCAGTCGGCACGCATCAGGACGGCGACGGCATATTATTCGTCTCGAACATCGATCAGGTGGTCGACATCGCTTCAGGAAAACGCGGCGCCGACGCAGTCAAGCCCACGCATGAGTAGAGAAAAAGACGAAGCGTATACTGCATGGCTCGCATACTGGTAGTCGAGGACGAAAGAGATTTATCAAAGCTGATCGCAGACTGGTTGAAACGCGATCATCATCTTGTAGAACAGGTATATGACGGGCGCTCGGCGCTCGAGCAGATGACGGCAACGAGCTTCGATGTGGTTGTGCTCGACTGGATGCTGCCCGAAATGCCGGGCACTGAAGTTTGCCGTCGCTACAGGCAAACCGGCGGCAACGCGGCCATTATCATGCTCACCGCCAAACAATCGCTGGATGATAAAGCGGAAGGATTCGAGTCAGGCGTCGATGACTATTTGACGAAACCATTCCAGTTGAAAGAGCTGGCCATGCGGGTCAAAGCCCTGCTCCGGCGTTCGACGACCGATCATAATACAAGACTTTCTTTGCGCAATATCGAACTGGATATTGAAAATCATCGCGTTCTGAAAAACGGCAAAGAGGTACATTTGCTGCCCAAAGAGTTTCGCCTGCTCGAATTTCTTCTGCGCCATCCACAGAGAGTCTTCAGCGCCGATGAGCTTCTGGACAGCGTCTGGGAGATGGAAACCAATGCACATCATGATACGGTGCGTGGTCACGTGACAAGATTGCGCAAGAAGCTGGACGCGGAAGGCGAGCCGTCCGTGATTCTCACAGTGCACGGCGTCGGGTACAAACTGGGAATCGAAGATGCTTAACCAGATGCGAGTAAAGCTCGCGCTTTACTTTATGTGTCTGGTTCTCGTCCTGCACTTGCTCGGTGCCACCGCCTTCTACGTGCTCTTCTCCGCAAGTTTAGTCCGCTCCAATCAATCTTTGCTAACCGACCTCGCCTCGGAAATTCGACCATCGATCAAGATCGAGAACGGCGTGCCTACTTTGAAAGACTGGGCTCAACGCGCCAAGGAAGCAAATTCCATGGTGACGGCGACAGTCCAACTTTTCGACAAAGAAAAACGACTCCTGGAAAAGTACGGCGACCCGGGCATCGATCGCCTCGGCAAAGGACGTCTTGAAGAGCGGGATTCGGAGTCAGTAAAGAAAGTCCGTTCTGTGAATGAGTCTATAAAGAGCGCCGGCAAAGACAGCGGCTATCTGCAAGTGCAAGTTTCCACGGTCAAAAACGATGAGGCTTGCGAGCTGGCGATTTATGCAACTATCGTGGCCATGCCGTTTCTCGGAGCCCTCGTCGCGGTGGCCGGTTACATATTCTCAGGCATCGCATTGAAGCCGGCCGAGCAAGCCATGCAATTGACCAGACGCTTTGTCGCTGATGCAGGTCATGAATTAAACACGCCGATCGCCATAATAGAAGCCAGCCTGGAGGCTCTGAGCGAGATTCTCAAAGAGAACAACGTCAAAGAAGATCTCACTGAAATCATTGCCAAAGCCAGCGCCAGAATGAGCGAGTTGGCATCGGACTTGATATTTCTCGCCCGCGTGGAAAATCCGACTTCGCACTATGTTATGGCGCCGGTAAGCGTCAAGAAGCTGCTGGAGGACGTCTGCGAAGACTTCAATACATTGGCTAAAAGCAGGGACATCCATTTCAAACTGGGTTCGGTGTCCGAATTCGAGGTCATGGGCAATCTTGAGTTTCTTCGAAGGATGGTGACGAACCTGGCAAGTAACGCACTTCGTTACACTGATGCCGGCGGAACCATTATTCTTTGGTCAGAAGTCGAAGGGCGCAATCTGGCAATCAAAGTCAGCGATACAGGCATAGGAATTCCGCCGGAAAGTATCGATCACGTTTTCGATCGTTTTTACCGCGTCGACAAAGCAAGAGCAAGAGCCGCCGGTGGCGCGGGTCTTGGGCTGTCGATCGTGAAAGCGGTGGTGGAATCTCACAAAGGAAACATCACTGTCACCAGCGAAGTGGGGCGCGGCAGCACCTTCAAAGTGACCATTCCTCTGGCTTAAGTACTGCCGCCAGACCTTAAATCTCAAGGCTTTAGTGGGATTTCTACGACAAAAAAACGCTTTGATCACAAAACCGTCACATCGCGATCACAAGACGATTACATCCTATTGTTAAATTGTCGATGAACCAAGCCAGCCTTCTGGCGTTGATCCTCCTGAACTAAATATCGAAGTGCAGAGCCACCCGCAATAAGGGCCGGCTTCCCTCAATTTGCGTTGGAATCGAGAATATGGAAACCACAGTCATCAAAGTTACGCCCAAATCCCCTCAATCTATAAAGGCTGCCGAGAAGCCGGAGAATGGAGTCAAGGGATTGAAATATTGGAAACAAGACCTGGTTGCAGGTTTGATCGTTTCCCTCGTTTCCGTACCTCTTTCACTGGGCATCGCCATCGCCTCGGGCGCACCGCCCGTATGCGGATTGGTTTCCGCCATTATCGCCGGCCTTGTTTTCCCACTCATGGGCGGCGCCTACTGCACGATAAGCGGACCGGCAGCCGGTCTGGCTCCCGCCGTCATGGCCTGCATCATGACTTTGGGCAAAGGCAATATGGAAAATGGCTACACACTGGTCCTGGGCGTTATCACAATGGCCGGTATCTTGCAGCTCATTCTCAGCCATTTGAAGGCTGCTCGCTTCAGCGCCATGTTCCCTGCCATCGCGGTGGAGGCGATGCTGGCATCAATCGGTCTGATGATTATCGCCAAGCAAATTCCCGCTCTGGTCGGACACAAAGGACATGCTCACGAGTTCTTCGGACTGATGGCCGAGGCTCCTACCAACCTGATGCAATCCAACGTTTCTGTACTTTTTATCGGCGTCGTTTGCCTGGTTATTCTTTTTACTTTCGGCAAATTGCTGAGCAAGACCAAATTGCGCGTGGTGCCACCACAACTGGTTGCAGTAATCGTCGGCGTCCTTCTCGGTCAAGCTTTAAATCTAGATCCCAAATTCCTTATCAATATTCCTGCAGACCCGCTCAAGCACGGCATCATCATGCCCAACTTCCTCGGTCTTTTCAGCGACGCAAGCATGTGGTGGACCATCGCCGGTTGCGTTCTCACGCTGACGCTCATCGACGGATTCGAGTCGCTAGCAACAATTATGGCAGTCGACAGAATCGATCCGCATCACAGAAGATCCAATCCGGACCGCACTCTTTTCGCCATGGGCATGTCCAACATCTGCTCCAGCCTGGCGGGCGGTTTGACCATCATTCCGGGTGGAATCAAAAGCACCACCAATATTCTGGCGGGCGGCAAGACTCTCTGGGCCAACTTCTATAATGCCGGATTTCTTATCTGCTATCTGTTGATCGCTCGCGAGCTCATCAACATGATTCCACTTTCGGCACTGGCCGCCGTTCTTATCCATATCGGCTACAAACTGTGCGAACCAAAGAAATGGTTCTACGCGGCCTCGATCGGCAAAGAACAGCTCTTCCTTTTCGCCTCCACGATTGCAGTCACTCTCTACACCGATCTGCTCTGGGGCTTGATTTACGGCATGGCCGCCAAGCTCGTCATGGCATGGGTGTACTCGCTGCAAAGCACGCTGGAAAGGCACCATGGACATGGACCGGTCACTGTGAAAACACTCTTGCTGGAATTCGTAAAGCTCTTCCGCAACCCCATCACCATGCACGATACGCAAGATGGTGTGCACAAGATTCGTTTTAACGGACCGGTTGTCTGCTTCAACGCGCTGCATGTTCAAAATGAGCTGGCAAAAATCCCTGAGAACTGTCACTCAGTCAAGTTGTATTTTGCGCCATCAGTAGGACTGGTCGACCACACCAGCGCTTCCAACATTCTGGCTTTCCAATCGGAATGCGCAAGACTGGGCACACACGATGTTGAAATCATCGGACTGGAATTGCTGAGAATGCACTCCAAGGACGAAGCCTGCATGCGCCACGCCCACTTGAACGGCTGGCAGCACAGACGTCATGCATAAAGCGCAGCATTCGCCTAATAGACCATCAAGCCCGCGCCGCCCAAATCGATTGCCGAATAGGGCTCGACATCGACCTTGAGTTTCCGGAAGTTGATTGTGCCGCGAGCAACCGACGGACCAACTCCGCTGGCTTCAGGCCACGGACCTGGATACAAACCTACGGCAAGCAAGCTGATCGGCTTGGCGTAGATGTTCACCGGGACGACATCCTGGACTTCGAAGCGACTCCACTCTTTTGTCGCCGGCACGGAGAACGGCACATTCGGCAAGAGCCAGGGAAGTCCGCCTGAGTCTGCTGTAGTGATGGCGATACCGGCGGGACGCCCGTCGCTGTCAGCCTTGAACTCGCCAGAGAATCGCACGCGCACATGAGTGGAGCGCCTAAAGGGCGGAACTTTTATACTGATACCGGTTATCGAATGGGAAAGAATGTACTTGCTCACTTGCACTTCGTTCGTATTTGCAACGCGCATCAGCAGCGGAAATTCATCTTGCTTGAGCGACACGGATATACCGGCATCTGCAGAACTTGTCTCGTTTAAACCAATGGACGCGGAATTTCTTTGACTTACAGCCAGGTGCATTCTCAGAGGCTTGATTGTTTCAACAGCCGTCCCTGCGGCTTTCAACAATTCAAAACGCTTGTCTGTCTTCGCACTGAGAACTGAATCGATCGGTCTATTTTCATAGCCGGAAGGCAGGTTCAAAAGACGATTTACGCTCACCATTTTAGTGTCCCGGTGCCTGCGCCGCTCCGGATGAGCATCTTCATAGATTGATGCGGCGCTCTTGCCGGCTTTTACTTCAAACGTGTTTTCGCTTCCAGGCTTCAAATACTGAACAGGAATAACTGCGGCACGCCATTGTCTTATTTCGGAAACTCTCACTCCCAGCCCGTATGCACACTCTCTCAAGATGTTGTAGTTTCGGAATCGCATCGAATCCAAACTATTGAGAGGCAATATGGGTGTGGTTATGTCTTTGCCGTTTACCGAGACTTTCGCATTTTCCAGCCCACTATCGCCGTCGATAAGCAATAATGCGATTTCTTTGGCGGCAAATGGACGAGCCAGTTTTTCACTCAATTTAAAAGTGCATCGAGCCGAGTCACCTGCGGCAAGGCTGATGATCTCGTCTTTTTGTATTCCATGTACTTCTTGTACTCCGGCCTGCACTCCGGCGACAAGTTTTTCACTGGATACCACCAGTCCGGTCAAAATCAAAGCACCGGCAAAAATGAGGAATGCGCGAGAGAAGTGACGGTTTTTGATGGTGTGGATAAGCAGATAGACACCGACAACACCGAATACAGTAATTAGTGGAAAGCTCGTAAAACCAGGACGTGCAGTCGCTTCAAACATAAAGAAGCACTGCATCAACACAAGGTAGAGCAGAGAGAATTTGCAAAGCAAGCGCGAATTTTCAGGAAGGCTGCGCCACCCACCGAATACGAATAGAGCAGCCCCCAGGATGCCCATGAACAAATACATCCACTGCACATACATAATGGCAATTGAATTAAGCCCCAGGCATCGGTGGCGAAAGTCATTGAATGGCTGCCCGTAAAATCGAGAGAATTTTTTGGCGAGAATCGCTGCGCTTGTTTTAGGATCCGCCGCAATCATGCCATACATCACGGTCAGCGGGCTCTGGTTCGCGACCATAACGTCTCTGTAGCCGCCGTCAGTATTTTGAATACCGTCGGTTTCCGGGTCAAACCCGTTGACGGCATTCAGCACAGCACACCTTTCTGTAGTCAGCATTGTTCTGCCCAAATAGGCTGTCGAGAACAAGGCCCAGGGCGTGAGCGTGGCGACAAAAGCAACAGCTATAAGAGCCAAAGCAATCAGCTTCAATTTCTTCTGGAAGAAAATCAAACCAATGCTTGCAACCACAGGCGGTGCCAGAAGGGCGCGATTGATAAATGAGACACCGCAGATGAATCCAGTGACTATGCCCCAGAGGGGTCGCTTGATGCTCAGGCTCAGAGTGCAAATTGAACTGACTATGAGAAGATTGCTGAGAGTTTCTGTCATCAATCTGCCGGCAGCTATTAGCGCAGGCGGAAACAGTGCATAAGCCAGTCCTGCAGGCACCGCGTATCGCAGGCTGGGATAGATGCGATAAACGATGAAGCTGATGCACAGAGAGCTTAAACCATGCATCAATGAGTTCACAGCAACGAAAATTTTCCAATCGTCTGCTTGCGGTGTGCGTCCCATCGCAGCAAAAATAGAACCGAAGAGCGACGCCAATATTGGTCCGTCTATTTCAATCCTGCCTCGAACAGACGGATCGCTCAACAGCTCCGCCGGGCTTTTCCCTTTCATTGCATCGATAAATATAGTGCTGAAATTGGCTATGGAAGCCAGATAGTTTCTCGAATCAGCAAAATAGAAGGTTTTTGTATTCGGCTCGAAGATATTGTGAGACAGGCAGGCGGCAAAAGCGATAACAAAAACACCGGCAAATGCACAAATCAAGTAGAGTGTTTTGGTTTTCGTCCGAGCCGAAGCAGGCTGAAGTGTTCTCTCCAGCTGCTTTTTTTCCAGGACTTTCGATTCGGCGATCATAAAGGTGACTCGTTTGAACTTCGAAATCGTCCGCTAGACAGGCACGGGCGCGCGCTGACCCCGTAGTTTAGCAAGTCAAGACATCCGGTACATAAAGCACAGTTAACGAGTCCGACAGGCTAAATAGCAGACAGATTCGGGAATGTGCCCGTCCAGTCTTTCGGTTGAGCTTCTTCTATTTTCAAGCGATGAAATTCAATCAATGCTTGCTCTATCGACAAAACCTGGTCGAGAACAAGCTTGTACGTATATGCAGCTCGCTGAGCAATAACTAATTGTTCGTCCGAAATAAATCCGCATCGCTGCAACAACGAACGCACATCTTCAGGAAGGGATGGATGAACAGGCTCAGCAAGCGGAGAAACGGCACGCAATTCTTGCCATGTCATCTCCATCTCGCTTTGAACGGACTCACGCGTCAACGGGTCCTGGTGAGAGCCGGAGCGCAAAATGACCTCAGGCAGCGCCCTGGTCAATTTCAAATATCTGTAGAAGGACATCACCAGAGGTTTGGTTCTTTGCCCATAACCGACTGAGTCCGACCGTATTTCTTCTCTTCTTTGTGCGGCATGAACATTGCGCAAAACGCTCAACCCCTGAGGAATCGTGAATTTGTAAGACCGGATGAGCTTCTGCACTTCCAGCGTGGAATCCATCATTTCTTGACGAACAATGCCCTTGCCGACGAGCACTTCACCCAGTCTTGCCCCCTGGCTGGAACTGGCGCTCAACGCATCTTTGATGCTCACTTCGGATATGACGCCTGACTTCACGAGCAGGCATCCGGTGAGCGTCTCGGCATGCAAACCTATGCCCGCCATAATGGAGTTTCTCGCCCCATCCTCGACATATTTGCAAAGGCTTTCTATGCCGGCGCTGCGATCGATTTCTCCGCTGCGAATCTTTGCTTGCAGCGAAAGTGAGAAGAGAATCAAATCTTGAGTGATGCTGCCGTGATTGAGCAAAATGCGCCCGAGCGGCAAGCCTGTAGCTTTGGCAAGGTTGAGAACGAACTTCAATTCAGTACTGGAGATGGCTCCCGAGGCGGAAAGAAGGTCGCCCAGTCGATTGCGCGGCAAAGGTTCCGGCTGGATGCCCAATAGATTGAAGGCTAGTCCCAGAGAAACATGTTTGCGTTTCACCAGCGTCATTGCATTCGACGCATCGATGGTTTTGAGCGTCCCGTCACGCAAATAAGATTGTCCGATAACTGCCGACTGGATTGCCTCCGGGTCGATTTGCTCGCGCAGTATCAAGCACATTCCAACCGGTAATAAATGCGTACGCGAATCACTCAAAGCAACTTGCAATTGCTTCTCGGTAATTAAACCCCATTCGACAAGCCATTCTCCAATAGGGCGCTCGACAAGATCCCTTTCCATCTGCCTCCAGTACAACACGCAAGGTCGGGGTACCAGATTCCTTCAGACTACAATGTTTTCATTCCCGGATGCAGGCTGGGCATCACTTTCTTGAAAAGAAATATCTGCATCTGTCACATTCGGCTCGCCAGCAAAGAGCCTGCTAAAAAGGCAAAGTCCCCGGTATTGCCCGGGGACCCGCTATCTAGTCTCATCTGCTGCCGAGGTAGATGGGACTGAGAATCTAGATCTAAGAAACGTCTTTAGATTTTAAAGAACGGTGTTTCCACGACCTTATCAAGCCAGATCACCTGGATCTGGTATTGACCCGGTCCGACCTGCACGCTGGGTGCTACAACCGAACCGTCTTCATTTGTCTTGCGAGAGAAAACGACGCCACGCTCCATCTCGGTGACTCTGACTTCCACGTCGGCAAGAGCGTTTTCTTCATTGTCTTTAGCTTGCAGAAGAACACGCAATTGATCTTTATCCACTAACCAACCCAAATTGACTTGAACTGTGGCATCTTCGATTTGTTTTTGGAAGGTGCCAAGCGAAACCAATTGAGTTCCAACTCCCCTGAGCGCGCCAGCCGGGACCATTTGTTGCCATTGCATCGCGGCGAGCATGTCTTGCCATGTTCCAATTGCCGCTTCTTTCGTACCGCCGACAAGATCCTTGAGCTTGAGCACTGTCGCTTCAGCAGCGGCAATAACCGGCTTAACGACGGACTCTTTGCTGTCTTGGAGAAGACGTCCGGTCACACGCTTCAGGATCGCTTCGTCTTTTTTAGACAGGGTGGTGTGCTTCGATGCAGCCCACATTGCCTTGTCGAACATGCTGTTTTCGCCGGGCATCGGCAAAACGTCACTATGTTCCTGACAGAAAGACTCAAAAGTCTCAGCGCACACACGCTCATCCTTTATAGAGAGAATCTTTGCCAGTTTGTCTTGAAGCGTATTCATTGTCTTCTCCTAGATTCGTGCTTCGTCCCTGTCGAGTTTTTCTTTGAATGCTTTCAGCGTTCGGACGATCTTCTTGTCGACCGTATCTATACTCTTGGGGTCCATTTTTAGACACGAAATCAAATCTTCTCTTTTATGACCTTCCACATACTTCAAAAGGAAGCAGGTGCGGTGCAATTGGGTCGGCAGCTCGGCCAAAATCTGTTCTATAAGATCATTAATTAAGGCCTTAACCGCCGGGTCGGATGTCTCGGAATCTCCGGAAAGGACAGAAAGCTCCCAGCCCATGACGTCCTCGGGATTTCGACCGTCATCCTCATCGAACATCGAATCCAGGGAAGTCGTGCGCCACTGGGAAGAATTGCCCGGCGTGTCGTCGAAAGATTTGCCGGGGGCAAGCCCAGTCACTTTCATCGCTTGCCCGTCCATTTCGGACTCGGAGGTGGATTCATACTTATAAAGGGGCACGGGCGCCACGCGCGGCTTATTCTTGGCATCAGGGTCGCGTTTTTTCAGGACCACTTTGTGATAGCGCTCGAGGTTTTGAGCTATTGCCTTGTTGCAGGCGCCCAAACAATATAAGGATAAGTTGGCATCCGGATGACTGGGGTCGAAATGCTGGCAAACCAGAACCATGGCATTTTGAAGGATATCTTCGATATCTTCGTCCGTGGCAAGGCGAGCGCGAGAGCGGATGTACCGCATCATGCGCTGGGGAGTGAAATCCATCTCCCCTCTGAGAAATGCCCTGCTTTCGCTGTCCTTCATATCCCCCGTCTGCCAGGCGACGGCCTTAAAGGCCGGTCGTGGTTGCCTGTCGATGTATATACGGAATGCAACCGATTTGAGACATCCATTCAATTTTCGAGTGAATAGTCGAGCAGAACGCCGACCGGCCCAATGTTAGCAAATTATAAGAGCACTAGCGCGCGCGCTTTTCCCGCTGCCCGACGGAAATAAGCCCGCTGCTGGCGATCTCCAGGCTCGGCAATACTGTAAACAGCAAAGCTTTGAGGATTTTCACCGGAGAAAAGCCTTTTTTGACAACGAAGTGCCCAGCGACGGCGGTTCGGGACCGCTCTTTCCTCTGTCTTTCAGCGCCACTGGGCTATACTAACCTTGATAATGAGACCCTTTACCAGACAACGTTTTGTCGGATTCTTACTCCTGAGCATCTACACTGCTTCCGCCGGGCAAGCAGCAATAGCCGCCAATGCTCAGCCGACCAAACAGTTCAGTCCCAATTACAAACATCCTTTGAGCCTGCGCCAGAGGCTGCGATTTCATATAGCCGCCGCCGGTAGCAAGCCTGTTGCACCCTATACAGATGCTCCGCCGGTGGTTCTTCCGGCTGCCGATCCCACAACCGTAAAGCCGGTTGAGGCGCCGACCAAACCATCTCTTGATTTGCCGATCGGCATTCCTTCGAGCGGCACGACGGTTCCCGCAACGGGCTTCGAAAGCCCGGGTGGACCTGGCAGCGCAGGCGATCCTCAGTCCAGATATTTCCCCAAGCCGGTCGAAACCATACCGATGACGGCAACTCCTGTGACTTCACCCATTCCTTCCGCCGGCCGCGGCGACAGCAATCCCTCCAATTTGCCTGAGCAGGGCGCGCACACGCCTCCTTCGGTGAGCGGGCAGGACGCCTTGAATTTGCGCGGACCAATGGGCGATTCTTTGACTATCGGTCAAGCCATGAATGAGACTTTGATCAATAGCCCGCGCGCGGCCGCCGTTCGTTTCAATCTGGGAATTACCAAATCCGAGCTGTGGCGAGCCACCGAAATTCCCAATCCGACTATCTTCATGGATAGCGGCTACAAAGCCGAATTCACGTACCGCTATGGTGCCACCATTCCAATCGAGCCGCCCTGGAAGCTGGTCTTTCGCATCATCGCAGCGAAAAAGCAGATCAAGCAAACAGACTTTGAAATTAGAAATGCGCTCTGGCAGTTGCGCGGCGACATTCGCAAAGCGTATACCGAGCTTGTGGTGGCGCAGGAAACATATGAAACTCTCACTGATTTGTATGAGTTGAGCGCTCGCCTTTATGAAGTTGCAGCCAAGCGCTTCCAGGCTGGAGACGTTCCTGAGCTGGATGTTCTCAAAGCGCGTTTGCTCAATGGGCAAAACGCAATCGAGCGCGATGTGGGCGCCAGAAGAGTGACGCAAGCACGTCAGGCACTCTCCATTCTTCTTGGGCGGAACTACGAAACCCAAGTGCAGGTGCCGAGATTGTCGCCATTTCAGTTGCGTGCTGAAATCATCGATCTTTTGCCTGATTTCAAAAGAGAAATGCCGAAGCTTGATGTCTTGATGGCAGCAGCCAAGCAAAACAGGCTTGAACTCAAGGTTTTGAATCAAGCAATTGCGGCGGCGAAAGCACAATTAAACGTGGCATATGGGGAAGTTCTTCCCAACCCGACTTTGGGCGTAGGCAGTTCGGTCGTCAACGGTCCGCCCCTGGATCCGGCTCAGCTTGATCCGACAAAACCGTTACCCAAGAACGTTTTCCATGGTTACTTCATTCAAGTATTTCAACCGCTGCCGATTTTCGACTTGAATCAAGGCGACATCAGCAAATACAGAGCGACTATCAAGGCGCTGAATTCGCAAGTGATCTCGCAAAACAATGTCATTCAGCAAGAAGTTTCTGCTGCCTATCAAAAAGTATTGGCGGCCAGACAGCGTATTTTGACCTATCAAGAAAGACTGCTCAACGACTCCAATGAAGTGGCACGACTTTCAAGACGAAGCTACGAAGTCGGTCAATCAGACATTACTTCGACCTTATTGACTCAACAGGCGAATATTCAAATCAGAAACCAATATCTTGATGCAGTGAACGCTTACCAGCAAGCATTTACCGATTTGGAACAAGCAATCGGGACTGTTTTGCAATAACACTATCGCCGGTCGGCATGTCGTTTTTTCCCCAGTTCTTGAGCGTATTCCCCTGTTTTCTCTCGAAGTTTCTCTTGGTCTGTTCTTCGTCATACACAGTTGAAATATGCTCACCACCGGTTGAGACATCTCTTTCAATCACAGGCAGGGTGGAAGGATCGACTCTTGCATCGAAACAAACGCATACCCTTTTCTCGCTATCGCCCGGTGGGCGGATTGGCATCGCTTCTTCAACCGCGCGGATAGCCGCTTGGTTCTCATCGCGGTCTCGGCTCTTATTGAGCCACTCAATTTTCTTCAACGTGCCATCCGTATTGATGGTCAAGCAAAGAGTGACAATACCGCGCAACTTCTTTCCATCCATGGGACGCCAGTGAGCATTTACGGCGTGCTGGACGAGAGATTCAAATCTCTTTTCCAAAGCAGTCTCTGACTTATAAGCAATGATCTGATCTTCAATCGGATGGGTAACCGGTTCGAATCCAAGATACAAAAATCTGCTTTGCGGCAGCTCTGCAGCCATTGGTGGAAGGGCTTTTACTTCATCCAACAACTTCATTGCGGCCGCATCCACCCCCGGCGAACTGCAACTGCGCAGCACTTTGCGCGTTTCGATTGTTCCATCAGCAGCAAGCTTGCAACGAACGATAAAGCAGTCGCCAGACTTTGTTCGAGGCGCTTTGAAATTCCACCTCCGTGATAGAAACTCAACTATCTTGGCGGGATAGTCGGCAGGTTCGTCGATTTTCTTTTCATCGTTCGGCACATACAAAACAGCACTGACGTCGCGGTCGAGACGCGGCGAATAGAGAATTTCCGGCAGGCGTGTTTTGAATCTGAACTCTATCTTCAAAGGCAGTCTTCGCTCCGCTGGAACCGGTCCGCAAGTTTCAGCGCCATTCACCGCCTCAAGTGCTTCCTTATCGAGTTTCTTGTCGCCCGAACTGGTCTTCAATTGGACCGAATCTCTCGAGCCGTCATTATTAATGACACAAGAAACAATCGCCGCTTCATTGTCCTCACCGTTATCCGGTTTCCAGTGAGCCCTCACGCTGTCGCGAATTTTTGAAACATACCGGCTTACAGGATGCCAGCTCATGTCCCCTACGTCGCCCGGTTCGAAAGCTTCGCCCATCGATTGAGAAAGTGACGCGGGAGCAAATGCGATGAGCAGAGACACGGCGGCCGCGAGAGAAATCTTGTAGTTATTCATGGAGTCCGACCGTTTTACAGAGGAATAAACAGAACCCCAGCACCGCGTATATGGTGCCCGCAAACGGCAGGAAAAGAAACAGTGTTTAGGAGAGAAATATCTTAAGCCGGGATCCGGGTGTTTTCCTTTTTCGTGCGGGCGCGGCAGATTTGCCCGTCGCCGTGAATTTTGGAAGCTTCATAGCCGGTAACTTTATCTATGGCAACGTGCAACGCGTGAAGCACATTTTCGATTTTCGCAATGCGATTGCTTTCGCCGCGCCTTTCCGCTTGCATGCGCCGGAGCATCAGACCGGTAATCAATCCGTTCAGCCTGGCGATGCGGAAGTCGGTCAGCCCATACGCAAGAGCAAGGATGATGTGGCGGCTGGACGACGTGCTTGTATTGATGGCGTGCAGACGCTGCTTCGAGGGTACAGGAAACTCCTCCAGCCAGGAAAGAAAACCTTGTTCCGCCGATCGCGTGCCGGCTATGGCGTGCATGCGTGTTGCCTCATGCCGTCGAGATAGCTTTTCAGACTTTCATGAGCACCAATGAGGACAGCCGATCTGAGCAGGTCATCTTTCATATGCATAGCTACGCGACCGTTGTCCCAGCGCACCACAAAAACATCGTCCGTTCCGTGAAAGACAACCGTTCCGCCCATTTCGCCCGGCACTACAACCGCGCATAGATCCCCGCTTTCATATCCCTGCCAGTCGACCAGTGGAGTTTTCGACCAGACGCGCCGGCCGCGCAAGTTGTTATGCGCCTGCTGCCGCGTCAAATCGCAATTTTCGTTGACTGCCGGCGCAACGGGAAATCTGGTATACAACCACTGGCGGTGACTGGTTTGATTCATTTGTAACTCATGAGAGCAATTGTTCGGGCAATTTATTCATTTGAAAGAAAAATGAGCGGCGCGCATTCCGGGGTTTTTTATGCAGCGCCGCTTTGTTTGAGCGAGTCTGAGTGGCGAAAGTGATCGTTGCGTTCATGAAGCACCTCCTAATCAACCCGCTCTATGCAGGCTCTTAAACAGCCACCGCAGAGTCGCCGACAGCGCTGAAAACTTCTGCAGCCCATGTCTTGACGCGCGCATCAGTAAGTTCTGGCTCATTGACTTCGTCGACAACGAGCCCGACAAAATGTCCATCGACAATCGATTCGGAATGATCGAATTCAAAGCCTTCTTTGGAAACGCGGCAGGCAACGACTTCTGCACCACGCTCAATTACTTTGTCGTAAAGCAATTTCATGGCGCTGACAAAATTGTACGAATAGCCAGTTTGATCGCCGAGCGAGAAAAGCGCCACTTTCTTGCCTTCAAAGCTCATCAAATCGAGTTGCGGGAAAAAGTCCAGCCAATCGTCGGTGAGCTCTCCATCGCCCCATGTCGAGCCGCCCAATACGAGAAAGTCGCACGCCTCAAGCTCTTCTCTCTTGGCGAATTGGATGCACTTGATCTCCGATACTAAATTTGGCAGATACTTTTTGATCGCATCAGCGACACCTTCGGTGGTGCCTGTTTGCGTTCCGAAAAAGAGTTTTCCCATTTTGATCTCCTTGGGCGCGCAAAATTACGCGCGCTATGTCCGTCAACAACAATGCGCGATAGCCACCCCGACAGACATAAATACTGCCGGAATCAGTTTCGAATTTGTTGAGACTTATTCTCAACTATTTTGCAAATTCTGTCCACTTAAAGTTTCAAAAACCAGAAAGTTTTTTGCAGAAAGTCTAGAAACACCCACCAGCGCCAAAGAATAGTGCAAAGATGCTCAATAAATTATGACAATTATTATCAACAAGGCAAGCAGTTTATTGAGGACAGTTGCGAAAGCGCCAGCCGGTCCTTCTGGCCCCTGAAATACGCTTTGCCAACTAAAATTGATTGGTTGCTTCTGGGATACCTCTTAATTGCTCAACCGTCTGTCGGTAACTCAAAAAGGAATACTGCTGGTTCTTCTGCCGGTTGCCTTTGAATTGCTGTTCGTTGCAGTATTGTCAGCAAATCTTTTCCAGGCTCAATCGACTTATGCGACGGTTCAGTCGGAGCGCGACACCTTGCTGCTCCTGCACAAAATTCAGGCTGCCTCGACGCGCACGGCAATGGCGGTGTTCACCCCGCATGCCTCGGCAGAGTCGCTCTTACCAACCCTGACGGCTCAATTGCAGCAAATCAAAGACACGCAGGATGAGCTGGCGCGCCGCCCTATGCAGTCGCAAGAACTCAAAGAAGTTTGCCAGGAGTTCGCACAGCAGCTCGAACTTATGCATCAGATTTTCGACAAGATGCATGCGGTGTTCAGCGATCCTTCTATACAGCTACACAACCGAATGCGGCACCTCGATCCTTTTCTAATGGCATCGATGGTGAGAGAAAACAGAAAGCTGATCAACAGGCTGGACAAGCTAGAAGCCGACTTTCAAGTACGCGGACCTCAACGTTTGGCGGCAATAAGAAAAGAGCTGACCCTTTCTTTGATAGCCGGAATTGCAATTGGTGCCATGCTTTCGGTGCTTCTGTCGCGCATCTTTGCGCGCGACATCATAAGCAGACTGCGCAAAATCTCCGAGCAGGCGCAAAGCTTTTTTCAAGGAAAACCGCTCGCATTACCGCAAGACGGCACGGATGAGATTGCCCAACTGGATAAAACGTTTTACGAAACAGCGGAAACACTAAGGCAAACTCGTCTGAGAGAACAAGCAATTCTGGACAATGCCGCCGATGTTATTTGTTCTCTTGATTCCAAATATCGCTTCCTGGGAGTGAGCGCAGCGGCCGAAAAACTCTGGGGAAGAGAACCTGCAGATTTGCTTGGCGCTCCAATTTCCATTCTCATTAACGAAGACAGCCTGGAGGAAACTTTAGGCGCGCTGGCAAGAATTGTCCAGGAAGGCAAAGGCGGATTCGAAACCCGCATTGCTCTAAAGAATGGTTCCCTTGCCGACTTTCATTGGTCTGCTCGATGGTCGGAAAATGAAAAATCCTTTTTCTGCACCGTCCATGATGTCACCGAGATTCGCGCCGTCGAAAGACTGAAGGCCAAGTTTCTCTCAATCGTCAGTCACGATCTGAGAGCTCCAATCACATCGGTGGGAATCTCACTAAATATTCTTGCTGAAGGAAAGCGCGGAAAAATCCCAGAAAAGGCGCTTGCTGTCTTATCCCGCTCGGAAGTCAGTCTTTCAACATTGACTGTTCTGGTTAATGAACTGCTAGATCTAGACAAATTGGAAGCCGGCAAGATGTCACTCAATTCTTCGCCGGTTAGCGCAAAGAGCATTTGCACAGGCGCCTGCCAGTCGCTGGCGAGCCTGGCCGAGTCCGCCGGCATCAAATTGGTAGTTTCTGAAACAGACTGCCTCCTCTGGGGCGACCAGATGCGCCTTACGCAAGCACTGACAAATTTGGTTTCCAACGCAATCAAATTTTCACCCCGAAATTCAACAGTGAGAATAGAGGTCGTGCCCTCAAAAGAATTCGCAGAACTTCGCGTCATCGACAGCGGTCCAGGCATTCCGGAGGCCGATCGTGCCTACATCTTCGACAAGTTTCGGCAAACGTCCGTCCAGTCCAACATCGGCGGCAAGAGCAGCGGGCTCGGCTTGACCATCGTCAAAGCCATTGCCGAAGCGCACAACGGTTCGGCAGGCATTGTGAGCGCCGGCGATGCAGGCAGCACCTTCTTTATGCGGCTTCCCAGATTGACCGGCTCGCTGGAGGCAGACGACCTATGAGCCTCATGAATAAACTCGGTCTGGAGAAGAGCGGAACTTTGCTGGTGTCGTTTCCCCTGATTTGCCAGGTAATTTTTGTAATCGCTCTCTTCTTTCCGCTGCTCAATCTGCAGTCGAATATCTCCAGATTAACCGAGTCCGCAGAGCTGATTTCGAAGACGATATCGCTCATGAATCACACAATGAATCTCGGCTACGTCGCAAAAATCAATGGACCCAGGCCGACAGAAGACGGGATGCTGCGCGAGATCAAGGCTATTCAGCTTGTGCGCGCCCAGATGTCTGAAATTCGGCGATTCGCCGGTGAAGACCGCCACCGCACGCTGATGATTGACGGAATGGCAACCGGCATCAACGCGATAATTGCCGATCTCGACACGACCAGAGAAGAATTCAAAATGGGTTTGCGTCACGAGCGAAAGGTCAACAGCAAGTACGACAAGTCAGTGCGCAATGCGATCAGGTACATGCTTAATTCGGCTGACAGTATGCTGGCTGCCGAAGAAACATCAATCGCAGATACAGAACAAAAGACGCAAAATGACTGGAAGATCCTCAATTCTACTCTGATTGCGGCGATTGTTCTGAGCACGCTCATCGCCTTCGCCCTGGCTGCAATTTATACAAGAGCAATTCACATGCCGCTCAAACATCTGAATGCGAATTGCCGCCGCATTTTGAAGGGCGAAGAATTATTGCCGGTATTAAACGACCGCGAAGAGTTCACAAAATTGGACGAACTGCTGCATGTAATCACTATTGCAATGAAAAAAGAGCAGGAGAAAGAGAAGGCCATGGTGGATAACACCACAGATCTCATCTGCTCGCTCAATAAGGACCTGGAGTTTTTGCGCGCAAACAAATCAACATCCGCTTTCTTCGACATCGAACCGGATGAAATTGTGGGCAAATCGGTTCTCGAATTTCTCACTCCCGACGATCGCAAATTGGCTCAGGAAAGTTTGAAAACCGCGATGAATACTGAGAGAAGTGAGTCATTCGAGTTCCGAGTTCTGGCAAGAGCGGGAGCGGAAAAATCATTTGTGCACACCCGATGGTCGTGTCTCTTTTCGCAGCAATCGCAAGAGCTTTTTGCTGTTGTGCACGACATCGACGAAGAAAAGGTCATCGAAGGAATGAAACAAGATTTCGTCGACATGGTCAGTCACGACTTGCGCAGCCCTCTTTCTTCCATGCATGTGGCGCTGGACCTCATCGCCGGCGGCACATATGGTGAGGTTGGCGAGGAAGCGAAAAAGGAGCTGGAGGGCGCACGAAAAAATTTGCACCGCCTACTGGAATTCGTCAACGACCTTCTGGACTTTCAGAAACTGAAACACGGAAAGATGGAATTGGAGTGCAGCAACACGAATGTCGAGGAGCTTGTGCAGTCCGCCGTCGACCTTGTAAAACCAGCTCTGGAAGCCAAAGAGCTGCAAATTAAAACCGACGGTCAAGATCTCTCAATAGTCGCCGATGCCAAGAAAATGAATCAAGTTCTCACCAATTTGCTCGCCAATGCCATTCGGCACACGCCGAAATCAGGAGAAATATCAGTCCAATGGAAGCAAACCGACAACCAACTTGAAATATCCGTCTTAGATACCGGCCCCGGCATTGCCGAGGCGGACCGCAAGCGCATTTTCGAAGCCTTCGAGCAAACAACAGAGTCAGCGAGAAGAAGTGAAGGCACGGGCTTGGGACTGGCGATTTGTAAACTGATTTGCGATGCGCACAACGGTTCGATCTCAGTGGGGAATTCCCCAGTGAAAGGGAGCAAGTTCACGATCACCATTCCAGTGGCGCAAGTTTAGACAAGACTAATGATGCCGAACAAGCGAATTAATGCCGGTTAATAACAGGTTTCACATATACTTTATTAGCTGGCGGTAAGCTTTGAACCTGAGGACTCATTGATGGGTGATGTCTCAGCAAATGCTATCTCGAAGAATCGCTCGGTGTCGGACTTCCTGACACTGGAGTCTCGGCTCGGCGCTATTGCCGAATCACAGCGCATGATAGCTGAGTTGCTGAACAGCCGCACGGCATGCGTGTCTCCGGCAGCAGGCATCACTATTCCGGATTTGCGATCGCACGCGGATAAGTCTCTCTTGTCCACGGGAATCGTCGGCACCGGCAATTCGGCGCACGCTCTGGCTGCCTATCTTTCTGCAGCGGGCACATCGGTTCGGATGCTCAGCCGCAACAAAGTCAAAGCACAGATCTTGGATGCCAGCCGCAGGATTTATTCCGAAGATCGCATTCTGGGCAGGTTTGAACTATCAGGAGCGTATACGGACGCAAGAGAATTCGCATCGCGCAGCCGCAACATTTTTGTCGCCACAGTTGCCACCGCGTACAAGGATGTCGCAGAAAGCCTTGCGCCCTATCTAAGCAGCGCTCACACAATCATTCTTTTCTCCGGCAAGTTCGCAGGTGCCCGCGAGTTTCAACTGGCGCTTTTAGAAAAAGGTCTGACCGAGCTGCCAAAAATCGTCGAAACCGACTCGCTTTTCGCCTGCCGCCTGGTTGCCGAAGGAAGAGTCTGGATTCGGGGTATCAAGCGCTGGACACTCTTTTCGTCGGTAACAAGAAGCGAAACCGAAGCGTGCGCTCCCATAATCAATGCATACTTTCCCGGTCTTACAGCGGCTGACAGCCTGATCCAGCGCGGATTGACCGACTTCGGCGCCCTGGCGCACGCACCGATTGCTCTTACGAATATGCATGCAATCGACAGAGAGCAGGAATTTCTCTTCTACTACCAGGGGATGACGCCGCGCACGATAGCGGTTCTCGAAAGCATGGAAGAAGAATTTAGAGCAATAGGAGCAGCGTACGGCGTTCGATTAATACCGATGAAGGAATTGCTTAACCGTTATTACGGATGCGACACCAACAGCCTTTACTCGGCTATGACTACCGTGCCAAACTACAGGCACAGCCTTTCCCCAAAAACCTTAAACCATCGTTTCTTCTATGAAGATGTCGCCTGCAGTCTCGTGCCCTTCGAACAACTGGCCAGACTCGCCGGTCAAGAGACTCCGGTGCTGAGCTCGATGATTAGCCTGGCAACATGCGTTGTCGGGGAGGACTTCCGTAAAACCGGCAGAACTCTGGAAAAGCTGAAGCTGGGAGAATTGGGCAAGAGTGATCAGTCAGAAATTATTCAACTCCTCCATTCTTAAGAGCGAAACAGCAGTAACCTTATGGCTGACGGCGGCAATTTTTGCTGCGTCCGCCGAGCCTATTATCGTCAAACTTGGATACGCAGCGGGTGTGCAACCACTGCAGGCTCTTGTTTTGAAAAACTGCTTTGCTGCCGCGGTGGTTCTCTTGCTGACGCGCAAATTCGTCTGGGTCGGCAAAGAACAACTGCCGCGCCTCGGTCTTCTGGCCTTCTTGCTCTTCTCAACCAACGGCTTGATTCTGCTTTCGCTCACACTTGTTCCAGCAGTTGTCGTGATGACGCTGGTGACGACGACACCAGCCCTGGTGGCAATTATAAATTCCGCCATGGGCAGAGACAAATTGACGGTCAAGTTCTGGACCGGCTTCGCTCTATGTCTTTTAGGCGTCATACTGATGCTGGAAGTAAAATCGCTGGCAGGAAATCCGCTTGGAATTCTTGCCGTACTTGCTTCAATAATCACATCGAGCATTTACAGAGTACAGATGGAAACAGCGACCAAGACTATCAATCCGCTGGTGGTTTCGTCATACCAGTTTCCCATCAACGTCTTGCTCTGCATGCCGTTGATGCTCTTCACTCCTGCAATTAGCTTCGAAGCTCTAAAAGTCGGCGCCATCATTGGTTCCGGCGCAGCTCTCGCCAATGTCGCTTTCTTGAGCGCCATGGCGCTGATCGGCTCAACCCGCGTTTCCATAATCTCGCTTCTGCAAAGACCGCTGCTTCTTGTTCTGGCAATTGTGGTTTTAAATGAACCCGCATCACCACTGCAAATTCTCGGCATAATTTTGACAATCGCAGGCGTGCAAGCGGCGCAGGTGAAACGCAAACAACAGACTATTCATACTGTGGAAGCGCCAGCAATTGAGCAGCCGAAACAAAGTGAGCCCGCTTGCTCCGGTGTGAGATAAAATCGAGCCTCTATCAGCCGAATACGCGGCAAACAAGACAACCCCTTGATAAAAATGCGACTTCTAGGATGATTTTGATATCTTCAGGATCAGCTCGCTCGCAGCAGCTACAGCCTGCTGATGGTCGCGATGTGTCCAGGGGATATCGAAAAGCTTCTGCTCATCCCCACTGCGAAATGACAGTATTACCTTGTCGTTTTTAATTCTTGCGGACGCAAACTCGAATCGCAATCCAAGTTTTTCGCAAGAAGAGTAATCGAGGTTCGATACTAACCTCTCGACAGTTCTATCAGGTGTCTCCCAACTGAAATCCGCAGCCGCCCGCTCGATTTCTCGATCGTATTCCACACGATCGAATTCAATTGTCTCTGCTCCGCTTGAAAAAGACCACTCTACTTTATCTTCTGAGCGAAGAACTTTGACATATGTGTCTCCACAACCAACGCATCCGCATTCGCATCGCCCAATCCTGAGATTCCCCGAAGTGGTCAAAGATTTTTGCTCGAAAAACTCAGGGGGATCCAGCCCCAAAGACTTGCTGTCATATAGCTCGAGCAGATCTTCTTCATCTACCAAAGCCCGCACTTGATGATCTTCGGAGAATTCGCTGGGTAAAAATTTGAAACTTAACTTTGTCATGATTTTTGCATTTTACATCACTCAAACAGTTTCCACTTTGTCTTTGTCTTTGTTTATGAGGGCATAGACAGTGGGCAAAACAATCAGAGTCAAAAGCGTGGCCGAAACGAGACCGCCAAGAACGACCGTAGCAAGGGGTCTTTGCACTTCGGCGCCGGTGCCGTTCGAAAAAATCTTAGGAAGCAATCCCATGATTGCCACCAATGCAGTCATCAATACCGGACGCAATCGAATCTGAGCCCCTTCGACAGCAGCGAGAGCTACAGGATGCCCCTGCTTCTGCAACTGCATTATGTATGTGACAAGAATGACGCCGTTCTGCACGGCAACGCCGAACAACGCTATGAACCCGATGATTGCCGGAACGGAAATTGTTTGATGCGTTATGAAAAGCGCGACAATTCCGCCCACCATCGCAAATGGGACGTTCAACATAATCAAACCGGCGTTTTTGAACGAATTGAATGATGCATATAGCAATAGGAAAATCAGCGCCAGAACAATCGGCACGACAATGGCAAGACGCTGCATCGCGCGTTGCTGGTTTTCAAACTGACCCCCGAAGACTAAAGAATAACCTTTCGGGATCTTCACCTCTTTCTTGATGCGTTCCATGGCGTCGCCTACAAAAGAGCCGAGATCGCGCCCGCGCACGTTCGCCAGCACCGCTGTGCGCCTGTATGTTTCCTCGCGATTGATCATGGCCGTGCCTCTGGGCAACCTTATGTCGGCCAATTGCTTGAGAGGAACACGGGCACCACTGGGAGTGTCGATTATCAGGTTCTCGATCTCCTCCTGCGAATCTCTTAGGGGCTTCGGCAAACGGGTGAGCATGCCGAATCGCATGTTGCCTTCGATAACATCAGTGACAACGTTTCCGGCAATGGCGTTCTGCAAGACATCCTGAATATCGCTGACATTCAGTCCATATCGAGCCATCTCATTGCGGTCGAGTTTAATTGTCATCTGCGGCAAGCCCAGAATATGCTCTCGCTGAAGGTCGGCGCAGCCAGGCACTTCAGCTATCGCGCTCTCGACGTCCGAGGCCAGCTTGTCGAGCGTCTCCAAATCATCACCGAAAATCTTGATGCCCAGGTCGGCTTTGATGCCCGCAATCAAGTCGTCAATCATGTCCGCAATCGGCTGAGAGAATGAGAAGATCAGCCCAGGAACGCCTTCCAATTCCTTCGCCATCATATTGACCAATTTCTCTTTATCGTGAGTTGATGTCCACTGCTCCTTTGGTTTCAAACCAATGTAAACGTCGGCATTCTCCACGCCTTCGAGGTCGGAGCCCATGCCGGAGCGGCCGATTCTAGAGACGACGACCGTGACTTCGGGAAACTTTTTCATAGTTTCTTCCACACGCTGCGCTATGCGCATGGACTCAGTGTGCGCCACGCTGGGAGAGAGCTTAGTTCGCAAAAGAATCGAGCCTTCGTCCAGGGTCGGAATAAATTCGGAACCCAAAAACGGCACCAGACAGAAGCTGCCGACCAGAGCGCCGACACAGACGAATGCAGTGGCGAAAGGGTGGTTCATTGATCTTTGCAAAGCAGGCGTGTGCAGGGCCTTGGCACCATCAACAAATGGATTGCGTTTTTCTCTGATGTCCCCGCGCAGGAACCAGAAACACAAAACAGGCACCACCGTAAGCGACAAAAGCAGCGCGCCGAGGATCGCATAAATAAATGTGAGCGCCAAAGGATGGAACATCTTGCCCTCGATGCCTTCCAAGGTAAAGAGCGGCAGATAGACGGATACGATGATGAATATAGCGAATACAATCGGGCGCCCGACTTCTTTGGCGGCGTTCAAAACCACCTGATAGTGGTTCGTGTGACGCGCCTCTGATTGATGTTCGTGCGCCTCGGCCAACTGGCGGTAAATGTTTTCCACCATGACCACGCCCGCGTCGACAATCACGCCGAAGTCGACGGCGCCCAGCGTCATGAGGTTGGCGGACAACCCCGTGTATTTCATCATGATGAATGAGAACAAGAGCGAAAGAGGAATGATGACGGAGACAATCAAACCGCTCGGGATGTGCAGAAGAATCGCGGTGAGGACGATGATAACCAGCCCGCCGCTGAACAAAAGAATCTCTTTGACGGTGTCGATTGTTTTCTCGACCAGCTCCGTTTGATCGTAATACGGAATCAGTTGCACGCCTTGCGGCAGCTCATGCTTCAGCTCTTCAATACGCTCGCGAACTTTCTCTACGACAGCCTTGGTGTTGACTCCTTTGCGTGTGAGAACCATTCCGGTGACGACTTCACCCTGTCCGTTCATCGATGCGGAACCGCGGCGGAAGGCTGGACCAATCACCACTTTGGCAACATCGCGAACATACACCGGCGTGCCGTCCACCGATTTCAATACAATCTCATCGATGTCGCTTATGGTTTCAATGCGCCCGAGACCGCGCACGATGATTTCCTCCGACGCGCGCTCGATGAAGTTTCCACCCGCATTCTTATTGTTCTGCATCAAAGCATTCACAACTTCATGCAGTGTGATGCCGTATCCGGCAAGCAGGCGCGGGTTGATCAACACCTGATACTGTTTGACAAAACCCCCATAAGTAACGACATTGCCGACGCCTTGAACGGAGCGCAGCCGTTTGGCGAGATACCAATCTTGAATAGTCCGCAATTCCGTTAGGTTATGCCGGTCGCTCTTCAGGTAGTAGTTGTAGACGTTGCTGAAAGTCGAAACGACCGGACCGAGCTGCGGCGTCGGCGCCCAGGCCGGCAATTCGACCTGGCTGAGACGCTGCTGGACGAGATTGCGCGCCCAATAGACGTCGGTGTCGTCTTCAAAAATCACCGTCACCACGGACAAACCAAAACTCGAATTGGAGCGGATGTTGGTTACTTTGTGCAGACCACTCAGAGAATATTCGATGGGATAAGTGATCAGGCTCTCGACTTCCTCTGTTGCCAGAGTCTCGCAATCCGTGATGATTTGGACTTGAATATTGCTTACGTCGGGAAAAGAGTCAACCGGCAAGCTCAACATGCAAAAGACGCCAAACGCAGCCATCAGCACCGTAGCAGCAATAGTCAGCAACCGCTGCTTGAGTGCAAAACTGATCAATCCGTCGATCAAGTCTTTATCTCCGCGCCACTACTGCATGTGCGTCAAGCATTGGCCGGGGGTTCCTCGGGGTCTTTATTGATCAGCGTAAAGACGGTCGGCAAAACAATGAGGGTGAGAAGAGTGGCGGAAACCAGCCCACCGACAACGACCGTCGCCAGAGGACGCTGCACTTCAGCGCCGGTTCCGTGCGAGAGAATCAAAGGCATGAAGCCCATGATGGCAACGAGCGCCGTCATCATTACCGGTCTCAGTCGCACGGCAGTGCCTTCGATGGCGGCATCCCTGACTGAATATCCGCGGTTCTGCAATTGCATGATGTAGCTGACCAGAATAACGCCGTTCTGCACGGCTACTCCGAAAAGAGAGATAAATCCGATGATTGCCGGAACGGACAGGGTCTGCCGCGAAATCAGCAGCGCAATGATGCCGCCGATCAGCGCAAAAGGAACATTCATCATAATTACCGCCGCGTTCTTCAGCGAATTGAATGACGCGAACAAGAGGATGAAAATAAGCAAGAGCACCACCGGTACCACCACAGCCAGACGGGTCATGGCGCGCTGCTGGTTCTCGAATTGACCGCCCCAGACGATGCGATATCCCTTGGGCAGATGCAATTGCTCATCGATCTTCTGCTGCGCTTCTTCTACGAATGAGCCGAGATCTCGCCCTCTGACGTTGGCAAGAACGGCAGTACGCCTTTGACCATCTTCGCGGTTGATCATGACGGTTCCGCGCGGCAGCTTGATTTCCGCCAGTTGCTTGAGCGGCACTTTAGCACCCTGCGGAGTGTCGATGATGATGTTTTCGATGTCCTGTTCGGTCTCCCGATACTGGCGCGGCAAACGTATCAGCAAGCCGAAGCGGCGGTTCTCTTCGACGACATCGGTGACGACCTTTCCGGCCACTGCTGTTTCGATAATGTCCTGAATGTCAGCCACGTTCAGTCCATAGCGCGCGATGACGTCGCGTTTCATCTTGATGGTCATCTGCGGCAAACCTAAGATGTGCTCGCGCTGCATGTCGGCGGCACCGCGCACTTTAGACACGATGTTCTCCACTTGCGAGGCGGTTTTATCGAGGACTTGCAAATCCTCTCCGAAGATTTTGATACCAAGATCGGCTTTGATACCGGCAACGAGGTCATCGATCATGTCGGCGATCGGCTGCGAGAATGAGTGGATAAGACCTGGAATGCCTTCCACTTCTTTGGCCATCAAATTGACCAGCTCTTCTTTGTCGTGGGTGGTCTTCCACTTATCCTTCGGTATCAAGCCGATGTACACGTCGGCGTTGTCCACGCCTTCCAGGTCGGAGCCCATGCCGGAGCGACCGATGCGTGAGACGACGACGGAAACTTCCGGAAACTTCTTGATCATCTCCTCGACTTCGCCGGCGACTCTCATCGATTCGGAGTGAGCCACGCTGGGAGACAGCTTCGTACGCAGGAGAATGGAGCCCTCGTCCAGGGTCGGAATGAATTCGGAGCCGAGAAAAGGAATGAGTAGGAAGCTGCCGACCAGCATCCCGACGGAAACCAGGATGGTGAAAAACGGTCTGTCCATGGCTTTTCGCAAAAGCGGATCGTGCCACTTGTGCACGGCTTCAACCAGTGGATTGTGCTTCTCTTTGATATTGCCGCGCAGGAAGTAATAGCAAAGAATCGGAATCAGCGTCAAAGATGCGATGAGCGCTCCCATAATCGCATAAATAAACGTCAGTGCCAGGGGGTGGAACATCCGGCCTTCCACGCCTTCCAGCGTGAAAAGCGGCAGATAGACGGAAACAATGATCAATACGGCAAAGCCGATTGGGCGGCCGACTTCGCGCGCCGCCGTCAGAATGACATTGAAATGATTGATCTTCTCGCCTTCTTTTTTCTCTTCGTTGGCAATTGAGAGCTGCCGGAAAATGTTCTCCACCATCACGACCGCGCCGTCCACAATTACCCCGAAGTCGACCGCCCCCAGAGTCATCAGGTTGGCCGTCAGTCCCGTGTATTTCATCAACACGAAGGAGAACAAGAGCGACAGAGGAATGATGACGGCGACAATCAAACCGCTGGGGATGTGCAGCATGATAGCCGTCAGAATGACGATGACGAGCCCGCCGGAGAACATCAAAACTTCTTTGACCGTCTCGATAGTTTTATGCACCAGCTCGGTCTGGTCGTAGTAAGCATGCAGAGTGACGCCTTGAGGAAGCTCTTTTTTAATCTCGTCGATGCGGTGACGGACGCGTTCTACAACCGCCTGCGTGTTGACGCCTTTGCGCGTCAGCACCATGCCGGTCACAACTTCACCCTTGCCGTTCATCGATGCAGAACCGCGGCGGAACGCCGGTCCCACCTGCACTTGCGCCACCTGACCGACTTTTACGGGAGTGCCGCCCACTGTTTTGAGGACGATGTTTCTGATGTCGTTTTCGTTCTCAATGCGGCCCAAACCGCGGATGATAATTTCCTCGCCGCCGCGCTCGATGAAGTTTCCACCCGCATTGATGTTGTTGTGGGTGAGCGCCCAGCGCACGTCGGGAATGGTGACGCCATAGCCCTTCAGTACATTCGGATCGACAAGGACCTGGTATTGCTTGACGAAACCGCCGTAACTGACGACGTTGCCGACGCCGGGGACGGACTTGAGACGGCGCGCCACCTGCCAGTCTTGAATGGTGCGAAGCTCGGTGAAATCATGCCTATCGGAGACCAAGTAATAGTTGAAGACGTTGCTGAATGTGGAGACGACAGGTCCCAGGTGCGGTGTCGGCGCCCATGCCGGCAATTCGATCTGGCTGAGCCGCTGTTGCACGAGATTTCGCGCCCAGTAGACATCGGTGTCGTCTTCGAAAATAACGGTAACGACCGAAAGACCGAAGCTCGAATTGGAGCGGATTTTGTTGACCTTGGGTAAGCCGTTCAATCCGTTTTCAATCGGGAATGTAATCAGGCTTTCCACTTCCTCGGTGGCGAGAGTTTCGCAATCCGAGATGATTTGCACCTGGACGTTGCTCACGTCGGGAAATGAGTCGACAGGCAGGGTGAGCGAACACCAGGCACCGAAGATTGCTATGCCGACGAAAGCGACGATTGTCAGCAGCCGCTCTTGCATGGCGAAAGCAATGATCTTTTCGATCATTTATCGAGACTCCCAATCCATCGAAATTCCACTCCCCGGCTTAGTGCTTGTACGTCAGCTCTGTGCGAAGCATGAGACTGCCCTGAGTGACTACGTCATCTCCTGCTTCTAATCCCGACAGTACTTCGACAAATTTCTCGGCGTCCACGCCCGTCTTCAAATGACGCACTTCATAGCCGCCGTCTTTGCGTACGAACACAACAGGCTTGCCTTCCATTTCTTGTATGGCCGATTTCGGGCAAGCAAGAAATAACCGTTCGGCGCCTTCCAGGTCAATCTCGGCGAACATTTGCAGCTTGAACTTGCGCTCGTGATTGTCCAGGCGCGCTCTGACCGCCACAGTTCGTGTGTCCGGCATGACGTTCTCACTGATGAAGCTGACCGTTGCAAGAAAGACTTCACCGGGATAACTGGAGACATGCACTTTCACTTTGCCTCCCAGCTTGACGCGCGAGATGTCCACTTCCGGCAAGTCGGCTTTGACGACTACCGTGGAAAGATCGGTGACTTTGAAAATACTTTTGTCGGGGTGAACAACTTCACCTACCGCCACATCATGGTGGCTGACAACGCCGTGCACGGGAGCGATGATGCGCACCAGACCGCTGATCTGACCCGATTTCAAAACTCCCGCCAGCATGCCGGGATCGGCGCCGAGGAAGTCCAGTCTTTGCTTGAGAGTGTTGTAGTGCTGCTGCTCTTTTGCGGTTTCGGCCTCGGCAAGTTGCAGCTCTTTTCTCAGCATCGCTTTGTTTTTGAACAAATTCTTTTCGCGCTCGTAGGCGATGCGCGCTTGCTCGTAATTGGCATTGTTGGTTGCGGAAGTCGCTTTCGCCGCCAGGTAGTCTTTTTGCGCCGAGATTTTTTCTTTGTACAGACCTTCCTGACGTTTGAATTCCGTCTCCGCCAATTCCTTTTGCACTTTGGCGGCGTCATATTGAGTCTGCGCTTCGATTAATGACTTCGGCCTGATCAAAAGTTCGTTGTAGACCATGCGCTCGCGCTCTTCGTGAGCACGGGCGATATTGAGCTTGGCTTTCGCTTCCAGAAGCTCGGCTTGCAGATCGGAAATTTCCTGACTGTCCAGCATCGCCATAATCTGCCCGCGTTTTACTTCTTGACCGGGCGCGACAAGAATTTTTTTGACACGTCCATTGATCCGGCTGGTGACGTCGACTTCTTTGCCTAAATCCGGCTCGATTTTGCCGGTGACGTGCAGAGGGATCGCCACCGAGCGTTTCTCAATGACCTCATGCTGGATATCTATTTGCTTGGCGACTTTCTCACTAACTTTTATTAATTTCGAATCGGCGGGCGCCGAATGATTAGACAGTGAAGCGTCCGCAGAATCACTCTTGGAGCCGCATGCCGAAAGACTGATGACAGCAACTACGGTAGTAAATAAGCAAGCAAGAAAAACTGCGGGTCGAGATACACCTTGAATCGAACCTTCACGAGGCGTATTTATGAGGGGATGTCTGTGCATTAGAGTCTCCGACTGCGGACAATTAAGAGCCCGACAGGTAAGAGCATACACGATTATTACCTGTCTCTGTCTGCGATAAGCTATGGATATTACTAAGATAGAACAACTGGCAAACCGGATAAATCATTGTATCGACTGCTTATAAACGAAGACACTGAGCCGTTTTTACCCCACGATGATAAAGGTGACATCTCCAAGCAAGGTGTCCGCGGCGCGCTCTTCTGGTTGTTCGCAATAGCATTGCTTCTCAGGCTCTGGTTCTGCTTCTTCCAGGGTCACATCAATGCATATGCCGCCTTCGACGCAGTTGGATATATAAATAGTGCGAAAGCTATTTTCGAGCTTAACACTCTGCCAGCAAGTTTCGCGAAAGAGTGCCTGGCAACCCTGACCGGCAGTGCGTCACCGGCCCTGGCAACCGCTGTGCACAGTAAGTTAGCGGCGCTGCAGCCGCTGATGTTGGCCGGTCCGTCCTATCCGATCTTTTTGGTACTTTCGAACCTCCTCACCCTCTCTCCATATAATCCGGCCGATTGGATAAAACCCGTCGCCGCCCAGTGCATGATTTCGGCCTTTACCGTCGTTTTCATCGCCGCCATCGGCAGACAGCTTTTCGACCGTAAAACCGGAGTACTGGCGGGAGCCATAGCGGCTGTCTATCCACCCTTTATCATCAATTGCGGGCGCGCCTGCACAGAGACTTTCGCCGTCTTTTTGCTTTGCCTTTTCTCTTTCATTTTTCTCTATGTAGCCCAAACACATTTGAGAGGCGAAAGCGACAAGAAAGCACCACTCAGAGAATTCAGAAACATCGTTCTGGCTGCGCTCTTGATGGGAGTTCTGGCAGCCTGCCTGGAGCTGGCGCGCACGGTGCTGCTCCTCCTCACCGGCATTGCCCTTTTGATGCTGGTGCTCCGCCTGAAAGGGAAATTGCGCATCGCGGCAGTGGCATCTTTTATGGTTGGTTTTGCGCTGGTCATCGTGCCGTGGTTCGCCGCCCAGCAGTTGATTGTCGGGCGCGCCAGCCTGGTTGTGGACCGCGTCAGCCGTCTCAACTACGGGCTGGGCAATCAGGTCGTGACGCAAGGCTGGACGGGCTTCCCAATTCACTTCAAGCCCATTATGGACCGCACAGTCAACGTGCAAACTTTGACACTTCTTTCAGAAGATCCGGCCGGCTATTTCTGGCTGCTGCAAGACAAATTGCCCCGCTTGATGAAGTGCGGATGGAATGATTTCAAAACATGGCTGGGTTTGTTTTCACCGCCCGCGCAGGATGTTTTGCACCAGTTCATCATTGCCTTTGCCGTGGCGGGAATTATCCTCAGCCAGCAGGGGACGGAGCAGGGCTCGAACACATGGCGCGGTCGGGTGACGGGAACCATCTATATGCTGGTGGTGCTGGCCTCGCATTTGCCGTACCTGTTTTTCATCACAGTCGGTCGCTATAACCTGACAGCGATGCCATTTCTCATAGTCTTTGGCGCATGGGGATTGCGCCGACTCAGGCACCTGGGCAATTGGAGCGCCGGTTCGTCGGATGTTCTGGAACTGGCTTATCCTTCCGTTTATCTGCTCTTTGTAATCTTCGTCCTGGCAGACCCCACCGGAATGCTGCTCAATGCCTTTGGTGAACGCGAGGCTGCCGAGATCGGCATCATTTGCGCAATTGGAATCAAGGCGTTTTTCTTCCTCTTTGTGGTCGGTTTGACCTATGCACTTATTAATAAAACGCAGTCAGGATTTTATTCGCGCTCTCTTAGCAATTTGATCTTGTGCGGGCTGGCGATTTTGACATTCTCGTCTATTTGCCTGCCGGTGCGGGCTCACGGGCGATGGTATGAAAGAGCCAATACTTTGAACAAGCAGGGCGAAGGGATAACTTTCGAATTGCTGACACCGCCGGCAGTGGCTAAGGAGGCCCGGTCGGGAAACGCTTATTTGATGATCGATGCGGAAGGTCTGGACGGCATCAACAACGGACTGTCGATTGCCATCGACGGGCAGACTCTTGACGGGCCCTATCTTCCAGGGCTTTCTTTGATCGACGATCAGAATCATTTTGAGCGGCGGGAAAATCACCTGACGCGAGTAGCGGAGTGCATTTTCGAAAGCTTTTCCAGCGTGATAAGCGTTTCCAACAACGATATTCGCCAGTGGTTTTTAGTGGCGATTCCCAAAGAGAACACAGGGAAATTGTTGCCCGGCGCCAAGATTTCCGACGATTCCAAACGCTCGATGCGCATTACGATCAAACGCACTGAGCCCGGCCGTACACGTCTTTTCAAAGCACTGCTGCGCGACGATGGCGAGGTCATAGTGCCTGAATGGCAATATTATTCATGGGACAAAGCTTTCTATGGAGTCGAGCGGCGCGGAAATATTTGCGATCCAAGAACGGATCGCAAATTGGAGACCCGCAAGGGCGATGCCGGGCACTACATTCGCTTGCTTTTGCCGGCGCCCGACAACGGGCAGTTGAAACCGGCCCGGAAATTGTCCTTTGAAGAAGTGCACGAGGTCAATGTCGAGCCGAAAGCATCACTTACCAATCAAACATTCAAAACCATAATAATGAGCCCGCTGCCGAACTATGCACCAGGCGATCGATGGCTGGTGAGAATTTCCGGGCGTTACAAAACCAGCGGGAAAAATCTTCCGCCGGGCGTCGAGCTGATTTCCAAGTCGCAGGAAGATAATCAGGAATATTCTTACAATGCGCCGTGGGCACCGCGAATTTTGAAGCCCTCTTCCGAGTGGCACAACTTCGACGTCGCTTGCCCGCTCAGCCCGCAAGCCTTTCCCGGCAAAATGACGAAGCTGGAAGCAAGGCTGCACATGGTCAGCCCGATTTTGAACGACCTGATTCATCCTGTTGAAGGAGATGACATCGTTCGGTCCAGTTGTAAATTTGAAAATGTGCGTATCGAAATCGACAGCCTGCCTTCGCTTCCTTTCGCTGAAAGTCATGCTGTTTATTGATACGCGAAATTCGGCAGAAATTTGCGAAATTCTGGTTTAATCTTTCCAGTCGCAATTTTAGAGCAGTGGCATGAGACTGGATAAGTGGCTGAAAGTATCACGTTTGATTAAACGCCGGACAGTGGCGCAGATGGCCTGCGACCAGAACCGCGTTTATGTCAACGATCGCCCGGCAAAATCCGGCCTGGTGGTGAAGGTTGGCGACCTCGTTCATTTGGAGCTGGGCTCGAGAGCCCTGACTGTAAAAGTCCTGAGCGTGCCGGCGGGAGCAGTGCCTGCGCAAGACGCATCTTCCTTATATGAGCTTTTGGAGGAGATCAGGCGTCAAGCTGAAGTCTTGGAATGGTTGGAAGAGTGATGGAAGTCGAGCCCGAAACTTATTTAGCCATCCAGCTGGACGAAGAAAGCCGCCGGATTGTCCGCGAGCTGGCGCTGTACGAAGAGATTAGAGGCGATCACGTGACGCTTGCCTACGCGAAAAACGGCGAGACCTTTGAAAGCGTTTGGATACCGGGTGAACGTTCGGTAGGTGACAGCGTGAATTTCGAAACGCGCGGATTTTCCGTAACCGATGAAATTCAAGTTCTGGTGGTTTCCGTCGATGGTTCTTGCAAACGTCCGTTCGACGGGGGCACCCTGCACATCACAGTGAGCAAACGACCGGGCGTGCCTTCAACTCTTGCCAACGAGGCCATTTTGAACGTCACGCTGGTTCCGTTCATAAGGCACTTGAAAGGCTCGATTGCCTGGCTTCAAAGAGGCAAATCCGCCAAATAACTCAATTTAGTCCGCGTTTACAACTTGATAACAACTCGAGGGCGAGCGCGACTTATATTCTAAACATCCTCACTGCAGTCGAAGCGATGCGGCGGCTGAAACAGCGATAGCGGGCTTGAGGAAAGGATTTATATCGGAGGGGCGAGAGGGGGGGAACCCTCTCTCGTTGTTTTTGGGCCCTTTTTCCGCCCCCTTCTGCTTGGATATCACTCTTCAGGTGGGCACAAAATACCCAGGGAAATCACTCCCCTGGGCACCCCAAATTTGCTTTTCACAGATTAAGCTAAAGAGTATATGCTCGATTCAACAAGTAGCTCTCAATCTGTAAGTAGCGGCGCAAGCGAGCTTCGGCGCGGTCTTCTCGAGGCGGCTGTAACAGCCGGCTGGTTGAAAAGACTGCGAGCAAAATCGCTTTATTCAGCAGGTAAAGAAGACCTGCTGCAAACCATAAGCCAGGTTTTCGTCGATGCGATTTTCTCGACCGATTTGCGCATGCCGCGCGATTGCGCCGTCGTGCTTTGCGAACTTCTGGAAAACATCCTCATCGAATGCGAACCATGCCTGAAGGCCGTTTCCAGCCTGTACAGCGAGGTTTGCAAACATCTGTGCGCGGCGGACGACCTTGAACCTCATTTAGATGCTTTGCTCGACCGCGCCGCCAATCTCATGACTCTCACCTGTTTGCGAATCAAAGGCAATCCGCCTTCGCAAGATTTGGAATCGGGTGCCCGAGATGCGCTCAATCGCATTCAATGGTTGCTTCAAAAAAGTCTTGGCACCACTGATGGTGACAGCCGGGCGCTGCAACCATACGGCGATCTTTCCGAGCTCAATGAGAGCCGAGTCATTCTGGAAGCAGTAGGCGAGTCGCTCCTTAAAGAAATACTCGATGACGGCTTGAATCTTTTAGAAACGTCCGCGGCGGTTTTCGAGGCCAACGGCGATTGCGCTCTCGATATCAAAGCTTCGAAGTGGTGCCGTTTTATGGACAACAAATCCAGACAACTCGCCGACGGCGACAACAAAGAAGCAATTGCATCAGGTCTGTGGCATTGCAATCAATCATGCCGGCAGACATCGCTGGCCGCAATCGAAAGCGGTGTGCCGGTCGATCAGCCTTGCAACGGAGGCATTCGCATATTTGCCGTTCCGATCAAAGCAGGCAATGATATTGTCGGCTCGATAAACATAGGTTATGGCGATCCGCCTAAGGACGAGAAAGCGCTGCAAGAGTTGGCTGACAAATACGGCGCGAGCAAAGAGGAGCTGGCCAATCAAGCACATAAATATCATTGCCGCCCGCCGTTCATCGTCGAACAGTCGAAAAAGCGCTTGCTTTCGGCGGCGCATTTAATCGGCGAAATAGTTGAGCGCAAGCGCAATAAGACTGAAATTCAAAAACTCAACATGATGCTCAAAGAACGCATTACCGAACTGGAGCCGGCGGAGCGTGAGCGTCTCAAACTCGCGGACATTGTAGAACAGTGCAACGACGCCATCTTCAGCGTCGATCTGGAGTCAACGGTGCGCAGTTGGAATAAAGGCGCAGAAAAGATCTACGGTTACACGCAAGAAGAAATGGTGGGACGCAGCGCTTTTACTATCGCTCCGGATGGACCGTCCGTTGAGACCGAAGAGATTAGAAAAATGATTTTGGCGGGCACACCGCCGCAGATGTTTGAAACAGTTCATTTGCGCAAAGACGGGGTGCAAATTCCTGTCTCGCTGACAATTTCTTGCATGCGCGACGAAAATGACGAACTTGTCGAAATTTCGATTATCTCGCGAGACATCACGGAGAAAAAAAATTCCGAAGAAGCGCTGAAGAAATTTTCTCGCGAATTGGAAAGGTCGAACAGCGAATTGCGTCAATTTGCATTCGCCGCCGCGCATGATTTGCAGGAGCCGCTTCGCGCCATGTCGAATTACAGCGATCTTCTTACCGGACGGTATTCGGCATCGCTCGACGAACGCGCCGTCAAGTACATCAATCGTATCGCCGAATCATCCGAAAGAATGCAATCGCTTATTCAAGATCTGCTTCACTACAGCCGCGTCGACACGCATGGAAAACCATTCACGGTCGTCAATCTGGAAGAAGTGTTTCTCTCAGCGACAAGAAATCTTCGCATTGCCATTGAAGAAAGCAGCGCCATCATTATCGCCGGCAAGCTGCCGCGCATCCAGGCGGATCGCTCGCAGATGCTGCTCTTGTTCCAGAATCTGATCAGCAACGCCATCAAGTATCGCGGCAAAGAAGTGCCCAAAATCGCTATTGAAGCAAAACTCGAAAACGGTTTGCTGACACTGCAGTTCAAGGACAACGGCATTGGCATAGAAGAAGAACATTTCCAAAGAATTTTCGTCATCTTTCAGCGACTGCACACGCGAGATGAATACCCCGGAACAGGGATGGGACTTGCCATCTGCAAACGCATTGTCGAAAGGCACGGCGGCTCCATCTGGGTAGAATCTGCTTTAAACAAAGGCAGTAAATTCTGCGTGCAGCTACCCGCAGTTCAACCCACGGAAACTATTATGGATTCTTCGACGCATGAACATTCTGCACGTTGAAGACAATCTAGCCGACTCCGATTTGCTGAAGGAGGCATTCGATGCAATCGGCATCGCTGCCACCTTGAGGGTGACGCACGACGCCAAGCAGGCGCTCAACAGTCTGGAGAACATTCTTATCAGCGCGGACGAACAATGTCCGGATATTATCGTGCTCGACCTCAATCTTCCCAAAATGGACGGGCGCGAACTTTTGAGACACTTGAAAGACCATCCTCAATTGCGCAGAATTCCGGTCTTAATTCTGAGCACATCCAATCTGGAGCAAGACATTTCCTATTGCTACGACAATCACTGCAACAGCTACATTGTGAAACCGATTCGCTTCGAGGATTACAAACGCGTAGCCAAAAATATTTCGGATTACTGGTTCTCCACCGTGGTTCTGCCGCCAGGCTCGGAAACAAAGAGTCTCTAATTTTCGCTTACTTTTCCTGCCCGGTGACTCTGACGTCGATCGGCGCGTAATCGGTATCTTCGATAATGATTTTGTAGTCGCCCGGCTTGGTCGTAATCGTAAGAGGCGCGCGGTCGCCTGACTTGATGAAGACTTCGCCCGGGAAAAGTCCATCGGATTCGAACTCCAGAGTTGTCGACTCCGAGTTCTTGATGACGATATTGCTGCCCGCAGGAAGCGACATAGCCTTACCTGCAGTTGCCCGTGAGAAGTCGATCTCGACGGCATTGGTCACACCACCGGCGCGGCTGGAATTGGTGGCAGCTTCAACGGCAATTTCGGTAAAAACGCCAAAGAGCAAACCAATGCTGAGAGCGAGCATGGCGCCTGAGGGAGTCAGCGATGCAAAACGCAAGCGCATCAATTCCCTGACCACGTAGATAAGCGATCCCACTGCCAGCGTGAGAAACAACAATGTGATGTATTCATTGACGAAAAAGCCGCCAATCAAAGCCCCTAGTGCCGTTGGTCCGCCGCCAAGCAGACCCAGCAAGGCAATGCGCCAGAAGCTCACTGTCTTACCGGCAAGTGGAGCGGCGATGCCAAATCCTTCAGTAGCGTTGTGCAAAGCAAAGCCGACCACCAGAACCACCCCCAAACTGATGGCGCCGCCGGCAAAAGACTGTCCGATAGCCAGCCCTTCGGCAAAGTTATGCAGCCCGATGCCGATTGCAATCATGGTGGCAATCGAGACAGGGTCGGCCTCACCCTTCATACCGCCACGACGTTCTTCCAGTTTTGCCAATCCGACAAGACCGTATAAAAGTCCCAGAAAAACAATCGCCGACAGGATGCCCAACTTCTGGAAATTACCGCTCATAGCCGTTCTCTCCAGCGACTCGACCATGTGATAGCCGACATCTACGATCAGCAAGAGAAGCACGCCGCAAGCCGCCATCGTCAGGCTGCCGCGCGTTTTCTCACCGATGCCTCGCAAAAATGCCACGGGCAAACCAAGAAAAATGGTGGCACCGGCTATGATGCCCATTAACAAATTTGCTGGTGCGCCTGCTATCTCCATAGCCAGCCTCTATTTTGCGAACGCTGCTACGCCGCCGGTAATCGCATCGATTTTCACGACCAGTTCATTCAGCTCATCAAGAGAATTGGCATTCGGCAAAAAGCTGTCTTGCAACTTTCTCAACTCGGATATTTTAACTTGCAAATCGACCAGCTCGTCTTCCGGAAGCTGAGAAGCAAGCTTGGCACGCAATTGCCTGTTTTGCAATTCCAGATACTCTTTTATCAAGCGGGCAAAAGAATCCTTGATAACTATTTCGGCGGGACGGTCTTGTTTGCGGAACTCGTCTACTTTGATAATTATCTCCACCAGCGCCGACGCGGCAGCGGCATCCGGCGCGACGCGATCCATGATGCGCGACTTGAGATCTTCGACAGTAGCGAATTGATCGCCGGCGCCGTCGAAGGCCTCTTTTATGGTGCGATGCGCTGGCACATTGAACGGAACGGAAGTAACGACGGGATAGGCTTGCTGATAGTCTTCACGGCTGGTCAGCAGCAAGGCCAAAAGATTGCGCTCGGCGTCCAGGACTCCGGCCAAACCACCTGAACCCGGCACACTGACAGTGCCCCGATTCTTCATAGTTTTTGCCGCACTCTCTGCAAATCCATCCGGACGAAATGATTGTCTGGACTTGGCCTTTATCTGTTCGCGAACCAGGTGAGTGAGTTCTTCTTCCTTGCCACCGACTTCCGTCGCGAATACGCGAATATATTCTGTTCGCACCATGGGGTTTTTGATATGAGCAAGAATCGGGACGATCTTCATCGCCGCTTCCAGCCTGCCGGTGTGCGTTGTCGTGTCGGCATCTTTCAAAGCTTGCCTGAGTTCATAGTCAATCATCGGCGGGGCGTTGTTCATGGCTCGCGCAAAAGCATCTTTTCCGCCTTCGGAGCGCAAACATTCATCAGGATCTTTGCCACCCGGAACACGAATCACACGCAAGTCCAGACCAACGCCGTCGGCAATTTGATTGAGCGTTTCGGCACCGCCTGCAACAGCCTTGATGCCGGCCTGATCGCTGTCGAACGAGAGATAGACACGTTTTGATTCCGTGTAGCGCACCAGCATTTTTGCTTGCTGCTCGGTCAATGCTGTTCCTAATGTCGCGACGGCATTATCGAATCCGAACTGGTGAAGACTGATTGCGTCGAAATACCCCTCAACGACAATTACGGAATCCTTGCTCTTTATTGCTTCTTTGGCGACGTTGAAACCGTAGAGGTGCTGACCTTTAACATAAATCGGCGTCTCCGGCGAGTTCAAATACTTCACTTGATCGTCGCCCAGGGTACGCCCACCAAAAGCCACCACACGCCCTTGATCGTCCAGGATGGGAACCATGAGCCGATTGCGGAATAAGTCATAGACGCCGGTCGACTCGGCACGGCGGCGCACCAGTCCAGCTTCTTCGAGTGTCGACTCCGACGCCTTCATGGTCGTGGTCAAATAGCGCAGTAGTCCATCCCAGGAATTAGGCGCAAAGCCAAGCTTGAAACGCTCGGCAATCGCTTCGGAGATACCGCGCCCTTCCAAATACTTGCGCGCCGTCGCCCCGTCGGTCGGGTCGTTGAGGATCTGGACAAAATAGTGGCAAGCCGCTTCATTGAGCGCGAAAAATTGCGAGCGCCGGTCGTAGTGCTGTTTTTCTTCTGCAGTCTCAACCAATCTCACGCCATATCTGCCGGCAAGATAGCGGACGGTTTCAATGAAATCCGTTCCTTTCGCCTTTTGCAGAAAGGCAAATACATCGCCTTTCTCTCCGCAACCGAAGCATTTGAAAAATCCTTTTTCCGGACTGACGTAAAATGAGCCGGATTTCTCGTTGTGAAAGGGACACAGACCCTTGTAGTCTTTGCCTGCTTTTTTGAGAACGACCGTCTCCGAAATGACCTCGAGAATTCCCGCTCGATGTCGCACTTCCGCAATGACTTCGGTCGTAACACCTTTCACTTGAGCAAGCTCCTTTTCGAACCGAGCGGCGCCGGATATCCAGCACAAACAGGCTAAATGCACGAACCACTGCAGGCGGCGCAAGAACGCTCGCATGCAAGCTGCAACTGCGCCAGATTATGTGGGTGGGCGCAGGTTGTTTTTATAACATGCGCGGCTCCCGGGTTTAAGAGCAAAAATCTAAGACAGCTCCCACAAAAGGCTTAAACCGCTTTAGATTTAAACTGAAAGCTCTGATTTAACCTAGAAACTCCGATTTAACCTGCCGAGCCGGTTGCGAAGCGATCCCATTGGATATCGAATCGGCTACTATGACGCGCGATGCAGTTGAGAGAGCTGCAAGGAGCTTTGCTCCGTTTTGTTCTTATGTGACGCCGGTTCAAAAAAGGGTGGTTGTTTCGATGAAAACACTGATCAAAAACGGTCGTATAGTCACAGCAGTCGACGATTACGTTGCCGACATTTTGGTAGACGGCGAAACCATATCGGTGATTGGCAAATCACTGGACATGGAAGCGGACAAAGTCATCGACGCGAAAGACCGCCTTGTCATTCCGGGCGGCATCGACGCTCACACTCACATGGACATGCCCTTCGGCGGGACAACCTCAGCCGACGACTTCAAGACCGGCACTCTTGCGGCAGCTCACGGCGGCACCACCACCATCATCGACTTCGCCATTCAGACAAAAGGTCAAGCGATCATGGAAGCGCTCGACACCTGGCATGAAAAGGCGGCGGGAAAAACAGCGATCGACTACGCCTTCCACATGATCGTCACCGACCTTCCGCACGAACGCACCAAAGATCTCAAACGCCTGATCCACGACGAAGGCGTCACCAGCTTCAAACTTTTCATGGCGTATCCGGGCGTTCTGCTTGTCGATGACGCCACCATCTTCAGAGCCATGGAATACTGCGGCAACGAAGGCGCATTGGTTTGCATGCACGCAGAAAACGGTATTGTGATAAACGAGATCGTGCAGCGCGCGTTGGCGAAAGGACACACGGCGCCGAAGTATCATGCGCTCACGCGTCCTACTCAAGCGGAAGCGGAAGGCGTCAACCGGGCAATTGCTATTGCCGAAATGGCCAATTCTCCTGTCTACATTGTTCACTTGAGCTGCTACGACGCGCTGAAAAAGGTCGTCGAAGCGCGCGACGAAGGCATTCCCGCCTTTGCAGAAACTTGCCCGCAATATCTCTTCCTCGATTACAGCATGTACGAGAAAGAAGGATTCGAGGGCGCCAAATATGTGATGACACCAGCCTTGCGCGAGAAGTGGAATCAAGACAAGTTGTGGACCGGATTGAGAATGAACGACCTGCAAGTGATTTCCACCGATCACTGCCCGTTCTGTTTCAAAGATCAAAAACAATTGGGCAAAGACGATTTCAGCAAAATCCCCAATGGCGGACCTGGGGTTGAAACGCGCATGAGCTTGATTTACAACGGCGGCGTGGTTGCCGGACGGATTTCTGTGAATCGATTTGTCGAACTCACATCCACCAGCCCCGCCAAAATCTTCGGGCTGTTTCCGAAGAAAGGCACCATCGCAGTTGGTTCGGATGCGGACATCGTCATCTTCAACCCCAACAAAAAAATGACGCTTTCAGCAAAAACCCACCACATGAACGTGGATTACAACTGCTACGAAGGCATGGAAGTGCAAGGCGTCACCGAAACAGTACTCTCGCGCGGCAAAGTCGTCATCGAAAACGAGAAGTATGTCGGCAAGGAAGGCGACGGCAAATTCATCAAACGGGGCCGGGTTTCGCTCAAACATCAAGAGCCGGTCGCAACTGCGGCACGCTAGAAGGCGGTCCGGGCAAATTTGAATAGGATGCGCGCGGGGTCAGGCGCAACTTGTGCGCGCGGGTGGTCAGGCGCGAAGGGCGCAGCACATCAGCAAATGCGTTTTGCGCACCCCGTAAGAAAAATTCAAATTTTTCTTACGGCTATTTGCTGGAAAGCATTGCGGTACAAGACTTTGTAGACTTCCTCATCCACGCGCAACACGAAAACCCGGAAAGCATTGTAAAGCTTGGCTTTCCGCGATTTCGCGCTAAGAAATTTTCGAATTTTTCTAACGGGATGAAAAATCGGAATTTGGCTCCCATCTGCCGATTTTGCTCATCGTTGTTGCGACCTTGCAACATCCGCTCCCGGCGAGCAATCCTGCCCGAATCCACCAAAGAGCCACAGGCTGCCAATTCAACTCCGCCTGACAATTAATGAGATTGATTAAAAGGGTCAAGTGCCGAAAGCTTGCACTGCGCGACCCTCGGAATTGCATTAAATAGGCTACACTCTGTTAATTAGGTGCCTGGAAACATTTGGAGATCAGACATGGGTTTCACGCAAGAGTTCAACAAGTTGATCACTGAGGAGCGCAATGCTCACACGATGGATCTGGATCTGCTTGATACGACGGAATTGGTCTCTCGTGTACAAAACGAAGATTTTGCAGTAGCGGAAGCAGTCAAAGCGGCAGTGCCGGACATCGCCCGAGCGGTTGATGTGATCACGGAAAAGCTGCACGCCGGTGGACGATTAATCTATTTCGGCGCAGGCACCAGCGGACGCCTCGGTGTTCTCGACGCAACGGAATGCTCGCCGACCTTCGGTATCGATACCGAACTCGTCACTGCGCACATCGCCGGCGGCAAAGAAGCGATGTTCCGCTCTTTTGAAAACGCTGAAGACTCCAAAGAAATGGGTCTGCAGGACGCCATCGCAGCAAAGCTTACGGACAAAGATGTCGTAGTCGGCATCACCGCCTCAGGCAGAACACCCTATGTTTGCGGCGCACTGGAGAGAGCGCGTGAAGACGGAGCCGCCACCATCGGTATCGTCAACAATTTCGGCGGACTGGACGGATTGTGCGATGTCACAATCACCGCTCTGGTCGGCGCTGAAGCTTTGACAGGATCGACCCGCATGAAAGCGGGCACGGCGCAAAAGATGATTCTGAATCTTTTGACCACCTGCACGATGGTTCGTCTCGGCAAAGTCTACGAAAACCTCATGGTTGACCTCAAGCCTACCAACGAAAAACTGAGAGAACGCGCCGTTTCGATCATCTCGATTTGCGGCGAAGTGCCCAGACATATCGCAGAAGGCGCACTGGTTGCCTCGCAAAACAAAGCCAAGACAGCCATTCTCATGACCAAGAGAAAGCTGGGACGAGCTCAAGCCGAAGAGCTGCTCACTAAATACGGTGGCTCACTGCGCAAGGCGCTGGCAAACTCACCGGCACCCGAAGGGTCTGCCAAGCCGCAGCCGGAAAAGTGCTGCTAACTAAGCAGTGCTTTCTTCCATGCAATAGCCGAGACCTTTGACGGTTTTGATCAAAGAGGGTTTTCCCTCGATATCAATTTTCTTGCGCAAGCGCAGAATCCGCTGACGGACTGCCTCTCCAGTCGCTTCTCGATCGAGCTTGAAGACGCGATCGAGCAGATCATCGGAGCTGAAAATGCGGCCCTGATGTTTCATCAATAATTCCAGGAGCGCGAATTCACTGGGAGCCAGGTCCACTTCCCGCCCTTCGACTTTGGCGCGGCAGCGCTGCACATCAAGTTCTAGATGTCCGAGGCTGATCACCTGGTTTTCCATTTTGGGAAAACGCCTTATCAAGGCGCGCACACGCGACATCAATTCGGCATATGCAAAAGGTTTGCACAAATAATCGTCGGCGCCGGTGTCGAGCGCCTGCACACGGTGCACCACATCCGACTGCCCGGTGAGAAATATAATCGGCGTCTGACCGCCGTTTTTTCTGTAAGTCTGACAAACCTCATAGCCGGTCATCTGCGGCAACATCCAATCGATAATTGCCACGTCGTAATGCCCGAATGTCAGTCTGTCCAGCGCCGACTTGCCGTCATGCACTACTTCGACGACGAAATTCTGCGCCTCCAGCGCCATCTCGACTGCGACAGCCAGATCTTTATCGTCTTCAACAAAGAGAACTCTTGCCATAGATCAGTTTCAGATGATCCTCTCGTTTCAGCCCTGCTCATTATGCCACGTCACGATCCGGTCACGCACCGATGCTATGTTTTGGAAACGAATTACTAGCGCAATCTTTTTGTGTGAGGCAAACAGACGGTGAATCTGCACCGGCGCTCTATGTCGCTTACCCCACCCCCTACCACAGCGGCAGGAATCTTATGAGCACAAAAACCTCGGTCGTGTCCGCGACTCTGACGGACTTGTTGGCGGAATGCTTTGCAGCGATCTTCGCACATTGCTTTGCTCCTTCCTTTGCCTATTTCTCCCTGGCAAAAATTCGCTAGGCGAGGTCGAACATGGCAGCAGAAACAGCACCACAAGTGACTGTGGCAGAGCGCCACGTCGCCCCGGTCGCAGGAATCGGCGCAAGCGTAGAACCAGCGCCTTCATCGCGAACGTTGGACTTCGCGCCCGAGAAGAAATCATCGACATGGTCGGATGTCGCCAATCAATGCAATTTCAGCGATATGAGAACTTGCGTCACGGCGATTGGAGACAAGGTCGGCCAGACTCTTAGAAGTTGGCTTGGCTCCGGCGACACACCACCTGCGGGTAGAGCCCTTGAAGAAAAGGGTATTTTGCCACCCACACGCATTAAAGAAACCGGCGCAGAAGTTTTGCGCGGGACAACCGATGCATTGCCGATGGCTCTGCAAGGCGACAACAGAAAACGCACCGAAACATTAATGGACCCGAAGGCCGATCCGAAAGACCGGTTGAAAGCGGCGGATGAGCTGATTAAGGCCGGCATCACCAGTTTCACCGTCCAGCAACCCGATGGCACCACCAATAGGGTCAGACTGGAAAAGGAACCGGCCGGCAAAAACAATCTTCTGGCTGTGTATGTTGGCAATAGAGACGGCGCTGAATTGAACGCCTTGCGCGCAGTGCAAATGCCGGATGGAAGACTGGTTCAACAAAAAGTTTCGGGGCGTCCTGTCGATTTCAAAAATCGCGGCGCCGCACTCCTGGACAGGATTTCTGAAAACGGCAGAGTCGTCGACAATGGAGCGGTCATTCCGGAAAGGAGACGAGAGCGACGCGAAAGACCAGACGCCGCAAGGCCGGAAAAGCCTGATGCGGCAAGGCCCGAAAGACCAGACGCCGCGAGGCCAGAAAGACCAGACGCGGCAAGACGCACCGGACCTCTTATAGATGGTGAGTGGAAAAGCCCATTCGAAAGAAAGTACGATGCAGGCGATAAATTCAAAGGCGTGACGTCGGTTTACTGGCAGGACAGCCACACCGCCAGCGGCATCAGATTCAAAAAAGATGAACACACCGCAGCCAGCCGTGAGTTTCCTTTCGGCACAGTTCTCAGCGTTCGCAATCCCAAGACGGGACTGGACACGCGAGTGGTCATAACAGATCACGGTCCTTTTGCCGGTGACAAGAAACCGCGCCCGGACGGCTCAGAAAGAGTGCACGAGAGAGTTCTCGATCTTGCCGATGGTGCTGCACGAGCGATTGGTTTGGGTCGCACCGTCAAAGAATTGGAAATCTCAGTAGTAAGCATTCCCGAAGGCGGCGCCTGGGGCCGCGCCCGTCGCAACCTCAGCAGAGCCGGTAAAGAAGCGCTTCTCGAGCAGGTAAGGCAGGTCACTGAAGAAGAAAGAAAGCGGCGGCGCTAAAACTTTCGCGTGAATGCACATTGAACTTCTGAGAATTTCACTCACCATTTACTCACCATTCCTGAGATAAAAACTGTTCATGAACGAACTCGCCACACAATCCCAACGCTACTCTCCCGCACCAGATCGGTCTCGAGACTACTCTGCCGAAGTTGGTCGCCCGGGAGCGACCAGCGCGGATGCGCAGGAAACGTGGCAAGACCTCGCGCGTGCTTCGTGGACACCGGAGAATCTCGTTCTCGCCACGGCAACAGGCGCCCGAGGATTCGACCGTAACCACGATCGCGTCCAGGACGGTGGCGTCCTCAATTTCGCAGCGGGCGAGGCGCCGCGCATCCGTGAGCTGAAACTGAACAACAGTACCGGCAACCACAAAGTCGACGCGGCGGTGCTTGTTCCCCAGGGCTACGATCCATCGCTCCCGACCCGGCTTCTCATCTACAACCATGGTTATAGAACCAGCGCTCACGCGGCGCTCAACTATTCTCAGCTCACCGAGCAAATGAAATCGGCAGATCCGCAAACCGTTCTTGTAGTTCCGGAGTGGCAGTCGCGCCCCGGCTCAAACAGCCCGGCTCGCGGCCGCTCGGACGAGCAGGGTTTCTACAGAAATATGCTCAACGAAATCATGAGCAAGACTCCCGAATTGCGCGGAAAGTCCGTCGACAACATCGCCAGCATCGGCATCATTTCGCACTCTGCCGGTTTCAGCCCAACAAGAGCGCAACTCTACAACAACGGGTTGGGCGACAAAGTCACATCCGTCACGGTCCTCGATTCAATGTATAACGCGCGAGCATACGATAAATGGATCACCGACAATCTGCGCGATCTAGCGTCCGGTAGAAAACAATTTCAAGTAATCTACACAGACCATTTATCAGGCCAGACGAATGGTTTGGAAACACGCGTCCAACAGCAATTGAGGCGCGCGGGGTTAAACACCAACAGTGTTTACAGTGAAAACAGTCGCGGTTCGTCAGTCGTCAGCGCCGACACTCTGGCGTCGCATGGAATTGTATTTAAGCGCAGCAATTACACAGAGCGGGGCGAGGGCGCGCATGGCGCCATGACTCGCGTCTACTTGCGCCAACTGCTGGAAGCAGAAAGGAGGAGAAATTAAACTTCACGCTAAAGTCACTCTTGCTCGAATATCTTTTGGCTGGGGCAATTTAAGCTCTGGACCTTCTCCGATTAGTATCATTCAACCTACCTTCCTCTCCCCAAAAGAAGACGCTGCCAGGTCACTCATCGACCGCGCATCCGCCCTCCGGCTCCTGAGCCGCACCGCACCTTTTGAGAATTGCCCATGACGGAATCCAAAGCACTCAACGAACACGTTTGCCAGGGGTGCGACCACGATCAAACTGCAGCCGCGGCGAAAGAAAACTTCGCCGTCGCACCGCTCAACTCCACCGAAGAGGCCTGGCAAAATATCGCGCGCGCCTCGTGGACGCCCGGGACTTCAATCGGCGAATCACTGTTGAAAAACAACGGCACCATGCCGGAAATCAGCCGTCAAAGCCTCGACCAAATGCTTGGTTTGAGTTTCGATCCGAATATTCGCCCCGCTGCCGCCCACAGGCAGATAGGATTGCCGCAGCAGCAAAACTCAGCCATCGATTGGGACAAACTTGCCAGAGGTGAAGTCGTCACCATTCATCCCGCTGTATTCCGCCCGGCGCCGCTTCCAGGCATGAATCAGGGTCGCAGCGAGCTTCCCGATTTGCGGCGCGGCCGACCAGAAATCAACCGCGGAAACGAACTATTCGTGCCCCCCCTGGACGGCACCAAACGGCTTCTCGAACCAGTGCGAGATCAGGCTGTACTATCCCGCGTGCCTGACGCTTTGTATGTCGGGCAAAAAGGCTTAGTAACATCGATGAGCAATAGACGCGGCGAGCAGCAGGATTACTGGCTTGCGGGCGAAGCCGCGCGCGCTTTTGCACGAGCGCAGGAAATGCTCGCAGCAAAGGGCAAATCGATTCAGATTTCAGGCAAGAATGGTGCCGGAAGAACCGTCGATACTCAGACCGAGATTTACAGTCGCAGCCGCGGTGGAACGACATTCGTGGCGGGTAAACCGACCAGCTCGAACCACACGTTCGGCAGGGCGCTGGATATCTCCAACTGGAGAGATCCTGATGTGCAAAACGCGCTGAAGGCTGTCGGCTGGCGCCACGGCGACAGCAGAGGTCCAATCAAGAACGACTTGCATCACTGGAGTTTCCCGGAAACCCAGCAACGCCGCCCGACGCGCCAGCAACGCACTTACGCATAGAACGCGAAACAGCTAAGATTTCAATTCCAGAAGATTGCAGATCTGTTCGAGCACTTCTTTCAGCTCATCCAGCTCAGAGCCTGATATCGAACGCATTCCATCGATTGCTGTCCGCTTCAGCATAGTGGCACGCTCGAACCGGCGCCGATCGGCTGCGACAATCAATTCACATATATTGAGCGCGACTATGCGATAGGCGCTAGGAGGAAAGGGGTCGATTTTTTCTTTAGCCTGCCTGACCATGCGCTTCGAGGCAGCTCGAAAGCCGCCGTTAAGCGCTATCGCTGCGGCTACCGCGTATGACCTCCAATCATCGCTCGACCTTTCTTTGCGCCCTCCATTACTGGCGTCGTTGGTTGCCGGGGTGAATGTTAGTGTGGGGGTGAACATCTGGCGTCTCCGGTTGAATTTGGAAAGGGGCGCCGGTATCAGCGGCGCCGGGGACACACTTACTTGACCCAACACTAGATAAGCAATGTTTTGGAGTTGTTAAACAGAAGCAGAGATTAATGCCTTTGAACCTCGGCACGCACCAACATTCTTCCCCGACCAGGCGTCAGCATTTCTGCACGATAAACCAGAAGCGGCTGCCCACGCCTTCCTCGCTGTCTACACCGATTATTCCGCCGTGCCCTTCGATAATCGCTTTGCAAATCGCCAAGCCCAGCCCACTGCCACCGTGCGTAGTGGCATCTTCACGCTCGACTTGAGAGAACCGATCGAATATCGTGCTCACCATCTCACGTGGAATACCTCTGCCCTCGTCTGCAACAGTGACTTTAGCTCCGGTGGGCAAATCGACAGCGGACACGACAATCTTTGAATGTTCAGGCGCGAACTTTATTGCATTGGAGATCAAATTGACGAGAACTTGAACAATGCGATCCGCTTCTACATTGACTTTCAAACCACTTTCCGGTGTTTCGACAACAATTGATTTCTTCTCCGCAAGCGGACCAACAGAATCAATAGAGCGCTTCAACAGCCCATCGAGATCTTCCGGCTGCATCTCCATGTGCAGCATTCCGGCTTCCAGTTTCTCAATATCGAGAAGCTCATTGATCAGCTTAACCAGGCGCTGAACAGTGAAGTCAGCACGCGCGAATCGCTCTTTCCCTTTCTCGTTCAACTCTCCGAACGATCCTTTTTCAGCCAGAGCAAGAGTAAATTGAAGCGACGTGAGAGGACTGCGCAGGTCGTGGCTGATCATAGAAACAAACTCTGATTTACGTTGCTCCGCCTTGATTAATGCATTCGACATGGAGTGAAAAGTCTTGTCCAGCTCTGCGATTTCGTCGTTGCCTGAAATCAGAGGATTCAACTCTTTGTGATCTTTAACGCGCACCGCATTGTCTGCAAGCACATTCAATCGACCGGCGATGCTCTTGCTGAAGTACAACGCCATGCCGATTGTGACGACAATGTTCGTACACAACATCACTATTAGAACCGCCCATATCAAGGCTTTCGTCGCTTCTTCCTTCTCGTCCGTCTTATAGTTTTTCTTGATATGATTTGTGATTGCCTCAATCTCTTTCTTGACAGAGAAGTAAGAATTGGTGCTTTGACTTGCCAGTTTCACAACAGCAGGCATCCAGTCTCCGCTTTCAATTGCAGCAAGCGAAACCCTCATGTTGTGTCGCAATCGAATGACGTCAAGTTCAAGACTTGTGATATTCGTCGCAATCTCCGGCACATCTTTGCCCAGGTTCTTCAATTGCTCGAAATCTTTTGGAAGCTTCAAATCGATTTCTTCATATCGCTCTTTCAATTGCGGATAACGGCGGCAACCATAACCAATTAGCGCCAGTTCGGCTTCAATTATTCCCTTGGAAACATTCCCCACCCGCGCAGTAATGCGCTCACCGCGTTTGGCAATGCGGGCGTCGTTTTCCGCACTGGAAATCAATCCGGCAAGCACGACAACAAAGACAATCTGAAACACAAGCGGGATCGAAACCAGCAACAACCCCTTCTGTGAAAGTTTCAGATCTAATTGCAAGCCAATCAGCCTCGAGCCGTTTTTACCCAGAGCAGTCAATCGAATTATACTTATGAATTGACGGCAGGATGGTGTTAACCTTAAGATCTCCCTCCAGCGTGCTTCGAAAGGAAATTGCAGTGGCGAAAATTCTCTTGGTCGAAGATGATCTGGAAATGTGCGAAGTAGTGACTGATTGGCTCACCGACGAGCACTACACCGTCGATGTCGTCAACACCGGGAACGACGCAGTGGAGCGTCTCCGATTCGACAAATACGACGTTTTGATCTTCGACTGGCAATTGCCTGATTTGACGGGCATTGAAGTTTGCAAACGCTTTCGTTCCAAAGGCGGCAAGACACCGGTGCTGATGCTCACAGGCAAAAGCGAAATCGTCGATAAAGAAACCGGACTTGATGCTGGTGCCGATGATTATTTGACAAAACCATTTCATCCGCGCGAACTCTCCGCGCGCGTGCGCGCACTACTGCGCCGCTCAGGCGAGATCAAGCAAAACGTGCTCAGTTGTGGCGATATCGAACTAGATCCGCAAGGCTTCAAAGTCACAAAAGCAGGACAGGAAGTCGCGTTGCTGCCGAAAGAATTTGCACTGTTGGAATTTTTCTTGCGCCATCCCAATCAAGTGTTCAGTCCCGAAGCGCTTCTCGACCGCGTCTGGTCGGCAGAGTCGGAAGCTTCGCCCGACACGATACGAGTGCACATCACGAAACTGCGCGGCAAAATCGACACAGAAGGTCAGCAGTCGATCATCAAAACCATTCACCGCCAGGGCTACAAGCTGGAAGCGCCAGCCACCTAAACAAGGTCGGCATATTCGCTGGGATCGCCGAAGAGCCCCAGATCAATCATCCGCCTGCCCCAACTACCAAATAATCCGGCAATCAGGCCGACTACCAGACATCCCCATAAGGTTTCGACTCTAGGCAGAATTAGTAACGTCGGAAGAAAACAAAGAACTAGTATTGGTGCGGTTTTTCGAAGCTGCCTTAGAAACTGCCCCAAGCGTTTTTCGCGAATAAGCAAGCACATTTCAATCAATGGAATGCCGATTAAAACCGGCGAAGCAAGGAGACCTATGATGACTTGCTTGTGCAGCATCGGCCAGTTAGTGAGAAACAGGATTATGAGCGATACTGAAATTAGCGCAAATTGATAGCCAAACAACCACCGGGGCAAGGGCTTGCTGAACGCTCTTCTGTAGAATTTGAGTATTTTCATTTGTAATGCATGCGTCCTCGCCCCCAACTAACTTCAACAGACTGTCATAAATAGCCGAGTCTCACCATACGCTTGCACCAACTTCCGATCAGGCAGAAAGGCATAGTCATGGCGAGAGAAAAGAAAATAAACGCAACCGAGCTCGTGCAATGCGAAACCCAAAGCACTGCGGCAATCAGCAACTGGAATGGAAGA
>Ga0268299_1000993_pt1 | contig 63465 bp, 45 predicted proteins | sample NOBtaG_FD_193484 | JGI IMG/M metagenome (GOLD analysis project Ga0268299, IMG submission 193484) | Activated sludge microbial communities from bioreactor in Nijmegen, Gelderland, Netherland - NOB reactor | ecosystem: Engineered > Bioreactor > Aerobic > Activated sludge | place: Netherlands...
ACGATCAACCGCCCCGATGCCCGGAACGCCGTCAACACCGACGTCGCCCGCGGCCTCGAAGACGCCGTCGACAAGCTCGAGGCCGACGACGAGGTCTGGGTCGGCATCCTGACCGGCGCCAAGACCGGCAAGGGCTACATCTTCTGCGCCGGCGCCGATCTGAAGCAGATGAGCGTCGATCCCGGCGGGATGATGACCGAGCGCGGCGGGTTCGCCGGCTTCGTGAAGCGCACCCGGACGAAGCCCATCATCGCCGCGGTCGACGGCCCGGCTCTCGCGGGCGGCACCGAGATCGTCCTCGCGTGCGACCTCGTGGTCGCGTCGAAGACCGCGGTCTTCGGTGTGCCCGAGGTGAAGCGCAACCTGCTCGCCGCCGCCGGCGCGCTCTTCCGCTTGCCGCGGAAGCTGCCCCGCAACATCGCGATGGAGCTCGTGCTGACGGGCCGGCTCGATTTCCCGGCCGAGCGCGCCCACCACTTCGGCCTCGTGAACGTGCTGACCGAAGAAGGGCAGGCGCTCGAGGGCGCCAAGAAGCTCGCCGCGCAGATCTCCGAGAACGCGCCCCTCGCGGTGCGCGAGAGCCGCCGCGTGCTGCTGGAAGCCACCGACAAGCCCGACGAGGTCGGGTGGGAGATGTCGGCGACCGGCATGGCCAAGATGTTCGGCACCGAGGACTTCAACGAGGGGCTCCAGGCGTTCGTCCAGAAGCGCGCGCCGCAGTGGAAGGGCAAGTAGCCGGCCGCGGTCGTTACGGCGGCGGACGCGATGGCGTCACCTCTCACGTTCGACCTGACCGGTGACGTCGCGCTCGTCACCGGTGCCACCAGCGGGTTCGGCCGCCACTTCGCCGAGGTGCTGAGCGCGGCGGGTGCCACCGTCGTGCTGACCGGCCGGCGGGTCGAGCGCCTCGCGACGGTGCGTGACGAGCTCACGGCGGCGGGTCGGATCGCGCACGCCGTCGCGCTCGACGTGACGCGGACCGACAGCATGCGCGCCTGCGTCGACGAGGCCGAGCGCCTCGCGGGACCGCTCACGATTCTCGTCAACAACGCCGGCATCAGCATCCAGTCGAGCGCGGCGAAGCTCGCCGAGGCCGACTGGGACGCGATCATGGACACGAACGTGAAGGGCACGTTCTTCATGGCGCAGCTCGTCGCCGCGCGCATGATCGAGCGCGGCATCCACGGCCGGATCGTCAACGTCGCGTCGATCGGCGCGATGAAGGCGCTGCCCGGTCTGGTCGCATATTCGACCTCGAAGGCGGCGGTCGCGATGCTGACCAAGGGCCTGGCGCGCGAGTGGGCGCGACACCACATCGCCGTGAACGCGCTCTGTCCGGGGTACGTGAAGACCGAGCTCAACGACGCCTGGTTCGACAGCGAGGGCGGCCGGAAACAGATCGCGAGCTTTCCGCGCCGGCGGCTCGGCACCGAGGCGAGCCTGGACGCGCCGCTGCTCATGCTCTGCTCGCGCCACGCCGAGTTCGTCACGGGCGCGCTGTTCACCGTCGACGACGGCCAGCTGCTCGGCTAGGCCGCGCGCCAATCGTGCGGCGGGGCCGGGTGGTCCTGGCGGCTGCGGCCTTCGCGGCTGTCGCGATCGCGGACGACGAAACCGTGAGCTCCCTCGCGTGGAAGGGCGCCGAGGCGACGTCGGGCTGACCGCGCGAACGCCATGGCCGCTGCGCCGGTCGAGTCGCGCGCGGCTCTTGTCAGCCCCGGTGGGCATGGGCGTAGTATCGCGCCATGCGCGTGGGCCACCTACTGCCCGGCTTCCTGATGACGCGCGCCGCCTCGCTGTTCTCGAGCAAGCCACGCACGCTGCGCGTCGAGCTCACCAACCACTGCAATCTGCGCTGCAAGATGTGTGGCATCTGGGCCGAGAACCCCAAGCGCACCCTCGAGCCTGCGACGGTCGCGACGGTCCTCGCGGCCCCAGTGTTCGCGGCGCTGCGGGTCGTGAGCCTGACCGGCGGCGAGCCATTCCTGCTCCCCGATCTGCTCGACTACTACCGAGAGGTCCGCCGCGTCCGGCCGCACGCGCACGTGAACGTCAGCAGTAACGGTTACTACAGCGACCGCACGCTCGATTTCCTCGCGGCAACCGATCCGAACTCCGTCTCGCTCACGATCAGCTACGATGGCATCCGCTCGCATGACCTCGTACGCGGCGTCGTGGGCTCGGCGGCGCGCCTGCTCGCGACCGCGACGGCCGTCCGCGACCGGTTCCCGCACGTCCCGCTGTCGCTGAAGCTCACCATCAACAACGACAACTACGGAGAGATCGTCGACACCGCGGCGCAATGCCGCGCGCTCGGCATCCCGTTTCGGTTCAAGACGCTCGAGAAGCTGAAGTGTCACCAGAACCGCTACCCGGCCGAGATCACCGGTCCGGACTATTCGGCCGAGATGCGCGACGCCGTGCGGGCGCAGGCGGAGCATGTGCTCGAGGCCGGCGGCGAAACCAATCGGCGCTACCTACGCGATCTCGTCGCGAAGTTTTCCGGCTCGTCGCCGGCGTGTCATTGTTCCGCGCGAACGCTCTTCCTCGGTGTCGACGGCGAGGTCTTCCTCTGTCGAAAGAAGGACGCGATCGGGAACGTGTTCGAGCGGCCGGTGGAGACCATTTGGGACGCCGACGACCGGGCCGTCCGGCTCCGCGAGATGCGCGCGTGCACCGGCGATCCTCTGGAGCTGAGCTACACGCACGACTAGTGCGCGAGAGGCGACGCCCATGAAACAGCCGCGGAAATCCTTCCTGGACAAGACTCGCGAAGCGATGCACGCGCTCGCGACGCGCGAGATCGCCTACACCTACGAGAACATCCCGGTCCGCCTCCGGAACGCGTCGTACGCGCGGATCTTCAACTGGCTGCTGGTGGAGCTCGGCGTGACGCTTCGCCTCGAGCGGCCGCTCGGCTCTCCGACGTTCCTCCAGATCGAGCCCACCACGCAGTGCAACCTCCGATGCACCTACTGCCCCGTGAGCATCGAGCTTCCAAAGGCGACGGGGCATCTGGACCCGACGGTCGCGGAGCGCCTCCTCGACGAAATGGGTGATCGCGCGCTCATGGTCGTCCTCTGGGGTTGGGGCGAGCCGTTCGTGAGCCCGCACGTGTACGACATCGTGCGGGCGGCGAAGCGGAAGCGGCTGCACGTGGTGTCGAGCACGAACGGTCACATCTTCGCGGCGAAGGACCACGCCCGGCGCCTCGTCGAGTCCGGGATCGACTCGCTCATCGTCTCTATCGGCGGGGCCACCGAGGACAGCTACGCGCGCCTTCGCGGCAAGAAGATGGAGGAGGCCTTCGACGGCGTGCGCCGCATCGTCGAGGAGAAGCGACGGCTGGGGTCGGCGACGCCGTTCGTGAGCCTCAGCATGATCGTGTCGCAGTTCAACGAGGTCGAGGTGCCCGCGCTCCGCGAGCGCGCGGCGGCTCTCGGCGTCGACGCGCTCAGCCTGAAGACGATGAACACCTGCACGGTCCGTCCCGAGTCGCAGGACGATCACCCCATCCCGACGGCCGCCGGGTACCAGCGGTTCGAGTACCAGGGGAACGAACGGGCGCGTGCGCGGCGGAACCCGTGCAAAGCGCTCTGGCAGAAGACGAACCTCCGCTGGGACGGCGCCGTCACGCCGTGCACCTATGATTTCGACGGGGTCCGGGCGATGGGCAACGTCCGCAGCGAGCCGTTCGATGGCATCTGGCGGAACGCCGCCTACGCCGCCATGCGGAAGCAGTTCCGCGCGGACCCCAACGCGATCTCGATCTGCGCGAACTGCACGTACGCCTTCGAGGGCGGCGACTACCCGGACGTGATGGCCGAGACGACCTATCTCCAACCCGCGCCCGGGGCGCCGCGCCGATGAACGAGGCGCCGCCGCGGGTGTCGGTGCTGGTGCCGTTCCTCGACAACGCGGACCACATCGAGCAGTGCGCGGCGGCAATCCTCGCGCAGGACGCCCCCGAGAGCCTCTACGAGGCGATCTTCATCGACAACGGCTCGCGCGACGGCAGCCGCGACCGCGTGGCGCGATATCCGCGTATCCGCATCGTCGAAGAGGCGCGGCGCGGCTCCTATGCGGCACGGAACCGCGGCGTCCGCGAGGCCCGTGGGGATCTGCTCCTCTTCACGGACGCCGATTGCGCCCCCGACCGCGGCTGGCTCCGCCAGCATCTCGACGCGCTCATGGCGCCCGGGGTCGACGTCGTGCTCGGTCCGCGTCGCCCGGCGCGCGACGGCACGGCGCTCCATCTCATGATGCTGTACGAGGAGACGAAGGCGGCGGTGATCTTCGGGGGCGTCGATCGTGCCCGGTACTACGGGTACACGAACAACATGGCCGTCCGGCGGGAGACGCTCGCGGCCTGCGGCGGATTCGACGAGGTGATGCGCGGCGCCGACTCGGTGTTCGTCCGCCGCGTGGTCGATCGGAACGGACCCGGCGCCGTTCGCTACCGCCGCGAGGCCGCGGTCACCCACCTCGAGATCCGCCGCCTGGGCCAGTGGTACGCGAAGCACGCGATCTACGGCAGGAGCAATCAACGGAACAGCCGGCGGACCGCGACCTGCCGGCCGCTCAGCCTCCCCATGCGCTGGCGGACGTATCGCGCGGCGGTGCGCGAGCACGGGCTCGATCGCGCCCACGCGGCGCTCCTCCTGGCGATTCTCGTCGTCGGCGGCGTCAGTCACGAGGTTGGACGGCTCGTCGGACGCTTTGGATCGGTCGCGGAGGTGCGGGCGTGAGCGCTGCCGCCGTCGCGCCGTCGAAGCGTGTCGCCGTCGTCGGCGCCGGGCCGTCGGGGCTCGCGACGGTGAAAGAGCTGCTCGCGGAAGGTCATCGGCCGACCTGCTTCGAGCAAGCGGCGGATCTCGGCGGCGTCTTTCGCTACGGTGAGGACGGCGTCGTCTGGGAATCGTGCCGGCTCACGTCCTCCGCGCCGCTGACCGCGTTTTCCGATTTTCCGATGGGGCCCGGCCAGACGGGGCATCTCCCGGTCGGGGAATACGTCGACTACCTGCGACGCTACTGCACGGCATTCGGCGTGACTCCGCACCTCCGCTTCGGGACGCGGGTCGAGGCGGTCGAGCCGCATCCGGACGGTGGCTGGCGCGTGCGGACGCGGGCGGCGAACGGTGTCGCGGAGGAGCGCTTCGACGCCGTCGCGATCTGCTCCGGGCTGCATCAGCATCCGCACGTCCCGGTCTTCCCGGGCCAAGAGGGATTTCCCGGGACGATCATGCACGGTGCCTCGTATCGCCGGCCGGCCGACGTCGCCGGGAAGCGCGTGCTGATCGTCGGCGCGGGCGAGTCGGGCGCCGACGTCGTCGCCGAGGTCGCGGAGCACGCCGCGGAGACGGTCCTGTCGCTCCGCCGCGGCGTCGGCGTGCAGAAGCGGATCAGCTTCGGGCACCCCGGCGACTATCGGACCTCGCGGCTCGTGCACAGCACCGCGCAATGGGTCTTCCAGAGCCGCGATCCCGCGGATGACGAGAAACGGCGGGTGTATCGCTGGCTCTGCCTCCCGCTCGTGCTCGTCGACAAGGTGCTCCAACTCGTCCACCGCGCGGGTTGGGAGCTGCTGCCGCTCGTCCGCACGCCGCACGCGGACGAGCGGCGCGTGAACGTCGAGACGTGGCGTCTCACCAAGCGATTGCTCCATGAATCGGGCGGCGCGCTCGCCGAGCAGTTCGGGACCAAGAGCGACGAGTTCGTGCGCGCGATCGCGCGCGGGCGCTGCCGCAGGGTCGGGGCCATCGCGCGCTTCGACGGGCCGCGCGTCCAGTTCGAGGACGGGAGTCGCTTCGATCCGGACCTGGTGATCCTCTGCACCGGATTCGAGACACGCCTGCCGATGCTCGATCCGGCGTTCGGGGCGGCGCCACGCTATCTGCACACGTTCCATCCCGAGATCGGCGCCGACCTCGGGTTCATCGGGTTTCTCCGGCCGGCGTTCGGCGCGATCCCGCCGCTCGCGGAGCTGCAAGCGCGGTGGTTCGCGCTCCTCCAAAGCGGGAGCCGCGTGCTGCCGTCGGCCGAGACGATGGCGGCGGCGATCGCGTACTGGACCGACGTTCGCGCGAGCTATTTCCGGCCCGTCGGTGATCGGCTCGGTCATCTCGTCGACCACACCTCGTTCTGCGACGCGCTCGCGAGCGAGATCGGCTGCAAACCGACGCGCGCGGCGCTCCGGCGCCAGAGCCGCGCCTTTCGACGGCGCTTCTACGCGGCGCCCTTCGTGGCGGCGCAGTACCGCATGGTCGGTCCGCACGCGGCGCCGGAGGTGGCACGCGCCGTCATCGAGGCGCTCCCCGTCGTCCACACGCCGCCCGAGCTCGGCTACCTGCATCTCCGCTGGCTGGCGTCGCGCGCGCTGCATCGCGTTCTCGGCCCGGCGTTCGCGCCGAAGCTCGCGCTCGACTGACGCGCGCGTTTCCGCGGGGCGTTCGCCATTGCCCCGGGTCGGCGCCCCGCGTACGGTCGCGCGCATGAAGCTCGCCTATTTCGGGATCAACTTCGGCGCGTGCGCCGATCCGGACGTCGCGGCCCGCGTCGCGCAGGCCGCCGAGGCCGCGGGACTCGAGTCGCTGTGGACGGGGGAGCACGTCGTGCTGCCCGACCCGCAGGTGCCGCCGTCGCCCTCGGCGCCCGAGGTCCCGTTCCTCGATCCGGCGGTCGCGCTCGCGTGGGTCGCGGCGGTGACGAAGCGCATCCTCCTCGGCACCGGCATCATCATCCTGCCGCAGCGGAATCCGCTCGTGCTGGCGAAGGAGCTCGCGAGCGTCGACGTCGTCTCGAAGGGGCGGCTGATCTTCGGGATCGGCGCCGGGTACTTGAAGCCCGAGTTCGAGGCGCTCGGCGCGCCGTTCGACCACAAGAGCGCCAGGACGATCGACTTCCTCGACGCGATGCTCGCGCTCTGGACGCAGCCGAAGCCCGCCTACGAAGGCCGCTTCGTGCGCTTCGGCGGCATTCAGGCGTTCCCGCGGCCGGTGCAACGGCCGCACCCGCCGATCGTGATGGGCGGGCACGCGCCCGAAGCGCTCCGCCGCGCCGTGCGCCACGGGCACGGGTGGTACGGCTTCGCGCTCGATCCCGCCGCGACCGGGCATTGCCTCGACGGCCTCCGCGCGGCCGAGCGCGAGCACGGCCGGCCGGCCGTGCTCGGACCCCTGGAGATCAGCGTGACGCCGGCCGCGTCGATCGACCGCGAGACCGTCGCGCGCTACGCGGAGCTCGGCGTGCACCGGTTGATCTTCTACCGGCCGACCGCCGGCCTCGACGACACGCTCGCGGTCGTCGAGAAGATCGGCGCGCTCGCGCGCTAGCCGCCACGGCGGGGACCATGGCGGACGAGGAACGGCTCGGCGGCGGCTGGCTGCTCGCGGCGAGCGTTCTTTTCTGGATCTCGTGGTCGCTCATGCCGGGCGTCGGCGTCACCGACACCCGCATGATCCTCGAGCGCGTCGCGCTCCAACGTGACGCCGTATGGCTCTCGACGGTGCTCCAGCTGGTTTCGGCGGCCTGCTTCGCGCCGCCCCTCGTGGCGCTCGGCCGGGTCGGCCGCGCGCGGGGGTCGCGCGCGCTCGAGGTCGGCGCGGTCGTGCTCGCGATCGGCGCGATGGGATCGGCCGCCGACGCGATCTTCCATCTCCTCGCGTACTACATGACGGCGCCCGGCATGCAGCAGGACGCGCTCGTGCCGCTGATGGACGCGATGCAGGGCCCGGGGCTCGCGGTCCTGGCGCCGATGCTGCTCGCGTTCTTCGTCGGCGCGGCGACGCTCGCGGTCGGGGCGGCGAACGTCGGGCTCGTCTCGCGCCGGAATCCGTGGATGCACGCGGCGGCCGTTGCGGTCGCGCTCTCGGCGCCGCTCTGGGCGAAGGGCAACCCCGCTGCGGCGCGCGTCGCCGGCCTGACGGTCCTGGCGCTCGTGTCGCTCAGTCTCGCGGGCATTGGGCTCGGAATGGCGCCGCACCTGACCGCGCGCCGGCTCGCGGTGCGCACGGTCGCGGGGTTCTTCCTGGTCGCGTGCGTGACGTATCTCGCCGGCGAGCGCACCGAGGTCGTCGTGTTGCGGACCCAGGACGCGGGCGGCGCGGTGCACGAGACGACGATGTGGTGCGTCGACCACGACGGCACGCCGTGGGTGCGGGTCGCGAATGCGGAGCGCGGTTGGTATCGCCGGCTCGTCGCGCGTCCCGAGGTCGAGCTCGTGCGGCAGGGGGTCACGACCTCGCGCGTCGCGCATCCCGATCCTGCGCCCTCGACCCGGCTCGCCGTCGACGCGGCGTTCGCGAAGAAGTACGGCCTCACCGACTTCTGGTACGGCGCGATCCTGCGACGCGGGGCGATTCCGATCCGTCTCGATCCACGATCCTGACGGCGCGCCGTCCGTCCGGCGCGCCGGAGCGGTGTCGCCGAATCGCCGCCACCGTCCGATCTCGGACCACATGCGAGCCCGCAGGCCGAGCGTTTCCGAGACGCTCCCGTCGTTCCGGTGTGGCACGTCCCGTGCAGCCGGGAGACACGGCGATGCCGACCGCATCCGAGGATGACAGATCGCATGCGAGCCTCTGGTCGCTGCTGAATCGACCGCACCGTCCGGAGCCGGACACCATGCGCGTCGGCTGCGGCGCGCTCTTCATCGTGTACGCGGTGATCGTCGTTCTGCGGTCGCAAGAGCCGGGTCCGGCCTTCTTGGAACTCCGCGTCGGGATGCTGCTCTACGCGGCGCTCGGCGTGTGGCTCGCGGGGCGGGTGAGTTGGCGGGTCTAGCGTCTCTATACCGCCTGCCTCGCGCTGGTTCTGCCGCTCCAGGCCGCGTACGTCTCCGCCGCGCTCGGCAACGACCTCGGCGACGTCGCCTTCACGGCGCTCGCGCTCTTCGCGTCGCTGATCTTCGTCCAAACGGCGCGGGATCTCATCCTCATCGACCTCTGTCTGATCGCGGGGTACGCGCTGATCCTCGCGACCGCGCCCACGCCGGCCCTTCCGATCGCGAGGGTCGCCGTCACGCTCGGCGCGGTGCTCGTCACGGCCTCGGTCGTGGTGCTCCGCACGCTCGTCTACCGGGCACGCCTCGCGGAGTCGGTCGCACGACTCGAAGGAGCGCTCGCGGACCGCGCCGCGTGGCAGAGTCGCTACGAAGCCGCGACCGCCGCGAGCGGGCAGGTGCTCTACGACTGGGAGCCGGCGATCGACCGCATTCGCTGGGGCGGCGCGTGCGAACAGATCCTCGGCTACGCGGAGCATGAGCTCGACGGCAGCCTCCGCCAGTGGAGCGCGATGATCCACCCGGACGACGTCGCGCGGTTCGACGAGGAGATCGCGAGCGTCCTGGAACGCAGGCGTCCGTTTCGGTTGCGGTATCGCGTGCGACGAAAGGGCGGGGCGACGATCGTGGTCGACGACACCGGACACTTCGTGTTCGGCGAGCGCGGCGAGATCGTGCGCATGGTCGGGTTCGTCGCCGACGTGACCGAGCGGAGCGCGGTCGAGCTCGCGCGCGACGAGGAAGCCGCGATCTCGGCGGCGCTCGCGCGCGTCGGCCGCGAGCTCATCTCCTCGCTCGAGACGCCGGTCGTGATGGATCGGCTCTGTCGGGTCACCGCCGAGGTCCTCGGCTGCGACTTCAGCCAGACGTGGATTCGGCAGCCGGAGCAGTCGGCCCACGTCGCGCTCGCGTGCCACGGCCTGTCCGCGGACGAGTGGGAGCATCTCCGGCTCCTGCGGTTCACGGCCGATCCCGCGAACGCGTTGCTCGCGCGGCTCGCGGTGGAGAGCGTCGTGGAGGTGCTGCCGACCACGCCGATGTATCCGGTCGCCGCCTCGCTCCTGTCGCACTTCGGCTTCGGCGCGACGTACTTCATCGCGCTTCGGCGCGGCGAGGAGATGGTCGGTGTCCACCTCGTCGGGTATCGGGGCACGAGCGGGTCGTTCACCGAGCGCCAGCGCCGCATCGCGTTCGGCATCGGGCAGCTCGCGTCGATGGGCCTCACCAACGCGCGGCTCGTCGAGGAGCTCGAGCGCGCCAGCAATCTCAAGTCCGAGTTCGTCTCGACGATGTCGCACGAGCTCCGTACGCCGTTGAACGTCATCCTCGGCTACGCCGACATGCTCGCGGACGAGGCACTCTCGGCGTCGCAGCAGTTGCTCGTCTCGCGGGTGCGGTGCTCGAGCATCGAGCTCTTGGAAATGATCGAGGCGACCCTCGATCTCAATCGCATCGCCGCCGGCAAGGACGTCCCGACGTTCGAGCGCCTCTCCCTCGCCGCGCTCTGGGCCGAGCTGGCGACCGAGTTCGAGGCGCTGCCGCGGAAGGATCCGATCGCGCTGCGCTGGGAGCCGCCGGGCGACGTCTGGATGTGCACCGACCGCCGGAAGCTGAAGATGATCCTGAAGAACCTCGTCGCGAACGCGATCAAGTTCACGGCCGCGGGCGAGGTCGTCGCGGCGTGCGCGATGAGCGAGGCCGAGAACGGACTGGTCTTCACGGTGCGCGACACCGGCATCGGCATCCCCGCCGAGCACCTGGCGTCGATCTTCGACATGTTCCGCCAGGTCGACAGCTCCGACGCCCGCTCGTACAGCGGCGTCGGCCTCGGCCTCTACATCGTCCGCCAGCTCGCGACGCAGCTCGGCGGCACCGTGGAGGTCGAAAGCGAGCAGGGAAAAGGCTCGACGTTCCGGGTCAGGCTGCCGCTCGCTCCGCGCGGGGATCGCAGGATCGCGGCGTAGACGAGCAGTTCCCCCGCTGCGATCGGTGGGGTAGCTCGGACCCCCCGACGTCCCGGGCCCTGACGACCCTTTCGCCGGCCCCCGCTTTGCGGCACCCCGACGCCTGGGCTATGACAGGGCGTTCATGCTGAAGACCCTCGTCCGGAAGATCGTCGGCACGCGGAACGATCGCGAGATCAAGCGCATGCAGCCGATCGTCGCCGAGATCGCCGAGCTCGGGCGCGGTCTCACCGAGCTCACCGACGAGCAGCTCCGCAACAAGACGATCGAGTTCCGGGAGCGGCTCGACAACGGCCAGGAGCTCGACGATCTGCTGCCGGAAGCCTTCGCGGTCGTGCGCGAGGCCTCGGGCCGGGTCCTCGGGATGCGCCACTTCGACGTCCAGATGATGGGCGGCATGGTGCTCCACAGCGGCAAGATCGCCGAGATGAAGACCGGCGAAGGCAAGACGCTGGTCGCGACCTTGCCCGTCTATCTCAATGCGCTCGAAGGCAAGGGCGTCCACGTCGTCACCGTGAACGACTACCTCGCCCGCCGCGACGCCGAGTGGATGGGCCGGCTGTACAAGTTCCTCGGACTCTCGGTCGGCGTCATTCTCCACGGCCTGAACGATCGCGAGCGCCAGGAGGCGTACAACGCCGACGTCACCTACGGGCAGAACAACGAGTTCGGCTTCGACTACCTGCGCGACAACATGAAGTTCGCGCTCGAGGACTACGTCCACCGGACGTTTCCGAAGGAAGTCCAGGACGCCAAGGGCAAGCCCGTCCAGAAGCTCTTCAACTACGCGATCGTCGACGAGGTCGACTCGATCTTGATCGACGAGGCCAGGACGCCGCTCATCATCAGCGGCCCCGCGGAAGAGTCGACCGAGAAGTACTACGTCATCGATCGCGTCATCCCGCGTCTCCAGAAGGAGACCGACTTCACCGTCGACGAGAAGACGCGGAACGCGATCCTCACGGAAGACGGCATCGCCAAGGTCGAGCGCGCGCTGAACGTTCCCAATCTGTACGATCCGGGCGAGATCGACACGCTCCACCACGTGAACCAGGCGCTCCGCGCCCACGCCATCTACAAGCGCGACGTCGACTACGTCGTGAAGGACGGCGAGGTCCTGATCGTCGACGAGTTCACCGGCCGCCTCATGCCGGGCCGCCGCTGGAGCGACGGTCTCCACCAGGCGGTCGAGGCGAAGGAGAACGTCAAGATCGAGCGCGAGAACCAGACGCTCGCGACGGTCACCTTCCAGAACTACTTCCGCATGTACTCGAAGCTCGCCGGCATGACGGGCACCGCCGACACGGAAGCGACCGAGTTCCACCAGATCTACGGGCTCGAAGTGCTGGTCGTTCCGACCCACCGCGACATGATCCGCAAGGACAACGCGGACGTCGTCTACAAGACCGAACGCGAGAAGTACGACGCCGTCGTCGAGGACATCCGCGAGCGCCACGAGAAGGGGCAGCCGATCCTCGTCGGTACGATCTCGATCGAGAAGTCGGAGCACGTCTCCAATCTGCTCAAGAAGGTCGGCATCAAGCACCACGTCCTGAACGCGAAGCAGCACGAGCGCGAGGCCGAGTTCGTGGCGCAGGCGGGCCGGCTCGGCGCGCTCACCATCTCCACCAACATGGCCGGCCGCGGCACCGACATCGTGCTCGGCGGCAACGCCGAGTTCATGGCGGCGAGCGAGGCCGGGACGCGCGATCCCGAGGATCCGGCCTTCCAGGCGGCGCTCGCGAAGTACAAGGCGCAGGTCGCGGCCGAGCGCGAGCAGGTGCTGGCAGCCGGGGGCCTCCACATCCTCGGCACCGAGCGCCACGAGAGCCGGCGCATCGACAACCAGCTGCGCGGCCGCTCCGGCCGCCAGGGTGATCCCGGCAGCTCGCGCTTCTTCCTCTCGCTCGAGGACGACCTCCTCCGCATCTTCGGCGCCGAGCGCGTGCAGAAGATCATGGAGCGCCTCGGCATGGAGGAGGGCGAGCCGATCGAGCACCGCTGGATCAACTCGGCGATCGAGAACGCCCAGAAGAAGGTCGAGGCGCACAACTTCGACATCCGGAAACACCTCCTCGAGTACGACGACGTCATGAACAAGCAGCGCGAGGTCATCTACGCGCGCCGTCGCGAGGTGCTCTCCGCCGAGAGCTCGAAAGAGGAAGTCCTCGAGACCGCCGAGGAGCTCGCCGACTCGCTCGTCGCGACCCAGCTCTCGCGCGACGAGTCGCCGGGCGACTGGGACTGGAAGGCGCTCGACGACGTCCTCTTCCGCCAGTTCACGCTGCGCTTGAACCTCTCCGAGGACGAGCGCGACGGCCTCAAGACCGAGGACGTCCAGCAGATGGTCGTCGACAAGGTCCGCGCGCTCTACGAGGAGAAGGAGCGGAACTTCACCGAGCCCGTCATGCGGCACCTCGAGAAGGTCGTGATGCTGAACGCGATCGACCAGCTCTGGAAGGACCATCTCCTCGCGATGGATCACCTGAAGGAGGGCATCGGCCTTCGCGGCTACGGCCAGAAGAATCCTTTGCAGGAGTACCAGCGCGAGGGCTTCGACATGTTCCAGGATCTCATGAACCGCCTGGACGCCGACATCGTCGAGAAGCTCTTCACCGTCCAGCTCGCCCGCGAGGAAGACGTCGAGCGGATGGAGCAGAAGCAGCAACAGAAGCAGGCGAAGATGTCGATGATCCACGGCGACGAGCCCGTGGCGGCGCCCGCCGAGGCCATCAAGCGCGACGCGCCGAAGGTGGGCCGCAACGACCCGTGCGTGTGTGGCAGCGGGAAGAAGTACAAGAAGTGTTGCGGCGCAGCGCATTGATACGATCTCGCCCCCGTGCGCTTCGGACGCTTCGCGTCCGAATGCTCCGATGGGCCTCGCACCCGGGAATCAATCCCGGGTGCTCGCTTCTCGCATCGCGGTGAAGCTCCCCGTTCGCGAAAGGCCGATTGCGGTTCCCGGGTTCCTGTTCGCGGGCGTCGCGTGCGGGATCAAGCCGTCGGGGAAGCCGGATCTGGCGCTCATCGTGTCCGATGTGCCGGCGGTCGCTGCCGGCGTCGTGACGACGAACCGGGTGAAGGCGGCGCCCGTGCAGCTCGTCGTGCCGCGGCTCGCGACGGGGCGGGCCCAAGCGATCGTCACCAACAGCGGCAACGCCAACGCGTGCACCGGCGCGGCGGGGACGCGGGTCGCGAAGGCGGCGTGCGCCCAGGTCGCCGCCGCGCTCGGGATCGCGGTCGACGCCGTGCTGCCGTGCTCGACGGGCAAGATCGGGGTCGTGCTTCCTGCCGATCCGATGCGCCGCGGGGTCGCCGCCGCGATGGAGTCGCTCGACGACGGCGGGTTCTGGCGCGCGGCGCGGGCGATCATGACGACCGACGCGTTCCCGAAGGTCGCGACCCGGACGGTGCGGGTCGGCGGGAAGCCGGTCACGATCGCGGGCATGGCGAAGGGCGCCGGCATGATCGCGCCCGACATGGCGACGCTGCTCGTGCACGTGCTGACCGACGCGCGTGTGTCCGCCCCGGTGCTGCGGAGGCTCGTGCGGGACGCGGTCGCGACGTCCTTCAACGCGATCAGTGTCGACGGCGATTGCAGCACGAACGACACGGTGCTCGTGCTCGCGAACGGCGTCGCGGGCAACCGCGCCTTCACGGCGGCGAGCGCCGACGGCCGCCGCTTCGGCACGGCGCTCCGGTCGCTCATGGAAGAGCTCGCGGACATGGTCGTCGCCGACGGGGAGGGCGCGACCAAGCGTGCGCGCATCACCGTCGTCGGGGCGCGGACCGCCGCCGACGCGCGTCGCGCGGCCCGCAGCGTCGGGGAATCGCAGCTCGTGAAGACGGCGCTCTTCGGCGGCGATCCCAACTGGGGGCGCATCGCGTGCGCGGCCGGCTACGCCGGCGTGCCGCTCGCGGCGGAGCGCCTGAGCGTCACGGTCGGCGGCATTCCGGTGTTGCGGCGGGGCGTGCCCGCGTCGCCGGCGGTCGTGCGGCGGGCCGCGGCCGCCATGCGCGGCGACGCGGTCGCGATCACCGTCGATCTCGCGACCGGCGGTCGCGGGCGCGCGATGCTCGTCGCGAGCGACCTCACGCCCGAGTACGTACGGTTCAACTCGGACTATTCGACGTGACGGACTGAGGAGACGACGGTGACCGACGACGCGTCCACCTGGAAACGGTGCAGCACCTGCAAGAAGCCGATCGCGTTCGCGAGCCCGTACTTCACGTGCAGCGTCTCCACCTGCAACCGCAAGGGCACCGATTTCGTGTTCTGCGAGGTTGCGTGCTGGGACGCGCACGTGCCCATGCTGCGCCACCGTGACGCGTGGGCCGAAGACGCGAAGGCGCCGACCCTGGCCGAATGGGAAGGCCGCCAGCGCGCCGAGGCCGAACGCGCCTCGGTGTCGGACGCGGACTCGAAGCCGCGTCCCGTCGCGGCGGCGCCGACCCCGTCGGGCGAGCCCGTTCCGCACGACGTGCTCGTCGTCGTATCGAAGCTGAAGGCGTACGTCCGCGCCCGCTCGGGGATGAACACCTCGGACGGCGTGACGGACGTGTTGTCCGATCGGCTCCGTAATCTCTGCGACCGGGCGATCGAGCAGGCGCGCGCCGCCGGCCGGAAGACGGTCCTCGACCGCGATTTCGACTGATCTCGCTCGATGGCCCGTCCCTTTCCGAAGATCCCCGCGAAGCCGCTCCGCCAACCCCGCTACCTGAAGGTGCGGCGGTCGCGCCTCGCCGGGCTCGGCGTCTTCACCTCGCGCGCCGTGCCGAAGGGAACGCTGCTCCTCGAGTATCTCGGCGAGCGGATCACGCACGAGGAGGCCGGCGAGCGGTACTACGCCGCGAAGGAGCCGGACGCGTTCGTGCTCCTCTTCACGGTCGATCGGAAGGTCGTGATCGACGGCGGCGTCGGCGGACGTGCGGCGCGCTACGTGAACCATTCCTGCGAGCCCAACTGCGAGGCCGACGAGATCGGCGGCCGCATCTTCATCACGGCGATCCGCGACATTCCGGCCGGCGCCGAGCTCACCTACGACTACAACATGGAGGCGCCGTCGCCCTTGCCACGGGACTGGCGCTCTCGCTACGCCTGTCGCTGCGGAGCGCCGCGGTGCCGGGGAACGATCGTCGTCCGGCCGCGTCGCCGGAAGCCGCGCACCGCCACCAAACGGAGGACCACCCGATGAGCGACCCATTCCGCGATCTCGATGCCGTCGCCCAGGCCGAGCTGGTGCGTAAAGGCGAGGTGACTCCGGCGGAGCTCGCCGAAGCGGCGATCGCGCGCGCCGAGCGCGTGAACCCGCGGCTGAACGCGATCGTGACCCCGCTCTACGAGAAGGCGCGCGCGACGGCCCGCGATGCCGGGCTCCCGCGCGGGGCGTTCCACGGCGTGCCGCTGCTCCTGAAGGACATCTTCGGCTACTCGGCGGGCGATCCCTATTACATGGGCATGAAGGTTCTCCGCGAGGCGGGCTTCGTGGCGCCGCACGACACGCATCTCGTGACCAAGCTCCGGGCCGCGGGTTTCGTGTTCATCGCGCGGACGAACGCGCCGGAGCTCGGGACCATCCCGTCGACCGAGCCCCTGGCCTTCGGCCCGACGAACAACCCATGGGATCCGACGCGCTCTCCGGGCGGGTCGAGCGGCGGCTCGGCGGCGGCCGTTGCCGCCGGCGTCGTCCCGCTCGCGCACGCCAACGACGGCGGGGGCTCGATCCGCATCCCGGCGAGCACGTGCGGCCTCGTCGGTTTGAAGCCGTCACGCGGGCGCATCTCGTTCGGCCCCGATCTCGGTGACGGCGTCGGCGGCCTCGCGGTCGAGGGCGCGGTGAGCCGCACGGTGCGCGACACGGCGGCCTTCCTCGACGTCATCGAGGGCCAGATGCCGGGCGATCCCTACACCGCGCCGCCGCCCTCGCGGCCGTATCGCGAGGAGGTCGGCGCCGAGCCCGGTCGCCTACGGATCGGTCTCATGACGGTCGCCCCGGCCGGCGCGACGATGGTCGCGAGCGATTGCGTCGCCGCCACGGAAGACGCGGGACGACTCCTCGCTTCGCTCGGGCACGAGGTCCAGGTCGCGCACCCGGCCGCGCTCGACGAGATGGAGACGTTCCAGCACTTCGGCATCATGTTCGCGACGTCGACCACGCGCATCCTGGACGGCGTCGGCGAGCTGATCGGGAAAACGCTCGTGCAGGACGACGTCGAGCCCTTCAACTGGGCGCTCGCCGAGATGGGCAGCGTCGTGAGCGCGCGCGACTACCTCCGTACCGTCGACTGGCTCTTCGGGTACACCCGTCGCGTCGCCTCGTGGTGGGCGGACGGTTTCGACCTGTTGTTGACGCCGACGCTTCCCGAGCCGCCGTGGACGCTCGGCGGCTTCCACGGCATCGACCCGATGCTCGCGGGTCTCCGCGCCCAGAGCCTCTGCGCTTTCACCGGTCCGTTCAACATGACGGGACAGCCGGCGATCTCGTTGCCGCTCGCGTGGAACGACGCCGGGCTGCCGATCGGCGTCCAGCTCGTCGCGGCCTACGGGCGCGAGGACGTGCTGCTGCGGGTCGCGGCGCAGCTCGAGGCCGCGCGCCCGTGGGCGGGCCGTCGGCCGCCGATCAGCGCGTAGGCACATCCCCCCTCGTTCCCGGCGAAATCACGGGTTGCGGTGATTGTCGAAGCCTCGGCAATCGCTGACAAAACGGTGCCGCCGTCAGCCGGGGCAAGGGGGGACCATGAGCGGATTCGGAGTGCCCGCACCTCGACGCCGACGGCGCGTCGGCGTCCTCGTCTTCGTGAGCGCGCTCGTCGGAACGGCGCTCGCGCTGCCGAGCGGCATCGCGGCGCAGGTGGCGAGCGACACGCCCCGCTGCATCAACGCGATCAACAAGAGCATGCGGAAGGTGACGCTCGCCGCGACCAAGCAGGTGCGCGGCTGCGTGCTCGCCCATGCGAGCGGGTCGCTCGGCTCCCAGACCGTCGCGCAGTGCGTGGCGGCGGGGGCCGGCGTCCAGAAGGCGATCCAGGGTGCGCTCATCACCGCGGACAACACGTGCGACGGCCTCCCGCCGGCGTTCGGCCCGCCGAGCATCGATGGGCACACCGCGCGCGCGGTCCAGCTCACGCAGGACCTCGTCGCCGCGCTCTTCGGATCGACGCCCGAGAGCGTGCTCGCCACGAGCTCCACGGTCATGGGCTGCCAGACCGCCGTCCTGAAGGCGGCGGGCAAGTGCGGAGATCTCCGCATCAACTCCTTCAACAAGTGCAAGAAGGAGGGCTTGAAGCGCGGGTTCGTCACCGACGCGGTCGAGCTCCAGGTCGCGTGTCTCGGCACCGGCACCATCCAGCCCGACCCGACCGGCGGCAAGATCGAGGCGACCTGCGTCACGGTGCCCGCGAAGAAGATCGAGAGCGGCTGCACGAGCCGCGGGGTCGCGCTCGCGCCGGCGTTCCCGGGATGCGGCGCCACGACGGCGGCGGGGCTCGCGACCTGCGCCGACGAGCGCCTCCGCTGCGGCTTCTGCACGCTGTTGAACGACGTCGACGGCCTCAATCGCGACTGCGATCTCTTCGACGACGCGAACGACGCCAACGAGTCGTGCGCCGAGCCGGCCGAGTGCGGCGACGCCGACCGCGAGCCGGGCGAGGCGTGCGACGACGGCGGCAATCTACCCGGCGACGGCTGTAGCCCGACCTGCGAGATCGAGCCGGGCTGGACCTGCGGCGGCGATCCGAGCACGTGCAGTCCGATCTGCGGTGACGGCGTCGTCGCCGGCGGCGAGGCGTGCGACGACGGCGACCTCTCCTCCGGCGACGGCTGTAGCGCGGCGTGCGTGGTCGAGGCCGGGTACACCTGCGCCGGCTCGCCGAGCGTCTGCACCGCGATCTGCGGCGACGGGCTGCTCCGACCTGGCGAGGTCTGCGACGACGGCGGCACAGCACCCGGCGACGGCTGCGGCCCGACCTGTACGCTCGAGCCCGGCTGGACCTGCGGCGGCCAGCCGAGCACGTGCAACGCGATCTGCGGCGACGGCCTCCTGCGAGGCACCGAGAGCTGCGACGACGGGGGCCTGGCGTCCGGGGACGGTTGCAACGGCACCTGTCAGATCGAGCCCGGGTGGACGTGCGCCGGGCAGCCGAGCGCCTGCACGACGGTCTGCGGCGACGGCCTCCGCCGCGGCGGCGAAGCGTGCGACGACGGCGGGACGACACCCGGCGACGGGTGCAGTGCCGCGTGCACGATCGAGAGCGGCTGGCAGTGCGGCAGTGGTCAGCCCACGACCTGCAACTCGGTCTGCGGCGACGGCCTCCTCCGCGGCAGCGAGGCGTGCGACGACTCCAACGCGACGTCCGGTGACGGGTGCAATGCCGTGTGCGGCGTGGAGCAGGGCTATCTCTGCGCCGGCGAGCCGAGCGTCTGCACGGCGGTCTGCGGCGACGGTCTGCTCTCCGGCACCGAGGCCTGCGACGACGAGAACACCGCGGCCGGCGACGGCTGCGGTCCGACGTGTCTCGTCGAGGCCGGATGGACCTGCGAGGACGAGCCGAGCGACTGCGAGACGATCTGCGGCGACGGCCTCCTCCGCGGCCCCGAGGTGTGCGACGACGGCGACACGTCGCTCGGCGACGGCTGCAACGGCAGCTGCGAGGTCGAGCCCGGCTTCGTGTGCAGCGGCCAGCCGAGCACCTGCGTCGCGTTCGGGGTCACCATCAGCACGCCGTCGCACGGCATCTTCACCCAGTCGAGCTCGATCGGCGTCACGGGCTTCGTCAGCAACCTGTCGCCGGCGCAGGCGACCCTCACGATCAACGGCACGCCGGTCACGATCCAACCGAACGGTTCGTTCTCGACGACCGTGGCGCTGAATGCGACGACCATCTTCAATCCGATCCGGGCCCGCGTGACCGAGACGACGCACGGCAGCTCGGTGTCGTCACGCGTGGTCGTGATCCGCGGCCTCTCCGTCGCCGACGGGTCCCTCTCGACGGAAAGCATCGGCCTCCGCTTCACCGACGGCGGGCTCGACGAGGTCGAGCCCCTCGTCGAGCAACTCGCCGGGTCGGGGCTCGACCTCTCCACGTTGCTGCCGATCGGCACGGTCATCGTGGACAACGAGTGCTTCGTCGATTGCTCGCCGTTCGGCTGCTGCGGCCGCGGCACGGTCACCGTGATCAACCCGCCACCGTCGATCGGCAGCTTCGGCATCGCCGTGGATTCCATGAACGGCTTCGTCGCGGGTGACATCACCCTGAGCGACATCCGGGTGAACGTGTACCTCGACGGCACGGGCGTCGTTCCCGACTGCGACATCGCGATCCACGCCGATGCGGCGTTCTTCAACGGCGACTACACGCTCGAGCCGCAGGCGGGCGACCCGGAGAACATCGACGTCAACCAGCTCGGCGATCTCGACGTGAGCTTCACCGCCTTCACCGCGAGCTACGGCGGCACGTGCAGCTTCGTCGAATCGTTCCTGCCCGACATTCAGGATCGCGTGGTGAACGCGCTCCGCGATTTCCTGTCCGATCCCGACGGGTCAGGTCCGCTCGACAGCCCGACGGCCGACGCGATCGAGGCGGCGCTCGCGGGCATCACGATCGCGGGACCGGTCGGCGAGAGCCTCGGCGTCAACTTCGATGCGCCGCTCTTCGCGGTCACCGAGAACACGACCGGCATCACGTTCGGGTCGGACTCGCGCTTCACGGTGTCGGTCGGCAGCGGACCGGGCCAGTGCCAGCCGCCGGCCGGCGCTCCCAATCTGGCCGCGTCGCTCGCCTTCAACGAGGTGTTCCCGAGCTTCGGCAACACGACGCCGGTGTCGAACCAACCGTACGATCTCGCGATCGCGATCTCGTCGGAGGGTTTCAACCAGCTTCTGCGCTCCCAGGTCGAGTGCGGGCTGCTGGTCACCAGCATCGCGACGCTCGACCTCGGCAGCGGCCCGACCCCGATCACGGCCGGCACGCTCGCGGCGCTGTTGCCGGAGTTCGCGGCGTTCCCGCCGGCGACGCCGTTCCGGATCGACGTGCGGCCGACGTTGGCGCCGGTCGTGAGCGGCACGGCGGGTCCCGCCGGCGAGCTCGCGCTCCTCAAGATGTCGCATCTCCTGATCACGCTCGTCCGGAACGACGCGAGCCAGCAGGTCGTGCTCCAGGGCGCCGTCGATGCCGACATCGGCTTGAACCTCGCGTTCGCGAGCGGGGCGCTCGTCTTCGATCTGTCCGAGCCGCCGGCGGACGACATCACGGTCGCGGTGCTCGTGAACCCGCTCGGGGTGAACGAGGCCGCGCTCGAGGTGGACGTGCTGCCGCCGCTCGTGGCGGCGCTCTTGCCGTCGGTCGCGGGGTCGCTCGCGAGCTTCCCGTTGCCCGAGTTCTTCGGGCTCACGCTGAACGGCGTCGAGATTTCGCGCAGCGGGCAATTCATGATCCTGTACGCGAACCTGCAGTAGCTCTTGGTGCGGTCGGGGATCGCGAGTGGTCGGGTCCCCGGGTCGTTCGGTCGAGTCGGGGCCGGTGCGGACGGTGCGGGCGCGTCGCGGGTGCCTCCTACGGTCGCGGGGTCGCTGGTGCCGGCCCATAAAGCCCGCCGGAGCCACGATGGCTTGTGGTCGACCGGGAGCTGACCGCTCCCCGGAGTCACCCGCGACGCGCCCGCACCGTCCACTGGCACCGGCGTCGCATGCGCGCGCCCACTGACTCACGCCTCGCCTTCATCGGCATCGACGTTCGGACGAACGTGCTCCATAGTCGGCCGGATGTCTTCGCGCTTGCCGATCGACGAGGTGTTGCCCGACGTCGTGGCGGCGCTCGGGCGGACGAATCGGGTCGTGTTGCGGGCGGCGCCGGGGGCGGGGAAGACGACGCGGGTTCCGAGCGCGGTGCTCGATGCCGGCCTCGCGGGCGGGCGCTCCGTGCTCGTGATCGAGCCGCGGCGGGTGGCCGCACGGGCGGCGGCGGAGTTCGTGGCGCGGGAGCGCGGCGGGCGCGTCGGCGGCGACGTGGGCTATCGGGTGCGGTTCGCGCGCGAGGGGGGCGCCGATACGCGGCTCTGGTTTCTCACCGAAGGGGTGTTCGCGCGCGACTTCGTGCGCGATCCGTTCCTCGAGGGCGTCGGGGTCGTCGTGCTCGACGAGTTCCACGAGCGCCACTTGCAGAGCGACGTCGCGCTCGCCGTCGTGCGCGAGCTCCAGGATACCGTACGGCCGGAGCTTCGCCTCGTCGTGATGTCGGCGACGCTCGACACGGAGGCGGTCGCGGCGCACCTGCCGGGCGCGGCGGTGGTCACGTCGGAAGGGCGCGCGCATCCGGTCGCGGTCGAGTACGACGACGTTGGGCACGGGCTCCGGGTCGAGGATCGGGTGCTCGCGGCCGTGCGCCGCGTGATCGCGGAGCCGGGGGACGTGCTCGTCTTCCTGCCGGGCGCCGCGGAGATCCGGCGGTCGGCGCGTACGCTGGCGCCGCTCGCGGCGCAGTCCCGGATCGACGTCTGCACGCTGCACGGCTCGCAGCCGCTCGACGAGCAAGCGCGGGCGCTCCGCGCCGGGCCGCGGCGGCGGATCGTGCTCGCGACCAACGTCGCGGAGACGGCGCTCACGGTCGAGGGCGTGACGGCCGTCGTCGATTCCGGGCTCGCGCTGGTCGCGCGCTTCGACGCCCGGACCGGGCTCGATCGCCTGCGGCTCGCGAGCATCAGCCGTTCCTCGGCGACCCAGCGGGCGGGGCGCGCCGGGCGCCTCGGTCCCGGGCGCTGCGTGCGGCTCTGGTCGCGCGCGGAAGAGGCCGGCCGGCGCGAGCACGAGCTGCCCGAGGTCCTGCGCGTGGACCTGTCGCGGACGCTGCTCGAGCTCGCCGCCTGGAGTCTCCGCGACCCGACGACGCTCGCGTGGCTCGACGCCCCGCCGGCGGCGGCGCTCGATCGGGCGCGGCGGCTGTTGCACGAGCTCGGCGCGCTCGCGGGCGACGGCTGGACGCCCACGCCGCTCGGGAGGCGCCTGCTCGCGAAGCCGATCGCGCCGCGGCTCGCGCGCATGCTGTGCGAGGCGGAGGATCGCGGGGCACCGGCGGCGGGGGCGCTCGTCGCGGCGCTCGCGAGCGAGCGGGACCTACGAAGGCAGGACGGCGTGCGGCCGGCCTCCGCGCCGTCCGACTTGCTGCTCCGCGCCGAGCTCTTCGCCGAGGCGGCGCGCGCGCGGTTCGCGCCCGACGCGTGCGCACGCCTCGGCGTCGATCCCCACGCCGCGCGCGCCGTCGAGCGGGCCCGCCGGCAGCTCGCGCGCACCCGGACGGACGGCCGCGAGGGGGCGGTCGCGGACGCGCTCTCCGAGGAGGGCGTGCTCCACGCCGTCCTCGCCGGGTTTCCCGACCGGGTGTGCCGGCGGCGCGAGCCCGGGAGCCCGCGCGCCGTGATGGTCGGCGGCACCGGCGTCGTCCTCGGGCCGGAGAGCGCGGTGCGCGACGCCGAGCTGTTCGTCGCGGTCGACGTCGAGGGCGGCGAGCGCGGAAGCGAGGCGCGCGTCCGGATCGCGAGCGGCATCGACGTCGACTGGCTCGCGGCGACGTTCCCCGAAGCCGTCACGACGGCGCGCACGGTCGAGTGCGACCCGGACGCCGAGCGCATCGTCGCGCGCACGGTCGTCCGCTACCACGACCTCGTGCTCGACGAGCAGGCCCGCGCGGCGGCGCCGGGCGAGGTCGCGGCCCTTCTCGAGCGGGTCGCGGCCGACGATCCCTTCGGGCTCCTCGGCCCGCGCGAGGACGTCGACGCGTTTCGCTTGCGGCTCGCGTTCCTCCGCCGATGGATGCCCGAGCTCGACCTGCCGGAGCCCGCGCGCATCGCCGGTGACGCGGTCGCGGCGGTCGCCGCCGGTGCGCGCGCGATCCGCGACGTTCGCCGTGCCGACGTCGTCGGCGTCATGACGGGATTCCTCACGCACGCGCAGCGATCGGCGCTCGACACGCAGGCGCCGACCCATTGGACGCTGCCGAGCGGACGCCGCGTGCCCGTCACCTACGCGCCCGATCGGCCGCCGCTCGTCGCCGCGCGCATCCAGGAGCTCTTCGGGCTCGCGGCAACCCCCCGGCTCGCGGGGGGGAAAGTCGCGATGCTCTTCGAGCTCCTGGCGCCGAGCGCGCGCCCGATGCAGGTGACGGACGACCTCGCGAGCTTCTGGCGGACGACGTATGCGCAGGTGCGCGCCGAGCTTCGCGGCCGCTATCCGCGGCACCCGTGGCCCGACGACCCGTTGCGCGCCGAGCCGACGGCGCGAGCGAAACCACGCCGCTGAGGCGGTGATGGCAAGCCGCTGAAGCAGCAATACCACGCCGCTGAAGCGGCGATGCCGCGCCGGTAAGGGCCGCGCCGTTACGCCGCGCGCGCCGGGCGGAGCGACGACACCGCGAGGAACGCGCGCGCCATCGCCGGGACGAAGCGCGGGCGAAGGAGCTCCGGCGCGTACCGGGCGAAGCGGCGCGTGTTTTCGTCGAGGCAGCGCGCGACGAAGCTCCGCACCGAGAAGTCGCCCGTCACGGCAGAGGCGCCGCTCGCGGTGAAGCCATCCTTCGAGGCGCCGTTGCCGACGTTCCCCGCGACGTTGCCGGCCGAGCGCGCGCGGTCGTACGCGGCGCCCGTGAACGAGGCGAGGCACCGCAGCCGGTAGAGCGGCCGGAGCAGCGCCGGCCGTTGCCCGCGCTTGTAGGCGACCCAGTTCACGAGGAAGAGGATGTGACGCACCTCCTCCTGGACGATCGGCTCCAGCACGTCGAGGAGCGCGTGGGGCAGGAACTCGCTGTCGCGCGCGAGGGCCACCATGCCGAAGGCGAAGAACGAGTCGATGCACTCGCCGTAGCCCGTTCGCATGAACGCGGCTTCGAGGTCGTGCGGCAGCGGCTGCTCGGGGCCGGGGTCGGCATCGATCGCGTAGCGCCGCATCAGCGTGTCGAGCAGCGCGGCGTGGCGGGTCTCCTCGAAGCCCTGGAGTGCCACGGCTTCGCGGAGGAGCGGCGGCGTTTCCCAGGCGGCGTAGGCGCTCACTTTGGCGCCGGTGCGCCGCTCGGTGCGGATGGCCTCGTCCCAGAAGGGAAGAGCGCGGAGCTTCGCGACGCTCGCTTCGTCGAGGTCGGGCCACGGGAGCTTCTCGGGCTCGAACGGGTCGTGGGTGTCGATGAATTCGCGGCAGAGCAGCGTGAGGTGGGCGTCGGACCCTATGCGCATCGCGGTCGCTTGTCGCTGCTTCGTCGTTTCGCGTCAAGCGTGGGTCGGTGGTGGGGCACTTCGAGTCGCGGCGCCGGTGGCATGCGCGCGGAGTGTGGGGCGGCTCCCGTCGCCTGCGGCGTACTCGCGTGTGGTCGGCGCGGCGCGTGCGCTCGGGCTCATGCGATCGTTCGCCGTTGATGGGCGCATGAGGCTCGCGGGGCGATCGGCGTCTCGCGGACGCGCTTTCGTTGGTACGCTCGTCGCCGAGATCGGCTCCGTCCGCCGCCCCACACTCCGCGCGCACGCGGCGTCGCGGCTCGAAGTGCCCGGCGGGCCGCACGGCTGTACGCCGTGGTGCGCGTGCACGCGGCGTCGGGGTGAAGCGCCCAACGCCGCGTGCGGTGCTACGTCGTCAGCTGGCTCCGTCGATCTCGTCCAAGCAGAGCTCAGCGCAGTGGTCGAATTGTTCGCGGCAGATGGAGGGAGCGGCGTCGTGGCCGAGCTCGTGACAGGCGTGGAGGGGGCCGTCGCCGTCGTCGACCTCGTGGCAGAGGCTGCCGAGGGCGCGGCAGAAGGGGTCGCCGTGATCGCCCGAGCCGCCGTCGAGGCAGGTGTCGATGCAGCCGGAGAACTCGGCGGCGCAGGCGCTCGGCGCGCCGTCGTGGCCGAGCTCGTGACAGGCTTGCCCGGCGTCGCTTTCCGCGTCGTGGCAGAGCGTGCCGACGACCTCGCATTGCAGCGCCGCCGATGGGCGCGCCTCCGGCGCGCTGTTGTCGTTGTCGCCGCAGCTCCACATGCCGATGCACGCTACGATGGCGACCATCGTCATCATCCGTTCCGTCGTTCTCACGTCGTCCTCCTCTGCACGTCGATGTGCGGCGCCCCATAAGCCGCACCGCGACAACGGTCGCAATGCAGCAAATTGTCGCACCCCGCGGACGACGCCCATCGTCGGTAGTGGCTCAGTTTGATTCCGCGTCGCGCGGGGGTTGGGAGTCGTTGAGGAGTGAGGACAGCTCCCGGTCGACCGCAGGACATGGTGGCTGCGACGGGCTCTACGGGCTGGGCTCCAGCGACCCGAGCGACGAGGCGAGCTCCCAACCCCCGCGCGACGCAGAATCACACTGCGGCACTCCCCACGATCGGCGGTCGGTTGCCACGGGTCGTCGCCTTCGCCATCGTGCCGCGATGCTGCCTTCCGCGACCGAGGCGACGAGCGACCGCGTGCGCGACGACCTCCGTCGCGGCATCGCGATCCTCGTCGGCTCGTCGCTGATCTTCGCCGTCATGGCGGTGTCCGTCCGGTTCGCGGCGCGCGAGATGCCGGCGCTCCAGATCGCGTGGGTGCGGTTCGCCGGCTCGTTCCTCTTGTTGCTCGCGCTCGGGCGAAAGACGCGGTTGCGGCCACGGCCCGGGAACCTCGGGCGCGTCATCCAGCGCGCGCTCTTCGGGGTCGCGGCGATCGTCTGCTACTTCGTCGCCATCGAGCGGGTGGGGGCCGGGCTCGCGACCCTCCTGCATTGCGTCTATCCGGTGCCGACGGCGGTGGTCGCGGTGCTCGTGTTGAAGGAGCCGGCATCGCGGTGGCTCGCGGCGGCGATCGTGCTGAACGTGGTCGGGCTCGTGCTCGTCGTCGGTCCGGAAACGACGCTCGGGTCCGCCGACCTCGCCGGCGTCGCGGTCGGCGTGCTCGGTGCTTTCCTCGCGGCCGGGGCCGTCACGACCGCCCGTCATCTCCGGGCGAGCGAGCCGGCGACCTTGATCACGATCTACTTCATGGGGGTCGGCGCCTTGCTCACGGCGCCAGCGCTCGCGCTCGGCGTGCCGGCGCTTTCCCTCGTGACCATCGTGGCGCTCCTCGGGGTGATCGTGACGTCGTCCGGGGGGCAGTGGATGTTGCACCACGGGCTCGGGTACACGCCGGCGTCGATCGGGAGCCTCGCGTGCGCGACCGGCGTGTTCACCGCCGCATGGCTCGAAGCGATCCTCCTCGGCGAGCACATGCGGGCCGAGAGTGTCGTCGGCGCGCTCCTGATGATCCTCGCCGTCGGGCTCGCCGCCGGCCGGCGGGAGCGTGCGGTCGAAGCCGCCGACGTGTAGACGGAGGCGATGGCCCCTCGGTTTCCGGCGCTCGACCTCGACGAGCTGGCGGCCGCGCTCGGCGGCCCGGCGCGGGCGCGGCGCGCGCTCCGCTGGCTCTACGCGGAGCGCGCGCTGCCGGAGGCGCTCCCCGACGTCGTGCCGGGCGTCGCCGCGGCCGCGTGGAGCCGGTTCGCGCGCGCGGCCGAGTGGCGGCCGCCGCGTGTCGTCGGCCGGCAGGCGAGCGCCGACGGTACGACCAAGTACGCGCTCGATTTCGCCGGCACGACCGTCGAGACCGTGCGCATCCCGAGCACCGGACGCAGTACGGTGTGCGTCTCGAGCCAGGCGGGCTGCACGCGACGCTGCGTCTTCTGCGCGACGCAGACCCTCGGCTTCGCGCGCCAGCTCCGCGCCGACGAGATCCTCGCGCAGTTCCTCGTCGCCCGCGCCGAGGCCCCCGCCACGGCTCCCGTCCGGAACGTGGTGTTCATGGGCATGGGCGAGCCGATGGACAACCTCGACGAGGTGCTGCGCGCCGCGCGTGTCCTGACCCAGGGGCCGGCGCCGCAGCTGCGCGCCCGGTCGGTCACCGTGTCGACCTCCGGCGTGCTGCCGGGCATGGCGCGATTCCTCCGCGAGAGCGACGCGAGCCTGGCGCTCTCGCTGAACGCCACGACCGACGCGACGCGCGCGGCCCTCATGCCCCACGACCGCGTCTGGCCGATCGCGGCGCTGCTCGACCTCCTGCGTGACGACGCGCGCGCGCATCCGCGCCGCCTCACGTTCGTCGAGTACGTGCTCTTCGCCGGCGTGAACGACGGCGATGCCGATGCGGATCGGCTGGCGGCGCTCCTCGACGGCATCCCGGCGCGCGTGAATCTGATTCCGCACAATCCGTTCCCCGGCAGCCCGCTCGTGGCGCCGTCCGCGGCGCGGGTGCTGGCGTTCCAGGCGCGGGTCGTCGCGCGCGGCCGGCGGTGCATGGTGCGCTGGCCGCGCGGGCGTGAGATCGCGGCCGCGTGCGGGCAGCTCGTGCTCGCCGAGCACGCGGACGGCTTCGCGGCCGTGCCCGCCTGATCGCCGCGCCCCGGGGGCTTCCTATGCGCGAAGCCAGGGCGGGACCGACGGCTTCGCGCCTCGCGGTGTCGGCGAGCGCGAAAATCCCCGATTTCGTGCGCGGAACTCACGGGGAGCGGTGATTGACGGTTCGGCCGGGAGGCTCGCATCATCCCGCCGCCCGACGACTTCCGCCGCTCCCCGGAGAACCCTTCCATGACCCTGCGCCGGCCCCCCGTTTCCCTCCCTCCGCGTTCGACGTGTCTCTCGGCGCTCCTCGCGCTCGGGCTCGTCGCCAGCGCGACCGTGGCCTCCGCCGATTTCGTGCTCTGCCAGCGCGCGATCAGCGGCGGCACCGCGCGCTTCGCGCAAGCGAAGATGCAGGCGATGCAGAAGTGCGAGGACGCGATCGTGAACGGCCGGGGCGGCACGTGCCCCGACGGCAAGACGGCGGCGAAGATCTCGAAGGCCGCGTTCAAGCTCCGCCGCGCCATCGTCAAGGCGTGCGGCGGTGGGGATGCCAACTGCGGCACCGGCGGCGACGACGTCGCGCTCGCGGCAATCGGCTGGGATCTGGGCGCGTGTCCGAGCTTTGCCGGCGGCGCCTGCACGAACCCGATCGTCGATTGCGGCGACGTCGTCGATTGCGTGCAGTGCGGCGCCGACGCGGCCGTCGACCAGACGACGGAGCTCACGTACGGCGCGCTCAATCTGGTGAGCTCCGGGCCGGCGATCGAGCGCTGCCAGCGCGCGATCGGCAAGAAGGCCGCGCTCTTCTTCAATGGCGCCATGAAGGCGCTCCAGCGCTGCGAGGACGGCGTCCTGAAAGGCCAGCTCTCCGGCACGTGTCCGAGCGCGAGCGCGTCGGCGTCCGACAAGATCGCGCGCCTGACCCAGAACCTCCAGATCGGGATCTGCATGGCGTGCGGCGGCGTGGATCAACAGTGCGGCGGCATGACCGACATCAGCCGCCTGCAGATCGGCTTTCCCGCCGAGTGTCCGGCGGTGACGATCCCCGGCGGACAGGCGTGCGGCGGGCCCATCGACGACCTCTTCGCGCTCGCCGAGTGCGTCGTCTGTCTCAGCACGTTCGACGCGCGTTGCCTCGACGCGCTTACCGTGCCCGGCGTACAGGCGTACCCGGCCGAGTGTCAGGTCACGCTGCCGACGCCGACCGTGACGGCGACGCCGACCCGGACGCCCACCCCGACGCCGACGAGCACGCCCACGCTCTCGGCGACCGCGACGGTCACGCCGACGCCGACCCCGACGGCGACCGCGACCGGCACGCCGACCGCGACCAGAACGGCGACGCCGAGCCCGACCGCGACCGTCACGGCGACGCGGACCGCGACGCCGACGGCGACGCGTACGCCCACGCCGACGCCCACGGCCACCGGCACGCCGACCGCCACGCCGACCCCGGTCCCGACGGCCACACCCGCCTGCGGGAACGGGATCATCGAGGCGCCGGCCGAAGAGTGCGAGCCGCCGAACCTCGGCTGCCCGGCGTTCAACTCGTGCCTGGACGCGTGTACCCGCTGCGGGCTGTTCTGATCGCTACGATTCGAGCAGCGGGGGCGGATCGCCGATCGGCGCGGCGCTGAGCGACTCCGGCATGGCGTCGTGCCCGTAGCTGCCACTCGGCTCGTCGGGCCGTTGATACCCGAGCGCGTGCAGGTGCCGTAGCAGGGTGCTGCGGCCGATGCCGAGCCGGCGCGCGGCGAGCGTCTGGTTGCCCCCGCAGCGCTGCATGACGCTCAGGAGGTAGTCGCGCTCCACCTGGCGGAGCGGGACGATCCCGGGCGCGACGTGGCGCCGCGGCCGGGCCCCGAGCTCGGCACGCATCCGGTCGGCCGAGATGACGGGCCCGCGGGTGTGCTCGTAGGCGACGCTCAGGACGCACAGGAGCTCCCGGACGTTCGCCGGCCAATCGTAGCTTTCGAGGTGGGCGAGGGCGCCCTCGCCGAACGTCTTCAGCGGAAGCCCGGTACGCTCGGACCAGCGTTCGAGTGCGGCCGGCGCGATGATCGCGATGTCGCCCCGACGCTCGCGAAGCGGTGGGTGGCTCACCTGGACGGTCGCGAGGCGATCGAAGAGCGCGCGCTGGAAGCGGCCGAGCCGGACGTGCTCCTCGAGCGCGACGGGGGTGCCGGCGATGATGCGAACGCGCGGCGTCTCGCTTTCGGCGAGCGTCGCCGCGAGCCGGGACTGGAGGCGGTGCGAGAGCGTTTCGATGCCGTCGAGGTAGATCGTCGCGAGGCGGGCGCGCGCGGCGAGGCTCGTCATGCCGCGCGGGCCGAAGAGGTACTCGTCGGTGCGCGCCTCACTCATGCCTTCGAGGTGCACGGTGAAGAAGGGATGGTTGCGGCGCGCGCCGAGTCGATGGAGCGCGATCGCGCATGCGTGCTTGCCGGTGCCAGTCTCGCCGCAGAGGAGCAGGTTCATGTCGAGCTGGCCGAGCGTCGCGAGGGCGCCGCGCAACGCGACGACGGCGGCGCTGGTGCCGAGCAGCGCGAGATTGAGGTCGACGGCGTCGAAGGGGGGGCGATACGACCGTGGCGGGTTCGTCATATGACGCGACATCAGCAAGGCGCGCGCCACGAGAGCACATGCAGGAAACACGGGAGGGCGATGCGTCATGAGCGCGCGCTGTCCATGGGTCAGGACACTCACTCGACGCACCTGTCCGGTGTGGAGGACGGTGCCGGTCGCGGGGCGTCCGGTTCTGACGCACTCGGGCCGGCGGTTTGCAAATTCGCGAGCCCTGTCGCTATGGACCGCGCACGGTGATTCACCAGACCCCGAGCTTCGACGTCGATCTAATCCGCCGGGAGCGCGACCTCTACCGTCGCCTCCTCGACCTCGGAGCCCAGACGGAGATCCGTCCGCTGCTGGCCGAGGCCCTCGGGCTCGTGGTCGACGTGCTCGGGGCCCGGCTCGGCTACCTCGAGCTCCTGGACGACCCGGGCACCGAGCGCGTCGCCCGGTGGTCGATGGCGCACGGCCTGAGCGCCGCCGAGATCGAGGACGTTCGCACGGCCGTCTCCCAGGGCATCGTCGCCGAGGCCCTCGCGACCGGCCAGACCATCACCACTCCGGCAGCCTTCCTCGACGCACGCTTCCAGGCGCGCGAGAGCGTCCAGCTCCGCCGGATCGAGGCCGTGCTCTGCGCGCCGATCGGTCACGATCCGCCCGTCGGCGTGCTCTATCTCCAAGGCCGGAGCGGCGCGCGCCCCTTCACGGACGAGGATCGCGACCTCGCCGAGATCTTCGCGCGACAGCTCGCACCCCTCGTACACCGCCTCCTGGTCCGCGAGCAGGCCGGGAACGACTCGACGCACCCGACGCGCACCCGGCTCCGTCTCGACAACGTGGTCGGCCGGAGCGAGGCGCTCGCGGCCCTGCTGCGGCAGGTCGCGCTCATCGCACCGCTCGATGTGAGCGTGCTGCTCACCGGCCAGTCGGGCACGGGCAAGACGCAGATCGCACGCGTCATCCACGAGAACAGCCCGCGAGCCGGCCAGCCGTTCATCGAGGTGAACTGCGCGGCTCTTCCCGAGGCGCTCTTCGAGAGCGAGCTCTTCGGCGCGGTGCAGGGCGCGCACTCGACGGCGACCCGCCGGTTGTTCGGAAAGGTCTCCGGGGCCGAGGGCGGTACGCTCCTCCTCGACGAGGTCGGCGACCTGTCGCTGCCGGTGCAAGCGAAGCTTCTCCACCTGCTCCAGTCGAAGCAGTACTATCCGCTCGGCGCGACGACGCCCGTCGACGCCGACGTCCGGATCATCGCGGCCACCAACGCCGACCTCGAGACGGCCGTCGCGGAGCGTCGCTTCCGCGAGGATCTCTTCTACCGCTTGCAGGTGCTGCCGCTTCGGGTCCCGGCGCTCGCCGAGCGGCGGTCGGACATCGGGGAGCTCGCGGTGTTCTTCGCCACCCAGGCGTGCGCGAACCATGGGCTCCCCCGTGTGACGCTCTCGCGCGAGGCGCTCCGCGCCGCCGAGGTCGCGGAGTGGCCCGGCAACGTTCGCCAGCTGGCGCATGCCGTCGAGGCGGCCACGATTCGCACCGCCGGCGAGGGGCTCGCGTGCATCGAGCGCCGCCACCTGTTCCCGCAGATCGCCGCCGACGCCGACGGCGGGAACGAGCCGTTGAGCTTCCAGGAGGCGACGCGGCGCTTCCACGTGCGGCTGCTCGCCGGTGCGCTCGAGGAGTCGGGGTGGAACGTGATGGAGGTCGCGCGGCGACTCGACCTCGCCCGGTCGCACGTCTACACGCTGATCCGCGCCTTCGGACTCACCCGCGATCGCACGCGCCGCTGATCCCGGTCCGAGTTCCGCGCGGGCCACCGTTTCGTTGTGGGCCACTTCGAAACGGAAGTCGCTGCGAGCGCGCGGAGTATGGGACGGCTCCGGTCACCTACGGCGCCGTCGCGTGTGTTCGGCGCATCGCGGACAACGCGGGCGCGTGATGCGCTTCGCGGGAACGGGCGCATGGGGCTCATCGGCGATCGGCGGCGCGCGGGCGCACTTGCGTTGTTACGCTCCTCGCCGAGATCGGCTCCCTCCGCCGTCCCACACTCCGCGCGCATGTACCGTCGCCGTCGAAGTGGCCAGCAACGGCAATAACGACAGCAGACGGCAGTAAACGGCACTAAAACGGGCAGCAAGCGCATCAAACGCGGCGGGTGCTGGGGCAGTTCGATTGCGTGTCAGGGGTCGCTCCGGGGAGCGGTCAGCTCGCGTATTACGCAAGGCATGGTGACAGCGGCGGGTTTTATGCGCCGGGACCAGCGACCCCGCGACCGTAGGAGTGCACCCCTGACACGCAATCGAACTGCCCCACCACCGGCGGAGGTCGTTGGCTTGCATCGCGGATGGTCGGGTTGTGCCGGCGCGGGTCGTCGCTTGCGCCTGCGCGGCGCGACTGGGTATCAACGCGTGATGGCGTCGGAGCGAGTCGAGCGTGAGTGTGAGCTGTATCGCCGTATCCTCGAGCTCGACGTGCAGCAGGATCTCGAGCCGCTGCTGGCGGAGGCGCTCGGGCTGATCGTCGAGCTCACGGGCGCGCGGCTCGGCTACCTCGAGCTCTACGAGCACGAGCGGCGGTGGTCGGTGTCGCAGGGGATGAGCGACGAGGAGGTCGCGGGCGCGCGGGCCGTGACGTCGCGCGGAATCATCGCCGAGGCGCTCGCGACCGGGCAGACCATCGTGACGCCGTCGGCGCTCCTGGATCCGCGTTTCCAGGAGCGCCGGAGCGTGCAGCGGGGGAAGATCGAGGCGGTGCTGTGCGCGCCCGTCGGCACCGATCCGCCGATCGGGGTGCTCTACCTCCAGGACGCGGGCGAGGGGATGTTTTCGGACGACGACCGCGCCATGGCGGAGCTCTTCGCGCGCCACCTCGCGCCGCTCGCCGACCGCCTGCTCGTGCGGGCGACCACCGAGTCGGATCCGACGGCGCCGTTTCGCGCTCGCCTCCAGCTCGAGGGCGTCGTCGGGCGCAGCCAGGCGCTCGGCGACCTGCTGCGGCAGGTGTCGCTCGTGGCGCCCCTCGACGTGAGCGTCCTGCTGACGGGCGAGTCCGGGACCGGCAAGAGCCAGGTCGCGCGCCTCATCCACGACAACAGCCCGCGATCCGGACGGCCGTTCCTCGAGATCAATTGCGCGGCGATTCCGGAGACGCTCATCGAGAGCGAGCTGTTCGGGGCGTTGCCCGGCGCGCACTCGACCGCGACGCGCAAGATCGACGGCAAGGTCGCGGCCGCCGAGGGCGGGACGCTCTTTCTGGACGAGGTCGGCGAGCTGTCACCGTCGGCGCAGGCGAAACTGCTCCAGCTCCTGCAATCCCGGAGCTACTATCCGCTTGGCGGCAATCGTGCCGTCCGCGCCGACGTCCGCATCATCGCCGCGACCAACGCCGACCTCCAGACGGCGGTGGTCGAGCGGCGGTTCCGTCAGGATCTGCTCTATCGCCTCGAGGTCTTGCCGATCTTCGTGCCGACGCTGGCACAGCGGCGCGAGGACATCGCGCTCCTCGCCAAGTTCTTCTGCCGGGAGGCGTGCGTGCGCCACGGTCTCGCGGTCGTCGAGTTGACGAACGGCGCCATCCGCGCGGCCGAGGCCGCCGAGTGGCCCGGCAACGTCCGCCAGCTCGCGCACGTGATCGAGGCCGGCGCCATCCGCGCCGCGGGGGAGGGCGCCAAGCGGATCGAGCGTCGCCACCTCTTCCCGCGCACGATCGAGGCGGCCGCGCCGCCCGATCAGCTGACGTTCCAGGAAGCGACGCGGCGGTTCCAAGCTGCGTTCGTCCGCGATGCGCTCGAGGAGTCGAGCTGGAACGTGGCCGAGGTCGCCGAGCGCCTCGATCTCGCCCGCTCGCACGTCTACCACCTGATCAAGGCCTTCGGTCTGGAAAAAGACTAGTAGGTCGCTGAAGCCCCCGCGGGAATTTCAGCAGCCTGCTGGACCGGTGATCGTCGCTACGGCGCGAAGACGCGGGCGATGCGCCGCGGGGCGACGATGCCTTCCTGAGAGGGCCAGTCGTCGTCCGGCAGCGACGCGGCGCCGAGGTCGGCGGCGCGATGGCGCGCGCTCCAGGCATGCATGCGCATGCCGCTGCGATCGAAGCCCGCGGCGGCATGGGCGTACGCGCGCGCGGCGACGGCGTGGCGTCCCGCGTGCGCGGCGAGGCCGGCGCGGAGCATGGTCGCGACGGGGGCGACCCAGGGTGCGTCCTCGGCGGCGATCGCGCGGGCGGCGCGGCGCGCGAAGCGGAGAAGGCTCCGGCGGCGGGCGGCGCCGACACGGGTCGCGAGGGCCAGCGCGCAGCGCGCGCGGAGGTCGAGCATCTCGACGCGCGTGGGGAGGAACCGCATCATGTGCTGCGCGCGCATCAGCGCGGCGGCGCGCTCGGTGTGCTCCCAGCCTGCCGCGGGCTCGTCGACGTAGAGCTCGATCTGCCCGATCGCGAGCGCGCCCTGATAGACCTGCCAGGCGTAGCCGGGCGGAAAGGGGCCGGCGAGCGCGTCGTCCGCCTGGCGGCGCGCTTCCTCCGGCCGGTCGGACATCAGCCAGGCGGTGTTCGCGTGCCCGAGACGGCCGGTGACGAGGAGGTATTGGTCGTCGCGCTCGCTCGCCTTCCGGAGCACGCGCGGCAGATGCTCGCGGAGGCGGCGTGCTTCGCCGAGGCACGCGAGCGAGTTCGAGGTCATGACGTGCGCGTTCGCGAGCTCCCAGGCGGCGCCCTGACAGTGCGTCGTGCAGAGCGCCTCGACGTCGGCCGCGAGCGTGATCGCGTCGCGCCAGCGGCATTCCATGTACGCGCTCGCCGCTTCCATCAACATCACGTGTGCCATCACGTTCGGGTGCCCCGAGGCGATCGCGAGCGACTTCCCGAGCCGGAGACGCTCGCCGCTGCGCGCGTGCTTCCGCCGCCCGCCTTCCCAGGCGAGGATCAGCCCCTGCGACGCGGCCGCCCGGGCCATGTGGCCGACGTCGGCGAGCTTCCGGGCGAAGCGCGCATGGCGCGCGTTGAAATCCGCCGCGCGGATGCCGTCGAAGAGCGAGAGCCCGACGCCCGCGCTCCAGTAGGTCTCGAGCAGCTCGCGGTCCGCGTCCGTCACGTGATCGCGGCCGAGGATGCGGTCGCGCCGTTCGGACACCGCGAGCCGGGCGCGGTGGAACAGGAGCGAGCCGAGCGCGCCGGCCGCCGAGCGCGGGTAGGGGACGTTCTGGGCCGCGAGCACGTCGCGGAGCGCCGCGAGGCCTTCGGCGTGGAGGCCGCTCCGGAGGTAGTGCTCGGCGGCTTCGCGCCGGAGTCGCGACGCCGCGAGGCTGCCGGGCTCGCTCGCGAGGAGCGTCGCGGACGCGCGATCGAGCCAGCGCGCGCCGTCGCCGCCGTGTCCGGCGTGGACGAGGGCCGTGCCGAGCCGGGCCTCGAGCTCGAAGCGCGGCAGTCCCGTCGCGCCGAGATCGATCGCCTTCCGGTACATCGCGGCGGCGGCGTTCGGCGCGAGGGCGGCGGACGATCGCTCGGCCGCCGCGAGCGCCAGCTCGGCGGCATGCGCCGGCTCGCCCGCGCCGACGTAGTGACGGACGAGGAGCGTCGGATCGTCGAACGCGGACCGTTCGAGGAGCTCGATCAGCGTCCGGTGACCGCGGCGCACCGCGGCCTCGTCCATGCTCGCGAGGACGGCGTCGCGCACGCGGCTGTGCGCGACGTCGATCGCGGGCACCTGCTCGCGTCCGACCCGGCGCACGAGCCGCTCGCTGCGCAGGGTCGCGAGCGCGGCGAGGATCGCCTCGGGCGCGCCGGCGCGGAAGACGATTTCCTCGGGGAGCGGACCGGACGAGACGGCGACGAGGCACAGCATTTCGCGGGCGTCGGCCGGCAGGTCCCGCATGCGCATCGCGACGACGTCCTCGAAACGGGCGGCTCGGTCCGACGCCGGGAGGGCGCGGGCGTGGCGGGAGAGCTCGACGAGGAGGAGCGGGTTTCCGGCGGCGGCTGCGACGACGGCGTCGCGCGTGGTCGTCGGATCGCCGCGGACGGCGGAGGCGCATTCCGGCGCGCCGGCGAGCGCCGTCGCCGCGACCGCGCGTGCGGCGGACGTCGCGAGCGGGCCGAGTCGCATCGTGACCGACTCCTGCTCGGTCTCGAGCCCCCACGCGGCGTCGCGGGCGGCGGACAGCACCTCCTCGCTCCCGGGTTCGTCGCTCCGGAAGGTGAGGATCGTGAAGATCCGTGGCGGCAACGGCTCGCGCCGGAGCGTCCGGAGGAGGGCGGCGCTGTCGAGGTCGCTCCAGTGGAGGTCGTCGAGCCAGAGAACGACGCGGATGTCGTCCGCGACCCGGTCGAGGAGCGCGCGCATCGCGTCGAACGCGCGCGCGCGGAGCTCCGGCGTCGGGGCGTCGCTCGCGTCGGGCATGCCGTAGAGGTCGGCGAAGACGGGAAAGAGCCGGGCGATCACCTCGTCGCCGGCGTCGAGCAGCGTGTCGCGGCGCGCGGCCGGCTGGTGCAGCACGTAGCGGTGCAGGTCGTCGATCGCGGCGTCGACGGCCTTGAACGGCACCGCTTCGCGCGGGTGCGAGCGGCCGCGGAGCACGAGCACGTCGGGCCGTGTCTCGAGCCCGCGCAGGAAATGCTCGACGAGCGTCGTCTTGCCGATCCCCGCCGGCCCCTCGATGCTGACCGTGCGGGCGCGACCGCCGTCGGCGAAGGCCGTCTGGAGGAGCGCCAGCTCCTCGTCGCGGCCGGCGGGCCCCGTCGACGGCGGCGGCGGCAGGACGATCGTGCCGCGGGTCGCGCCCGCCAGCCGGGGCCCGAGGGTGGCGAGCACGTCGGCGGCGCCGGCGCGGCGCTCGGGCGCCGGCTCGAGCATGCGCGCGACCAGCTCGTCCAGGTCGGGCGGCGTTCCGGGCGCGAGCTCGCGCGCGCGCGGGACGGCCCAGCTCCCGTTCATCGCGTGCAGCTGCCGGGCCCCGGCGAACGGCGCCTCGCCCGTCAGCACCTCGAACGTCATCGCGCCGACCGAGTACCAATCCGACGCGGGCGTCGGTACGCGCCCCCAGAGCTGCTCGGGCGACATGTAGACCGGGGTGCCGGCGAGCGCGGCCGGCGCGGGTCGGCCGCCGCTCGTGTCGAGCACGAGGTCGTAGTCGAGAATGACGACGCGATCCTCGCGGTCGATCAGGACGTTCTGCGGCTTGATGTCACGGTGCAGCTTCTGCTGGCCGTGGAGCGCGGAGAGCCCGGTGGCGAGCTGCACGAGCGCGGCGCGGAGGCCGGCATGATCGACGCTCGCCGCCGGCGACTCGTCACGGAAGCGGGCGAGGAACGTCGCCCCGTCCACGAGCTCCATCGTGAAGAAGCAATCGCGCTCGTCGACGACCAGATCGTAGAGCTCGGCGAAGTTCCGGTGGCTGAACTCGGCGAGCGTACGGAACTCGCGCTTCAACCAATAGAGGTCGTGGCCGCCGAGTCCGTGGAGCGTCTTGATGGCGACCCGGCGGCCGAGCAACCGGTCGACGCCGGCGTGCACGACGCCGGCGGCGCCGCTGCCGAGCAGCTCGCGGCGTTCGTAGCGGGCTCCCATCAGGGTCCGGGGACCCGCGGGCTCGAAAAAGCTGCGGAGCGTTCCATATCGAGACAGGGAAAGAGGGGGTTCGCAATATCATCGTCGCGCGCCGGCGTGTAAACGCCTGCGATGCGACTGGGGAAGCATTGGGCGATCTTTGAACCGCTCGGTGCCCCGCCGTTCGTCACGACCTTCACCGACCCCGACGGGGTGGTCGGCATCCGCTTCTTCGACGAGTGGACCGCCCGGAACGGGTGGACGATCGGTCCGGAGGAGCTGACCCCCGGGCTCTTCGACCGGATCGATCAGCTGCACTGCGACGCCTTCGACGCGGCCGCCGTGCACGGGCTGGTACGCGAGCTCTACGAGCGCACCACGACGGTGTCGTTCGTCGCGGAACGCCCGCAGTGGCGGCCGCTCGGATGGGTGATGCACGCCGTCTACAACAAGCTGATCGCCCACCGCATGCGGCAGCTGAACGCGCCGCTGAAGGCGTCATGGTTCCCGACGCACATCCACAGCCGGATCACGCCGGTCCGGCCGTCGCCGCACCGCGAGCCGCGCCATCGCGCCTGGATTCGCACTTACGTCAACGCCGACGATCACAAGGACGGGATCTTCTACACCGCGGCGGTCTCGCACCACGAAACCACGGGCTGGGCCGGGTCGCAGCGGTATCTGGTCGCCGTGCTGCCGCTCAAGTGGGCGAGCATGACGGTCGTCTTCCAGGCCGAGAACCTGCCGAACGGCGGCTTCGCGATCGATACCGTCCACGCCGGCAGCTACGACGCCGGGACGTACCTGGTGCTCCCCGGCCGCCACGTCTACGGCATGATGCCGGCTTTCGTCCGCGACCAGATCCGCTTGCACGTGCGCTGGGACGAGAGCGGCGAGTATCTCGAAGGCGCGCACAAGACCTGGGGCTTCGGAGTCCTCGGCTACACGATCCCGTACACGATTCGCTCGCGGGACCCGAAGGCGTTTCCCCCGCGGCCGCTCCCGCGCTTCGCCAAGGACGACGACCTGCCCGCGCGCACGAGCGTGGTCGTCGCCGGCGCGGGGCCGGCCGGGCTTGCCGCCGCCGCGGCGCTCGCACGGGCGGGCGTGGAGGTGGTGCTGCTCGAGGCGGCGCCCGCGCTCGGCGGCAAGGCGTACACGGCGCGCGGTCGGACCGGACGCGCCCACGGCCACGGCGTGCACGGATGGTGGCCGAGCTATCTCAACTTCGACGCGATGCTGCGGGGCGCGGGCCTCGATCCGGAGGACGTGTTGCGGCCCGCGTGGCAGGGCGGCCTGCTGCTCGAGCCGGGACGGATGGGGCACCTGCGAAACCCGTTCGTCCTGGTGCCGAGCCCGCTGCACTTGCTGAGCACGCTGCGCGACCTCGACATGGGTCGACTCCGCGACGTCTGGCGGCTGGCGCGCTTCGTCGTGCACGTCCTCGCCTTCGACCACGCCCGCGACTACGGCCGCTACGACGGCATGAGTCTCGCCGAGCTGGCGCGGCGCTGCGGCGTCGATGCGATCGCGATGAAGCGCTTTCTCGAGCCGTTCGCGGTGTCGTTCGACTACGCGCAGCCGGAAGACGTGTCGGCGTCGAGCATCCTGAGCGCGATGCAGTTCTATCTTCTACACGGGCCGACCGCGATGCAGCCGCGGTGGTGCCGTGGGCTCGAGCACGAGCGGCTGTACGAGCCGATCGTCACCGACGTCCGCGCGCGGGGCGGGCGCTTCCGGGGCTCGACGGAGGTCGAGTCGGTCGAGATCGCCGACGGGCGGGTCGTGGCGGTGTCGGTGGTACGTCCCGGTGCGGACGACGGCGACGCGGTGATCGCCGACCTCGCCGTCGCCGACATCCCGGCGAACCGGTGGCTCGAAGTGTCGTCGGACGCGGGGAAGCTCTTCGTCGCGCGCACGCCCACCGGGTTCCGCGCGTTCGCGTCGGCGTGTCCGCACCTGCACGCGCGCGTCGTCCACACGGGCTCGGGCTTCGCGTGCCGGCTGCACGACAGCGCCTTCGACGCCGACGGCGCGTATCTCCGCGGCCCGGAGAAGGCGAAGCCCGGGATGACCGCGCGGCGGTGGGAGCAGCGGGGCGACCGGCTGGTCGTGTTCGGCACCTCGACGCGGGCGCGGATCGCCTGCGACGCGGTCATCGTCGCGACCTCGCTGCCGCCGGCGCGTGACATCCTGGCGGCGAGCCCGGGCGTGCCCGCGTCCCTCGCGACGGACCTGCGGGCGCTCCGGACGACGCCGGTGATCGTGGTGCGGATCTGGTTGCTCCCCTCGGCGCCGGTCGCGGCCCATCACGAGTCGATCGTCCTGCCGGACGGCCGCTTCGCCGACGTGATGTTCCACCTGAACGCGATCGGGCAGAGCCGAGCCGAGGATGGCATCGTCGTCGAGGTCCACTGCGCGTGCAGCGGCCGGAAGGCGAGCTGGCGGGACGCCACCGACGCGGCGATCGTCGCGACCGCGCTCGCGGATCTCGCGACGATCGCCCCGGGGCTGACGGCCGCGCACGTCGATCCCGATCGGCCGGTCGAGATCCAGCGCCACACCGACAGCTTCACGCTCTACGCGCCGAACGACGCCGGGCGCCGCCCCGGCGCCGAGACCGGCGTCCGCGGCTTGCTCCTCGCCGGCGATTGGACGCGCGCCGACTGGAGTGTGTGGATGGGGGAGCGCGCCGTCGTATCCGGCCTCCGCGCGGCGAACGTGGTGCTCGAGTCGCTCGGGAAAGCGGCGGAGCCGATCGCGCGTCTCCCGCGCGAGGGCTTCCTGCTGCGCCTCAGCCGGCTCGCGGCGCGGGTCGCGCGCCGGTTTCTACCGATCGGCGGCTGACGCGCGATCGAACTGACCGCTACCCTCCGCCTACACGTCCTTGCAGACCGCCTCGTACGCGGCGTCGAGCGTCGTCCGGATCGTGATGCTCGTCCACCAGTTCAGGAGGTAGTTGGTGAACGCGTTGCCCCAGCCCTCCAGCCGGAAGTCCTTCGTCGCTTCGATGTCGACCCAGCCGTTGCCCCGGTCGTTCATCTGGATGTAGCCGTCGTCGCAGTCGAGGCCGCTCCCGACCTTCTGGATGGTGGCGATCTCGCCGTACAGCACCTTCCGGAGCTTGTACTCGAAGCGGTGCGACATCGGCTGCGGCATCGAGCGGACGTCGAGGAGGTTCTTGAACTCGACGAGCTTGAAGACGCTCGCGATGCGGAGCCGGTAGTGCTCGAAGAAGACCGCGCTCCAGGCGCTCCCCGGCGCCGGCGGCGTCGGGTCGCAGGCGGCCGCGTGCGTCGTCGGGTCGACGACGACCTTGCCGCCGGTCGTCGCCGCGACGCAGGCGCGGACGAAGTACTGCGGCACGAGGACGTCCCAGTGCTGCGGGTCGAACACGCGCCGGCACTCGTCGAACGGACGCCGCACCGAGATCGTCGACTTGCCGCGGATCATGCCGGTCTTCTCGTCGAAGTCGACGTCGGTGTCGGGCTCGGTGTGCACGCACGGCAATGCCGGACCCGTGTCTTTGAGCATGCGGAGGTACGTCTGGAACGGACGATCCGACGACCCGTGCGCGCGCATCGGTTGCGCGGCGAGCACCGGCGGCGTGGATCCGAGGTCGGGAAAGAGGGTCCGCACGGTGCGGTCGAACGACGCGCCCGCGCCGGCCGCACGGCGCGGCGACGCGAGCAGCTGTGCGGCCGCGCGGCGGACCGCCGAGATCTCGTGCGGATCGGTGACACCCGCGAGGCGCGCCGCCGCCTCGTCGAGCGGCAGCGGCCGGCACTCCGCGGGCCAGGCATCGTCGTCGCCGTACTGCGCGTGGAAGTAGAGACTGTTGAGCGCGAGGATCTGATCGTCGGTCATCGCCGCGAGGTAGCGCGGGCGCGGCGCGGGTGTCGAGGAAGCGGCGGCAGTTCGCTGCGCCAGATCGAGACAGGCGCGCGAATCGGGCTCAGGCTCCGAGCTTTTCCTTGAGGATGCGGTTCACGAGGCCCGGGTTGGCCTTGCCGCCGGTCGCCTTCATCACCTGGCCGACGAAGAACCCGAAGAGCTTGTCCTTGCCGCTCCGGTATTCCTCGACCTTGGGGCCGTTGGCGGCGAGGATCTGGTCGATCGCCGCGACGATCGGACCCTCGTCGGAGACCTGGGTGAGACCTTTGCGCTCGACGATCGCCGCGGGCGCGTCGCCCGACGCCAGCATCTCCTCGAAGACGGTCTTCGCGATCTTGCCGCTGATCGTCCCGCCGTCGATGAGCGCGATCAGCGCGCCGAGGTGCGCGGCCGAGACGGGCCAGCGTTCGATCACGGGCGCGTCGTCGAGCTTCTGCTCGCGGACGAGCCGGAGGATGTCGCCCATGACCCAGTTGCTCGCGGCCTTGGCGTTGCCGTGCGCGGCGACGACGGCCTCGAAGTAATCGGCGACGTCACGGCGCGCGGTCAGGACCTCGGCGTCGTAGTCGGGGAGGCCGAGCTTCTCGACGAACCGCGCGCGGCGCGCGTCGGGGAGCTCGGGGAGGCTCCGTTGGACCTCCTCGACGAAGCCGTCCGGGATCACGAGCGGCGGCAGGTCGGGGTCCGGGAAGTAGCGGTAGTCGTGGGACGACTCCTTGCTCCGCATCGACCGCGTCTCCTCGCGGTCGGGATCCCACAGGCGGGTTTCCTGGACGAGCGTGCCGCCCTCCTCGAGCACGCGCACCTGGCGCTCGAGCTCGTAGGCGATCGCGCGCTCGACGGCGCGGAACGAGTTCATGTTCTTGATCTCGACCTTCGTGCCGAGGGTCGTCGATCCCTTCGGCCGCACCGAACAGTTGGCGTCGCAGCGGAAGCTGCCTTCCTCCATGTTGCCGTCGCAGATCTGGAGGTACTGGAGGATCGAGCGGAGCGTGCGGAGGTACGCGCCCGCTTCCGCGGGCCACGTCATGTCGGGCTCGCTCACGATCTCGAGGAGCGGGACGCCCGAACGGTTGAAGTCGACGAGGCTCCCGCTGCTGTTGCCGTCGTGGATGTTCTTGCCGGTGTCCTCTTCCATGTGGATGCGCGTCAGGCGCACCCGCTTGGCGGTACCGTCGACCGTGATGTCGACGTAGCCGGCTTCGCAGATCGGCAGCTCGAATTGGCTGATCTGATAGCCCTTGCAGAGGTCGGGGTAGAAGTAGTTCTTGCGCGCCCAGCGGCTCGTCGGCGCGATGCGGCAGTGGGTCGCGAGCCCGGCGCGCACGGCGAACTCGACGACGCGCCGGTTCAGGACCGGCAGCATCCCGGGCATGCCGATGCAGACGGGGCAGGTGTGCTGGTTCGGCGGCGCGCCGAACGACGCGGAGCAGCCGCAGAAGATCTTCGACGCCGTCAGCAGCTCGGCGTGGACCTCGAGCCCGATGACGCTTTCGTAGGTGCCGAGGCGGAGATCGGTCATTTCGGCGGCTTCCCTTCCGCGAGTTCGGGAGGACGCAACTGGTGCCAGCTCGTCGCCGCCTCGAAAGCGCGGGCGGCGCGCAGCACGACCTCTTCGCCGAACGGCGGGCCGACGATCTGGAGGCCGATCGGCATGCCGGCCGCGTCGACGCCGCAGGGCACGACGATGCCGGGCAGGCCCGCGAGGTTCACCGAGATCATGAAGACGTCGGAGAGGTACATCTGGAGCGGATCGGCGGTCTTCTCGCCGATGCGGAACGCGGTCGTCGGCGCGACCGGCGTCACGATGACGTCCGCGTCCGCGAAGACGCGCTCGAAGTCGCGGCGGATCAGCGTCCGCACCTTCTGCGCCTTCAAATAGTAGGCGTCGTAGTAGCCCGACGAGAGCACGTACGTGCCGAGCATGATCCGGCGCTTCACTTCGGGACCGAAGCCGGCGGCGCGGCTCTTCCGATAGAGATCCAGCAGGCCGTCGGCCGGCGCGCGCAGGCCGTAGCGGATGCCGTCGTAGCGCGCGAGGTTCGAGCTCGCCTCGGCGGGGGCGAGGACGTAGTAGCAGCTGACCGCGTACTCGGTGTGCGGCAGCGACGCGTCCTGGACGTCCGCGCCGCCGCTCGTGAATGTGGCGGCAGCGGCCCGCACCGCCGCTTCGACCTCCGGCTGCATGCCGCCGCCGAAGTACTCGCGCGGGAGCGCGATCCGGAGTCCGCGTGCGCCCTCGTCGGCGCCGCGCGCGACCGCCGCGCCGTAGTCGGGCACCGGCCGATCGACGGACGTCGAGTCGCGCGGATCGTGGCCGGCGAGCGCCTGGAGCACGAGCGCGCAATCCGTCACGTCGCGCGCCATCGGGCCGACCTGGTCGAGCGACGACGCGTACGCGATCACGCCGAAGCGGCTCACGCGGCCGTACGTCGGCTTCATGCCGACGATGCCGGTGTAGCCGGCGGGGAGGCGGATCGAGCCGCCGGTGTCCGTGCCGAGCGACGCGAACGCCTGGCGGGCCGCGACCGCCGCGGCCGAGCCGCCGGACGAGCCGCCCGGCACGCGGTCGAGGTCCCAGGGGTTGCGCGTGAGCGCGAAGGCCGAGTTCTCGTTCGACGAGCCCATCGCGAACTCGTCGCAGTTCACCTTGCCGACGATCACGGCGCCGGCGTCGCGCAGGCGCCGCGTGACGGTCGCGTCGTACGGCGGCACGAAGTCGGCGAGGATCTTCGAGGCGGCAGTCGTGCGGACGCCTTTCGTCGCGATGACGTCCTTGACGGCGATGGGGATGCCGGCGAGCGGGCCGCGGTCGTGTCCGGTCTTGCGCTCCGCGTCGACTGCCGCGGCTTGGGCCAGGGCCTCGTCCGCCGTGACCGTCAGGAAGGCGTGTATGGCGGAGTCGGTCGCCGCGATGCGATCGAGGGCGGCGCGCGTCAGCTCGACGGCGGAGAGGTCGCCGCGGCGGAGGCGCTCGGCGGCGGCGGCGATCGTGAGGTCGGTCAGCAAGGGATCAGGCGCGATGGTCAATCGATGATTTTGGGGACCAGGAAGAGGTCGTCGTCGCGCGCCGGCGCGTTGGCGAGGAGGGCGTCGGCGTCGGGCGCGTTGGTCACCACGTCGTCCCGGAACGGCGCCGCGACCGACGCGACGTGCGCCGTCGGCTCGACGTCGGTGGTGTCGAGCCGGTTCAGCTGGTCCATGTGCTGGAGGATCGAGTCGAGCGTCGTGGTCAGCTCGGCTTCTTCCTCCGGGGTGAGCGCGAGCCGCGCCAGCAGCGCGACGTGGCGGATGTCGTCGACGGAGACCTTCACGGGCGGCGGAGTGTAGCAGCGCCCGCCGGACCCGGCCACCCGAGGGGGAGCCCGCTGCTTGGGCAGCGTTGGGCAGCTCGCCCGGAGAGGCCGCTACCGTCGGAGCCAGACGTTCACTTTCTCAGGAGGGGCTTGAATGCGCGGGCGCGCGGAGCCGAGTGCTTCCGTCGCTACGCATAGCCGAGAATCGCTCAGTCGTCCTAGACAACCGAAACCTCGCCACGTGAAGTCGAACGCTTCGGCCTGTTGCTGTCTCGCGTCCAGACACGCTGCCTCAGATGGATAGTCCACCTCGTCGCGGGTCCATTCAGAGTACGGCCGATGGCGCTCGACCATCGGGCACCCTGTAATGTCGCTGCCCTGCCACGGCGGGGTGAGAAGCAGCCATGCGGACGTTAGATAAACGGCTGTCCACCCCCGGGATCGCACCATTCCGCGACGGTAGCCAGGTGGAGATCTGCGGCGCAATCTGTGCCGTCGCAAGGGTGATGCCTGCCGGAGCGACGGAGGCTCGCTAGCCGGGGACGTCGGCTGGATCGAGAAGCCCATGACGTCGCCAGCCCACGTTGAGTAGCCAGGTCTTGGCTCGAGCGACTGGCGATCGTTCGCGGGGAGCCGCCTGCTCGGGTGCGCCCGGTACCCTTCCTTTGACGAGTTTCCAGCCGTCGAACCACCGCGCAGAAGAGGCAGGGTCGAGCACGACCTCCGTGACCCGTAGTGCCCTCCGTGCCGTCACTGCTGCATGCCTCTTCGCGTTGAGCAGCACGTACCGCAGCGCATTCCGCACCTCACGCGGCGTTCGCAGCAGTCGCGCGTGGTAGCGCTCAGCGACGACGCGCCCATGAGTCCTACCCATAACCCGATTTACAGCGAGAGCCAGACGAGAGCCGATCGACATCATCCCGCGACTAAGCGCATCTGCTCCACGGGCCTCGACGATGAAGTGGGCGTGATTTCCGAGGAGGGAATAGTGGACGAGCCGGAACTCCGAGCGTTCGCAGCCTGCGGCGAACGTGCGCTCCAGGGCCCGCACTACCGTCTTCGACCGCAAAGATCGTAGGGCCGGCATCAGCTTTACGGTCACGTGTGCCGGCAAAGTCGACAAGAAGCCCTCTCGTGAGGTGTGTGGCATGCCGGATTTCGGATCTCGCTTCCGCCCGGCGTTGTCGCGCGATCCACCCCAGCGCGGAGTCGGTCGAAGTTTCATCGCGAGCTGTTCTGATCGCTTCCGCATGATCTTGATTCAGGCTAGGGTTGTAGTCGTGCGTACGAGTCGAGTCAACAGAATTGGCCGATCCCTCGAATTTGCGCTTTGTCGTTCTCGACGATCGCGGGTACCGACCTCGCATTGCGAAGAGGTCTCGCGGGTTTCTGATCTCGGCGGCCAGACTTCTGGTGACGCCGCCGCGCCCGTACCATGATCATGCGGCCATAGGGATCCACACGTCCCGGCCCATGTCCGAATGGATGCAACGCGGTGGAGTATCCACCGTCGGAAGCCTGCAAAGACGCCAAGCGCATTCGTCGACCGAAATCGGCGTCAGCGACGTTGATTAGTTGCGCCTCAACGGCGCCATGCGGTGTGTGGGAGCCGGGGACGGGCCGTGAAGCAGGCGGTCAGTCGCTCAGCAGCGACTGGAGGAACGCGCGGACGGCGACGACGTCGGTGACGTAGATCGCGGCGCAGTTGCCGCGGCCGCCGACCTGGATGGCGATGCCGTCGTCGCCGATCGCGCGGAACATGTCGTCGTCGGTGTGGTCGTCGCCGATCGCGACGACCAGCGTGTCGGGTGGAGCGGCGGCGCGGACCGCTCCGACGACCGTCCCCTTGTTCGTGCCGTGCGGGCGGATTTCGATCACGCGGTCGCCGGGCAGGACCTGGACGGGCAGGTTGCTCAAGCGCTCCGTCAGGTGCGCGTGGAGCTCGAGTGCCTGGCGCTGACCGAACTCGGAGTCGCAGGCGCGATAGTGCCAGGCGAGCGAGCCCTCCTTCTCCTCGACCAGCGAGCCGGGCGTGCGGACCGTGAAGTCCTCGAGGATCGGAGCGACCGCGGTCCGCCACGTCATGTCGACGGTCGGTCCGCCGGTCCATTCCGTGGCGCCGAGGGGCCGCGACCAGAGGCCGTGCTCGGCGTGCAGGCCGAGGGGTAGCGATCCGAACCAGCGCTCGAGATTGGCGCGCCCGCGCCCGCTCACGATGTGGACCTCGGCGCCGGGGCGTGCGGCGAGCTTCATCAACAAGCCGGCGAGGGCGGGATCGGGGCGGGCGAGCTCGGGGGCGATCGCGAAGGGGACGAGGGTGCCGTCGTAATCGAGGAGCAGGCGCAGGTTCGTGGCCGTCCGGATGCGGTCCGCGAGCCGCTCCAGCTCGACGGCCGACGTCGGCGTCCGCGTGCCGGTCGGCGCCGTCGGCGTCTCGGTCAGGGTTTCGAGGAAGCGGTCGGCCCAGCGGCCGGCGTCGTAGGCGAGCACGCGGAGGCGGAGCGCCATCATGCGGGAGCGGCGCTCGTCCTCGCTCATGCTGAGCGCGCGATAGTAGGTCGCCGCCGCGCCCTCGACGTCGAAGGGATTCACCATCAACGCCTCGGAGAGCTCCGAGGCCGCGCCGGCGAACTCCGACAGCACGAGTACGCCGTCCTCGTCGACGCGCGCCGCGCAGAACTCCTTCGCGACGAGGTTCATGCCGTCGCGGAGCGGCGTCACCAGCATCACGTCGGCGGCGCGATACAGCGCCAGCAGCTCCTCGGGGGACACCCCGCGATACATCCAGTGCACCGGCACCCAGTTCGGCGTCGCGAAGGCGCCGTGGATGCGGCCGATGAGGGCTTCGGATTGCTCGCGGAACGACTGGTACGCCTCGACGAACTCGCGCGACGGTACCGCGACCTGTACCAGCCGGACCCGCTCGCGGAGCTCCGGGTGGCGCTCGAGCAGGCGCTCGAACGCGAGCAGGCGGCGCGGGATGCCCTTGGTGTAGTCGAGCCGGTCGATGCCGAGCAGGATGCGGACGCCGCTCTCGCCCCAGACGCGCGCCTGCTCCTCGACCTCGGGCCGCGCGGACGAGCGCGCGAGCGCCGTCGCGTCGACGCCGAGCGGGAAGACGCCGAGTCGTACCTCGCGCCCCCGCCAGGCGAGGCGGTCGACGTCGCTCGGGACCCCGAGGATGCGCAGCAGCGCGGTCGCGAAGTGCCGCATGTACGCGGCCGTGTGGAAGCCGATGAGATCCGCGCCGAGGAGGCCCTGGAGGAGCCGCTCGCGATGCGGGAGCGTCCGGAAGACCTCCGACGCGGGAAACGGGATGTGGAGGAAGAACCCGATCCGCGCCGTCGGCAGGCGGCGGCGCACCAGCTCGGGGACCAGCAGCAGCTGGTAGTCGTGCACCCACACGACGTCCCCGTCGCGGTACTCGGCGACGATGGCGTCGGCGAAGCGCTCGTTCACGGCCTCGTAGGTGTCGAAGCCCTCGATCTCGAGCGGCAGGCGCTCGAGGAGATAGTGGAAGAGCGGCCAGATGACCCCGTTCGCGTAGCCGTCGTAGTAGCGGCGAATCTCGTCCAGCGAGAGCGGGACGCCGATCAGGCGGCGTTCGGCGAGCAGGCGTTCGAGCTCGGCCTCGTCCACCTCGTCGGTCGTGCCCGGCCATCCGATCCAGCGCGTCTCGGCGCGCGCATGGACGCCGGCGAGCCCCGACGCGAGACCGCCCGGGCTCGCCTCCACGGTGAGGCGGCCGTCGCCACCGGTGCCGACGGACACGGGCAGGCGATTGGCGACGATGATGACGCGGGACATGGCGACTCGTCCCGCGTCAGGCCCAGGCGCGGACGCGGCCCTCGCGGGCTTCCCAGAGCTCGCCGATCGTCATGGCGGCGTGCACGAGCCCGACGTGCGTGTACGCCTGCGGGAAATTGCCGAGGAGACGGCCGCTCGCCGGCTCGATGTCCTCGGAGAAGAGGCCGCACGGACTGGCGTGGCCGGCGAGGCGCTCGAAGAGCACCACCGCGTCGTCGATGCGCCCCATGAGCGCCAGCGCCTCCGCCCACCAGAACGAGCAGATCGTGAACGCGCTCGTCGTGTCGCCGAAGTCGTCGGGATTGCGGTAGCGCTGCATGAAGCCGCCGGCCGTCAGGTGCGTCGCGTAGTGATCGACGGTCGCGACGAAGCGCGGGTCCTGGGCGTCGACGATGCCGATCGTCGCGAGGAGGAGGTTCGAGGCGTCGGGATGCTCGCCGTCGAGCGCTTGCGTGAAGAAGCCGTGACGCGTGCTGAAGCCGCGTGTCAGCACGACCTCGCGCTCGGCGGCGGCGATCCGCTCCCAGCGCTCGGCTTCGGCGTGGCGGCTGAGGCGGCGCGCGATCTTCGCGCCGCGCTGCACGGCCGCCCAGCACATCGCGCGCGAGAACGTGTACGGACGGAGCATCGTCCGGAACTCCCAGATGCCGGTGTCGTTCTGGGGTGCCAGCGTGATCGCGTCCTCGACGAGGCGCGCGATCAACGGAAAGTAGCGCTGCGGATCGTCGTGCACGATCCGCGGATCGCCGAGGAACGTGTCGAGGCAGAGCACCAGCTCGCCCATCAGGTCGTTCTGCCGTTGCTCGTAGGCCGCGTTGCCGCGCCGGACCCAGCCGTTGCCGCCGAAGCCCGCGAGGTGCGGCAGCATCTCCTCGGTGAGATCGCGCTCGCCGCCGATGCCGTACACCGGCTGGAGCGGGTCGTCGCCGACGGTGTCGCGGAGGTAGCGGATGAACTGCTCGCCCTCCGCGAGATGGCCGAGGCGGCGGAGCGCCTCCACGACGAACGCGGCGTCACGGAGCCAGCAATAGCGATAGTCCCAGGTGCGGGGCGTGCCCATCGCTTCCGGGATGCTGGTCGTGGTCGCCGCGATGATGGCGCCCGTGTCGTGGTAGGCGTGGAGCTTCAGGCAGAGCGCCGACCGCAGCACGTGGCCCGGCGCGAAGGTCGGGAGCGAGATCGTCTTCGCCCAGGCGCGCCAGCCCGCGACCGTCTGCTCCTTCTCGCCGTCGAGCGACTCGTAGGTCGGCGTCTCGTTCCGACGGCCCCAGCCGAAGACGAAGAAGAGCGGCCGGTCGAGCGTGAACTCCGCTTTGTTGCGCACGTACGAGAGGGGGAGGTTGGTCGTGAAGCCGAGCGGCGACGCGAGGCCGAGCACGTCGAGCCCGGTTGCCGTCTCGCGGATCTCGACCGGCGCGCGGCCGTAGTCGGGCCGCGGATCGAAGTCGACGCGCAGCCGCGGCAGGCCGCCGAGCGGCCGCACGAGCCGCACGATCTCGATCGGCACCGTGACGTCGAGTCCGCGCGGCACGCGCGGCGCGAAATCGATGACCTCCCAGCTGCCGTCGTCCGTCGAGAAGACCGTGCGCACGACGTTGGTGTTCGGGAGGTAGGCGAGCGACCCCTCGATCTCGGCGTCGCGGGCGAGGATGCGGAGGGTGCCGCCGCGGTCGCGGTCGAGGAGGCGGCCGAACACCGAGCCCGAGTCGAAACGCGGCAGGCAGAGCCACTCGATGGCACTCGTCGGGGCGACGAGCGCGAGCACCCGGCCGTTGCCGTAGACCGCGTGGTCGAGCCGAGGAAACGGGGCTGCCACGCCGGCGGTCATGGGCGTGGCAGCCCCCATGGGGTCAGAAGTTGACGCGCTCACACTCGCTGACGATCAGCGTCGTGACGTCCGTGTTCGTCTCGTAGATCGTCAGGTGGTCGCGGCTCGGCGAGTATTCGACGTCGAGGAACGTGCCGTCGTCGAGCTCGGCGATCGTGCAGGCCTCGTTGATCGTGTCGTAGACGAAGGGGGCGGTGGCGGTGTTGTCGCCGGTGCCGTTGGCGAAGAGCTGGAACTCGAAGCCGCCCTCGCTGCCGCCGCAGTTCCAGTAGGAGCCCGCGGCGTTCGAGCTCGGGCCGTTCAGCGCCCCGGCGTGCTCGCAGGTTTCGGCCTCCGGGATGAAGAAGCTGAGCGGCAGCTCGACGTCGTCGCTGATGAGGCTCCAGTCCGGGGAGGTGAACCCGCCGACCGCACGGTCGGCGCCGAAGCAGCGGTACTGCAAGTAGAGCTCGCCGATCCCGTCGTCGTAGTCGTGGCCGGTCTTCTCGCACCAGATGAAGGCGGGATCGCCGCCGTCCGTCCGGAAGACGTTCCCGCTCGCCGAGAAGTCCGAGACGTTCAGGGTGATCGCCCAGCGCTCCGCTCCGACGTCCTTGTTGACGAGGATGCGATCGCTGTCGGGGGTCCACTGGACGCCGGTCTGAGCCGCGAGCGCGGGGGCAGCGCCCGTGCAGACGAGGGCGAGGGCAAGGGTCATCCAAAGGTGTTTCCGCATGGTTACGTCTCCTCCGTGGGGCGCTGCCAAGGCGCCGTCCAGAGGAAAGTTGCAACTGGAGCGGTCGTATTCAAGTCGGCCGGCCGGACCCGCTACTCGCAGCGATGCGCCGCGCGTGGCGAGACGCGTATCGTCCGCGCATGACGCGGGATCGCTTGCGATGCGGGCAAGAGGGCGAGGCGGAGGCCGCCGCGTTTCTGCGGGCGCGCGGCTTCACGATCCTCGCGCGGAACGTGCGCTCGCACGCGGGCGAGATCGATCTCGTCGCGCTCGACGGTGACGTGCTCGTCTTCTGCGAGATCCGCACGCGGCGCTCGCGCGCGCAGGGGAGCGCGCTCGAGTCGGTCACGCCGGCGAAGCAGCGCCAGGTCGTGCGCGTCGCCGAGTACTTCCTCGCTCGCCATCCACGCCTCGCGTCGCGGCCGATCCGCTTCGACGTGGTCGCCATCGACCGGCGCGAGGACGCGGTCGAGATCACATGGGTCGCCGACGCGTTCGGGGCCGCGTGAGCCGCGCGGGCAGGGCGCTGCTGCCCGCATTCTAGGCATCGGCGCGCGCGCGATGGTCGGCAGCGCCGTCGCTCGTTCGCTCGCCGCGGCTCGGTCGAGGGCACGCGGCTTGCTCGCTACGCAGCGATCCAAAGAACGAGATGCACGACGACGATGCCATCGGCCTCGACTTCCCGACGCTCCGCGCCGCCTATCGCGTCGGAGCCCTGACGCCCGAAGGCGTGGTGCGGGCGGTCTACGGCCGGATCGCGCGGCGGGGGGACGACGCGGTCTGGATCGACCTCGTCCCCGAGGGCGAGGCGCTGGCGCGGGCGCGCGCGCTCGGCGCGACGCCGGGTCCCGCCCAGCCGCTCTTCGGGCTGCCGTTCGCGATCAAGGACAACATCGATCTCGCCGGCCGGCCGACGACCGCCGCCTGCCCCGTGTTCGCGTACACGCCAGCGCGCTCGGCGCCCGCCGTCGAGCGCCTGCTCGCGGCCGGCGCGATCCCGATCGGTAAGACCAACCTCGACCAGTTCGCGACCGGTCTCGTGGGGACTCGCTCCCCGTACGGCGCGCCGTCGTCGGCGTTGCACGCGGACTACGTCTCCGGCGGCTCGTCGTCCGGCTCCGCGGTCGCCGTCGCCGCGGGGCTCGTGAGCTTCGCGCTCGGCACGGACACGGCGGGCTCGGGCCGGGTACCGGCCGCGTTCAACAACGTCGTCGGTCTGAAGCCGACGCGCGGGAGCGTGAGCACGGTCGGAGTCGTGCCGGCCTGCCGGTCGCTCGACTGCGTGTCGGTCTTTGCGCTCACGTGCGACGACGCGTTCGACGTGCTGACGGTGATGCAGGGCGCCGACCCGGCCGACCCGTACGCGCGGGCGACCGCGCCGCTCGTGCCCGTCGCTCCGCCGGCGACGTTTCGGTTCGGCGTCCCCGACGAGGGCGATCTGCGCTTCTGCGGCGACACCGAAAGCGAGCGCCTCTACCGCGCCGCGCTCGACCGGCTCGCGGCGCTCGGCGGGACACGCGTCGTCATCGACTACGCGCCGTTCGCGGAGGCGGCGGAGCTCCTCTACGGCGGGCCGTGGGTCGCCGAGCGCCTGGCGCCGCTCGTGTCGTTCCTGAAAGCGCATCCCGATGCGCTCCATCCGGTGACCGCGCGCGTGCTCGCCGACGCCGAGCGGCACTCCGCGGTCGACGCGTTCCGCGCGCAGCACCGGCTCGCGGCGCTCCGCGCGGCGACGGCGTCGGTGTGGCGGACGATCGACCTTCTCGCGCTCCCGACCGCGCCGACGATCTTCCGGCACGCCGAGGTCGCGGCGGCGCCGCTCGCGCGAAACGCCGACCTCGGCACGTACACGAACTTCGTGAACCTCCTCGATTGCGCCGCCGTCGCGGTGCCCGCGGGGATCGACACGCGCGGCCTGCCGGCCGGGATCACCCTCGTCGGGCCCGCCGAAAGCGACGCGCTTCTCGTTGCCATCGGCGACGTGCTGCACCGGAGCGCCGAGCTCCCGATGGGCGCCACCGGCCGCGCGCTTCCGCCGCCGTCGGATCGCGCCGCGCCGTCGCGGGGCCTGCCGATCGCGGTGGTCGGCGCGCACCTCAGCGGCATGCCGCTCAACGGCGAGCTGGTGCAGCGCGGCGCCCGCCTCCTGCGCGCGACGACGACGGCCGCCCGCTATCGCCTGTACGCGCTCGACGGCGCCGTCCCTCCGAAGCCCGGCCTCGTCCGCGTCCACGAGGAAGGCGCCGCGATCGCGGTCGAGGTGTGGGACGTCCCGATGGCGGAAGTCGGCGGCTTTCTCGCGGGGATCGGTGCCCCACTCGCCCTCGGACGACTCGAGCTCGCCGACGGCTCCTGGGTCACGGGCTTCGTGTGCGAGACCTGGGGCCTGACCCGCGCGATCGACATCACGGCGTACGGCGGCTGGAAGGCGTACCGCGCCGCCGGTCACTGATGGCACCTCGATGGCCGTTCGCGGATAGCACGCTGCCCTCGGCCGTCGGTGGTGGACGGCGGGCGGGTCGGGGATCGCGCCTACGGTCGCGGGGTCGCTGGGTCCGGCGCCTACTACCCGCCGGAGCTTCCATGTCTTGCGCAATACGCGAGCTGACCGCTCCCCGGCGCGATCCCCGACCCGCCCGCCGTCCGCACGAGATCAGGGTTCGCGAAAACGCAGCGGCCCCGTCCAGACCGCGAGCACGATGCATCCGCCTGCGCTCGTCACCCGGTGCGACCACCCCGGCGGAAACACGGTGAACGTGCCCGCCGGATACTCCCGCGTTCCGTCGGATTGCGCGCCCTCGAGCACGAAGATGTGCTCGTACCCCAGATGCTCGTGCTCCGGCACGACCGCCCCCGGCGCATAGCGGAGGAGCGCGGCGCGCGGACCGGCGGCGTCTTTCCCGTAGATCCAACCGACCTCGACGCCGTCGCGGAGGACTTCCCAGGCGAGCGGCGCGGGCGTTCCGAACGGCGGCATGCCGGCGACCGACACCGGCACCGTGATCGGCACGGGCTCGCTCATCCGTGCGCCGCGCTCGCGAGCGCCGCGACGAACGCGTCCGCCGTCGCCGTCCAGCCGACGATGCCGCCCTGAGCGCGGATCATCGCGAGCGTCGCGGCCTTGAACTCGGGGAAGTAGCTCTCGGTGCCGTCCTCGATCAGCAGGCACTCGTACCCGCGATCGTTCGCCTCGCGCATCGTCGTCTGCACGCACACCTCGGTCGTGACGCCCATGAGCACGAGGTGCGTGACGCCGTCGAAGCGCAGGACCTCGCCGAGCTCGGTGTTGTAGAACGATCCCTTGCCGGGTTTGTCGATGACGATCTCGCCCGGCGCCGGCGCGCACTCCGCGACGATGCCGTGGCCGGGCTCGCCCTGGATGAGCACCCGCCCCATCGGGCCGACGTCGCCGATCCGGAGCTTGGCGTGCCCGCGGACGAGCTTGCTCGGCGGGCAGTCGCGCATGTCGGGCGGATGACCCTCGCGCGTGTGGATCACGGTCACGCCGGCGCGGCGGCACGCGGCGATCACGCGCGCCACCGTCGGCACGATCGCCTTCAGACGCGCGACGTCGTTGCCGAGCGAGGCGCCGAAGCCGCCGGGCTCGATGAAGTCGCGCTGCATGTCGATGACGACGAGCGCGCAGGTCGACGGCGCGAAGCGGTACGGATAGGGGGACGCGACGACGCTCGCCGCCGCGCTGCCGTTCTCACCCATGGCCGGCCATGTGCTTTCCGATCGTGGTGACGTCGGCCGCGGCGGTCGGCACCTCGTAGACGATGCGGCCGTCGAACATCACGCAGAGCCGGTCGCTGATCTCGAGCAGCTCGTCGAGGTCGGAGCTCACGAGCAACACGGCGGTCCCGGCGTTCCGGCTCTCCACGAGCTTCGCGCGGATGTCCGCCGTCGCGAGGAAGTCGAGCCCGAAGCACGGGTTCGAGGTCACGAGCACGTCGCACGGCTCGGAGAGCTCGCGGGCGAGGATGGCGCGTTGCACGTTGCCGCCCGAGAGGGTGCGGATCGGCGCCGCCGGCGACGGTGTCTTCACGCCGAACGCGTCGATGAGGCGCCGCGCCTTCCGGCGGATCGCGCCCGGCGACACGAAGGCCTTCGCGCGCGCGATCGGCGGCACGTCGAAGTCGGCCATCGCCATGTTGTCGCCGACCGACATGTCGGGGGCGCACGCGTTGGCGAGCGGCACTTCCGGAAGGATGCGCAGCTTCGCGTCGCGGATCCGGCGGCGCGTCGGCCGGTACGCCCGTCCACGCACCGCGACGCTGCCGCCGGCGATCGGCCGCTGGCCAGCGAGGCACTCGACGAGCTGGAGCTGGCCGTTTCCGGAGACGCCCGCGATGCCGACGATCTCGCCGCTCGCGACGGTGAGGTCGATGCCGTGCAACGACGGGTCGCCGGCATCGTCGTCGGCGCGGAGATCCGCGATCACGAGCCGGGGCGTGCGGGCGACCTGCGGGTCGCGCGGCGCCGCCTTCGTGAGGACCTCGGAGCCGATCATCATCGCCGCCATCTCGTCGGTCGAAAGCTCGCCGACGCGCCCGCTGCCGGCGTAGCGGCCGCGGCGCAGCACGGTGACCGCGTCGCAGTAGCCGGTCACCTCGCGGAACTTGTGGGTGATGATGAGGACGGTGAGCTCCTGCTTCCGCGTCTTCTCGTGCAGGAGGCCGAGCACCTCGTCGGCCTCGGCGGGCGTCAGCACCGACGTCGGCTCGTCGAGGAAGAGGAGCTTCCGGTCGAGATAGAGCTGCTTCAGGATCTCGAGCTTCTGCTTCTGGCCGGCCGAGAGTGTGCGGACCGGGGCCGTCAACGGCACCGAGAAGGGCTGGCGGTCCATGAAGTCGGATAGCGCCGCGAGCTCCTTCTTCCAGTCGAGGATCGCGGGCACGTCGGGCCGCACGAGCACGAGGTTCTCGGCGACGGTCATGTTCGGGACGAGCGTGAACTGCTGGTAGACCATGCCGATCCCGGCGGCGTGCGCCTCGCGCGGGCTCGCGAACGCGACCTCGCGGCCGGCGTAGAGGATCGCGCCCGCCGTCGGACGCTGGTAGCCGATCACGCACTTCACGAAGGTGCTCTTCCCGGCGCCGTTCTCGCCGAGGAGGGCATGGAGCTCGCCGGGCGCGACCGAGAGTTCGGCGTCCTCCAGCGCGGTGAAGCTCCCGAAGCGCATCGAGAGGCCACGTACCTCGAGGCTCGGGGCGGTCGTCGGCGCCGGGTGGACGTCGGCGACGTTCTTCATCCCCGGCACAGGGTCTCCACGAGCTCGGCCGACGTCGCGTGCGCGCCGAAGACGCCGCCCTGCATGGTGATCATCTTGAGCGCGGCGTCGTGGTTGCCGCGGTCGGTCGCGGCGCAGCAGTCGGTGAGGAGCAAGCACTCGTACCCGCGGTCGTTGGCGTCGCGCATCGTCGTGTGGACGCAGACGTCGGTCGTGATGCCCGTGAGCACGATGTTCCGGACGCCGCGCCGGCGGAGCACCAAGTCGAGGTCGGTCGCGTAGAACGAGCCCTTGCCGGGCTTGTCGATGATCGGCTCGCCGTCGAAGGGCATGAGCTCGGGAATGATCTCCCACCCGGGCTCGCCGCGCGTCAGCACGCGGCCGCACGGTCCGGGGTCGCCGATCCCGGCGCCGATCCGCCGCGAGCGCCAGCGCTTGTTGTCGGGGAGATCGGCGAGGTCGGGGCGATGGCCCTCGCGCGTGTGGATCACGTGGAAGCCGCCGTCGCGCATGGCGGCGAGCACCCGCTGGATCGGCGGGATGCAGGCGCGCGCCGGGCCGATGTCGTACCCCATGAGGTCGACGTAGCCGCCCGGCCCGCAGAAGTCGGTCTGCATGTCGATGATGATGAGCGCCGTGTTGGCGGGGCGGAGGTCGCCGTCGAACGGCCAGGGATAGGGATTGGACGTGGGGACGTAGGTCTCGGGCATCAGCTCACGCTGAGCTCGGCCGGCGCGCCGGCGAGCGTTCGTTTGGTGGAGCAGGTGGCGATCATGATCGCGAGGGTCATCGCGGCCGGGACGGCGGCGTAGAGCTGGTAGCCGCGGCTGAACCCCGCCGCCTGGAGGGCGGGGCCGAGCGCCTCCGCGGCGCCGAACATCAGCGAAGCGAAGAGGCAGGTGAGCGGGTTCCAGCGCGCGAAGATCACGAGGGCGACGGCCATGAGCCCCTGACCGCGCGAGAGGCCCTCGGCCCAGATGCCGGGGTTGTAGAGGGAGAGGAACGAGCCGCCGACGCCGGCGAGGAAGCCGCCCGCGCAGGTGGCGAGCAATCGCACGCGGTTCACCGAATAGCCGAGCGCGCGCGCCGCGTCCGCGCTCTCGCCGGCCATGCGGAGGATCATGCCGACGCGGGTGTTGGCGAGGCCCCAGGCGAGCGTCGGCGCGAGCACGAGCCCGAGGAGGAAGAGCCCGTTGATCTTCAGCGCCGAGCGGATCGCCGCGTGCGCGCTCCAGTCGCCGAGCGGCAGGGCCTGGAGGTGCGGCGCCTTCGGCTGGATGTAGGGCTTCCCGAGGTAGATCGCGAGGCCGACGCCGAAGATCATCAGCGCGATCCCGACCGCGATGTGGTTCACGCGCTCCTTGGCGCAGAGCCAGGCGTGCAGGCCGCCCATGACGACGCCGACGCACCCGGCGAGCAGCACGCCGATCCACGGCGCGACCCAGGTGGCTCCGGGGTACGTCGTCGCGATCTGGTACGCGGCGGCGTACGCCGCGACCGCGCCGAGGATCATCGTTCCCTCGAGCCCGAGGTTCACCCGGCCGCTCCGCTCGGTGAGGCACTCGCCGAGGCTGACGAACAGGTACGGCGTGCTGAGCGAGATGGCGCCGCCGACGAGCGCAAAGAAGACCGCGACGACCGGCGAGAGCGCCGCGGCCTGGCTCGCCTCGGCCGGACTCATCGTGCCGCTCCTTCGCGGCGCCAGGGCAGACGGCCCGCGAACGCCTCGCTCGCGAGGACGAGGATGAAGAGGATGCCGGTGAAGACGTCGACGGTCGCGTCGGGGAGCTCGTGCCGCCGTTGCACGAGGCCGCCGCTCGCGGTGATGCCGCCGAACAAGAGGGCGACCGGGATCACGGCGAGCGGGTTCTGGCGCGCGACGAACGCCACGAGGATGCCGGCGAAGCCGAGCCCGGCGTTGAGCGAGGCGTTGGCCTTGCCCTCGGCGACGGCCATCTCGATCACGCCCGCCACGCCGGCGGCGCTGCCGGCGAGGAGGCACGTGAGGAGCACGAGGCGCGTGATCGGCAAGCCCTGGAGGCGCGCCGCTTTGACGTTGCCGCCGACCACGCGCGCCGCGAATCCGAACGTGCCGTGATCCATGAGGAGCCACGTCGCGACGCAGAAGACGACGCCGACGACGAGCCCCCAGTGCATCTCGGGCATCCAGGCCGGGAGACCGCCGATCGCCCCGATCATGTTGGCCTCGCCGATCCCGACGGTCGACGGCTTGTTGAGGCTCGAGGGATCGCGGAGCACGTCCTCGACCACGAACGTGAAGAGGGCGAGTCCGACGTAATAGAGGAGCAGCGTGCTGATCGTCTCGTTGACGCCGCGGAACTGACGGAGCGCGCCGGCGAGCGCGATCCAGAGGCCGCCGACGAGCCCGCCGGCGAGCAGCATGGCGGGAATCGCGATGCCGGCCGGAGCGGCCCCGAACGCTTGCGCCGCCATCACCCCGGCGAGGCCGCCGAGGAGGAGGGCGCCTTCGTTGCCGATCACGACCATGCCGAGCCGCGCGGGAAGCGCGGTGCAAAGGGCGGTCAGCATGAGCGGCGCCGCCTTCGCGAGCGAGGCGCTCTGCGAGAAGCGCGTGCCGTACGATCCCTTCCACATGTCCGCGTAGACGGCGAAGGGGTTCTTCCCGGCGATCAGCCAGAGGAAGACGCCGAAGACCACGAGCGCGGCGAGCAGCACGCCGCCCTGCACGACGACCCCGTTCGCGATCGATGCGAGCGCCGCGCGCGCCGCCGCCGGAGAGGAGGAGCTCCGGTCGGCCGGCGCGGCGGCGCTGCGCAATGTCGCGGCGGACTGCGCCGCGACGGTCGTCGAGTGGCTCGTCATGGCCGCGTCGAACGCCTCGCCCTCAGCGTCCGGTGTCCCCGACGACGCCCGCGACGAGATAGGCCATTTGTTCCAATACGGGATCGGTCTGCGCGAGCGTCGTGCCCGCGGGGATCACTTCTTTTCCCTTGTTGTCGGAGAGGGGTCCTTTGAAGATGGCGAAGGTGCCCGCCGTCATCTGCGCCTTCACCTCCTCGATCTTGCTCTTCGCTTCGGCGGAGACGTCCGGACCGTACGGGGACATCTTCACGAAGCCGTCCTTCATGCCGCCGCGGACGAGGTGGCCCCAGTCCTTCCCGGGCGCGATCTCGCCGCTCGCGATCTTGTCGGCGTACGCCTTGTAGACCGTGCCCCAGTTCCACTCGGCGCCCGTGAGGTACGCTTTCGGCGCCAGCGCCGATTGGTTCGTGTGGTAGCCGCAGACGTGGACGCCGCGCTCTTGCGCGGTCTGGACGATGACCTTCGGACTGTCGACGTGCGCGGTGAGCACGTCGGCGCCGCCGTCGATCAACTGCTTCGACGCCTCGGCTTCCTTCACCGGGTCGGCCCAGTCGCCGGTGAAGATCACCGTCGTCGTGACCTTCGGGTTGACGAGCTGGGCGCCGAGCGTGAACGCGTTGACGTTGCGCAGCACCTGCGGGATCGGCTTCGCGGCGACGAAGCCGAGCTTCCCCGTCTTCGTCGCGTAGCCGGCGGCGATGCCGTTCAGGAACTGGCCCTCGTCGATGTAGCCGAAGTAGCTGCCGACGTTCTTCGGGTGCTTGGCGGCGTCGTACATGCCGCCGCAGTGGAGGAAGAGGACCTCGGGGTACTTCTTCGCCATCGCGAGGATGTGCGGGTCGAAGTAGCCGAACGACGTCGGGAAGAGCACGGTCGCGCCGTCGAGCTCGATCATGCTCTCCATCGTCTTCTGGACGTCCAGCGTCTCGGGGACCTTCTCCTCCTCGAGCACCTTCACGCCGCCGGCGGCCTTCACCACCTCGGCGCCCTCGTGATGCGCTTGGTTGTAGCCGTAGTCGTCCTTCGGCCCGACGTAGATGAAGCCGATGGTGGTGTCTGCGGCGGCGGGAACGACGGCGAGCACGACGAGCGCGCTCGCGGCGAGCATCCGAACGGTCAGGGGGAGTCCGGTCATGCGCGACCGCGGCTGCAACGCACATGCCACGAGCGTCACACGCGAACGGCGCGGCATTGCGTACGCGCAAGCGCGGAGCGTGCCCGCTATTGCAGCAACCGCAAGGCGTCGCATGCAGCAGCAACACGAGCGACGCCACGTCGAGTGGCAGCGACGCTCGATGAAACGCAATGAAACACAATGGAACGCATCGCCCGCGATTATGATGAAGTGGGTCACTTCGACCGCGACGCCGCCCGCGAGCGGAGGATGGGGACGGCGGAAGGAGCCGATCTCGGCGACGAGCGTAACAACGAAAGTACGTCCGCGCGTGACCGGTCGCCCGACGAGCCTCATGCGCCTACCGACGCGCGACGGTTAGTGAGCCCGGTGGCGCGCGCCGCGCCGTCCACACGCGAGTACGCCGTAGGCGACTGGAGCCGTCCCCATCCTCCGCGCGCCAGCACCGACCCAACACTTCGAAGTGACCCACCACCTCATCGACCCCGAGAACGTTGCGGCTCAGAATGACCGATGGTACGACCCGCCGGTGCTGGACATCCGCCTCATCCGCGACGAGCCCGACCGCGTGAAGCAGGGCCTCGCGACCGTCGGCGTCGCGCCCGCCGAGGTCGACGCGCTCCTCGCGCTCGACGCCGAACGCCGCGCCGCCATCACCAAGCTCGAGACCCTCAAGGCCGAGCGCGGTCAGGCGTCGAAGAAGATCGGCGCCATCAAGGACAAGGCCGAGCGTGAGGCGGCGATTGCCGCGACCCGCGGCGTCGGCGACCAGATCGCGGCCGCCGAGCAGGTCGTGGCCGAAGTGGAGGCCCGCTTCGAGGCCCGCATGCTCGAGATTCCGAACCTGCCGCACCCGGACGTGCCGGTCGGCGCCGACGAGCACGCGAACGTGGTGGTCCGCGAGGTGGGGAGCCCGAAAACGTTCGACTTCACCCCGAAGCCGCACTGGGAGATCGGTGAGCAGCTCGGGATCCTCGACTTCGAGCGCGGCGCCAAGGTGTCGGGCTCGCGCTTCTACGTGATGAAGGGGGCGGGGGCGCAGCTCCAGCGGGCGCTCATCAACTGGATGCTGGACCTGCACGTGCAGCAGCACGGGTACGGTGAGGTCTATCCGCCGGCCATGGTGCGCCGCGAGTGCCTCGTCGGCACCGGCAATCTCCCGAAGTTCGGCGACAACCTCTATCGCGATGCCGAGGAGGACATCTGGTTCGTGCCGACGGCCGAGGTCCCGGTCACGAACATGTATCGCGACGAGATCCTGGAGCCGGGGACGTTACCGGTGAAGCACGTCGCCTACACGCCGTGCTTCCGGCGCGAGAAGATGTCGGCGGGACGCGACGTCCGCGGCATCAAGCGCGGCCACCAGTTCGACAAGGTCGAGATGGTGAAGTTCGTCGAGCCGTCGACCTCGGACGCGGAGCTGCTCGCGCTGCTCGACGATGCCGAGGACGTCTGCCGCCGGCTCGGCATTCCGCACCGCGTGATCCAGATGTGCACCGGCGACCTCAGCTTCGTCGCCGCCATGAAGTACGACGTCGAGCTCTGGGCGCCGGGATGCGGCGAATGGCTCGAGGTCAGCTCGTGCTCGAACTTCCGCGACTTCCAGGCCCGGCGCGCCAACATCCGCTACCGCCCCGCGCCGCAGGCGAAGCCCGAGATCGTGCACACGCTGAACGGATCGGGGCTCGCGTTGCCGCGCGTGGTGATCGGGGTGCTGGAGACGTATCAGCAGGCAGACGGGTCGGTCGTCGTTCCCGAGGTGCTGCGCCCCTACATGCGCGGGGTAGACGTGATTCGCGCGGCGCGCTGATCAACCGTCGCGAGCGCGTTCAGGCCCTGGCGGGGCTCTTCTCGGCTTCGCCGTCGTCGCCGTCGGCCGCGGTCAACATCTCGAGGGCCTTCGAGGCGATGCGGCGTTCGCTCGGGAAGGTCAGGCGGGTGAGCGCCTCCTCGGCGGGGAACCAGCGGGCGTCGTCGACCTCGTCGTCGTGGTCGGTCGTCTCGCCGTGGCGGTACTCGAGCAAGTAGAAATGGACGATCTTGTGGCGGCGGGAAGAGCGGCCGCCGTCGTTCACGCTGAACCAGATGTCGATCGCCTCGAGCGGGGCGAGGACGACGCCGACGAGACCGGTCTCCTCGGCGACCTCGCGCGCCGCGGTCGTCTCGAGGGCCTCGCCTTGCTCCTGCTTCCCCTTCGGGAGCTGCCAGCGGGTGTTGCCCTTCGTCGCGATCAGGCCGAACGCGATGCCTTCCGGTCCCCGCCGATAGATGACGCCCCCCGCGGACACTTCGGACCGGATCTCGGGCCGGTGGCGGTGGGGGCGCTTCCGGGGCGGACGCGGCATTCCGGCATTGAACCATACGAGGGTTTGTCGCACCACCACATCGGGCCCCTGAGGTGTGCCTCACTTCGATTCAGCTCGACTCCCGCGGTTCCCGACCAGCCGAGCTCCGACCGGAATCACACTGCGACGCGACCGGCCCTGAACCTCCGGTCCGGCAGGCGCGGTCGGGCCCGACGGCGGACCCCCGCCTCGACGCGGTCGGCCATTCGCCGCCTAGC
>Ga0268299_1000994_pt1 | contig 63454 bp, 60 predicted proteins | sample NOBtaG_FD_193484 | JGI IMG/M metagenome (GOLD analysis project Ga0268299, IMG submission 193484) | Activated sludge microbial communities from bioreactor in Nijmegen, Gelderland, Netherland - NOB reactor | ecosystem: Engineered > Bioreactor > Aerobic > Activated sludge | place: Netherlands...
ACCGTGACGCCGCACACGAAGTTCAAGGGCCAGGTGTACGTGCTGACGAAGGAAGAGGGCGGCCGCCACACGCCGTTCTTCAACGGCTACCGGCCGCAGTTCTACTTCCGCACCACCGACGTGACCGGCAACGTGAAGCTGCCGGCCGGCGTCGAGATGGTGATGCCGGGCGACAACATCGCCATCGAGGTCGAGCTCATCACGCCGATCGCGATGGAGAAGGAGCTCCGCTTCGCCATCCGCGAAGGCGGCCGCACCGTCGGCTCGGGCGTCGTCTCCGAAATCATCGCCTGAGGGCCCAGGCAGGCCTTGACTGGGGGGGACACCCTTTGCGATAGGGCGTTCCCCTTATGCCTAAAGGTAACCGCAGCCTGATCTCGCTGGAGTGCTCCGTGTGCAAGGAGCGCAACTACTCCACGACCAAGAACCGCCGGAAGCAGCAGGACAAGCTCGAGCTCAGCAAGTTCTGTCCCCGGTGCCGGAAGCACACGGCACACAAGGAAGGGAAGATCGGCTGACGCTGTTTCGATAGGCCAGTAGCTCCAACGGTAGAGCAGCGGTCTCCAAATCCGCGTGTTGGGGGTTCGAATCCCTCCTGGCCTGCCACTTTTAGAAAGCGAAACCCGAGTAGGAAAGAACTATGACCTCCGGTACCGAAGCCAGCCAGCAAGCGAACCGCGCGGGAATGGACCCGAAGCGGCTCGTGGTGATCTCGTACCTGGTGTTCGGGTTCATCATCGCCATGTTCCTCGACCAGCTGGTCGAGATGGCGCTCGCGAAAGCGGCGATCTCGAACGCGGTGCTGCTCGAGGGCCCCGACTGGCGCATCTCCACGGTGATCGCCGCGCTCTTGAGCATCGGCGGCTTCGCCTATGCGTGGTTCAACCCGAAGTCGCGCAACGTCTCGGTCGAGGTCGCGACCGAGCTGATGCGCGTGACGTGGCCCAGCTGGGAAGAGACCCGGGTGTCGACGTTCGCGGTCGTGATCGCGTCGGTCGTCGCCGCGGTCATCCTCTTCGGCATCGACACGTTCAGCTACAAGGTGATGGTCGATTGGCTGCCGAAAGTCTGGGAGAAATTCTGATGGGAGAGACCGCAATGGCCGCCGGCCCCGACATGAAGTGGTACGTGGTGCACACGTATTCCGGCTTCGAGAACAAGGCGAAGAAGAGCCTGGAAGACAAGATCAAGCTCGAAGGCCTCGGCGAGCTCTTCGGCGAGATCCTCATCCCCATGGAGCAGGTCGTGGAGATGGTGAAGGGCGAGAAGAAGACCAGCAAGCGCAAGTTCTTCCCCGGCTACATCCTCGTGCAGATGACGATGAACGACCGGTCGTGGCACCTCGTGAAGAACACCCCGAAGGTGACCGGCTTCGTCGGCGCCGCCGCGAACGAGCAGCCGCCGCCGATCAGCGCCGCCGAGGTTCAGCGGCTGACCACTCAGATCTCCGAAGGCACGCTCAAGCCGAAGCCGCGCGTGCAGTTCGAGGAGGGCGACACCGTTCGCGTCATCGACGGCCCCTTCGCGAACTTCAACGGAACCGTCGAAGAGGTGAACCCCGAGAAGGGCCGCGTGAAGGTGCTGGTCAGCATCTTCGGGCGCGCCACTCCGGTCGAGCTCGACTTCATGCAGGTAGAGAAGACGGGCGGATAGCAGGCGTTGGGAGCGGAATTCCCCGCTCCAACTACTGTGGGAGGCCGTCTTCGGACGACCGCTTGAACCACGGAGGCAGTGCAAATGAAGAAGGTCACAGGGCAGGTCAAGCTGCAGATCCCGGCCGGCAAGGCGAACCCCGCGCCGCCGATCGGTCCCGCGCTCGGTCAGCAGGGCGTCAACATCATGGAGTTCTGCAAGCAGTTCAACGCTGCGACGCAGGCCCAGATGAAGGAGTCGCTGATCATCCCGGTCATCATCACGGTGTACGCCGACCGGTCGTTCACGTTCATTCTGAAGACGCCGCCCGCGAGCGTGCTGCTGAAGAAGGCGGCGAAGCTGCACACCGAGAAGAAGAAGGGCTCGGGCGCGAAGAAGCCGGGCAAAGAGAAGGTCGGTCAGGTCACGAAGAAGCAGCTCGAGGAGATCGCGAAGCTGAAGATGCCGGACACGACGGCCGCGACGCTCGAGGCGTGCATGCGCACGATCTCGGGGACGGCGCGTTCAATGGGCATCGAGATCGTCGGCTGATCGGAAAGGACCTCAGAACATGGCTACCCAGACTGGCAAGAAGTACAAGGCGGCGCTGACCAAGGTCGATCGCAACAAGAAGTACCCGATCGCCGAGGGCTTCAAGCTCCTCAAAGAGACCACCGAGATCGTGAAGACGAAGTACGACCAGACGGTCGACGTCGCCATCAACCTCGGCATCGACCCGAAGCACGCGGACCAGATGGTGCGCGGCGCGGTCGTTCTTCCGAACGGCACGGGCAAGTCGATGCGCGTCGCGGTGTTCGCGAAGGGCGAGAAGCAGACCGAGGCGCAGAATGCGGGCGCCGACGTCGTCGGTGAGGCCGATCTCGCGAAGAAGATCGAAGAAGGCTTCATGGACTTCGACACCGTGATCGCGACGCCCGACATGATGGGCGTCGTCGGCCGCTTGGGAAAGGTGCTCGGCCCCCGCGGCCTGATGCCGAACCCGAAGACGGGCACGGTGACGATGGACCTCGCGAAAGCCATCAAGGAGTCGAAGGGCGGAAAGATCGAGTTCCGCGCCGAGAAGGCGGGCATCGTTCACGCGCCGGTCGGCAAGGCGTCGTTCACCGCCGAGAAGCTGGCCGAGAACTTCAACGTGCTCATCGATCTCGTGATGAAGATGAAGCCCGCGACCGCGAAGGGCGTGTACCTGAAGGGCGTGACGGTGAGCTCCACGATGGGGCCGGGCATCAAGCTCGACACCACCGAGGTCACGGCGCGGCACAAGTAACCGCGGCGTTCTCGTAGCACTGGCGGCGGGCTCCTCGGGTGTCGAGGGCCCGCCGTTCGTGTTTCAGGGGTGCGACTTTGGGCGCAAGCGGCTGCGATCAGGCCCGGAGTGAGCCGCCGCATCGCGCGTGCTTGTTTACAGTTGCCCCGAAATACGAGCCGACTCGCCCCGCGAGAATCGCGTCGATGACGTGTGAGCCCACCATCGCGGTTCAGGCGGCCCGCCAGCTCTTGCAGGCCGCCGCCGAGCTGGGCCTCGACCCGGCCGCGCTGTGCTCCGAGGCCGGCGTCGAGCTCCAGGGAGGGGACGACGCCCGCCTCCCGAACACCGATCTCCACGCGCTCTGGGAGGCCGTGCTCGCGCGCTACCCGAACGACGACATCGTGCCTCGCGTGGTGCAGTGCGCATCGCCCCGCAACTACGGCCTGGTCGGGTTTCTCTGCATGAGCGCGCCCGACGTCGAGGCGGCGCTGCGGCTCGTCGTGAAGTACCTGCGCGTCTACACCGACGAGCCCGCGCTCGAGCTCGAGGGCGGCGTCATCCGCCTGCGGTACACGCAGCCGCTCCCCGATCGGCCCGGGCGCCGGCGCGCCACCGAGGCCACCTTCGCCGAGGTCATCACCGCCGCCCGCGCGCTCACCCGCCACGCGCTCGTACCCCAGGCCGTCGCGTTCGCGCACGAAGCCCCCGCCGATCGGCGGCCGCTCGACGCGTTCTTCGGCCGGCTCGTGACGTGGCAGGCCGGTGAGTCGTCGCTCACGCTGTCGGCCGACCAGCTCGCGCTGCCGCTGCAGAGCTCCGACGAGAAGCTCCACGCGCTGCTCATGCCCGTGGCGAGGGAGGCGCTCACGAAGCATGCCGGCGCGCGCACGCTGCTCGATCGCGCCCGGCGCGCGCTGGGCGGCACGCTCGCCGACGGCGAGCCGACGTGCGCTGCGGTCGCCCGCAAGCTCTCGATGACCGAGCGCACCCTGCGCCGCCGGCTTCAGAGCGAAGGCGTCGGCTTCCGCGAGCTGCTCGAGCGGACCCGCGAAGAGCTCGCGCGCGAGTACGTGGCGGACCCGCGCCTGCCGCTCTCGGAGGTGGCCTGCGTGCTCGGCTTCTCCGAGCCCTCCGCCTTCCACCGGGCCTTCAAGCGGTGGACGGGGAAGACTCCGGCGACGTTTCGCCGGGAGCACTGACCACCACCGCGAACCCGCCGTCGCCGCGCGCCCAGGCGAACAGCTCGTAGCGGCCGGGCAGGGCGAGCTCGAGTGCGGCGATCAGCTGCTCCGCCGTCATGCCGGCGCACAGCTCCACGCGCGCGGCGTGGCCGTCGACGCGGACGTCGAGCGTGGCCTTGAGCCCGTGCGCCGCGCGCGGCACCGAGCCCAGCACCTCGAAGGCATCGTGTCCGAGGCGGCGCACCGTGACGCCCGGCGCGTACGCCCGCGCGCGCACGACGGTCATCGCGTGGAGAACGTCGCCCATGCCGACCACGCTCCGAACACGCCGTTCACCTTCGCGCGCATGCGCCAGCGGAAGGCGCGCACGCCCTGCGGCCAGAACGTCTTGCTCGGCGTGCTCGAGGCGTACGTGAAGTACGACTCGATCTCGAGCTCGTACGCGGTCGCGCCGGCGGTCGCGGGGCCGCGCAGCGTCACGGCCGAGCCGGCGGGAAACGTCGCGCCCGAGTCGGGGCTCAGGCCGCCGGCGGGAGGAGCCGGAGGCTGCTGCGGCGGCGAGCCGCCCGGCGGCGTGCCCGCCCACCGTCCGACCTCGAACGTGCTGTAGCCCGACCACGCGCCCCAGCCGTGCGCGTTCAGGGCCCGCGCGCGGAACCGGTAGAACCGATCGCGCCACGCCGGCGACACGCGCTTGAACGGCGAGGCCGTGCGCCACGTGGTGTACGCGGCCCAGGCGGACCCGTTCCAGTGCTCGAGCTGGAGGTCGTACTGCGTCGCGTACGGCACGGTGCCGACCATGAGCTTCACCCAGGTGAAGTCGGTGCGGCTGCCGTCGGCCGGGTAGAGCCCGCCCGGCGCCGCCGGCACCGCCACGGGCCGCGGCGCCGGCGTGCGGTCGACCGTGACCTGCGGCCCCTCGAGCACCTGCATCGAGTTGTGGTCGACGCCCACGTTGCACAGCGCGCGCTCGGCCCACTGCTTCGCGACGGGCGCTGTCCACCCGCCGAAGCGCTCGGTGCTCCACGCGCTCAGCGACGTGACGTCGTTGTACCGCGCGTACCACAGCGGCACGTCGGCGAAGCGCGAGGAGCCGCCGAGGTACGCGTTCCAGAACCCGGCGCCGGTGTAGATGCCGCAGCCGGCGCCGCTCTGGAGCCGGCACTCGTCGACCGCCTGCTGCACGGCGTCGAGCAGCTCGGAGGGGCTCCGGCCGGCGGCGCTCTGGGCGTCCTCGACGTCGAGCCACATGCGCCCGATGTCGAAGCCCTGCACGCGCGCGAACGCCTCGCGCACCTGCGCGCGCAGGTCGCGTGAGAAGTAGAGGTAGACGTAGGCGTCGATCGACATGCCGCGGTCGCGGGCCATGGAGAGCTGCTGGCGCGTGATCTCTTCGACCTGCGTGCCGGAGACGACGTGCCGGACTCCGGCGCTCCAGAAGCAGTCCATCTCGGCCTGCGAGATCGGCCCTTCCCACATCGAGATGTCGATCGCGTAGAGCGCGCCGTTCGCCGGGTCTCCGCCCGAGAGCGGTGCGTCGTACAGCAGGGGCGCGGGCTCTCCGTCTTCGATCACGAGGTCGGAAGCTCCACAGCCGGCGAGGAGGATCAACGCAGCGGTTCGGTTCATGCGGCGCGGTGTAGCGGCCCCGCCGCGGGCGGCTCATTGACCGTCCCGGCCAAAGCATTGGCTTCGGATGTCGCGACCGGGTGGTCACCTGTACATTCGCGGCGCGGGGGTGGTACGCGTCACAGAACTGTGACGCGCTTTCTCCCCGCCCTCGTCCTCGCAGTCGCGGCCCTCTCTTGCTCGAAGAAGCCGGACGAGCCTCCGGCCCTCGACCCGCTGCGGCGCTGCGACGTCGATCTGTCGGCCACCGGCCTGTTCGCGCTCGAGGGCAGCGGCTCCAGCGCGAAGACGGTCGAGGGCGACGCCGACCTCATCGGCGGCGAGCTCGCGACGGGGCGGGCCGGCGACTTCCTGCTCCAGAACGACAAGATCCGCGTGATCGTGCAGCAGCCCGGCCGCAGCGTCGGCCCCATTCCCAGCGGCGGCCACGTCATCGACGCCGATCTGCAGCGCCCCGCCGGGCAGCCCGGGCAAGACGCGTTCGGCCGCATGAACCTCATCTACGGCATGGGCCGCGTGTCGTCGGTGCACAAGGTCGAGATCGTGAGCAGCGGCGCGAACGGGGGCCCGGCGATCGTCGCCGCCACCGGGCACGACGCCCTGCACGATCTCATCAACCTGCGCGCGCTGCTCGAGAACGAGGCCGGCCTCGCCGTGAGCTTCGTCGTCGACCAGTACGCTCCGCAGAGCCTGCGCACGACGACGTACTACGTGCTCAGCCCCGGAGAAGAGCGCGTGCGCGTGCTCACCGCGTTCTGCAACGACGGCGCTGCGACCGTCGCCCAGCCGCTCATCGAGCTGATGGACGTCGGCGCCTTCGAGCTGTTCTTCCCCGGCGGCTGCACCAACGGCCTCGGCGCGAAGCTCGACCTCAGCGGCTGCGTCGTGCAGACGTCGAAGTACTTCACCGCGCAGGGCCGCGGCATCGCCTACGGCTACCGGCCGATGTCGCTCGAGGACCCGAAGGTGCCTTCCGAGAAGAACGCCATGATCGGCTACGGCGGCGTCGTCGGCACCTTCATCGAGGGCGAGAGCCTCTCGGGCGTACTTACGTGGACGGACGCCGAAGCCCGCACGCGCCCCGGCACCTTCCGCGTGCGGCCGGGCAGCTTCCGCCTGCAGCTCGCCGACCTGGTCGTCGGCCGCGACGTCGCGGCGGTGACGAGCGCGATGGATCGGTTCGCCGGCGTCGAGACGGGCCGCGTCGAGGTGACGAGCGCCGAGCCGAACGCCCGCGTCGCCGTCATCGACTACTTCGACGTCATGCAGTCGCTGATGGTCACCGACGCGCAAGGCAAGGGCACCATCGATCTGCCGCCGGGCACGTGGCGCTTCCGCGCGGCGACGCCCGGCCGCCTCGTCGGCCCGAACGTCGACGTCGTCGTCGAGACCGGCCAGACGAAGCAGGCGCGCGTCGAGCTCGCGCCGACGCGGAAGCTGCACGTCGTCATCAAGGACGAGGCCGGCGCTCCGAGCCCGGGCAAGGTCACGGTGCACTGCGCCGGAGGCCCGTGCCCCTTCAACCAGGACACGTGGAAGCAGCACGAGCTGCTCGACTACCCGGGCGGCGGCGCGGCCGCGGTCGAGTACGTCGGCCCGACCGGCGTGCTCGACGTGCAGCTGCCGCCGGGCCAGTACGACGTCGTCGTGAGCCGCGGCCCCGAGTTCAGCGTGTGGCCCGACACCTGGCCGAACGCGGGGCAGCGCGTCGATCTGCAGGCGCAGGACGGCAGCGTCGACGCGCGCGTCGGCCGGATCATCGACTCCACGGGGTGGATGTCGGCCGATCTGCACGTGCACGCGGTGAACTCGCCCGACAGCGCGGTGCCGAACCTGCAGCGGGCGGCGAACTTCCTCGCCGAGGGCGTCGATGTCCTCGTCTCGACCGACCACGAGTACATCACCGACCTTCAGCCGGCGGTTCGTGCGCTCGGCGCCGAGAGCCTGATGGCCACGATGATCGGCGAGGAGATCACGACGTTCTCGCACGGCCACTTCAACGCGTTTCCGATGGTGCTCAAGCCGGGCACGTCGAACGGGGGGGCGTTCGATCACGCCGGCGGCGAAGACGGCCCGACGCTGCGCATGCCGCAGTTCTTCGTGGGCGTGCACGCGGAGCACCCCGGCTCGGTCATACAGCTGAACCACCCGCGCGGCTCGGGCGGCGGCGTGCTGACGACGCTGAAGGTCGACACCGCGACGCTGCGCAGCCACGGCAACCCGGCGGACTACAACATGGAGCCGGACCCCACGGCGACGGCCAGCGACACGAAGCTGTTCGGCGCGGGCTTCGATCTCGTCGAGACCGCGAACGGCCCGACCGCGAGCTGGGCGGTGATGAACGACTGGATGACGTTCCTCTCGCGCGGCACGGTGACGACGTCGTCGGGCGTCAGCGACACGCACGATGCGCAGAGCGCGACCGGCGGCTACGCGCGCACGTACGCGTTCGTGAACGCCGACACGCCCGCGCAGTTCTCGCCCGCGAAGTTCGCCGACGCGATCCGCGCGCACCAGGCGTTCGCCAGCAACACCCCCTTCCTGCGCTTCTCGGCGAGGAAGGTGAGCGGCGGCGCTTCGGTCGACATCGGCGGGACGCTCTCGGTGACGGCGGGCGAGATGATCGAGCTGACGGTCGACGTGACGGGCCCCGAGTGGATGGAGATCGACCGGGTCGAGATCTACAGCCACGCTCCGGGGCGGGAGGCGTTCAACGGCGAGAGCAACGGCTCGTGGCCCGAGGGGCGCATCTTGCAGAAGCACGACATCACGAACCCGACCATCGAGGCGGTGCCGGGCAGCACGGCGCTGCGCCGGGTGCACCTGACCGAGAAGTTCATGGTGAGCGCGTCGGCCGACACCTGGTTCGTGGCGATGGCGCGCGGCACGCGCGGTCGGTCGATGTGGCCGCTGCACGGCGACCGGCCCCAGGCGTGGACGAACGCCATCCTGGTCGACGCCGACGGGAGCGGGAAGTACGACCAGTTCCCGCTCGTGCCCGGGCAGATGCTGCGGTCGCCGCCCCCGGTCGTGAAGCGTCAGCCCATCGTCCCGACCGAGGCCCAGGCGGAGGCCGCGATTCGGGCCTTGCTGAGCCACAAGCACGAGTAGTCCCGTCAGGGAATTAGGGGTCGCCGCGTCGCGTTTTGCCCCGTCGCGGTTTTCCCTCCGACCCCCCTTGACACTCCCGGTCCACATCGTTTAAGGGCCGAGACCCTTTGCAAACACGACGCCAAGCCGATGAGGCGACGCGTCATTTCACGAAAAAAATCTCAAACCCTGGACGAAGACAGCAGGGACCAGATGTCCGCAAGAGCCTGGTTCAAACGGCGAAATTGCCAGCCCTGCCGAGACCAAGGTGCGGTGGTTGTTCAGATGCTGTTCGGTCGACTCTCGCTCCTTAACGACTTTGCTCCCAGGCCATCGAACTGGTGAGGAGGTGAACGAAGAATGTTGAAGAGCGAGAAAGAAGCCCTGATCAAAGAGATGAACGACAAGTTCACGCGCGCGAAGGCGCTCGTGCTGGTCGAGACGTCGAAGGTTAACGTCGAGACGATCACGAAGCTCCGCAAGAAGCTGCGCGAGGGTGGGGTCGAGTTCAAGGTGTTGAAGAACACCCTGGCCAAACGGGCGGCGAAAGGCACGGCCTTCGAAGTTATTTCGGAAGACTTCGTGGGTCCGGTGTCGGCGTCGTTCAGCTACAGCGACGAGGTCGCTGCGGCGAAGATCCTGTCGGAGTTCATCAAGGATCTCGAGACCATCAAGATCAAGAGCGGAGTGGTGAATGGCAAGCGGCTCGATGCCAAGTCCGTTCAGACGCTGGCGAAGCTGCCGGGCCTGAACGAGCTCCGCGCGAAGATCCTCGGGATGATCAATCAGCCCGCCGGCAAGCTGGTCCGCACGATCGCGGAGCCGAGCAACAAGCTGGCGCGGGTTCTCAAGGCGAAATCGGAACAGAAGTGACTGAACGAAGTCTCAACCACCCAATTTTGAAGCACTGAAAGAGAAGGCAAGAACGTCATGGCAGACCTGAATGCGATTGTGGATCAGCTGAGCGGCCTCACGATTCTCGAGGCGGCGGACCTGGTGAAGAAGCTCGAAGAGAAGTGGGGCGTCTCGGCGGCCGCGGTTGCGGTCGCGGCGGGCCCTGCGGGCGGCGGCGCTGCCGCGGCTCCGGCCGAAGAGAAGACCGAGTTCACCGTCGTGCTGGCGAAGGCCGGCGAGAAGAAGATCGACGTGATCAAGGCGATCCGCGAGATCACCGGCCTCGGCCTCAAGGAGGCGAAGGACCTCGTCGAGGGCGCTCCGAAGACCGTGAAGGAAGGCGTCTCGAAGGACGACGCGAACAAGATGAAGGAGAAGCTCACGGCGGCCGGCGCCACTGTCGAGCTCAAGTAATCCGACCGAGTTTCAAGGGGGAGCCGGCGCGCCAGAACGGTCGCCGGCTTCACCCGTTTCTGAAGTTTCGATTTTTGTAACTGCTGAACCTGCCGAATCACCCAGCTGGAGAACGAATGCCGACCCTGCAGAACAACTTCCGCGTCCGAAAGAGCTTCGGAAAGATTCAGAAGATCATCGACATTCCGAACCTCATCAACATCCAGAAGCAGTCGTACGAGAAGTTCCTGCAGGCCGACGTGGCCCCCGAGAAGCGTGAGGACCTCGGCCTCCAGGGCGTGTTCAAGAGCGTCTTCCCCATTCGCGACTTCAACGAGACGAGCTCGCTCGAGTTCGTGAGCTACAACCTCGAGAAGCCGAAGTACGACGTCGACGAGTGCCACCAGCGCGGCATGACCTACTCGGCGCCCATCAAGGTCGTCGTTCGCCTCGTGGTCTGGGACAAAGACGAAGAGACCGGCGCGCAGAGCATCCGCGACGTCAAGGAGCAGGAGGTCTACTTCGGCGAGATCCCGCTGATGACCCAGAACGGCACGTTCATCATCAACGGCACCGAGCGCGTCGTCGTCTCGCAGCTCCACCGTTCACCGGGCGCGTTCTTCGACCACGACAAGGGCAAGAGCCACTCGTCGGGCAAGCTGCTCTACAACGCGCGCATCATTCCGTACCGCGGCTCGTGGATCGACTTCGAGTTCGACCACAAAGATCTGCTGTACGTGCGCATAGATCGGCGCCGGAAGCTCCCTGCAACTGTTCTTATTCGGGCCTTGGGAGCCGTGCCGGACACCGCGAAGAAGAACCCCCTCGAGTTCCACGGCTCGATGGAAGAGATCCTCAACTACTACTACGCGACCGAGACCATCTACCTGCACTCGAACACCGAGTTCGAGAAGTCGGTCGAGCTCGAGCTGCTCTACAACCAGCGCGCGACCCGCGACATCAAGACGAAGTCGGGCGAGGTCATCGTCAAGAAGAACCGCAAGTTCACCCGCGCGGCCCTCAAGAAGCTCGAGGGCGCGAAGATGACGCGGCTGCCCGTCGACGCCGACGAGCTCTACACGAAGGTGAGCGCGTACGACGTCGTCGACGAGAACACCGGCGAAGTCATCATCGAGTGCAACGAAGAGGTCACGCAGGAGAAGATCGACGAGCTCATCAAGCGTGGCTTGAAGGAGTTCAAGGTCCTCTTCATCGACAACCTGAACGTCGGCCCGTACCTGCGCGACACGCTGCTCATCGACAAGATCGAGAACCCCGAGCAGGCGATCATGGAGATCTACCGCCGCCTGCGCCCCGGCGATCCGCCGACGCCCGAGACCGCGACGAACCTGTTCCAGAACCTGTTCTTCAACCCCGAGCGCTACGACCTGTCGAAGGTCGGCCGCCTGAAGCTGAACTTCAAGTTCACGGTGGAAGAGCCGCTCGACGGCCAGATCCTCACCAAGCGCGACATCCTCGAGGTCATCCGCTACCTCATCGATCTCAAGAACGGCAAGGGCACGATCGACGACATCGATCACCTCGGCAACCGCCGCGTCCGCGCGGTCGGCGAGCTGCTCGAGAACCAGTACCGCATCGGCCTCGTCCGCATGGAGCGCGCCATCAAGGAGCGCATGAGCCTGCAGGAGATCGAGACGCTGATGCCGCACGATCTCATCAACGCGAAGCCCGTGACGGCCGTCATCAAGGAGTTCTTCGGCTCGTCCCAGCTGTCGCAGTTCATGGATCAGACGAACCCGCTCTCCGAGGTCACGCACAAGCGGCGCCTCTCGGCCCTCGGGCCGGGCGGTCTGACCCGCGAGCGCGCCGGCTTCGAGGTGCGCGACGTGCACCCGACGCACTACGGCCGCATCTGCCCGATCGAGACGCCGGAAGGCCCGAACATCGGCCTCATCGCGTCGCTCTCGACGTACGCGCGCGTGAACGAGTTCGGCTTCGTCGAGACGCCCTATCGCAAGATCGAGGGCGGCTCGCTGACGCAGGAGACCGCGTTCTACTCGGCGCTCGAGGAAGAGAAGCACGTCATCGCGCAGGCGAACGCGCCGTTCGACAAGAAGGGCAAGTTCACCGACGAGCTCGTCTCGGTGCGCCGCGGCGGCGAGTTCGTGGTCGCGAAGCCCGAAGACGTGAACCTGATGGACGTGTCGCCCAACCAGCTCGTGTCGGTCGCGGCCTCGCTGATCCCGTTCCTCGAGAACGACGACGCGAACCGCGCGCTCATGGGCTCGAACATGCAGCGCCAGGCGGTTCCGCTCCTGCGGACGCAGGCGCCGCTGGTCGGCACCGGCATCGAGGCGATCGTGGCCCGCGACTCGGGCGTCACCTGCGTGGCGCGCCGCGACGGCACCATCGAGGCGGTCGACGCCTCCCGCATCGTCGTGAAGGCCGAAGTGCCGGCCGCGTTCAGCGACGTGGCGAGCGAGGTCGACATCTACAACCTGCTCAAGTACCAGCGCTCGAACCAGAACACGTGCCTCAACCAGAAGCCCATCGTGAAGAAGGGCGACAAGGTGAAGAAGGGCGACGTGATCGCCGACGGCCCGGCGACCGAGACCGGCGAGCTCGCGCTCGGCGCGAACGTGGTGGTCGCGTTCATGCCGTGGCAGGGCTACAACTTCGAAGACTCGATCCTCCTGTCCGAGAACCTGCTGAAGGAAGACGTCTTCACCTCGATCCACATCGAGGAGTTCGAGTGCATCGCGCGCGACACGAAGCTCGGTAAGGAAGAGATCACGCGCGACATCCCGAACGTCGGTGAAGAGGCCCTCAAGGACCTCGACGAGTCCGGCATCATCCGCATCGGCGCCGAGGTGAAGCCCGGCGACGTGCTGGTGGGCAAGATCACGCCGAAGGGCGAGACGCAGCTGTCTCCGGAAGAGAAGCTGCTCCGCGCGATCTTCGGTGAGAAGGCCGGAGACGTTCGCGACAGCTCGCTCCGCGTGCCTCCGGGCGTGCAGGGCACGGTCATCGGCGCCAAGGTCTTCTCGCGCAAGGGCGTCGAGAAAGACGAGCGCGCGAAGGCGATCGAGAGCGCCGACGAGGCGAAGCTCCTGAAGGACCAGAACGACGAGATCAAGGTCATTCAAGACAGCGCGTTCAACCGCATCCGCAAGCTGTGGGCGGGCAAGGAGGCGGGCGGCAAGCTGATCGACGACAAGGGCAAGCAGCTGCTCAAGAAGGGCGATGTCCTGAACGAAGAGATCCTCTCGCAGATCCCCTACAAGTACTGGGGCGAGATCTCGGTCGGCGACCAGCAGGACCAGAAGGTGCGCGACATCCTCAAGAACCTCGAGGACAACAAGGAGGCCGTGAAGCTGGCCTTCGGCGAGAAGATCGCCCGCATCAAGAAGGGCGATGAGCTGCCGCCTGGCGTGATCAAGATGGTGAAGGTGTTCGTCGCCATCAAGCGCAAGCTGGCCGTCGGCGACAAGATGGCCGGCCGCCACGGCAACAAGGGCGTCGTCAGCCGCGTGCTCCCGATCGAGGACATGCCGTACCTCGAAGACGGCCGCCCGGTCGACATCGTGCTCAACCCGCTCGGCGTGCCTTCACGCATGAACATCGGGCAGATCCTCGAGACGCACCTGGGCTGGGCCGCCAAGGGCGTGGGCGAGAAGCTGCAGCGCTACGTCGACGAGAAGTACTCCGGCGACCAGCTGCGCAAGGAGCTCAAGAAGACGTACGACGACGAGAAGTTCCACGAGTTCCTCGACAAGCTGTCGGACAAGGAAGTCGTGTCGCTCTGCTCGCGGCTGCACCGCGGCATCCACGTCGACACGCCGGTGTTCGACGGCGCGCGGGAAGGCGAGATCCACGGGCTGCTCGATCAGGCCGAGCTGCCGAAGTCGGGCCAGATGGTGCTGTTCGACGGCCGCAGCGGTGAGCCGTTCGACCACGACGTGACGGTGGGCGTGATGTACATGCTGAAGCTCCACCACCTGGTCGACGAGAAGATCCACGCCCGGTCGATCGGCCCGTACTCGCTCGTCACGCAGCAGCCCCTGGGCGGCAAGGCCCAGTTCGGCGGCCAGCGTCTCGGCGAGATGGAAGTCTGGGCGATGGAGGCCTACGGCGCTGCCTACACGCTGCAGGAGTTCCTCACCGTGAAGTCCGACGACGTCGTCGGCCGCACGCGCATGTACGAGGCGATCGTGAAGGGCGACAACACGCTCGAGTCCGGCCTGCCGGAGTCGTTCAACGTGCTCCTCAAGGAGCTCCAGTCGCTCGCTCTCGACGTCGAGCTGCTCGAGAAGGCGCCGCCCGAGCGGCAGCGCGCGGCGATCATGTTCGGAGATGGCGAGCCCACGAAGACGGGCACGGACGCTTAATTTTCAGGAGACACCATGAAAGACATTTTCAACTTCTTCGAGAAGCCGAAAGACCCGCTCTCCTTCCAGGCCATCCGCATCGCGCTCGCGAGCCCTGACAAGATCCGTCAGTGGTCGCACGGCGAGGTGAAGAAGCCGGAGACGATCAACTACCGCACCTTCAAGCCTGAGCGCGACGGCCTGTTCTGCGCGCGCATCTTCGGCCCCGTGAAGGACTACGAGTGCAACTGCGGCAAGTACAAGCGCATGAAGCACCGCGGCGTCGTGTGCGAGAAGTGCGGCGTCGAGGTGATTCAGTCGAAGGTGCGCCGCGAGCGCCTCGGCCACATCACGCTGGCGACCCCGGTCGCGCACATCTGGTTCCTGAAGAGCCTGCCGAGCCGCATCGGCAACCTGCTCGACATGACCATGAAGGACCTCGAGAAGGTCCTGTACTGCGAGAGCTACTGCGTCCTTGATCCCAAGGGCACCGAGCTCGAGCCGCGCGAGCTGATCTCGGAAGAGAAGTACCAGCGCCTGCTCAACGAGCACGGCGACGACGGCTTCGAGGCCGCGATGGGCGGCGAGGCCGTTCGCAAGATGCTGAACGCGATCGACGTGAACAAGCTCAGCCAGGAGCTGCGCGTCGAGATGCGCAACACCACCAGCGAGGCGAAGCGGAAGAAGATCGCGAAGCGCCTGAAGGTGTGTGAGTCGTTCCGCGTGTCGGGCAACAAGCCCGACTGGATGATGCTCGACGTCATCCCCGTGATCCCGCCGGATCTGCGCCCCCTCGTCCCGTTGGATGGTGGCCGGTTCGCGACGAGCGATCTGAACGACCTGTACCGCCGCGTGATCAACCGGAACAACCGCCTCAAGCGGCTCCAGGAGCTCAACGCGCCGGACATCATCATCCGCAATGAGAAGCGCATGCTGCAGGAGGCCGTCGACGCGCTGTTCGACAACGGCCGCCGCGGCAAGACGATCACGGGCCCGAACAAGCGGCCGCTGAAGTCGCTCAGCGACATGCTGAAGGGCAAGCAGGGCCGGTTCCGCCAGAACCTGCTCGGCAAGCGCGTCGACTACTCGGGCCGCTCGGTGATCGTCGTCGGCCCGGAGCTCAAGCTGCACCAGTGCGGCCTGCCGAAGATCATGGCGCTCGAGCTCTTCAAGCCGTTCATCTACAACAAGCTCGAAGAGAAGGGCTACGTCACCACCATCAAGTCGGCGAAGAAGATGGTCGAGAAGGAGCGCCCCGAGGTCTGGGACATCCTCGATGACGTCATCCGCGAGCACCCGGTGATGCTGAACCGCGCTCCGACGCTGCACCGCCTCGGCATGCAGGCGTTCGAGCCGGTGCTCATCGAAGGCAAGGCGATTCAGCTGCACCCGCTCGTCTGCGCGGCGTTCAACGCCGACTTCGACGGCGACCAGATGGCCGTGCACGTTCCGCTGAGCGTCGAAGCCCAGATGGAAGCGCGCGTGCTGATGATGTCGACGAACAACATCCTCAGCCCCGCGAGCGGCAAGCCGATCATCGTCCCCACGCAGGACATGGTTCTCGGCATCTATTACATGACCCGCCCGCGCGAGCTGTCGCGCGGTGAGGGCATGACGTTCAGCTCGCCCGACGAGGTGCGCGCCGCGTACGACCAGGGCGCGGTGGGCCTGCAGGCGAAGATCAAGTGCCGCATCGAGACCCGCGAGGGCAAGCGCAAGCTGTTCGACACGACGGTGGGCCGCGTCCTCATCTGGGAAGTGGTGCCGCGCCGGGTCGGCTTCGAGGCCGTCAACAAGGTGCTCGACAAGAAGCAGCTCGGGAACCTGATCGACACGTGCTACCGCCTCACCGGCGAGAAGGAGACCGTCCTTCTGGCGGACCGGATTCGGACCTTTGGGTACAACAACGCCACAAAGGCCGGCATCTCGGTGGCCCTGAAGGACATGGTCATCCCGCCGAAGAAGAAGGAGCTGCTCGACGCGGCCCAGAAGGAGGTCAACGAGGTCGAGAACCAGTACCTCGAGGGCCTCATCACCTTCGGCGAGCGCGGCAACAAGATCATCGACATCTGGTCGCACACGACCGATGACGTGACGAAGGCGATGATGGAGCAGATCTCCTCCGAGGAGATCACGGGCATCAACGCGAAGGGCAAGGAAGAGACGCGCCGTCAGCCCTCGTTCAACCCGATCTACATCATGGCCGACTCCGGAGCCCGCGGCTCGCAGCAGCAGATCCGCCAGCTCGCCGGTATGCGCGGCCTGATGGCGAAGCCCTCCGGCGAGATCATCGAGCAGCCGATCACGGCGAACTTCCGTGAAGGCCTCACGGTGCTGCAGTACTTCATCTCGACGCACGGCGCGCGCAAGGGCCTCGCGGACACGGCGCTCAAGACCGCGAACTCCGGCTACCTGACGCGGCGTCTCGTCGACGTGGCGCAGGACGCCATCATCAACGAGTACGACTGCGGCACGATGGACGGCCTCGTCATCAGGTCGCTGGTCGAAGGCGGCGAGGTCATCGAGCCGCTCGGCGAGCGCATCCTGGGCCGCGTGGCGCTCGACGACATCCACGATCCCGTCACCGGCGAGGTGCTGGTGCGCGCGAACGAGGAGATCGACGAGGAGCGCGTGAAGCGCATCGAGAACTCCGGTCTCGACAGCGTGAAGATCCGCTCGGTGCTCACGTGCCAGACCCGGCGCGGCATCTGCGTGGAGTGCTACGGACGTGATCTCGCCCGCGGCCGCAAGGTCTCGGTCGGTGAGGCGTGCGGCGTCATCGCGGCGCAGTCGATCGGCGAGCCCGGTACGCAGCTCACCATGCGCACGTTCCACATCGGCGGTACGGCGACCCGGCGCGCGGAGCAGAGCGAGCTCGAGAGCCGGTACGCGGGCACGGTGAAGTTCTCGAACCTGGCGACGGTGAAGCGGCCCGACGGCGGTCTGGTCGTCATGAACCGCAACGGTGAGCTGGTGATCGTCGACGACTCCGGCCGCGAGCGCGAGCGCTACGGCATGGTGTACGGCGCCAGGCTGCTCATCAAGGAGGGCCAGAAGATCGAGGCCGCGACGAAGCTCGCCGAGTGGGAGCCGACGTCGATGCCGCTGCTCACCGAAGTCGCGGGCACGCTGAAGTTCGAGGACATCATCGAAGGCGTGACGATGAACGAGGCGCTCGACGAGACCACGGGTCTGTCGCGCCGCACGATCACCGAGTCGAAGGACCCGGAGGCCCGGCCGCGCATCTCGGTCGTCGACGCCAAGGGCAACCTGAAGACGCTGTCGTCCGGTCAGCCGGCCAGCTACTTCCTGCCCCAGGGCGCGCTGATCAACGTGGTCGACGGCGACGAGATCGCCGCCGGCGACGTTCTGGCCCGCGTGCCGCGCGAGACGGCGAAGACGAAGGACATCACGGGCGGTCTGCCGCGCGTGGCCGAGCTCTTCGAGGCGCGCAAGCCGAAGGATCACGCGGTCATCGCCGAGATCGACGGCGTCGTGTCGTTCGGCAAGGACACCAAGGGCAAGCGCAAGCTGATCATCACGCCCGAGGTGAACGGCGAGGCCCGCAACGATCTGGCGAAGGAGTACCTGATCAGCAAGGGCAAGCACATCAGCGTTCACTCGGGCGACCGCGTGCGCGCCGGTGAGCCGATGATGGACGGCGCGGCCAACCCGCACGACATCCTCAAGGTGCTCGGCGAGAAGGAGCTCGCGCGCTACCTGGTCGACGAGACGCAGGAGGTCTACCGGCTCCAGGGCGTGAAGATCAACGACAAGCACATCGAGACGATCGTGCGGCAGATGCTCCGCCGCGTGCGCGTGAGCGATGTCGGCGACACGGACTTCCTCGTCGACGAGCAGGTCGAGAAGTGGCTGTTCGAGGAGGAGAACGAGAAGGCGATGAACAAGGGCAAGCGGCCGGCGGTCGGCGAGCCGTTGCTCCTCGGCATCACCAAGGCGTCGCTCTCGACCGAGTCGTTCATCTCGGCCTCGTCGTTCCAGGAGACCACGAAGGTGCTCACCGAAGCCGCCATCTCGGGCAAGGTCGACTACCTGCGCGGCCTGAAAGAGAACGTCATCATGGGCCGGCTGATCCCCGCCGGTACGGGCTTGCCGAACTACAAGCACCTCGACATCGAGGTGGAGTCGCCGGCCGACGAGATCCAGTCGATGGAAGACGCGCTGGCGGCGACGCACGGTGATGCGGCGGCGCTCGCGGTGCCGGGCTCGTCCGGCGCGCGGCCCGAGACCGGCGCGGCGTAATCAAGCTCGCTCTCGCTTCGAGCGATCGGGGTCGTGCGGCCAGCGCTGCACGGCCCCGAGTCGTTTTCGTGCTCCTCGAAGAGGTGGCTCGGGCAGACTGCCGTCATGGCGATTCCGGAGGCGGTGGGGCAGCTCCTGGCGAAGGCGTCTGGCGGGAAGCTGCGCGATCATTCGACGGCGGACTTCGGCCGCGAGCGGGTCGAGGGCACGTGCTCGGTGGTCGTGCCGGAAGACGAAGCCCGGGACGTGGTGCTGCAGGTCCGCAAGCAGCTGCCGAAGGGCTTCATCGTGTTCGCGGGGACGCAGCGCTGGCTCGGCGACGAGCGGCACGACGGCAAGAGCGAGATCGTGGTGGCCGAGGGCAGAGACCAGTTCGACATCCTGCGCTGCGCGAAGAGCGACGCGGTCAACTTCGGCAAAGAGACCGAAGATCTGATCGCCGAGCTGAAGGCGTGGGACGACGAGCTCGGCATCGAGATCTGGCACGCAGAGACCGACACCATCGAGCTGACGCTGCGCTCCGAGCCGGACGACGTCGATGCGTTCGCGAAGCGGGTCTACGACTTCTGCCCCGACATCGTCGACCAGGGCGACGGCGACCTCGACAACCTCGCCGCCACGATCCGCGAGACGAAGGCCGTCTACCTCTGGTGGGACTGAGCAGACCGACCCGCAAAAGGAACGGGGCTCCGGCGAAAGGGGAAACGCCGGAACCCCGTCAAGGACCCCGCCCATCGGAGACCTTGGGCCTGTCCCATATCAATCGCGATGCCGCCTCTAACGGGTTGAATCCGCGGCATTTCGCCAGTTAGTACCTGTGCTTGCGCAGTCCATCGTGCGCGTGGAGCGCAGCGCTCCTTGCGCAATTGATGCGCCGCGTTATGATTGACGCGTCGCATCAAACACACGGAGGAAGTCATGAACCTGAAGGAACTGAGCCGCAAAGTGAAGACCGAGTCGACGAAGCTGAAGAAGCAGCTCGACGGCGCGCCGGCGAAGCTCAAGAAGCAGCTCGACGCGGAGGTGAAGCGCCTCGAGGGCGCACCGGCGAAGCTGAAGAAGTCGTTCGCCGCCGAGGTGAAGCGCATCGAGGCCGCGCCCGCCCAGCTGATCAAGCAGCTGGACGGCGAGGTGAAGCGGCTCGAGCTGAAGGTCGAGAAGCTGCCCGCCCAGGTGAGGAAGCAGGTCGCGAAGCAGATCGACGAGATCGCCGGCGCCGTCGGCATCGTGCGCTCGTCGGAGCTGCGCGCCATTCGCGGAGAGCTCACGAAGCTCAACAAGCGCCTCGACGCGCTCAGCAGCCAGCGCGCGGCCTGATCAGCGGCGATCGGCTGATCACGACATCCGTGTCGCGGGTGCGCGTCACCCGGTCGTGATCAGCAGAGGGGGGCTTGTTTTCGAGCGCAGGCCCCCATTAGAGCCCCCCGGACGCGCATGGACGGGCAGCCCAAGATCAAGGAGCTCGAGAAGGCCGTCGAGGACGCCGTGAAGAAGGCGCTCTCGAAGGTGAAGGTCCCGAGCCGCGAGGAGCTCAAGCAGCTCAACGCCCGCCTGGACGCGCTGGCCGAGAGGGTCGAGGCGCTCTCCAGGTGACTCGCGCGCTGGGTGTGATCGCAGTGCTGGTGGCGTTGCCGTGCGGCGAGCCTCCTGTTGCGCCGATGTTCGAGGCGGTCGGGACCCTCGAGATCCTCCCGAAGGACTTCGAGGCCGTGAACGGGGTGCTGCTCGCGCGCGCCGTCGATCTGACCGACCACGAGCGCCGTACGGTCGCCCGCGCCATCTGCGAAGAGGCCGAGCGGGCAGGGTGGGACCCCTACTTCATCCTCGGCGTCATCGACGTCGAGTCCGACTTCCGCAAAGACGTCGTGTCCAGCGCCGAGGCCCACGGGCTCATGCAGATCCAGCCGGTCACCCTCGGCTGGCTGATCATGCGCGAGCAGTGGGCGCTGTCGGTCGAAGACGTGCGCAAAGATCCCGCGCTCCAGGTGCGCCTCGGGGTCCGCTACCTCAAGTACCTGCAAGACCGGTTCATCACCCTCGACGCCGCCCTGATGGCCTACAACATGGGCCCGACGAAGTACGGCGTGGTCTCGCTCGAGCAGGGCGGCCTGGACCCGTACGTCGGCTACGCCCGGGCGGTGCGGCGCGACTGGGCCCACCTGAAGCGGCTCAGCCAGGCTCCGGCCGGTTCCGTGGCGAATCTGAACAACGGTGGTAAACCGCTGGCTACGGCGGATGGCCTCTGGGGCGGATAAGCGGAAGTACCCGCGGGTTCAGGCGCGCAACGTCTCCGCGCACCTCAACGTCACCGACAGGTCTTCGCCGTGCGTCATCCAGAACATCTCGGCCGGCGGCGTGTTCATCGAGACCCGCGAGGCACTGCCGGTCGGCATGCCGGTAGCGGTGAACATCGCGCGCCCCGGTTGGACCTCGGTGCTCAAGGTGACCGGCCGCGTCGTCTGGGCGCTCGCCGAGCGCACCGCGCAGCGCAAGGGCACGGTGCCCGGCATGCGCATCCGCTTCGACCCGCTCCCGAAGGAGACCGCCTCGCGGCTCGGGGAGCTGTTGCGCGAGCTGGGCGCTCCGGCGGGGAGCCCCGCGCCGCCCACGAAGAAGGACGCCGGCCCCGTCACCGAGCCGGTCGCCATCAAGCAGAGTCAGCCGCGGCTCCAGGCGACGACGTTCCCGCTGGTGAAAGACCCCGAGGTCAGCGCACCCCGCACGCGGCGGCCCATCACGCTCGAGAAGAAGGCCGCCGACAAGAAGCCCGACGACGCCACGATTCCGGCGCGCGTGGGCGATCTCGCCGCGGTGTTCGGGCGGCCGAGCGACGAGGCCCCCAGGCTGATCGTTCAGGTGCAGGGGCTCTTGATGCAGCTCGGGGAGCTGCAGCAGACCCTGGAGCTCCGCGAGAAGGAGCTGCAGAGGCTGAAGGACGAGCTGGCCGCGAAGGAGGCGGCGCTCGAGAAGGTCGATCGGGAGCGCCGGGCGGCGGAGCTCGCGATCCAGCGGCTGAGCATGCAGCTCGCGGCGCGGCGCTGACTGGGGTTTCGTCCGATACACTTCGCGCTACTTCGTTGGACGCTCCGGTCCGTGCTCACGGCCAACAGCAGGCCGCTCGATCCACAGGACTCGATCAGTGCACGACTTGAAACACCTCGTCGTCTTTGAGTCTCAGCACCGCTCGCCCGTTCTCTCTCGCCTTCTCTCGGGGAGCGTCTTTGAAGCGCTTGATGAACGCCGGCGCCGGGCTGAGCGTCAGTGTGCGGCCTCCCCCGGTCGTGAACGTCGTCTTCGTGTCCTTCGACTCCACCCACGTCAGGCTCAGCTTCCCCACGCTCGTCTTCGTCGCCGCCTGCGCTCCGTCTGCGATGCACGAGAATTGAACCGCCCGCGGGCTCTCGTGCTTGACCGTCAGGTCTTCGCCCAGCTCCTTCATCGCGTACTTCGCCATGCGCCAGCCCGCCACCGCCCACGGGCCCGCTTCTCCGTGCACCGCCGCGACCGCATCGAGCTCTTCTTCCGGTGAGGCGGCCAGCGCCAGCAACAGCAGGGTGAGCATCGCGGCAGGTTGACAGACCGGTGCGCCCGCGAGAAGCACCCCGTGGTTCGTGAAGCCCTTTCTCTCCATCGCCCGGGGGCTGCTGCTCGGCGCGCTCGCCGGCCTGCTCCTCTTCGTCGTCGAGGGACTCGGCATCCGCTCCGGGGCTCCCGGCCTCGTCATGGACACCGAAGGGCCCTTCGCCGCCCTGATGGCCGCGGTGAGGCCCCAGCTGCCCGGCCTGCTGCTGCGCATCGCGCTGGTGTACCTCGTCGGAGGCGCGGTGCTCGGCGGCGTCGCGGGCCTGCTCGCGTCGGCCTGGTCTCCGCGCCGGTTCTGGCTCGCCGCCGGCGGCGAGCTCGCCGCGCTCTGGGTGCTGCTCGCGTGGTCGCACGCCATCGAGCGGCCGGCCCTGTTCGACGACGTGCCCGGCGCGCTGCCGCTGCTCGGCTTCCTCGTGCGCTTCGGCGAGCCCTGGCATCCGCTGGCTGCCGCCGCGCTCGGCCTGGCCGTGCACATGGCCGCCGCCGTCCGGAAGGTGCGGGTCGAGCTCCGGCGCACGGCCGGTGCCGCCGCCGCCGCCGCGATCGCGCTCCTGGCGGCGGGCTGGTCGCCGGCCCGGAGCTCCGGCGGCCCGCTGTACCTGCTCGTCGGCATCGACGCGCTGCGCCCCGACCGGCTCGAGCGGCTGCCCCACCTGCGGGCGTTCGTGAACGACGCGACGGTGTTCACGAGAGCCTACACGCCGATCGCGCAGACCGAGCCCGCGTGGCGGTCGATGCTGACGATGCGGTGGCCTCCGCAGGCGGGCTCGCGCTACCCGCTGACGGCCGAGGCGCGGTGGCCGGAGCAGCCGACCTTCGTTCAGCGGCTGCGCGACCGCGTGTCGACGCACTTCGAGACCGACTGCTCGCGCTTCAACTTCCAGGGCGAGCTCAGCGGGTTCGAGCACCGCAGGCAGCCCCCGCGCGGGGCGCTGAACTTCGCGCTCGAGAAGCTGCGGTTCCGCGGCGTGGGCCTGCTCGGCGACAACGCGGCCGGTGCGTGGCTCGTGCCGGAGCTCGTCGACAACCGGGCGGTCGCGGGCATCTACGACCCGTACGGGTACGCGCGCCGGCTCGCGGGGCGCATCATCGACGCGGCCGAGCGCGGGCCGGCGTTCTACGCGTTTCACGCGACCGCGGCGCACTTCCCCGGCGACCCGGTGTACCCGTTCTACCGGCAGTCGGTGAGGAGCGACGCTCCGCTGCAGCGGCGGCTGCGCATGGTGTTCACGCCGATCGCCGGCGGCACCCAGGCGACCGAGGAGTGGACGCGCGCCGACTCGGAGGCGCTCTACGACGAGCTGCTCGCGCAGGCCGACATGCAGCTCGGCATCGTGCTGGACGAGCTGAAGGAGGCGGGCCTCTACGAGAACGCGCTCATCGTCGTGTTCTCGGATCACGGCGAGAGCTTTCACGCGGACACTCCGGCGCTCGGCGGCGCCACGCCCGTGCACGGCGCGCGCCTGAGCGAGGAGGAGAACCACATCTTCCTGGCGGTGAAGCCGGGCCTCGGCATGCCGCGCTCGGTGGCCGAGGCGAAGGCGCTGGTGAGGCTCATCGACGTGGGGCCGACGTTCCTCGAGGCGCTCGGCGTTCGAGAGACGGGAGACGGCACGGCGCTGATGACCGCCAATCTCCCGCTGCCCGACGAGACGCAGCTCATGCTCTACGCCGAGACCGGCTTCACGCACGCGAGCCCGTCGGCGTTCGACGCAGAGCACCTCGCGCTGGCGCCGCGATCGTTCGATGCGTACACCGTGCGCCCCGACGGAGTGGTCGAGATGACCGAGGCCGCGCACGACGCCGTGCTGCGCGAGAAGGACTACGGCGCGTTCGACGGCACGCACTGGCTGGTGCGCGCGCCGCGCAAAGACGGCACGGTGCGGGAGCGGTGCGACGGCAACTGTGAGGCGCTGGCGAAGTTCCTGGAGGGAGTGAAGCGATGAAGAGCGTGCAGGAGACGTGGGCGCCCGAGAACGCGTGCTTCGGCTGCGGGCCGAAGAACGAGAAGGGGCTGCGCATTCGCAGCTTCGAGGAGGGCGAGGACCTGGTGGCGGAGTGGACTCCGCAGCCGCACCACGCGGCGTTTCCCGGGGTGCTGAACGGCGGCATCATCGGCGCGCTGCTCGACTGCCACTGCAACTGGGCGGCGATCATGCACCTGAAGAAGGCGAAGGGCATGGACAAGGCGCCGTGCTGCGTGACCGCGGACTATTCGATCGCGCTGAAGCGGCCGTGCCCGACGAACGTGCCGCTGAAGCTGAGGGCGCGCGTCGTCGTCGCCGAGGGCGACAAGGCGATCGTCGAGGGCTCGATCGAGGCCGACGGGAAGATCCGCGCGACGTGCAAGGGCACGTTCATCGCGGTCGAGCCCGGGCACCCCGCGTACCACCGCTGGTAGGCGGCACAGGCGCTGCAGCCTGCACCTGACGTGAAGCGCGACGCGGCCGTGCTGACACTCGCCCTCGCGGTCGCCGTGTATGCGGCGCTCTACGCCGCGGCCCGCGTGACGCACGTGATGGTGTACCGCGAGCAGCTCTGCGGCCCGAGCGGTGTGATCGCCTCGGCCGAGCTGGGCGAGGCCGCGCGCGCGGTCGTCGACCTGGCGTTCGCGCTGCCCCGCGACCTCGAGAACCTGTTGCGCTACTTCTGGCCCTGAGTCTGAGCCGCGAGCAGATCGCGCATGCCGGGACGCTGCGGCAGCTGCTGCTTGTGCCCGAGGCCGTGCTTCTGGTTCTGGATCTTGTCCTGCAGGAGCATGAGCCCGTCGAGCACCTGCTCGGGGCGCGGCGGGCAGCCGGGGATGTACACGTCGACCGGGAGGATGCGGTCGATGCCCTGCAGCACCGCGTAGTTGTCGTAGAAGCCACCCGACGACGCGCAGACGCCGAACGCGACGACCCACTTCGGCTCGGTCATCTGGTCGTAGACGCGCTTCAAGATCGGCGCCTGCTTCATGTTGATGGTGCCGACGACCATGAGCAGGTCGGCCTGCCGCGGCGAGAAGCGCGGGAACTCGGCGCCGAAGCGCGCGATGTCGTAGCGGCTCGCGGCGACGCTCATGTACTCCATGCCGCAGCACGCGGTCGCGAACGGGTACGTGAACAGCGAGTACTTGCGCGCCCAGCCGAGGCCCTTGGAGACGAGGTTCTGCAAGAAGCCCGTCGCCTCGTCGCGGCGGGTGGTCATGGCTCCGGTGATTTCGAGATCGCTCGCCATGGTGGTGCCTTAACTCTCCCAGCTCAGTGCGCCCTTCTTCCAGATGTAGACGAGGCCCGCGACGAGGGTTGCCGCGAAGACCGCCATGACGCCGTAGCCGAACCAGCCGAGCGCCTTGAAGTTCACCGCCCACGGGTAGAGGAACACGGCCTCGACGTCGAACACGATGAAGAGCAGGGCGACGACGTAGAACTTCACGGCGAAGCGCTGGCGCGCGGTGCCGATCGGGTCGCTGCCGCACTCGAACGCGGCGCTCTTGATCTCGGTGAGGCTCTTCGGCCCCAGGCGCGAGGTGATCGCGGGGATCAGCACCGCGAGCAGCCCGGCGAGGCCCAGCACCAGGGCCAGCGGGAGATACGGAGTCAGAGGAGAAACCATGGGTCACCCACGATAGAGCACCGGGAAAGCCCCTGCGCAACAGTTCATTGAATCGCCCGCGGAGTAAGCTGCGTGCCGCCCATGGCCTCCGCGCGACCCGCCCTGAAGCTGCTGCCGCCGTGCGCCACCACCGGCATCGGCAGCCTGCCGCACACGCAGAGCGAGCTCGCCCTGCAGATGGCGCTGCAGCACGACATTCCGTTCCTGCCGCAGCTGCCGCGCGCCGACCCCGCCGAGCTGATGATCCCCGCCGCCCTCGAAGGGCTGCCGGGGCTGAGCTTCGACGCGGAAGGGCTCTGCACCGTGAACCTCGAGGAGTGGCAGGCCCAGCGCGACCGCTTCACGCTGAAGATCGAGAGCGCGCTGTCGAGCGGGGAGCTCGGCGACTTCGAGCCCAGCGCCGCCGCCTGCCGCAGCTTGCGGCCGTTTCTGTGGGAGATCGAGAACCGCAAGGCTCCGTTCGCGAAGGTGCAGCTCGCGGGGCCCGCGACGGTGCGGTGGGTGGCGAAGACCTCTCGCGGCGAGCCCGCCAGCGACACCACGGAGCTCGACCAGCAGATCTTCAGGCTGCTGCTCGCGCGCTCGCTCGCGATGGTGAAGGCCGTGCGCCGCGCCGGCGCCACGCCGATCTTCTTCCTCGACGAGCCCGGGCTCTACGCGCTCGACACGCGCAACGTGCGGCACTCGGTGGTGCTGAAGGAGCTGTCGCTGCTCATCGTCGCCGCGCAGCGCGAGGGCGCGCTGGTGGGCGTGCACTGCTGCAGCAACACGCGGTGGGGCGAGCTGCTGGGGCTGGGGCTCGACCTGCTGTCGATCGACGCGCGGCTGTCGCTCGACGCGGTGCTGGAGGACTCGCAGGCGTTCTGGGCGTTCATGGCCGGCGGGTCGACGCTGTCGCTGGGCGTGGTGCCGACCGATCTCGCGACGTCGTACGTGCTCGACGAGCTGGTGGACTCGGTGGAGGCGTCGTTCAGGGCGACGGCTCCGAGGGGCATCGCGTTCGAGGGGCTGCTCGCGCAGATGCTGCTGACGCCCGCGTGCGGGCTCGGCATGCGCAGCGTGCCCGACTGCGAGCGCATCGTCGGCGAGGTGCGCGATGCGCAGCGGCGGCTCAGGGGGCTGCTCACTCAGAGCGCTGCGTAAACGCGCTCCCGCTCCCCTCGTAGGGGAGAGGGCCGGGGTGAGGGGGCCGTTGAGCGATCGGTGATGCTGCTCGCCGCTCCGCTACTGCCTCACAACCTCTTCGCCTTCATGTACTGGCGCTGATCGACGCTCTGGCCCTTGCCGAGCTGAACGCGCATCGCGCCGGTGCGCTCTCCGGCGAACCCGTCTTCCAGCGAGATCGTCACGTCGCAGGTGAACGGGTCGGCCTTGGGCTCCGGCGTGCTCTTCAGCTTCGCGCTCTTGTCCTTCGTGTAGAGCAGCTCCCACGCGGTCGAGCCGTCGACGACGAGCTGCTTCGGGTAGTACGGCCCCTTCGGCGGCACGCAGAGATCTCCGAGCATGTGCTCGAACGCCGTCAGCTCGTACTCGGCCTCGTCGCCGAGCGTGCCGCCGTTCACGACCTCGGCGCTCGCAGCCCCGTCGTCGACCGTCACCTTCAGCTTCACGCCGCTCGCGGTGCGCTTGCCCTTGTCGGGGGCGGTGAACTCCATCGAGTCGACGGTCACGTCGAACACGGTGACCTTGTCGGCGACCGACTTCACGACGGCGGTGGCCTTGAACGCCTTCGACACCTTCAGCCCCAGGTCGTCGTTCTTGTACTCGAGCGCGTACTTCTGCTTCGGCGCGTGCTTGCGAACGATGGTGACGGGCTCGGGCGCCGCGGCGAGAACCAGGAGCAGGGCCAGCATCACTTCCCCTTGAACTGCGGCTGGCGCTTCTCGTTGTACGCGCGAATGCCCTCGGCGGCGTCTTCGCTCGTGAACAGCCGCTGCTGCAGCTCGCGCTCGAGCGCGAGGCCTTCGGTGAAGCCGGACTCGAGGCCCGACAGCACCGCGCGCTTGATGTGGCCGACCGAGAGCGAGGCCCGCTTCGGCGGCACGAACTCGCGCGCGTAGGCGAGCGCCTCGTCCATGAAGGCTCCCGCGCCGCTCGCGACCTTGGTGACGAGCCCCAGGGCTTGCGCCTCGGCCGGGGTCATCGTGCGGCCCTCGACCATGAGCTCGATCGCCTTGGTGCGGCCGAGCACGCGGGCGAGGCGCTGCGTGCCGCCCGTGCCGGGGAGCACGCCGAGCGCGACCTCGGGCAGCCCGAGCTTGTACTCGCCCTTCGCGGCGAAGCGCAGATCGCACGCGAGCGCGACCTCGAGGCCGCCGCCGACGCAGTGGCCGTTGATCGCCGCGATGACGAGCTTCGACGTCTGCTCGAGCCGGTTCAGCGTCTCGTTCGCGTGCATGCAGAACCAGTACTTGAACGTGGGCGTGACCTTCTGGAGCATCCCGATGTTGGCGCCCGCGCAGAAGAACTTCGGGCCCGCGCCGGTGAGCACGATCACGTGGACGGCGTCGTCCATGCGGGCCTTCAGGATCGCCGCGTCGAGCTCGAGCATCATCTCGTAGCTGTACGTGTTCGCGGGCGGGTCGTTGAGGGTGAGAACGGCGACTCCGTCTTTCGTCGTGTAGTCGATCATGGTGCCTCGAAGGTTGCTGCGATGCCCTGGCCGACGCCGATGCACATCGTGGCGAGGCCCTTCTTCGCGTTCCGCGCGCGCATCGCGTGGAGCAGGGTGGCGACGAGCCGCGCGCCGCTCATGCCGAGCGGGTGGCCGAGGGCGATGGCTCCGCCGTTGACGTTGACGCGGGCCGGGTCGAGCCCGAGATCGCGGATGCACGCGAGCGACTGGGCCGCGAACGCCTCGTTGAGCTCGACGAGCTCGAGGTCCGAGGTCTTCCACCCGGCCTTCGCGAGCGCCTTCTTCGACGCCGGCACGGGGCCGATGCCCATGACGCGGGGGCCGACTCCGGCGGTGCCGCTCGAGACGAAGCGGCCGAGCGGCTTCTTGCCCCAGGCGGCGACGGCCTTCTCGCTCATCACGAGCACGGCGGCGGCGCCGTCGTTGAGCGTGGAGGAGTTGCCGGCGGTGACGGTGCCCCCGTCGCGGAAGGCGGGCTTGAGCGTGAGCAGCTTCTCGAGGGTGGTGTCGGGGCGCGGGCCTTCGTCGGCGGCGACGACGGTGGGCGGGCCCTTCTTCGCGGCGATCTCGACGGTGGTGATCTCGGCGGCGAAGGCGCCGGCCTTCTGCGCGGCGACGGCGCGCTGGTGGGACTCGAGCGCGAAGGCGTCTTGATCGCCGCGCGAGATCTTCCACTGCTCGGCGACGTTCTCGGCGGTCTCGCCCATCTGCTCGAGCGGGAACAGCGCGGCGAGCTTCGGGTTGGGGAAGCGCCAGCCGAGCGAGGTGTCGAACATCTCCCACTTGCCGGTGGGGAAGCCGTCGGGCGGCTTGGGCACGCTCCAGGGGGCGCGCGTCATCGACTCGACGCCGCCGGCGAGCACGACGTCGGCCTCGCCGAGCTGCACCATGCGCGCGGCCTGGATGACGGCCTCGAGGCCCGAGCCGCAGAGCCGGTTCACGGTGGCGGCGGGCACGGTCTCGGGCACGCCGGCGAGCAGCACGGCCATGCGGGCGACGTTGCGGTTGTCTTCGCCGGCCTGGTTCGCGCAGCCGAAGAAGACCTCTTCGAGCTTCCCGGCCTCGACGCCGGTGCGCGAGAGCACGGCCTTGATGGCGACGGCGGCGAGATCGTCGGGGCGGACGGCGCTCAGGCCTCCCTTGAAACGCCCGATCGGAGTGCGGACGGCGTCGGCGATGAAGGCGGAACCCATGCGACGCCTCGTAACGCGATCAGCGGCCCGGGGGAATCGCGTTCAGCGCGGTCTTCCGATCGGCTCCGTTGTGGACCTCGAGGCAGCTGCCGCTCGACTCGCAGCGCGGGCAGCGCCCGACCGAGACCTCGTACGGCAGAAAGAGCATGCAGTCGAGGCACACGCAGAACGGCACCGCTGCGTTCTGCACGGCGGCCACGAGCTGCTCGCTGCTCATCGGCTGGAAGCGGGAGTCGCGCTTCCAGATGCCGCCGGTGACGACGAGGTAGAGGCCGGCGAAGCCGAAGAGGCCCGCGAACATCCACGACGCCGGCGACCACCAGACGACCTCGGTGTAGCGATCCTGCGGGAGCGTCTCCCACGAGAGCCTCAGGCCCGCGGCCGCGAAGCCGGCGGCGAGCAGCAGGAACACGACGCCGCCCATTCGGCCGAGGCGCCCGACGAACTGAATGAACTGGATCACGGCATCAGCACGACGTTGCCGAACGACTTGCGCTCGGCGAGCAGCGCGTGGCCCTCGGCGGCCTTCTCGAGCGGGAGCGTGCGATCCATCACGGGCTTCAGCTTGCCCTCGTCGACGAGCTGCAGGATGCGGAACAGGTCGCCCTTGCTGCCCATCGTCGAGCCGAGCAGCGAGAGCCGCTTGTAGAAGAGCGCCTTGAGGTCGAGCTTCACCTCGTTGCCGGAGGTGGCTCCGCACGTGACGAGGCGGCCCCCGTAAGGGAGGCACGCGACGCTCTTGTCCCAGGTGGTCGCGCCGACGTGCTCGAACACGACGTCGACCATCTTGCGCTCGGTGATGCGCTTCACCTCAGCGAGGAAGTCGTGCGTCGTGTAGTTGATCAGGTGGTCGGCTCCGAGCGCCTTCGCGCGCTCGAGCTTCGCGTCGGTGGAGGCGGTCGCGATCACCTTGGCCCCGAGGAGCTTCGCGATCTGCACGGCGGCGCTGCCGACTCCGCTGCCGGCGGCCTGCACGAGCACGGTCTCGCCGGCCTGCAGCTGCGCGCGGCGGACGAGCATCGTCCACGCGGTGAGGAAGGTGAGCGGCAGGCAGGCGGCGTGCGCGAAGTCGAGCGACTTCGGCTTCGGGAGGATGTTCTGCCGCGGCACGCAGACGTACTCGGCGTAGCCGCCGGCGACGTGCTCGCCGATGATGACGTACGACTTGCAGAGGTTGTCGTCGCCGCGCAGGCAGCGGTCGCAGGCGCCGCACGAGAGGCCCGGGTTCACCAGCACCTCGGCGCCCGCCTGCAGATCGGTGACCTCGGAGCCGAGGGCGTCGACGACTCCGGCGATGTCGCTGCCGAGCACGTGGGGCAGCTGCAGCTTCAGCCCCGGCCACCCGATGCGCACCCAGACGTCGAGGTGGTTCAACGCCACGGCTTTGACCCTGACGCGGACCTCGCGGGCCTTCGGCTGGGGAACGGGGAGGTCACAGAGCTGCAACACTTCGGGGCCGCCGTGCTTTGTGAAGGCGATCGCTTTCATTCTCTCGTTCCGGGTTCGGGTCGCTGCATGCCCGCAGCTCGACCGCGCGGCATGCCCTGCCTTCTGGCGAGCCTACGGAAGATTGCAGGGCACGCAGCCGGCATCGTTGGGAAGACACCTCGTTTGACAGCTCGCAAGCGGCGCGTCCCAGCAGTGGGCGCATCGCGTTCCAATCGTGCAGTTCACGATTCCGCCACAGCCACAGACCGGGAATCCTTGGCCGTCCAGCCGACAACCGTCTGCGCGCACCCCGCAAATATAGGGACCACTGAGATCCTGGCAGCTGCAGCCCCAAGTTCCCAAGTCGAGGACGCAGTCCGACGCGCTGGTGGTATCGCAAGCAGCCGGGGCGCATGGCTCAGCCTGGCAGGTCGGACTGGGGGCGCCGCAATGACAGACGCCTGCCACGCAGAGGTTGCCGCGCCTCGGCGTGCAATCTGTGCACGCGCCGCCATCGGTTCCGCAGGCCGTGAGAGTCCCGATGTAGCAGCGCCCGTTCTGGCAACACCCACTCGGGCAACTCGTGGCGTCGCAGACGCACGTTCCGTTCAGACAGCGCTGGCCGCTGACGCATTGCGCGCCTGAGCCGCAGCCACAGATGCCCGCGTCACATACGTTGGCACGCTGCGGGTCGCAAGCGACGCAGGCTCCAGCGCCGGCTCCGCAGGCGCTCAGCACGGCTGGCGCGATGCATGTATCCCCGGAGCAACAGCCGCCGACGCAGCTCGTGGGTGTACACCGGCACGTTCCGCTGATGCACTCCTGATTCGGCTGGCACGACGCGGCGGTGCCGCAGCCGCACTGGCCATTCGGCTGGCAGGTGTCGCTTGTTTGCGTACTACAGGCAATGCACGCCATGCCGCCATCGCCACAGGTTGGGAACAGCGGCGACGAGCACATCGAGCCCTGGCAACATCCGCTCGGGCAGCTCGATGGCGTGCACACGCATGCGCCGGCATCGCAGGTCTGGCCAGGAGCGCATTGGGGGCCCGTTCCGCACCGGCAAGCGCCTGCGACACACGAGTCCGCGCGCCTCGCCTCGCAAGCGACGCACACTGCGCCTCCAGTCCCGCAGCGCATGACGCCCGGTGGGTTGCAGGAAGAGCCCGTGCAGCACCCGCTGCTGCACGTCTGGGCATTACAACCGCTGCACGCTCCGGTGGCGCATTGCTGACCCATCGGACAGCTCGCGCAGGCCGAGCCCGCGGCCCCGCAGGAGGTCGCCAAGGTTCCTGGCTCGCACGTGTCTCCGCTGCAGCAACCCCCGGGGCACGACACCGACGTACAGCGGCACGTGTCGTTGATGCACTCGCGGCCGGAGCTACAGGCACTCATACACGCGCTCCACTGACCGCCGACGCACGTCTCGCGGTTCGCGCAGCCTCCATCACAGGCCCGCGTCTGACCCGCATCGCAGAGCGCGGATGCATTTCCTCCCGCTGCGCCACCGGCGCTGCCGCCGTCATTCCCACCGGCGTTCGTCGCCTCACAGTACGTCGCGTGCACACAGCGCTCGCCAGGGCCGCAGTCGCGATCGAAATAGCACGGCCTACGCTGGTCGGTGCTGCACTGGATCATCGATGCTGCGACCCAAGCACCAGCAAGCAGCGCCACGCGTCGGGATCCGCTCATGCCCCCGTGCTCCTTAGCGCGCCTGACGCCTGCAACCCAAGCTGGGAACGACCATCGCCCGGAAACGACGTCCAAGAGAACGGCTCGTGATCGAATCCAGAGGAATGCAGGTGATTCACGCGCACGCGCAGCGGTCTGAACGTCTTGGACGCCAGTGTGGAAGCGCTTGCGGCTGTCGCCATGAGATGAAGCACCGCGGGCCGCCCTGGTTTGTGAAGGCGATCGCTTTCATTTGACGCTCGGTCGGGCCTATAAGCCGCGCGCCATGAACATGTCAGCCCGAATCGCGCTCGTCGGTCTCGTCTCGATCGTTCTCATCGCCTGTGGCCCCCGCGGCACCGGAGGCACTGGAGGCGGCACCGCGACCGGCGGCAGCGGGGGGACGGCCGGCGGAACCGGTACCGCAGGAGGGTCCGGTACCGCCGGCGGCACGGTGCTCCCGTGCGCTCAGTCTTGCGCGGGCTGCTGCAGCACGGCCGGGACCTGCCAGCCCGGCAACACCACGAACGCGTGCGGCCGGCAGGGCGCGATGTGCGCGGCGTGCACCGGCGCTCAGACGTGCAACGCCCAGAGCGAGTGTGTCGACACGACATGCATGGGCTGCGTGGCGGCGGGCGGGTGCGTCGCTACGGCCGCGCAGACGAACAGCCAGTGCGGCACCGGCGGTATCAGCTGCATCGACTGCTCTGCGAACGGGGGCACGTGTGATGCGGGCACCTGCGAGGGCGGCACGTGCAACGGGTGCCGCGATACGGCGGGGCGCTGCCAGCCGGGCAACACGAACGGCGCGTGCGGCACGGCGGGCGCGGTGTGCGCAACGTGCGGCTCGGGCACTGCGTGCCAGAACGGCAGCTGTCAGATGATCGGCGGCACGGGTGGCGGCAGCGGCGCCGGCGGAGGCAGCGGCACCGGAGGAGGGGGGGAAGTCGATGCGGGGCAGGTTGCAGCACTCAAGGCCGGCATGTTCTGTGGGACGTCGGCCGTGCGCATCGTTGGTGCTGTGGTCGTGGCGGTGCAGGGCACGACCCTGCAGGGCACGAACGTTCGTCAGAACTTCTGGGTGGTGGAGCCGAGCAGCCCGCAGAACGGGCTCTACGTGTTCAAGGACTACACGGATACCGTTGAGGACATCAACGGCGGTGGCCCCGTGACGAGTCTCGCTCTGCAAGTCGGCGACCTGGTCAACATCGATGGCCACATGACGCGGATCTTCCCCGACTCGTTCATCAACAACGGCGCCGAGGCTTACCGGTACCAGATGAGCGAACTGTGCAACGGCATGCCGATGCGGATCCTGCTGACAGGCACCGCGACGCCGCCGGCGGACATCATGGCTGCGAGCCCCTTCGGCCTGAACCCCGATGGCGGGAAGCCGAAGGGCAACTTCGTGTCGGATCAGCGCCCGGGCGTCATCCAGCCGATGGCAGGCGTGCGCGTCCACATTCCGGGGCCGCTCACCTTGTCGAACCCGTATCCGCCGGAGATGGTGCGCATCAACAATCCGGCCACCTCGTTCGGGTTCGAGGTGAGCGGCGCGAACGTTCCGGCAGGCGTGCTGGTGCGGACGCAGAACACGTTTGGGACCTTCCCGGACGGCGGGCCGCGGTGCGACTACGGGAGGATGGTCGCCGACGGGGGTCGCATGGTGGCCTTCCCGCAGGGGATTCGCGGTGTATGGGACACCTTCTCGCAGACCGGGTGCACCAACGGCACGACGACCTGCAGTGGTATCGGCTCGCGTGACGCCGGCATCGTGCCCGGCCTTGGTTCCAACTACACGTTCGCGATCTTCCCGATCGACTGCAACGACCTGGCGGGCGCCGTCGTCACTCCGTAATGGCGGTCGTCAACGCGACCGTACGTCCCGACGGGGTCGGGCACCTCGAGCTCAACCGGCCCGAGGTGCGCAACGCGATCAACGTCGAGATGATCTCGGCGCTGCACATGATCCTCGACGACTGGGCGCGGCGCGACGACGTGCGCTCGGTCGTGCTGAGCGGCGCCGGCGGCAAGGCGTTCGCGGGCGGCGCCGACATCGCCGAGCTGCGCGAGCGCACCCACAAGGAGGCGTTCTGGGGAGTGAACCAGACGCTGTTCCAGAAGCTCGAGGACTTTCCGCGGCCCACCATCGCGGCGATCGACGGCTACGCGCTCGGCGGCGGGCTCGAGCTCGCGCTCGCCTGCGATCTGCGCGTGGCGTCGAAGACGGCGAAGATCGGGCTGCCCGAGGTCACGCTCGGCATCTACCCGGCCGCCGGCGGCACCCACCGGCTGCCTCGCGTGATCGGCCTCGGCCGCGCGAAAGAGCTCGTGTTCACCGGTCGCATCGTGGAGGCCTCGGAGGCGGCGCAGTGGGGCCTGTTCGAGCGCTTCGTCGAGGCCGACGCGCTCAGAGCCGCGCTCGAGCTGGCGGCGCAGATCGCCGCGAACGCTCCGCTGGCGGTGCAGGTCGCGAAGGTGTCTTTGAATTCCCTCGCTCGCGGCGAATCGACGGTCGCCGTCGAACGGCTCGGCCAGGCGCTGCTGTTCGACTCGGACGAGAAGCGGTCGCGGATGACTGCTTTCTTGGAGAAGAAGTCGAAGCGGTGATCCCCCTCACCCTGTCCCTCTTCCCTACGAGGGGAGAGGGGACTCCTTGACGTGTTGATTGAGTGCATTCGGGCGTGGAGGAAGACGCGCCACCCGCGCTGGGCCGCGCTCGCCGACTGGTGCACCGACGCCCAGCGCCCGGTCGTCGGCGCCGGAAAGAAGAAGGCCGACCTCGCGGCCTGGCAGGAGCTCGAGAAGCGGCAGGACCCGCACGATCTGCCTCGCCTGTTCGAGGCGCTGAAGGGCATGGCGTCGACGCGCGCGGCCGAGCTGTTGCCCGCGCTCTCGGCGTGGAACGACCCGCGCACCGTGACGCAGCTGCTCGCGCTGCTCGAGGCGCCTCCGTGGAGGGCGCAGCCGGCGCTGCCGTTCTTCCGAGCCGCCGTGAAGCTGCTCGGCGACTCGAAGGACGTGCGCGCCCGCGACGGCATGAAGGCGCTCGGCGAGCGGTACAAGTCGATCATCGACAGCTCGGTGGGCGACAGCGTCGGCGCGCTGCTGCGGCGGACGGCCGGCGAGATGAAGGTGGTGGAGACCGCGCTCGAGAAGGACGAAGAGGCACGCGTCGCCGAGCTCGAGGCGCAGTTCCCCGCGCAGCGCGCTTCCGCCGCGAGCAGGAGCGCGGTGAAGCAGGGCACCGAGAAGAACGACCAGGTGCTGCTCGAGGCGATCTGGGCGGCTCCGCAAGATGACGGCCCTCGCCTCGTCTTCGCCGATGCGCTGCAGCACCGCGGCGACGTGCGCGGCGAGCTGATCGCGCTGCAGGTCGCGAGGGCGCGCGGCGCGGCGACCCCGCAGAGCCGGGCGCGCGAGTACGAGCTCTTGACCGACTCGAAGCGCTTCATCGCGTGGACGGCGCCGGTGTCTCAGGGCGGCGAGTGTCTGGTCGCGCGCGGCTTCCCGTCGCAGGTGACGCTGAACGCACGGTCGATCGGCTCGGTCGCCGGCAGCCCGGCCTGGGCCACGGTGACCGCGGTGCGGGCGCTGAACGCCGTGCCCCAGACGCACGCGAAGAAGCTCTTCGACGCATGCCCATCGCTCTCCGACGTCGGCGAGGTCAACGAGAAGGTCATCGAGCTCGCCCGTGAGCGCGTGACGCAGTGGCGCGCTGCCGGGCTGAGCGTCGTCCCCGGCCCGGAGCTGTGCGCCAGGCTCGCGGGGCTCGAGCGGCTCGCGCTGTCATCGGGCGACTTCCAGGAGCGCACGCTGCCCGAGGGCTTCTTCGCCCCGTTCAGGCGCCTGAAGCGGCTCGAGCTGAAGCACCGCATCGCGGTGCACGCGCTGCCCGACGTCACGGAGCTGCAGATGGCCGACGTCGCGGGGCTGAAGCTCCCGAAGACGCTCGAGCGCCTCGAGGTGCAGCGGGCGCCCGGGCCGGCCGTGCTCGCGGGCGTGCCGCTGAAGACGCTGCGCTGCCATCACTTCGTGGCGGCCGAGCTCGAGGCGCTGCTCGCCGCGGCGCCGACGCTGCGCGAGGTCGAGATGTACACGGCGGCGCCGGCGGAGCTCGTCGGCGTGCTGAAGCTCTTGCGCGAGGGCCGCCTCGACTCGGTGACGATGGGGCATTACCGCTACCACGGGGACCTGGTGCTCGACGCGACGTGGTGGGACCCCGAGCTGCCGCGCAAGCTCGAGGCGATGGGGGTGAGGCCCTCGCGCGTGCGCATGCGCCCGGCGCGGGCGGAGCCCGACGGCCCGGTGGCGCCGCCGCCGTCGGAGGAGCGCCTGGCGCGGATCCGGGCCGGGCTCGAGCCGCTCGGGATCCCCGTCGAGGCCGCCTGGTACTGAGGCGCGCAACCTTTCACTGCGCCGCGGGTTGATGCCGGCCATGAGAACTGCGCTCGCATGTGTCCTGCTGTGTGCCTGCGGTCCCGTCGCGACGACCCCCGAGCCGCAGCCCACCGGCCCGACGTACCACCAGGCCGTCGCGCCGATCCTCTCGGAGTCCTGCTCCGGCTGCCACGTCGCCGGCGGCATCGCTCCCTTCGCGCTCACCACGTACGCCGAGGCGAAGCCGATGGCCGGCGCCATCATGGCCGCGACGCAGTCGGGCTCCATGCCGCCGTGGATGCCGGGCGGGGCCACTGTGCCGCTCATGCACGATCGCCGGCTGAGCGCCGAGCAGCTCGCGACGCTCGAGGCCTGGGTCCAGGCCGGCGCCCCCGAAGGCGACGCCGCCACCGCCGCTCCGCTCGTGCCGCCCGAGGTCGTCCCCTTCGACAGCCCCGACCTCTCGTTCGACATCGGCGTCGACTACGTCCCCGACGCGAGCCTCACCGACGACTACCGCTGCTTCGCCGTGCCGCTGCAGCTGCCCGTGCAGCGCATGGCGACCGCGTACCGGGTCACGCCCGGCAACCGCAAGACCGTGCACCACGTCATCGTCTCGCTCTTCGACGCCGCGTCAGCCGCCGAGCTGCAGCGCATCGACGACGCCTCGGTGGGCCCCGGCTGGCAGTGCTTCGGCGGGCCGACCCCGACCGGCTCTCCGGCGCAGCTCGTCGGCGCGCTCGGCAGCTGGGTGCCGGGAATGACCGCCGTGCAGTTCCGCGTCGGCACGGCGAACCGCATCGCGGCCGACGCCATCGCCGTGGTGCAGCTGCACTACAACCTGAAGGGCGGCACCGAGCCCGACCGCACGAAGATCGAGGTGAAGCTCGCCGCGCCCGCCGACGAGGCCTCGCTGCAGCCGCTCAGCAACGTGCCGCTCGCGCGCCGGCAGCTCGCGATTCCGCCCGGCGCGATGGGCCACGTCGAGACGCAGAGCCTCACCGCGCGCCAGTGGACCTTGAACCGCTTCTACCCCGACGGTGACGCGTTCATCGTCGGCGTCGGCGCTCACATGCACGTGAAGGGCAGGCGCATTCGCGTGCTCGCCAACGGCCAGACGGTGCTCGAGATCCCGCGCTGGAACTTCCACTGGCAGGGCGGCTACCAGCTCGTGACGCCGATTCGCGTGACTCCGGCCGACACGTTCACGATCGAGTGCACGTACGACAACCCGGGCACCACCATGATCACCTGGGGCGAGGGAACCGAAGACGAGATGTGCCTCGCTTCGCTGCAGGTCGTCGACCGAGATCCGCTGTAGGCCTTTCTGGTGCCTGTAGCCGGCCGGGACTAGCGTCTTGGCCCAAATGAGCACGAACATCACGAAGGTCGGCGTCCTCGGCGCCGGCACGATGGGGCACGGCATTGCCCACGTCTCCGCCGCCTCCGGCCACCAGGTCATCCTCTACGACATCAAGGCCGAGCTGACCGCGAAGGGCGTCGCGGCCATCACGAAGAACCTCGACATCGGCGTCGAGAAGAAGAAGGTCACCCCCGAAGACCGCGCCGCAACCCTCGAGCGCATCAAGACGAGCAGCGCGCTGATCGACGTCGCCTCCTGCGACCTGATCATCGAGGCCGTGCCCGAGAAGATCGAGCTCAAGCAGCAGCTCTTCAAGGAGCTCAGCGGCGTCGTCAGCGAGAGCTGCATCCTCGCCTCCAACACGAGCTCGCTGTCGCTCACCGAGATCGCCGCCGCCGCCACCCACCCGCGGCGCGTGATCGGTATGCACTTCTTCAACCCGGTGCACCTGATGAAGCTGCTCGAGCTCGTGCGCGCGTACCAGACCGACGACGCGACCGTCGAGCGCGCGCGCCACTTCGGCGAGAAGATCGGCAAGCACCTGATCGTGGTCGAAGACAGCCCCGGGTTCGCCTCCACGCGCCTCGGCCTCGCCGTGGGCCTCGAGGCGATCCGCATGCTCGAGGAGCGGGTGGCGTCGGCCGAAGACATCGACCGCGCGATGGAGCTCGGTTACGGGTACCCGATGGGCCCCTTGAAGCTCGGCGACCTGGTCGGCCTCGACATCCGCCTCTCCATCGCCGAGTACCTCTACAAAGAGCTCGGAACTCCCACCTTTCGTCCTCCCCAGCTGCTCAAGAAGATGGTGAGGGCGGGTAAGCTCGGAAAAAAGTCCGGCGAGGGCTTCTATCGGTACTGAGTCTGCCCCTCATACGGCCGTCCCGTTCGGCCAATACCTCCTGCTCAAGCGACTCGCGGTGGGTGGGATGGCGGAGCTCTATCTCGCGAAGGACACGAAGAAAGACCGCCTCGTCGTCATCAAGCGCATTCTTCCGTACCTCGCGCAGGAACGTGAGTTCGTGCAGATGTTCCTCGACGAGGCGCGCATCGCGTCTCAGCTGCACCACCCGAACATCATCACGGTGTACGAGCTCGGCCACCTCGAGGGCTCGATCTTCATCGCGATGGAGTACGTCGAGGGCGTCGACCTCCGGAAGATCTTCAACGAGGAGCAGAAGAAGCAGCACACGGTGCCGCCGAACATCACCGCCTGGCTGACCTCGCGGCTGTGCGAAGGCCTGCACTACGCGCACAACCGCACGGGCGCCGACGGCAAGCCGCTCCAGATCATCCACCGGGACGTCAGCCCGCAGAACCTGATGGTCGGCTACGCGGGCCAGGTGAAGCTCGTCGACTTCGGCATCGCCAAGGCCGGCGCCTTCATGGAGCGCAGCAAGCCCGGCGTCATCAAGGGCAAGTTCCTCTACCTCTCGCCCGAGCAGCTCAGCCAGGAGCGCATCGACCACCGCGCCGACATCTTCGCGCTCGGCACGATGATGTACGAGGTCTCGACGGGGAAGAGCCCGTTCTACAAGGCGACCACCGAGGCCGTGATCTACGCGATCCGGGCCGAAGAGCCGCCGCCTCCGCACCTCACGCGCCGCGACTTTCCGATGGGGCTCTCGCGCATCATCGTGCGCTGCCTCGCGAAAGACCGGAACAAGCGCTACCAGCAGGCCGGCGACGTTCACGCCGATCTCGAGGCGTGGATGCGCTCCGAGGCGCGCACCAGCCTCGAAGACGTGAAGCGCTACATCGCGAAGGTGTTCGGCGGCGACGACGAGCGCACGTCGCTCTTCATTCCGCCGAACGCGCGCGGGCCGAGCGACCGCATGACCGACCGAATGGCGGCGGCGGGCTCCGGCTCGCAGCCCGGCATCGCGAAGCTGCCGCCGACCGACCCCGAGCGCACCGCTCGCGGCGCCGCGCCTTCCGCGCCGCGTCCGTCGTCGCCGGCGCGCACCGTGACGAACGAAGAGACGACGAAGCCGATCACCGCGGCGATTCCGCTCGCCGAGGGGCCGTCGAGCCCGTCGTACATCACGAACAACTCGTCGGTGGTCACGGCACCGGTGGGGCGCCGGCCGACGCCGCAGCCGATGAAGGCCGTGAGCGGCAACCGCCCGGCGGTGGCGCCGCCGCCGCGCTCGTCGAACCCGCAGCTGCAGCCGTACGCCACGCAGCAGCCCGAGCCGAGAACGCAGACCGCGCGCCCGCAGGATCTCGCGAAGGCGTTCACCGCGCCGCCGGTGCGCAAGCCGTCGGGCGAGGCGCTGAAGGCGGCGGGCTCTTCTGAGGACGAAGACGCGACGTACCTGTCCGGCTCGGGCCGCGTGATGACCGGCGACTCGCTGCCGTCGCTGACGCCGGCGGTGAAGACGCCGAGCACGCAAGACGCGCGGCCGGTGCAGCGGCGCTCCGACGTGAACCCGAAGGTGCCGAGCGGCAGCCGCGCCGCGGTGCCGTCTCAGGGCGCGGCGAGGGCGGCGCCTCCGCCCCCGGTGGCCCCGGCGGCGGCCCCGGCGCGGAAGCCGACGCGGGCCGACAACGGGGCGGTGCCGCGCGCTCCGACGGGCGCCGTGCCGCAGGCGCGCCGGCCGACGCGCGCCGTCGAGGCGAGCGGCGGCGGCGTGCTGGAGGTTCCGCAGCAGTTCGCGCGCGACGAGGTGGGTCGCGGGCCTCCTCCGCCGGTGCCGATGCTCGCTCCGACGCTGCCGCCGGAGCCGAACACCCGGGAAGATCGGCCGGCGCTGAAGCGCCCCTCGGCGGAAGATCTCGGGCCGCTGCTCGACGAGGCGATCCCCTCGGGGCTCGGGCAGAGGCCGCTCGGCGCGCCGGCGGCGACGTTCGATCAAGACGACGAGATGAACACGCAGGACCTGCGGGGCCTGCGCATCTCGCAGCTCGGCGAGTCTCAGGACAACTCGGCCGAGGTGCCCTCGCAGCAGGTCGATGCAGCGCCGCAGGAAGATGACGACGACGAGTCGGCGGGCTCGGCGTTCGCCGAGCGCCCGTGGCTGGTGGCCGCGCTCGTGTTCGTGGTGGTGCTGGTGGTCGGCCTCGGAGGGCTCGCGATCGTCCGCGCGAGGCAGAAGAAAGACGTGCCCCAGCCGCCGAAGCCCGAGGTCGTGAAGGTCGACCCGCCGAAGACGGACACGCCCGCCACCGACGTGAAGCCGCCGGAGCCCGGGCCGCAGCCGCCGGTGCCGCCGCCGTCGACCGACGTCGAGACCACCGAGACCGTGATGGTGACGATCGTGGCGCCTCAAGGCACGCGGCTCGTCGACATGCGCGACAGCGCGGCGCTGCAGCCGAACACGCCGTACCGGTGGAACCCGGGGCGGCGGCCCATTCAGTACCGCTGCCCGAAGAAGGGGAAGCTGATGACGCCGGACGTCACGTTCAACATCGACGTGAAGCCGGCGGTCGCCACCCAGGAGTTCAAAATCAGCTGCAAGTAGGTTAGTCGGTCTGCGTGCCGACGAAGCTCACCGACGAGACGCTGCTGGCGATGTACAAGATGATGGCGCTGCTCCGCCGCTTCGAAGAGAAGGCGGGTCAGGCGTACGGGCAGAAGAAGATTCAGGGCTTCTGTCATCTCTACATCGGCCAGGAGGCGGTGGCGGTCGGGTCGCAGTACGCGCTGGAGCCCGACGACTACATGCTGACCGGTTACCGCGACCACGCGCACCCGATCGCGCGCGGCGCGGACCCGGGAATGATCATGGCCGAGCTGTTCGGCCGGTACGGCGGTTACAGCAAGGGCCGTGGCGGCTCGATGCACCTGTTCGACGTGGAGCATCACTGGTACGGCGGCTACGGCATCGTCGGCGGGCAGATTCCGCTCGCGGCGGGCATGGCGTTCGCGTCGAAGTACCGCGGGGAAGATCGCGTGACGGCGTGCTTCTTCGGCGACGCGGCCGCGAACCAGGGCAGCTTCCACGAGACGTTCAACATGGCAGCGAAGTGGAAGCTGCCGGTCATCTACGTCTGCGAGAACAACCGCTACGGCATGGGCACCGACATCGCGCGGGTGTCGGCGGAGGCCGAGATCTACAAGCGGGCGGTCGCGTACAAGATGCGCGGCGAGAAGGTCGACGGGCAGGACGTGCTCGCCGTCTACGAGATGATGAAGGAGCTCGCCGACCACTGCCGCGCCGGCAAGGGCCCGGTGCTGCTCGAGATGAACACGTACCGCTACCGCGGCCACTCGATGTCCGACGCGGCGACCTACCGCACGAAGGAAGAGGTCGAGGAAGAGCGCGCGAACAAGGACCCGATCTTGAGGCTCAAGGATCATCTGCTGAAGAAGAAGATCGCGAGCGAGTCGGGCCTCGAGAAGCTGCACGAGGACATCAACAAGCAGTGCGACGCGGCGGTCGCGTTCGCCGATGCGTCCCCCGAGCCGCCGATCGAAGAGCTGTACGGCGATCACTACGTGGAGCCGGGAGAGCCCGACTCGAAGCCGCGCGAGCGCGTGCTCGGCGCGAAGGACGTGAAGTGGCCGTCGTACCCCAGCGGCCAGGAGCTGAAGGTGACGTGGGATCTCGAGCCGCGCACGCCGCCGCCGGGGAAGGTGTCGTCGCTGCCGCGGAAGGGGGCTGCGTAGCCATGGCCGAGCTTCAGTACCGGGAGGCGCTGAACCAGGCGCTCGCTGAAGAGATGGAGCGCGACGCGAACGTCTTCCTGATGGGCGAAGAGGTCGCGCGCTACAACGGCGCGTACAAGGTGTCGCAGGGGCTGCTCGACAGGTTCGGCAGCGCGCGCGTGGTCGACGCTCCGATCTCGGAGCTGGGCTTCGCGGGCCTGGGCGTGGGCGCGGCGATGGTGGGCCTGCGGCCGGTGATCGAGATGATGACGTGGAACTTCGCGATCCTCGCGATGGATCAGATCGTGAACAACGCGGCGAAGCTGCGGCACATGTCGGGCGGGCAGCTGCGGTGCCCGATCGTGTTCCGCGGGCCCGGCGGTGCGGGCGGGCGGCTGTCGTCGCAGCACTCGCAGGCGCTCGAGGCGAACTACGTTCACTTCCCGGGCCTCAAGGTGCTCGCGCCTTCGACGCCGGCCGACGCGAAGGGGCTGCTCAAGTCGGCGATCCGCGACGACAACCCGGTCATCTTCATCGAGGGCGAGCTGCTCTACGGCCTCAAGCGCGAGGTGCCGGAGGGCGAGCACGTCGTGCCGATCGGCAAGGCGAACGTGGTGCGGCCGGGGAAGGACGTCACGATCGTGACGTGGTCGCGCATGCTGACGGCCGTGGTCGAGCCGTCGGCCGAGGCGCTGGCGCAGCAGGGCATCGACGCCGAGGTGATCGATCTGCGGAGCCTCAAGCCGCTCGACGAAGACGCGATCCTCGAGTCGGTCACGAAGACGAACCGGCTGGTCGTGGTCGAGGAGGGCTGGCCCTGGTGCGGCGTCGGCGCCTCGATCGCGGACATCGTGCAGAAGAAGGCGTTCGACGAGCTCGACGCGCCGGTGACGCGCGTCACGGGGCTCGACATCAACATGAACTACGCGGCGAACCTCGAGCGGGCGACGCAGCCCACGGTCGAGCGCGTCGTGGCCGCGGTGAACGAAGTTCTGTACAGGAGCTGAGGAAGACATGGCGACCGCGGTCGAGCTTCCTGCCCTCTCTCCGACGATGAAGGAGGGCAAGATCACGAAGTGGCTGAAGAAGGAGGGCGACAAGGTCTCCTCCGGCACCGCCATCGCGGAGGTCGAGACGGACAAGTCGAACCTCGAGATCGAGGCGTACGACGACGGCGTGCTGCTCAAGATCCTGGTGCCCGAGGGCTCGGCCGCGCCGGTCGGGTCGCCCATCGCGTGGATCGGGAAGGCCGGCGAGAAGGTCGACGAGAGCGCGGCGGCGAAGCCCGCGGCGGCTCCTGCGCCGAAGCAGGAAGAGAAGCCGGCGGAGCCGGCGAAGGCGGCGGCTCCGGCAGCGAAGCCGGCGGAGAAGCCGGTGCCTGCGACGAACGGCCGCGTGCGCGCGTCGCCGCTGGCGAAGCGCATCGCGGCGGAGAACGGCGTCGACCTGTCGAGCGTGGCGGGGTCGGGGCCGCAGGGGCGCATCGTGAAGCGCGACGTCGAGGGGGCGGCGGCGAAGCCGGCGGCGGCGAAGGCGCGCGCGCCGGTGACGATCACGCGCGGCGAGCGCATCAAGCCCGAGGCGCTGCCGATCTCGGGCATGCGCAAGGTGATCTCGCAGCGGCTGACCGAAGTGAAGCCGGGCGTGCCGCACTTCTACCTCACGGTGGAGCTGGAGATGGATCAGGCGCTGAAGCTCCGCGAGGAGGCGAAGGCGCAGGACACGAAGATCTCCGTCAACGACATCGTGGTGAAGGCGACGGCGATCGCGGTGCGTCGCTTCCCGCGCATCAACCAGCAGATGGACGGCGACAAGCTGCTGCAGCTGCACAACGTCGACGTCGGGGTGGCGGTGGCGATCGAAGACGGGCTGATCACGCCGGTGGTGCGCGACGCCGACCAGAAGGGCCTGGCCGAGATCAACGCCGAGGTGCGCGAGCTGGCCGAGCGGGCGAAGAAGAAGGCGCTGAAGCCCGAGGAGTACAGCGGTGGGTCGATCACGGTGTCGAACCTGGGCATGTACGGCATCGACGACTTCATCGCGGTGCTGAACCCACCGCAGGCGGCGATTCTGGCGGTCGGCGCGGTGACGCCGAAGCCGGTGGTGCGCGACGGGCAGATCGTGATCCGCAACATGATGACCGTGACGCTCTCGGGCGATCACCGGGTGATCGACGGGGCCGTCGGCGCGGAGTACCTCAAAGAGCTGCGGGCGCTGCTCGAGCACCCGCTGCGGCTGCTGCTCTGAACCGCTGGCTCACGCGGCTCGCGCTGGCCCTGCTGGTCGGAGCGTCGTGCGCCGGCAAGTGCGGCTACGACGCGGCGGTCGGCATGACCGACAGTTTCGTCGCGCAGGGCGAGAAGGCGCGCAAGGCGCACCTCGAGCTCTGGCCGAAGGCGAAGACGAAGATCCTCCTCGCGCAGGGACTCGAAGAACAGCTCGCGCTGAGCGGGCCGGCGTCGACGGCGCTGAGCTGCCGGCTGCCGTGGAGCTTCGCGAAAGACGACAAGGCTGGCGAAGCCGCCCACGCGAAGGCCTGTCCGTCGCGGCCGCCGCCCCTCTCGAACGCAACGCTCGCGGCGCTGCTCGCGCTCTCCGAAGGCAAGGCGACGGGCGAGGCGCTGCCCGAGCCGCCGGCCTGGAGCGACGTCGGGCGCTGGGCGTGCCTCGACGGGTCTCCGTATGCGTTCATCGAGGCGGACCCGTGGCGCCACAGCATCCTCTTCTGGCCGGCGGTCGACACGACCCAGCTGCGCGGCCTCGTGCGGCTCCACCTGTTCCACGCCGAGCAGAAGAAGACGGTGAACGTCGCGGTGCTCGAGCAGCTCCAGCTCGCGCGCGCGCTGCTGGGCTGCGAGGTGATGAGCGCTCAGCTCGCGGCGGTGGACCTCTTGAAGGCGCAGCGCGAGTGGCTCGACCGTCGCGGCGGCGCAGTGACCGGGCTGCCCGACACGGAGGAGATCGAGCTGCTGCGCGCGGCGCGATTCGCGGGCTCGCAGGCGCTGCATCCGTGGCTGGTCGACGGTGAGTCCGACGAGGTGCAGCAGAGCCTTCCCCCGGCGGTGCGCTGCGCCGCGGTGCTCGAGTCGTCGATGTGGGCGCTCTACGTGCCGATGCTCGAGCAGCGGCACGCGAAGTACCTGGGCCGCATGCGGGACGAGGCCCTGCTGAAGGCGTGGTGCGAGCATCCGCGCGCGGCGGGGCAGTGGCTCGCGGCGAAGCACGTGCCCGACGACGTCTGGGAGCGGATCGACGAGGGGCTCCAGCTGAAGGACAACTGGCCGATGCGGCTCGCGCGCGTGAGTGAGCGCGGGAAAGCTGCGGTCGGCGAGCTGCTGCTGGCGATCGCGACGCCGAAGCCGGTGAGAGAGTGACCTGTTTCCGTCGACTTCGACGATGTCGATCTTGCCGGGGCCCGTTCGACGTGTGAATGAACCCGCAGCCTGAAGGACACTCACATGCGATTTCTCATCGCCGCCAACAACGGCGGGAAGCAGCGCCCCAACGTGCAGCCCGACGACGCCCTGATCGACACCTACATGAAGTTCAACGAGGAGCTGCACAAGGCCGGCGTCCTCGTCGCCGCCGAGGGGCTGAACCCCGCGGGCATCCGCGCCCAGGTCGCGGTCAAGAACGGCAAGCGCGTCATCACCGACGGCCCGTTCACCGAGTCGAAGGAGCTCGTCGGCGGCTTCTACGTCATCGAGGTCTCCACGAAAGAGGAGGCGCTCGAGTGGGCGAAGCGCTGCCCCGTAGGTCTGGGCACCGACGACGTGCTCGACATCTTTCAGCTCACCGGCGCCGAAGATCTTCCGCCCGAGTTCGTGCAACGAATCAGGGCGGTGGCTCCGGAGTGGAGCAAGACGTTCGAAAAGAAGCGCTGAAGACGCATGACCGCCGTGCCGAAACGGATCTCGATGGTGCTGAGCCTGACGCTCTGGGTGGCCGCGTGTGCGACGACCGGGCCGACGGCCGGCTTCCGCGAGGTCGCCGTCGAGCGGCCCGCGCTGCCGGCCACCGAGCTGTTCAACGTCTGCTTCAAGGAAGACGCGGTCGCGCCCGTGAAGCTCGTGTTCATGGCGAATGAGGTGCTGTTCGAGGCCCAGGACAACTCGGCCGGCCGGTGCATGCGCGAGATCGCCGACACGTACCCGTGGGAGGGCGATCGGCCGAGCGGCGAGCTGGTGGTGAAGCCGGCGAAGCCGGGCGGGTGGGCGGTGCTCGCGTGGGTGAAGCTGCTCGCGGCGTCGCGGTTCGGGCCCGAGCGCGGGCTGCTCGACCCGGCGCCGCTGGTGGCCGCGTGCCTCGCCAAGGGCCCGCCACGGCCGGGCATCGCGTACGCCATCCGCTTCGACCCTGCGCTGCGGGTCAGCGTGCTGCCGGCGGGCGCGCTCACCGATGGCGAGCGGTGCGTCGAGGCCGTGCTCGGCGCGACCGCGTGGCCTTCGACGCGGCCGTTCACGCTCGAGCTCGGCGGGCGGGCTCCTTCGCCCGCAGGCGACGTCGCGCACTACTTCGCGAGCGAGAAGGCGGTGACGCCGATCGACCCGCAGCGGGTGCACGACGCGATGATGCTCATCAAGCCTGCGGTGGCGGCGTGCTGGGAGGCGGCGCTGAACCGCCGCGCGGGCATCACCGGCGGCCGCACGGTGCGCATCAGCGTCGGCGACGACGGCGGCGTCACGCACGTCGCGATCGCTGCGAACGCGACCGAGGCGCGCTCGACGGCGGCGGACTACCTGCTCGACCAGTGCCTGGTGCAGGCGGTGAAGACGGCGCGCTTCGGGCCGGGCGCGGGCGACACCGCGTACTCGTGGGTGTTCGGCGATCGCGCCGGCTGACGGTTTCTTGGGGCATTGGAAGGGGGCGGGGTACCCGGCGCCGAGGTTCGCGAGTACGGCTGGGCTCCGGACCGGAACGTGGCGGCGCTCATCGCGGGCCTCGAAGCAGCGCTCGCGCAGCTCGGCTTCCGGAATGTCCGCACGACTTCGACTGCAGCGCGGAGACGAGCGGCCTGCGCATCAGACTCGGCCGCGAATCGACACCGGCTGCGACCGACCTCCGGCCGCCGACGTTGTTGCCGCAGCCGGCGCGTGCGGCTTCCCACAGCTGAGAGCGCGTGACGCGTAGCGGCGGTTCTCGTTCGCCGGTGCCGCCCGGCAGGGGGCGGAGCCTCCTCCGATAGAACCACGCATCCCGCTCATCCGTAGTTCTATCGGAGCAGCCCGTGCTGGCCGCCCCCCAGCAAGAAGCTCCGAACTAATCTCGCGGCCGCATGAACTGCGCTCCGCACGCAGCACCGTCGACGGGCACGTGCGCGCGCTGCGGAGCGTTCGCGTGCGCGCAGTGCTTCGCGGGCACGACGCTCTGCGCGGCCTGCCGCGAGCGGGTGGCGCCCGATGCGCTGCGCGGCGAGAAGGCGGTGCGGTTCGCGCGTGCGAGCTGGGCGTTTCCCCTGCTGGCGATCCTGGTGCTCGGGTTCTACGCGCCGGGCACCGACGGAACCACGGCAGCGATCATCCTCTGCACGATGTGCGCGTTCGGGGTCGCGTTCGGCGTGGCGGCGCTGAGAACCGACCGCGGGCAGCGGACGCGCGGTGTGCGCGGTCACGCCGTGGTGGGGCTGATTCTCTCGAGTGTGCCGTTCGTCGCGTTCCTCGTGGGTGTGGTGCTCGCGGTCATCGGACGATGAACAGAGGCGGAGGGGGCGGTGTCTCGTGAAACGGTTCGCCCGCGCGGATGCGATCGCCCGCCTTCGTCATCCGGAACCGCGTCGAGACCGACCAGACGTCGAGCTCGCCGCCGGGAAGCTCACGCGCGCATGCCATCGTGACGCGACAGTCGTCATCGGCGCGGCTCGCTCCGTCGCAGTCACGGATTCCGAGCGGCACTCCGCCGGCGAACACGGTGGGCACGAGCGCGCGGTCGGGCGTCGGGTAGCTCCGGGCCGAGTCCGCCTCGTAGCCTTCGGCCGCCGCGTCCTCGCTGGCGGCGCGCGGCTGCATGCGGCCCGGTCCGAAGTAGTACGCGTAGCGATTGGCGCGCTCGGGGACGAAGCCGACCTCCTGGACGCGCGTCGAGTAACGGCCCTCGTGCTCGAAGAACCAGGCCTGAGCCATCGCCGCCGCTTTCAGGTTCGTGCGGCACTCGGACTCGACGCGGCGCCCGCAGCCCCGAAACGACGTCGTGCACCCGTACCAGACCAGGGCGCCAAAGAAGCAGCCGGCGACGATGCGGAGCATCCGGCGAGCAGCTGCAGGGCCCGTTCCGCAACCCGGCAGCTGCTGCTCCGGGAGGTTCCAGCCCGCCAGCGACGGACAGCGTCACCTCCACTGCCGCTCTACGTCACCTCAGCCTTGAGCAAGTCGACCCAGTACTGCCACTCGGTGGGGACGGGCGTCGACTTCAAGAAGGCGTCGCGCTGCTCGGCCGTGAGCGATCGCCAGTACGCGAACCAGCGGTCCATGTAGTCCTCCCCTGGGCCCATTCTCCACCTGAGCGAAGACGGAGGCTCCGGCGCGAACGTCCACGGGGGCTTCATCTCAGGCTCGTGCGGATCCCGTACGAAGTGTTGCAGGTCGAGCTCCTCATCTGCTTCGCGTTTCTCGACCTCGGCGACGCCAGGCACGGCCAGCACCGAGGCAACGATCGCGCCCTCGTCCGGAATGCGGCCGGCGACGAACGCCAGCTCGGCAGCCCTGAGGTCGGCGAGGCTGACTCCGGCGGCGGCGCAGACCGCATCGGGCGCTTCACTGAAGAGCGGCTCGAGCACGGCCCCGTCAGCCAGCCGGATCCGATACGCGGACGCAACCGACCGCGCGACGACGACGCCGAGCCCGCTGGTGCGCAACCACTCACCGAGGAAGCGCAGCCATCCCGGATCCCCGAACGCCGGCATGGCGAGGTTGCGGTAGGCCGCCATGCCCCGAGCGTTGCTCATCAGCTGACGGATTGAGGGCAGCTTTCCGGTGCCGCGAGTGACGCCCTGGACCGCGTCGAGGTGAGCCGGAAATTCCTCGAGGAGCCGACGGATGACGGCGCGCGCGCCCGCGCGGGATGCGTAGGCCGTGCAGCAGCGCTGGAGCAGCTCCTTGAACGAGATGCCGCACGCCTGGGCGACCGCGTCGTGCCCCAAGAGCACCTGCGGCTTCGTGCGATAGGCGGCGAGCCCCTCGGCCGCGACGACGGGGTCGACGCCACGCTCCAGCAGCGCGCGAGCGATGACGACGCTCGCCTCGTCTGCCTTCAGCGAATCGGGATCCATCACGTGACCTCCACCGCCCGCGACTCCGTGACGATCCAGTCCATCCACACGTCCCAGCTCTCCATCGGCAGCCGGTCCACCACGCAGCAGTCGAACGTGAACCCCACCTTGATCGCCGAGGGGTGCCGCACCAGCGTCGCGTCGTAGTAGCCCGCGCCGCGCCCGAGCCGCGAGCCGTCGAGCCCGAGCCCCACCGCCGGCACCACGAACACGTTGATCTTCCCCGCCACCTTCCACGCCGCAGAAGGGGTCGCGATGCCGAGCACGCCGCGCTCGAGCTCGCCCTCCACGTGGTGGAACACCAGCTCCCGAGAGCCGCGAACCACCCGCGGCAGCACCCCCGGCGGCGGCTCCAGCTCGAACGGCTGCGGCGCGTACGAGGCGATCACCCCGCGAAAAAAGGGAAGGGCGAGGAGCCTCTTCCGAGCCTCCTCGCCCTTCACCCGGACCTCTTCGGAAGTCAGGCTCCGCCGCCGCCGCTCCAGCTCCTCCCGTGCCGCCTGCTTCCCTGTGAAAAAGTCCCCCGCCATTGGGCCGTGTGTGCAACGTCCATTGAACCCACACCTGAATAGGTGGGAATCGAGTCTTGGCTCCGTAGGCTTCCCTCTCTACTGCCTTTGAGGGCCTGCACATGGAACCCGGAACGACCCCCGGGTTGAACGTATCGGTTCGAATTTCAGCTGCTCAATCACGCACCCTGCAGGGGACAGCCCGTAAAAACTCCTTTCGATACCCGAGATCATAGAAGCGGCGACTCGACCGTCAAGGTGGGTTTTGTGCGCTAGAGTCGAAGCGATGGCCCGTGTGCCCGTCGCAGTTGCATTTTTTCTCCTGACCATCGTCACCCTGACCGGCACCGCACACGCGTCTCCCAGCCTGCAGGGCATGTTCCGCGCGGGCGAGCTCGGCGTCGTCGACGTCACCACCTCTAACGAAGGCCGCGTCGTCGCGCGGTACAAAGGCGTCGGAAAGTGCCCCTTCAAGCCCGAGATGCAGGTGCTCTCGGGCACGTTCGAGGGCGACGTCTTCCTCGGCACCGTCTTCATCTGCCAGCAGGGCCCCAGCTGCGAGCCCGAGAAGGCCTTCCCGTTCTTCGCCGTCTACCACGAGGGCGCGCTCGCCGGAGACGTCAAGCTCGACACCGGCTGCAGCTCGCCGGGCCTCGAGGGCCGCCGCCTCAACGTCGCCGTCGCCACCGCCGAAGATCGCCTGCTCGTCAGCCACGACGACACCGCGTCGGCGGCGGGCATCGCCGGCAAGAACGCGAACCAGAACAAGAAGGAGCTCGAGAAGATGGCGAAAGACGCCTCGATCCTCGGGCAGCTGAAGATGAAGGAGCAGAACTACACGGCCGCCCGCACCGCGTTCGAGCGCGCGATCTCGTACGACGACATGGACTGGAAGACCTGGTCGTACCTGAGCCAGGTCGAGCTCAAGCTCGGCAACGTCGCGAAGGGGCTCGAGTCGATTCAGAAGGCGGTGCTGGTCGCTCCGAAGGCGAAGACGAAGCTCACCGACCAGGAGCTCGGCGATCTCTTCTACAACCAGGCTTGCGCGCAGAGCCGGAACAGCAAGAAGAAGGAGGCGCTCACGGCCCTGCGCAACGCGTTCCGCCTCGGCGACGTCGCGTCGCTCCTCGAGGCGGCGCAGACCGACAGCGATCTCGACTTCCTCCGCGAAGACAGCGACTTCAAGAAGGTGCTGAACGACGCGAAGCAGAAGAAGGACAAGCGCGAGAAAAAGCCGTGAGCACCCTCGGCACCCTCGGTCACTACGAGCTCGAGGAGCTGCTCGGGCGCGGCGGCATGGCCGAGGTGTTCAAGGCCCGCGCGACCACCGGCCCGAAGGCCGGCCAGGAGTTCGCCGTGAAGCGGCTGCTCCCCGAGCTGCAGAGCGACGACGAGTACGTCTCGCTGTTCGCCGGCGAGGCCGACCTCATTCGCTTCCTCGATCATCCGAACATCGTGAAGGTGCACGAGGTCGGCGTCGACCAGGGCACCTACTTCATGGTCATGGAGCTGATCGACGGCCGGGACGGCGGCCAGATCGTGAAGCGCTGCCGCGAGCGCAAGATCCCCTGGCCGATCGACTTCGCCGTCTACCTCACCAAGGTGCTGCTCGACGCGCTCGCCTACGCCCACGAGGCGAAGGGCCCGACCGGCAAGCCGCTCGGCATCGTGCACTGCGACGTCTCTCCGTCGAACCTCTTCATCTCGCGCACCGGCGACATCAAGCTCGGCGACTTCGGAGTCGCACGCGGCCTCATCGACGGCGGCGTCGGCGACGTCATGGGCAAGCCGTACTACCTGTCGCCCGAGACGCTGAACGGCATCATCTCGCCCGCCGCCGATCTCTGGGCCGCCACCGTGACCCTCTACGAGCTGCTCACGCTGCACCGGCCGTTCACCGGCAAGACGGCGGAAGAGGTGTACGAGGCGATCAAGAGCGGCGACCGCGTGCCGCTGAAAGAGCGCCGCGCCGACGTGCCGAAGCCGATCGCGGCGGTGATCGATCGCGGCTTCGCTCCCGACGAGGGCGACCGGTTCCCGAACGCGGCCGCGATGGCGAAGGCGCTGCAGCCGCTCTACGACGAGCGCGTGGGCACGCCGCTGGCGATCTCGGCGGTGGTGCGCGGGCTGTTCCCGGGGCAGTAACCCCCGACTCCCGACTCCCGACTTCCGACTCAGTAGACCCAGGGCCGCGCCTGCTTGATGAGCAGGCGCCCGTCTTTCTCGATCTTGAACTCGCACTCGATCGAGAACGTGGGGTCGTTCTCTTTGCCGTACAGCTTCTTGAAGTGCTCCTGAACGACCTTCATCGCCTTGAAGAGCGCCTTCAGCTCGCCGTCGGTGAGCACGTGCTTGCGGCCGGGCGGCAGCGTCTGGTTCGACGTCTGCTCGTACTGGATCTCGGCCTCGCCGTTGAAGCCGTAGTTGCCCATGACGATGGAGTCCGGAGTCGCTCCGCCCTCGGGGTTCGTCACGAGGCTCTCGCCGACCTGCGCGTTCACGGTCATCGTGTCCCAGCCCGGGATCGCGCCGCCCCAGCGCACGACGCCGTTCGCGATCTCGCCGTCGCTGTTCGGCATCACCAGCTCGGCCATGTCGACGGTGTGCGGGTCGACCCGGTAGTAGTCGAACTCGGCGAACGCGCGGTCGTTGAACACGCTCGCGAACACCCGCTGAAAGCGGTCGGAGAGCTTGCGGTCGGGGCGGTTCTCGTCCTCGAAGCGGAACGTGTACGAGTCGAAGAGGCCCGCGCCGCTGAAGCCCTGCAGGTCTTCGCTGTTGCTCGACGAGCGGATGCGCATGTTCTCGCCGGGGAACTTCGCCTTGAACTGCCTCTGGAGCGCGTCCATCTTCTTCTGCAGCTCGGGCGGCATCGCGGCGTCTTCGATGTGGTCGCGGAAGTCTTCGAGCAGCTCGGCGCGCTTCCTGGGGTCGTTCTTGAACTCGGGCATCGCCTTCAGCTCATCGATGCGCTGCTCGAGCGTCGTGTCGGCGTCGTACTTCGCCGTCTTCATGTACGTGTCGTACCAGCTCGCCGGAATGCCGAAACCGTCGGGCGCGAACACCTTCGGCTCGCCGGGGCCCGACACGTTCAGCGCGCCGCTCTTGTAGAGCTTGAGCAGCTCGGCGACGTTGGCGGCCTTGCTGCCGTACGCCTTCGCGTCCTTGAACGTCAGCTGGTCGAGCGACTTCGGCTCCTTCGGCTTCAGGTCCGAGTGGAGCTTCTGGTCCTTCTTCGGCCGCATCTTCTCGAAGTAGGCGTCGGCCTCGGCCTTCGTGGCGGCGCGGATCTCGTAGCCCTTCGAGGTCACCTCGAGCTTCACGAGCTTGCCCTCGAGCGCCTTCACCTTCGGGTCGTTCAAGATGTCGCGCGCGTACGCGTAGGGCGTGTCGTCTTGCCGGGCCTTCAGCGCTCCGTGCGAGAGGTACGTCTGCGGCTTCGGAGTCGCCATGCCGCCGAGCGGCGGCACGTCGGCCGGGATCTCGTCGGCGTAGATGACGACGTCGCGGCGCGTCGGCGGCGGGTCACCCGGGCCCGCGCCCTTGATGATGCGCAGCGTGCCGAACCCCTCGCCGGGGTTGAGCGCCGTGAAGTCGAAGCCCTTCGAGAGCTCCGCGTTCGTGAGCACGGGCACGCCCGCGGCCTTCAGGGTCTTGCGGTCTCTGCCGCCGTCCTTCTCGAGCAGCGTCTCCTGGGTCTGACCGCCGGGGCGGTAGACGACCTTCTGGTCGAGGAAGGCGAGGCCCTTCTGCACCGCCTTGTGCGTCTCGACCAGCAGCGGGCCGCGCACGAGGTCGGTCGACCAGAACGACATGCCGAAGGTGCCCTTCTTTCCATCCTGGGCGACGTAGTTGTCGTAGGCGGTGAGCGTGCCGGCGACGAAGCGGCGGTTCGGGTCGAGGTACGCGATGCGGTTGAAGGCCTCGACGGGCATGTTCAGCCCGAGCACGTCGCGCGCGTACTGGTAGTGGTAGGGGATCTCTTTCGGGAGGAAGTGCAGCTGCCCGGTCTGCCGGTCGAGCAGGAACTTCACCTCGGGCATGCCGGCGGCGCCGGCTCCGGTTCCCGCGGCGGCCATCTTGTCGAAGTCGGCGCGCTTGACGAGCTTGTGCACCTGCCTGGCGCCGAGCGTCACCGAGCCGCCGATGTGATCCGCGCGCGGCGCGCCGGTCAGCGCGGCCATGGAGCGGCGCTCGCCGACGAGACCGAGGCTGTCGCGCGGGGCGGGCGCCTTCGCCTTCAGGCCGACGTGCCGTGGGGCGCTGCGCTTCGGGTTCAGTGACGGGACTTCGAGCTTGTTCGGCGGGTTCGACGGCGAGATCGAGCGCACGGGCATGCGCGCTCGATATCACGAGCGGCAGCGCGGCACGTGCTGCACCAGGGTCTCGATGACTCTTTCGAGCTCCACCCCCGTGGTGCCGCGGCCCATCGAGAAGCGCAGCGAGGCCTGCGCCTGGGCCGATGAGAGGCCCATGGCGGTCAGCACGTGCGAGGGCTTCACCGAGCCGGAGGCGCAGGCGGCTCCGGACGAGACGTGAATGCCCTCGAGGTCGAGCGCGATGAGCAGCGCCTCGCCGTCGGCGCCCTCGAAGCGGATGTTGCTGATGCCCGGAGCGCGAGGCTGGTCGCCGCCGTTGATGAAGACGTTGGGAAGCCGGGTCGTGAGCTGCTGCTCGAAGTGGGAGCGCAGCTTCTCGAGGCGCGGGGCGACCTCGCCGAGGGCAGCGGCGGACTTCTCGAGCGCCAGCGCGAGGGCCTCGGCGAGCACGACGGCCTGCGTGCCGCCGCGGCGGCCGTCTTCGTGATGGCCGGGCACCAGCGGCTGGAGGTCGAGGCCGCGCCGCGCCACGAGCACGCCCGAGCCGACCGGCCCTCCGAACTTGTGCGCCGAGATCGAGAGCAGGTCGGCGGGGACCTCGCGCAGCGTGCACGGCACGCGGCCGATCGCCTGCACGGCGTCGGTGTGGAAGAGGGCTCCGGCGTCGTGACACCGGCGGGCGAGCTCGGCGACCGGGTGGATGACGCCGCTCTCGTTGTTGACGAACATGACGGAGCAGAGCGCGGTGCGATCGTCGATGGCCGAGAGCGGGTCGAGGGTGCGCACGACCTCGGCGCCCTCTTTTTCGAGCTGGGCGACGGCGCCCAGCACGCACGGGTGCTCGACGGGCGTGGTGACGATCTTGCGCCTCTTCTGCGTGCGGAAGGCGCCGGTGACGGCCAGCGCCGCCCCTTCCGAGCCCGAGCCGGTGAAGACGACCTCCTTCGGCTCGCAGCCGAGGCTCTTGGCGACGCTGTCGCGGGCCGCCGTGAGGCGCGTGCGCGCGCTGCGGCCCGGGGCGTGGATGCTGGAGGGGTTGCCGGCGAACGCGGCGTACTGACGCGCCAAGAGCTCGGAGACCTCGGGCCAGAGAGGTGAGGTCGCGTTGTAATCGAGGTAGATCACGTGCTCGTGGCTGCTTATCACCTCGCGGCGCTGTGGCTGGTGCTCGGCGAGACCGTGATCATCGCGCGCGACCCGATCGCGATTCGGATCACCGTGGGGTTCGAGCGCGGCAGCGCCCGGCTGGACCGGAGGTCGCTCGGCCAGCTCGCCGACGTCGCGCAGGCGATGCTCGACAACCCCGAGCTCGAGCTCGTCGGTGTCGAGGGCCACGCGTCGCTCGGCGAGCCCGACGGCGTCGCGCTGAGCCAGCGGAGGGCCGACGCGGTCATGAAGGAGCTCGTCCGGCGCCGGGTGCCCGCCACGCGGCTCGAGGCGCGGGGCTGCGGCGACCGCCGGCCCCTGGACGACAACGGCACCGCCGAGGGCAGGGCGAAGAATCGACGCGTCGAGTTCGTGGTCTACCGCGCGAACGGCGCGGTCGCCTCGAGGTGCCCCGACCCGACCGCGCGATGAAAGGGGACAGGCTACTTTTCGACACCACAAGCCACCGCGGCGGGGGCTTCTGGTCGAAAAAGCAGCCAGTCCCCTTTTTTACGACGCGTCGCCGGTCGAGAGCAGCGAGGTGCCGCGCTCGTTCTCGATGCCGAGCGACTCCTTGAAGCGGCGCACCACCTCGCGCTTGAGCGCCATGCGCTGCTGCCGCGTGCCGTACAGCGGAATGCGGGCCCCCGCCATGCTGCCGTGGCCGCCGGCGGAGCCGCCGAGGTCCTGCGTCAGATCGCGGATCAGCTTCCCCGCCTTCATGCGCCGATCGCTCACGCGCAGCGAGAGGTACAGCTGAGACCGGTAGCTGCCGTACGCGAGCGACCACACCGCGGTGTCGAGGAACGAGAGCCGCTCGGCCACCTCGGCGACCATGTCCGGCGAGTAGACCTCGCTCATGTCGGTGATGACGGCGCTGCTGAACACCTTCGCCCGCTCGATCGCCGCGTGGTACAGCTGGAAGTACCGCGCCGGCACGTCGGGGTGCTCGATCTTCGACAGCAGCTCGCGGTCGATCTTCGGGAAGAGCCACAGGTACGAGTCGACGTCGGGGTTGCGCGTCTGGCGCTCGAGGTCGCGCGTGTCGGCCTTGATGCCGTAGTACAGCGCGGTCGCGAGCTCGGCTCCTGGCTCGAGCCGCGCGGCGCGCAGGTACTGCGTCAGCAGCGTCGAGGTGGCGCCGGTGTTCCCGATGTCCGCGAACGGCACCGGCACCTGGTTCTCTTCGCGCAGCGGGTGGTGATCGATCACCACGTCGGCGGTGAGGTGAATCGGCAGCGCGTGGTTGCCGACGTTCTGCTGCGTGTCGACGAGCGCGAGCAGATCGAAGTCGTCGAACACGATCTTCGAGACCGGCTCGACGGGCAGCTTCAGCACGCGCACGAACGCGATGTTCTCGGCGCGCCCGATGATGCCGCCGTACGCGACCTGCATCGTGACCGACGCCTTGCGCTCGAGCACGAGCGCGAGCGCGACGGCAGAGGCGAGCGAGTCCGGGTCCGGGTTGTCGTGGGTGAGCACGAGGCCGCGCTTCTTGCCGCGCGCGAGCTTGAGCAGGCGCGACAGCTTCTTCCGCACGGGCAGACGGCCGATGGCACTGAGTGGCGCGTCGTAGCCCACGTTCAGCCCGTCAGTTGATCGCCTTGTACTTGCGGTTCAAGTCGCGGAAGTACTTCAGGCCCTGATCGAGCACGTTCTCCATCGCGTCCATCATGGTGGAGCGGAAGACCGTCGCGGTGCCGCGGAACGCCTCGTAGTACCGCTGCCGATCGATCGAGTGAATGACGGCCGGGAAGAAGTTGTGCCGGAGCAGCACCATGTTCGACGCCATGCGGGCCACCTTCCCGCTGTGCTCGGTGAACGGGAAGATCTGAATGATGCCGTGCTGGATCGCGGCGGCCTGGTGAATCGGGTGCAGCTCCCGGAAGTCGGCGGTGCCGGTGTTGTCGATGAGCTTCTCGAGCAACCCGGGGATCTTGGCGGGCTGCGCGATCTCGTGGAAGTACGTGCGGTGCAGCGGCATGTCGCGGCGGTAGCCCGACTTCTCGCGCTCCTTCTGCAGCTCCTTCTCGCTGCGCTCGCGGCGCTCGGCGGCGGCGCGGGCGGCGAGGGCCTCGGGCGTGTTGCCCGACAAGAGATCGTGAATGCGCTTCACCTGGGCCATCGTGACGGCCGGTGACTTCTTCCCCGCGCTCTTCGCTTCTTCGCGGATGTACTCGAGGCACGACTTGTGGTTGCGGATCTCGAGGACGATGGGCATCAGCGACGCCTCGGCCGCGACCGCGCCGGGGCGCAGCGCGGCCATGAGCTCGCTCGGGGTGTAGACGACTCCCTCGAGCGCGTTGTCGTGGTAGACCCAAGACATCTCGAACTTCTCGAGGAACTCTTGCGCCTGCAGCTGCAGCTTCTTGGCGCCGAGCAGCTCTCTGAGTGACTCGTTCTTCTCTTCGATCTCGAGCGCACGTTCCTTCACGGGAGGCGTAGAATAGAAAGTTCCGAGCAGCGGCGCTATCGAAATCGGCCTAAGTCGATGAAACAATTGAGGAAATTTCGTGTGGGCAGATGCCACACAGTTCGCCGATTGTCGTGACTGGGGCGGCCGGGGTTGCGTGAGCCTTCGCAATTGCAGAGGCGGTGAATCCGCGCGATGAGGCAGAGCCGGTAGGGCTTCCGCGTCTGGTGAGCGGCCTGGTCTTCAAAACCAGAGGAGCCACGTGAGAGCGTGGCTCGGCGAGTTCGATTCCCGTGCCCTACCGTGCCTGTGCCGGCCCGAACGCCTTCGCGATCGCCTCGGCGAGCTCGCGCAGAAAGCCGTCGCAGTCGGCGGACTCGCGGTAGGGCACCGCCACGCGTGCCGGGCCGTCGAGCTTCTCGAGGTCCAGCACCAGAGCGACCTGCTTGAGCGCGCTGCACTCCGCGACGTTCACCGAGTAGCGCACGCGCCCCATGTCTTTCGGGTCGCGCAGCGTCGACACTCCGCGCTCCTCGATCAGGCCGGCGAGCTTCCAGCGGAGCGCATCGTCGTTCGCCGAGACGGCGATGAACGGCTCGCCCTCGAGGGCCGGCACCACGACCGGCTCGTTCTTCGGCTCTTGCTTCGCCGGCGCCGTCGCGCACGCCGCCAGCAGCGCTCCTGCGAGGCACGCCCTCACTTCTTCCACGCCTCCACGATCGCCCGCGCGACGTCGTACATCAGCGGCTCGCACTCGCCCATCGGCCGCTGCAGCACCAGCAGCACCACGCCGCTCTGGTTGTCCTCGATGCGCGCCGTCGTGCCCTGCTCGCGGATGTCGTCGCAGCGCCCGAAGTGCAGCGTCACCTCGGCGTCGAGCGCCTCGCGGCCCTTCACGACCGGAACCGCGAACCCTCCGAGCAGCTTGGTGAGCTTTCCGTATTCCTCGTACGCGTTCACCGCGAGCCGGTGCGGCACGCCCTTCGGCCAGACGAGCGTCCGCGGCGGCGGCTCGATCTTCGGGGGAGGCGGCTTCGCACAACCGGCGGCGACCCACAGCAGCAGCAGCAGCAGCGCTGAAACCCTCAATCGAGCCCCCGTTCGTACAGGTCGTCCTCGTCGAGCCCCATCAGGTGCCCGACCTCGTGCAGCAGCGTCACGCCGATCTCCTGGATCAGCTCGTCGCGCGAGCGCGCGAAGCGCTCGAGGTTCCGCTGGAACAGCTTGATGCGCACGGTGTCGTGATCCGCCGCGTCGACGGGGCTGCGCTCGTCGACGGCCGGGCCGACGAAGACGCCGAGCACGAGCGGCGAGGTGCCCTCCTTGACGTCGTCGTCGTCGGGCACCGGCTCGACCGCGATGGTGACGTTGCCGAGCTCGCGCTGCGCGGCCTCGGGCAGCCGCGCGATGGCGTCGGTGACCGCGGCGTCGAACTCGGCGTCCGACAGCTTCACCGGCACCGGGTATGCGTCGGCGTCGAGGCGCTGGGCCTTCTCGAAGAAGCGCCGGGCGGCGTCGGGCTCCTTCGAGCGCTCGGCGATGAGGCCGAGGTAGTGCCACGCGTCGGCTTCCTCCGGCTCGTCGCGGGTGAGCTCGGTGAGCTCGCGCCGGCTCTCGTCGAAGCGGCCGCACTCGAACAGCGCCGTCGCGTGCTGCAGGCGGGCGTCGACGTCGTCGGGGTCGACGTCGAGGGCGGCGGCGAGCGCCTTCAGCGCGGGCTCGAATTCGCCGAGGTTCGAGAGCCCGATGCCCATGAGCAGCAGCGCCTCGAAGCGCACGTCTTCGTCTTTCGCGCGGTCGAGGCCGTCGAGCAGATCGAGGCCGGCCTCGACGCGGTCGCGGTTGTCGACGTCGAAGCGGATCATCGCGCTGGCGGCGGTGAGCTTGATCTTCGCGTCTTTCGGGAAACGCGCGATGAGGCGGTCGAGGATGGGGTCGGCCTCCTCGAGGCGGTCGAGGTCGACGAGGGCGGTCGCCTTCAGGCAGAGGGCGTCGCGGTTCGAAGGGTCGAGCGCGAGCGCCTCTTCGGCGCACTGCAGGGCGCGCTGCGGCTCGGCGGTCTCGAGGGCCGCCTCGGCTTCATCGAGCCACTCTTCGAGCGCACGGGACATGGGTCGGCCAAAAAGGCTAGAAGGACCCTTTAGTGGAGCCGAACCGGGGAGTGAACATTCTGATCGTGGATGACGATCAGTCGCAGGCGCTGATGCTCGCGACGTTCCTGGGGAAGCACGGCTACCGCTGCTTCACGTCACCGGATCCGATTCAGGGGATGGAGACGCTGCAGAGCGAAGACATCAACCTCGTGATCACCGACTTGATGATGCCGCACGCCGACGGCATCTCGTTCACGCAGCAGATCCACTCGATGCCGCGCTTCAAGGATCTGCCCGTCATCCTCATCACCGCGTACCCGAGCGAAGAGCTCGCCGACAAAGGCATGCGCAGGGGCGTCGCGATGACGCTGCACAAGCCGCTCGAGCTCAACAAGCTGCTCGACCTGGTCGGCTTCGCCACCCACTGAGTCGGTGGTCGGTGGTCGGTGGTTCAGGCCCGCGCGCGCAGCAGCTTCAGGCCCGCGAAGCTCCACGCCACGATCGCCAGGCCCGGAGCGCCCATCACCGCCGCCGCCGCCACGTCACCCATCTGCGCGCCCATGAAGCCCGCGGCGATGAGGGTCCACCCGTTCACCATCAACATCCACGGGCTGCCCGACTTCGCCGACTTGCTGCGACGCTCGACCATGTTCGTGTGACCCGGCATGCCGCTGATACGTGCAGCAAACCGGTTCGATCTGACTTCGGGTTGACAAGGCCCCGTGTACGCCAATATTGGCGCTCGCACACGCCGAGTGCTAACGCTCGGCCCTAAACATTTCAGGAGCTTACATGGCAGCCAAGGAAATCTGGTTCCACCAGGGTGCACGCGAGGCCATTTTGCGCGGGGTCCGTATCCTGTCTGACGCGGTGGCGGTGACGTTGGGTCCGAAGGGCCGCAACGTGGTCATCGAGAAGTCGTTCGGCTCCCCCACGGTCACCAAGGACGGCGTCACCGTCGCCAAGGAGATCGACCTCGAGAACAAGTTCGAGAACATGGGCGCCCAGATGGTGAAGGAGGTCGCGAGCAAGACCAGCGACACCGCCGGCGACGGCACCACCACCGCGACCGTGCTCGCGCGCGCCATCTACGAAGAGGGCCTCAAGCTCGTGGCCGCCGGCCACAACCCGATGGACCTCAAGCGCGGCATCGACAAGGCGGTCGAGAAGGTCGTCGAGCAGCTGAAGGAGCAGTCGAAGGAGACGAAGGGCAAGAAGGAGATCGCCCAGGTCGGCATCATCTCGGCGAACGGCGACGAGACGATCGGCAACATCCTCGCGGACGCGATGGACAAGGTCGGCAAGGAGGGCGTCATCACCGTCGAAGAGGCGAAGGGCCTCGAGACCACGCTCGACGTCGTCGAGGGCATGCAGTTCGACCGCGGCTACATCTCGCCGTACTTCGTGACGAACCGCGAGCGCATGGTGGTCGAGCTCGATGATCCGTACATCCTCATCAGCGAGAAGAAGATCGCCGTCATGCAGGATCTGATTCCGCTCCTCGAGCAGGTCGCGCGCGCGGGCAAGCCGCTGCTCATCATCGCGGAGGAGGTCGAGGGCGAGGCGCTCGCGACGCTCGTGGTGAACAAGATCCGCGGCGTGCTGAACGTGGCGGCGGTGAAGGCTCCCGGCTTCGGCGATCGCCGCAAGGAGATGCTGAAGGACATCGCGGTGCTCACCGGCGGCAACCCGGTCAGCGAGGAGCTCGGCCACAAGTTCGAGAACCTCCAGCTGTCGGATCTCGGCAAGGCGAAGCGCGTGCTGATCGACAAGGACAACACGACGATCATCGACGGCGCCGGCAAGAAGGCCGACATCGAGGGCCGCATCAAGCTGATGCGCACCCAGATCGAAGAGACGACGTCGGACTACGACCGCGAGAAGCTCCAGGAGCGCCTCGCCAAGATGGTCGGCGGCGTCGCCGTCGTCCACGTCGGAGCGGCCACCGAGACCGAGATGAAAGAGAAGAAGGCCCGCGTCGAAGACGCCCTGCACGCGACCCGCGCGGCCGTCGAAGAGGGCATCGTGCCCGGCGGCGGCGTCGCGTTCGTGCGCGCGCTGCCCGCGCTCGAGAAGCTCAAGGTCGACGGTGAGCAGTCGCACGGCGTCGAGATCGTGAAGAAGGCGATCACGCAGCCCCTGTGGAAGATCGCCCAGAACGCCGGCTGGGAAGGCGCCGTCGTCATCAACAAGGTGAAGGAGGGCAAGGGCGCCTTCGGCTTCAACGCCCGCACCGAGGAGTTCGAGGACCTCGACAAGGCCGGCGTCATCGACCCCACCAAGGTCGCCCGCTGCGCGCTGCAGAACGCCGCGTCGGTCGCGTCGCTCCTGCTCACCACCGAGGCGATGGTCGCCGAGAAGGTGAAGAAGAAGGGCAAGGGCGGCGGCTCGTCGATGCCGGACTACGGCGGCGACGACATGGACATGTAGGAGTTGGCAGTCGGCAGTCGGCAGTCGGCAGTTGGGAGCTCAGGATCCTACACATCAGAGGTGCGCCCAGCCGCGGCCGATGATCTAAGCGTCGGCATGAATGAGGGCCTGGATATCGCGGACGAGTTTCGGGGACTGGACCTTGGCGACCGGCGCCTCG
>Ga0268299_1000995_pt1 | contig 63401 bp, 80 predicted proteins | sample NOBtaG_FD_193484 | JGI IMG/M metagenome (GOLD analysis project Ga0268299, IMG submission 193484) | Activated sludge microbial communities from bioreactor in Nijmegen, Gelderland, Netherland - NOB reactor | ecosystem: Engineered > Bioreactor > Aerobic > Activated sludge | place: Netherlands...
GTTCTCGTTGCCACCGTTCTCGTTGCCGCCGCCACCGTTACCGTTGCCGCCGTTGCCGTTACCACCGTTGCCGTTGCCGCCGTTCTCGTTGCCGCCGCCACCGTTCTCGTTGCCGCCGCCACCGTTGCCGTTGCCGCCGTTGCCGTTCGGCCCGCTGATTGCGGCTGTCTCGATGCCCTTGTCGCAGAGCTCAAGTGCGATGTGCTCGAGCAACTTTGTCTGGCCCGGGCTCTTCATGGCCTTGGAGAGAATGTTGATGCCCGTGGCCACGTCCATGCAGACGTCCAGCGGGATGCTACTACGCCCCTGCAGGCGCTCGACCAGTTGCACGGCAAGGCTGCCGATCTGGCGGTCGCTCTGATCGGTGGGAGGCGTGCGAGCCGCCAGGAACTCGCGGACCGCGCTCGGACACGCCATGGCGTGATCCCAGTCGGGACACTCAACGAGGATTTGGCGAATAGTTGGCGTCGTTGGGGTTGTTGCAGCCCATGAAACGCCGACGGCTGCCAAGATCAGCAGACCGAAGATTACAAACATATGTTTCATGACAGTACTCCATCTTACCCCTTAACTGTTCTTTAAGCATCTTCAACATTTCCCAACTACGGACTTTGGTCGCCATTGCGATCAATTGGTTGGCAATTGTGAAGCAGTTAGTTAACTTGCGCCGGGCGCGTAGCCGGGACCGCATCCTTTGACCCCTCAAAGAGGACACCTGCTGGCTGGACTGGTGGCTGTGGGGCTGAGTCTCATCGCGTCGGCGCCTGCACGCGCGGCAGACAGCTGGATCATCGAAGATCTTCGCGGCACCGTTGTGCGCCTCGAAGGCGACCACTGGCAGGAGGTCCTCAAGGGCGAGCGGATCGGTGTCTCGACGGTGCTCCAATCGCTGGCGAGCAGCCGTGCAATTGTTCGCACGAACAGCCTGAGAATGCGGCTGGGGCCGGAAACCACCGTCGAAGCGAGCGTCGGCGTCAGCCTGATCTCGGTAGATCAGTATTCTGGGACGATCGAGGTGGTGCTTGCCAACAACTCGCCCCTCGAATTCGCGGTCCGAACGCCGGGACTGGTGGTCTCGTCCAGTTCGGGCGGGCGGCTTTCGGTCGAGGTGAAGGGCGGCGTCACGGAGATCGCCGTTCTATCCGGTACGGCCCACGCGACAGATACCGCGTCGGGTCGCGTCCTGGTCCTTCAGGATGGCCAGAGCACGTCCGATCTGCGCGCCGAGATCATCGAAGCCTCAGCGAATGGCACCCAGGTCGCTGGGGCCGACGGCGCAGCGACTCCTGTCCCCGGCACGCCCCCGGTTCCCGCGCCCACCGTCAATTCCGCCGCCGCCCCGAGCTCCCCCGAAGGGAGTACGGGAAGCGCCGCAGCTCCGGGCGCCACTGGCGCCGGAAGCACTAATGCTGCTGCCGGAGGCGAGAGCTCGTCCGGTGCAGGCGGCAACCCCAACTCCAATGCCGGTGGGAATCCGAACTCCAATGCCGGTGGGAATCCGAACTCCAACGCCGGTGGGAATCCGAACTCCAATGCCGGTGGCAACCCGAACTCCAACGCTGGCGGCAACCCGAACTCCAACGCCAGCGGCAACCCGAACTCGAATGCCGGCGGCAATCCGAACTCCAACGCTGGCGGCAACCCGAACTCCAACGCTGGTGGGAATCCGAACTCGAATGCCGGCGGCAAAAACAACACGGACGGCAACGCGGCGACGGGTGGCGGAGAGAGTTCCGGCTCCGGCGGTGGCAAGTCGAAGAATAGCGGTAAGGGGTCGTAAGATATCGCGCTGTAAAGCTGTTCATCGTCTTAGGAAGAATTGCCGTCAGGACTAATGGCCGACCCTATTCGCATAGCTATCGTCGACGACCACCCTGCCCTGCTGATGGGATTGTCCGGGCTGCTTGGAAACGACGGCCGTTACCTGATCGTGGGCACCGGCGGGACGGCGGACGAGGCGCTCGGGCTCGCCCGCACCGGGCAGCTCGACGTCCTGATGCTGGATCTGAGCATGCCGGGCGATGCGTTCGCCACGATCACCGAGGTCGCCGGCTTCTCGCCAGCCACCAAGATCATCATCTTCACCGCGTTCGCCGAAGTGGGCCTCGCCTCGCGGGCGATCGATGCGGGCGCCCAGGGCTTCGTGCTGAAGGGCCGCCCGTTGCGCGAGCTTCACGAGGCGATCGAGAGCGTGCTGGCGGGAAACCACTTCGTCTCGCCCGGCTTCTCGGAGAAACTCTACTCCGAATGGCATGCCCGCGGTGGCCGCGTCGCCGCCGACCCGATCCGCCTGAGCCCCCGGGAGGCCCAGCTCGTGCAGTGCCTTATGGAGGCGATGACGAACCGGCAGATCGCCGCCAAGCTCGACCTGACGGAAAAGACCGTCAAGCATTACATGACCAACCTGATGAACAAGCTCAACGTCCGTAGCCGGCTCGAAGTCGTGCTCGAAGCCCGGCGCCTGGGCGTGACGGTGGACGCTAGCGTGCCTTCGTTCCAGGAGACACAGGAGAACCCATAGGGATCGAAACGCGGAGGAACGTCATTTCACCCAGTTCCACCGACATGTTTCCCCCAAGCGCCTCCACGCGCAGCCGCATGCCCAGCAGGCCGATCCGATCGGCCGACGACGACAGGGCCGATGCGGCGCCATGCCGGTTCTGGTTCGAGATGCTCAGTTCGAGCTTGCCATCGATCTGCGCCGCCTCGAGGCTCTGCGAGCCTTTGTTGCCGTGCCGGAAGCCGTTGTTGAGCCCCTCCTGGACGACCCGGTAGGCGCACGTCCGCAACGCCATCGAGACGCCATCGGGCAGCGCACCGATTGCCGTGGTCACCGCGGTGCCGAAGGAGCGCTCGTGGCGCACGACCGCGAGCCTGAGCGTTTCGACCAGCGACAGCGTCGACAGCTCCGGCAGAACGAGCCCGGCGGAGATGTTGCGAAGCTCTTCCATCGCGTCCTGGGCGAGGTCGGTGAACTCATCGAGCTCGGCCGCCGGGATGTCGGTGTCGGAGAGCTTGAGCACCAGCAGGGCCAGCACCTGGACGGGCCCGTCGTGGATGTCGGAGCCGACGCGCACGAGGAGGCTTTCATTGGCCGAGCTCGCATCGAGCCGGAGCTGCTCGGAGGCGAGGTGCAGGCGCTTGTTCTCGCCCGCAAGCCTGCGCCAGTCGGCCGCGTTCTTGGCCAGCAGGCGACGCTGCGCCGAGATCAGCCGGCTGGTGCGGCTGACATTGGCGAACAGGGCGAGCACGACGCCCGCGCCGATCAGCGCGACCGCGACCCACACATAGCGGGCATTGCGATCCTCAATGTCGCGCAGCGCCCGCGCGCTGAAGTACATGGTGGCGACAACGAAGGGCGTGGTTTCCTCCGGTCGCGTGAGCGGCGCAATGATGCGCAGCACCGACAAATTGTAGGCGGGGAACGGGCCGGAGGATTCGAGGCGCACATCGCGCACCGCCGCGTGGAGCGCCGCCCGGTCGATCAGTTCGCCGACATTGACGTCCATCTCATCGATCAGCCCCCCATCGGCCTTGTAGACCAGCTCGCCCGACAGCCGCCGAAGCTCGAACTGCAGGAGCCGCGTGGAGTTGGCCTCGCGCCGCAGCGCGAAGAAGCCGTCGAGCCGGCGAATTTCATCCGCCGTCAGGTCACGGTCGAAGCTCAGATCCTCGATCGAGGGGTAGATCACCGCCTCGATGCTGGAGCTGGCGGTGCGCGCCACGCCGTCGACGATGCCGGCTTCGAGGAAACGGGTGATGAGCAGGCCAAGGAGGAGGCTGGCAACGGCGACAGTGAAGCCGGCAACGATGAGGAAGCGCGTCGACAGGCTGAGGCCGCGCAGCACCGCCCGCCGCGTCACCCGCCACCGTTTGGCCCATCGAAGCATTAAGCGTGCTCGTTACGGATGTGAGGCCCCGCATCCAACAATCCACGACAGAATAGAGCACGAAATCGGCACTAAAGCGTTGATTTCGTTGGTGCCGGCAACAGGATTTGAACCCGTGACCCCCTGATTACAAATCAGGTGCTCTACCAACTGAGCTATACCGGCGCTGCGGCTCTGCTAGCACTGGCGGCGCATGGGTTCAATGCAGGTGCGCGGGCCGATCGTCGCTGGCGCCCGCCGGCGACGCGACGGGCCGCCGGGCCCTGCCCACGGCAACCCGGTTGCGACCGAACTGCTTGGCCTCGTAGAGCGCGATGTCGGCTTCGGCGAGCCAGGTCGCCGCGGTTTCGCCCGACGATGGGCGCGGCGCCGCGCCCATGCTGACGGTGGCGCGGACTTCGATGCCGCCCACTTGCACGATGGTCGATTCGATCGTGCGGCGGATACGCTCGGCGGCCTCGCGCGCTTCCTCGGCGTCGGTTTCGGGGAGGAGCAGTGCAAACTCCTCGCCACCCAGGCGGCCGAACACGTCGGAGCGCCGCATATTGGCCATGCAGGCATTGGCGATCGAGATGAGCACCGCGTCGCCGGCGGGATGGCCGTAGCGGTCGTTGATCGACTTGAAATGATCCACATCGATGGCGACGAGCGTCGAGGGACGGTCGTAGCGGCCGGCGCGACGGAATTCCTTCTCCACTTCGGCGAAAAAGCCGCGGCGCGTGAGGGCGCCGGTGAGCGCATCCTGCCGGGCGATCTGCTGCAGCTCGAACTGCTCGACCACGATCTCGGCGAGCTTCTTCATGATCTCGCCCTGCGCCCGGTCGAACTGGCGGGGCTCGTCGTCGATGGCGCACAGGGACCCTACATTGTAGCCGTCTGGCGTGGTCAGCGGCACGCCCAGATAGCTGCGGATGTGTGGACTGCCGGTCACCATGGGGTTGTCGGCAAAGCGTGGATCGAGCCGCGCGTCGCTGACGGCGAAGGCCTCCGTCTGCGCGATGGTGTGATTGCAGAATGCCTCGCTGCGCGCGGTCTGGGTGATCCCCGCGAGGCCGCGCGTCGCCTTGAACAGCTGCGTATCGGCATCGATGAGGCTGACGGCGACCATAGGTACGCCGATCACCTGCTGCACGAGGTCGACGATGCGCTGGAACGGCCGCGTCTCGCCGGGCTCGCGGATCTCATAGCGCCGCAGTGCCGCCAGCCGCGCCTCTTCGTCGCCGAGCTTGTCTTTGTCCATGAGGTCACCCGCACGCATCAGGACAGGCATGGTGCCCGCGCTTCGTTAGAGCTTGCCGAGCAGGTTCGATGGCATTCGCAGCGGTCCGCCAATGCCGCGTTAACCCAAGCGGCGCTGGCGCAAGGCGGAGGGCGCGTGCTAGGCAGGCGCGACGACCGCCTGAGAGGCATGGATTTGCAGGACTTTTCGCCCGATCGTATCAGCTTCGTGTCGAGCGGCACGGCCGAGGCCAATGCGGCCATGGACCGCCTGCGGACGCGCTATGGCGACGTCGGCGCCGCCAGCGCCGACGTGATCGTGGCGCTGGGCGGCGACGGGCTCATGCTCCAGACGCTGCACAAGGTGATGGCGCGCAACCTGCCGGTGTTCGGCATGAACTGCGGCTCGGTCGGCTTCCTGATGAACGATTATGCCGATGACGGCCTGATCGAGCGCCTCGGGAGCGCCAAGCCAACACGGATCGCGCCGCTGTCGATGCACGTCACCGATGTCGACGGTAAGACGTTCGACGCGCTGGCGCTGAACGAGGTTTCGCTGTTTCGCACCACCTACCAGGCGGTGAAGGTGGAGATCGTGGTCGACGGGCGGACGCAGATGCCCGAGCTGATCTGCGACGGCGTTCTGCTGTCGACGCCCGCCGGATCGACGGCGTACAATCTGTCGGCGCACGGGCCAATCCTGCCCATCGACTCTCCCCTGCTCGCGCTGACGCCGATCTCGCCCTTCCGTCCGCGGCGCTGGCGCGGGGCGATCCTGCCCAACACCGCCGTCGTCACCTTCCGCGCGCGCGAGACAGAGAAGCGCCCGGTGAGCGCGGTGGCCGACAATGTCGAGTTCCAGAACATCGCAGAGGTCGTGGTGCGCGAGGATCGCTCGCATCAGGTGACGCTGCTGTTCGACCCGGGAACCGGACTCGAGGAGCGCGTCCTCTCCGAACAATTCCGCTATTGAGGCTTACCATGACGACGACCGCATCGCCCTTCCCCTGGCCCGAAGAGCGCATCGCGCACTACACGGCGCACCGCGTGGCCGAGCCACTGCGGATCGACGGCAAGCTCGACGAAAAGAGTTGGGGCCTCGCGCCGCGCTCGCCGCGCTTCGTCGACCTGATCACCGGCCAACCGACGATCCACGACACGCGCGCGGCCGTGCTCTGGGACGACACCTATCTCTATGTCGGCTTCTGGGTGGAGGAGCCGTTCGTCCAGGCGACGCTGACCGAACGCGACTCGCTGGTGTGGACCGAGAACGACATCGAAGTGTTCGTCGCCGGCAAGGATGCCTATTACGAGTTCGAGATCAATCCGCTGGGCACCATCTACGAGGCGTTCTTCGTCTGGGAAGACGCCTATGAGCGCGGCGGCTTCAGCAAGCAGGCGGAGTTCTCGCGCGATGTCGAGGGCTACAAGCCGTGGAACGGCGTTGGCTTCGACACGCATCCGCGCGGCCAGCGGCTGGCGTTCTTCCGTTGGGACCTGCCGGGTCTCAAGGCGGCCGCCTCTGTCGACGGCACGATCAACGACAACAGCGACCGCGACCGCGGCTGGACAGTGGAGATCGCGATCCCGTGGAGCGGCATGGAGTGGCTCGCCAAGTCCGATGGCCGCGCCCTGCCACCACGCGACGGCGACGTGTGGCGCATGGATTTCTCGCGCTTCAACATGTATCGCGAGGCCGCTCCGGCGCAGGATTCGGGCGGCTGGGCCTGGAGCGCGCATGGCGCCTGGGACTCCCACATCCCGGAGCTGTTCCCGTACGTCCATTTCTCGACCAAGCTCGTGGGCGAGTAGCAGCGGCGATGTGGGGAATGCGAGGAACGACAACGCGCTCCTCCCATTCAGACATGTAGCGCGCAAGGGGCTTGCTTCAAGGCCCCCGCCCTGCCGTAAACAGCGCGCCTCTCTCACTGGGACGGAGGTGCGGAATGACCCAACATCAGGTGCTGATCGCGGGCGCTGGGCCGACCGGCATGATGCTTGCCGCGGAGTTGGCGCTCGCCGGGATCGATGTGGCGATCGTCGAGCGGCGCATCACGACCGAGCTCAGACGGCCCGGCGCGCTCGGGCTGCATGCGCGAACGATCGAAGTGTTCGAACAGCGAGGCATCGCCGACCGGTTCCTTGCTGCAGGACGGACAGCGCAGGTTGCCGGCTTCGGCCACACCATCCTCGACATCAGCGATTTCCCGTCGCGCCATCCCTATGGGCTGGCGCTCATGCAGAAGCACATCGAGCGCATCCTGGCCGAGTGGATCGACTGGGCGTGCCAGTCCATCGCGGGCGTGAGGTCACCGGCTTCACGCAGGACGGCGATGGGGTCGATCTGGTGCTGACCGGTGGCGAGACAATCCACTGTCGCTATCTCGTCGGCTGCGACGGCGGCCGCAGCGTCATCCGCAAGAGTGCGAGCATCGGCTTCGATGGATCGGGCCCCACGCTGAGCCATCTCATCGCGGAGGTTGAGTTGAGGGACGAGCCACCGCGCTGGGGCCTGTTCCACGATGAGATTGGCCGGCACGCGCTCAGCGCGCTCGAGGATGGCAGGATGCGCGGCGTCATGGTGACGGAGCGCCGCCTCGAGCACGTGCGCGAACCGACGCTGGCCGATCTCAGCGAAGCGATGATCGCGGTGTGGGGGACCGATTTCGGCGTGCACAGCCCGGCCTGGGTGTCACGTTTCACCGATGTCGCGCGGCAGGCGGACAGCTACCGCAAGGGCCGTGTGCTGATCGCGGGCGACGCCGCCCACATCCACTACCCGGCCGGAGGACAGGGCCTCAATACCGGCGTGCAGAACGCCGTCAATCTGGGCTGGAAGCTAGCGCAAGTGGTCAGGGGACAATCGCCCGCGACCCTGCTCGATACGTACGAGACCGAGCGGCACCCCGTCGCGGCGCGCGTGTTGCGCTACACGCTCGCCGCCGTCGCGCTCGGCCGGACCGACGACCGCTCCAGGGCGCTGGGCAGCATCGTCGCAGAGCTTCTCGGCCTCGACCAGGCGCGCCGGCTCGTGGGCGGAATGATGTCGGAGCTCGACATCGCCTACGATTTCGGCGCGGGCCACCCCCTGCTCGGTCGCCGTGTACCCGATCTCGACCTCGTGGGCGGCGACGGGCCGATGCAACTGTATGCACTCCTCCGCGACGCGAAGCCGGTGCTGCTCAATCTCGGTCCGCCCGCCAGCCTCGACAGCGCGGCGTGGGGCGGCCGCGTGCGGCTGGTCGAGGCCCGCTATGAAGGGCGGTGGGAACTGCCTGTTGTCGGTGTGGTCACGGCGCCCGGGGCTGTACTGATCCGTCCGGACGGGCATGTCGCATGGGTTGGTGACCGCATCGCGGCGGGGCTCGCCGAGGCGCTCACCCGCTGGTTCGGGCCGCCGGCCTAAGCGGCGGGTAGCGCGAGGCGCTGGTCGAGCTCGATCGCGGGCATGGGGCGTTCCGCATTGGCGTCGCCCGCGAAGGCCGAAATCACGCCACGCGCGGCGCGACGGGCAAGAGCGACATTCTGCTCGCTGAGGTAGGCGAAAGCGTCCTCCAGCTCCGGCGGGATGACGCCGTCGTGCTCGACGATCAGCTCTTCGGTGAGCGCCGTGACGACGAAGTGACGCGCGGTGATGTCGTCTGCGAGATCGGCGGCGCGTGCGTGGAAGATCAGGCGCGCGATCAGGTTGGACACCGCAGCGCTCAGTCCGCAGCGCGAGAGCAGCGCATTGAGCGCCGGCCGGCCGCCCGTCTCGAGGATCGTGAACACCTTGTCGCGGGGCGTTCCGGCGAGCGCCGACAGGCAATCGGCGAAGAACATCACATGACCGTTGACGACGGCGTGCAGCATGACGCGCGCCGAGACGCGCTCGGTGGCGACGAGCTCGGATGCGAACGGCGTTCCGCCGGACGTCGCCTCGCCTTCACCAATGACCGTCAGCGCAGTATCCATCGCATCACGCAGCAGCCGCTCGAGACGCGACGGCGCCACAGCGCCCTTCACGATGCGCGCGAGACGCAGCGAGGCGACGGCCGCTTCAACCATTGCGAGGCGCGCGCCGGCAGGCAGGTCGGCGCGGTCGAGCAACGCACCGCGAAGCTCGGCATCGGCCTCGCCGCGCTCGGCAGCGAGCGTGGCAAGCAATGCTGCGGGGACGGGGACGTCGTTGCGCTGCAGCACCTTGAGCGTGACGGAGCGGACGCCGCGTCCGATGACTGCCTCGGCGACGCGAGCGCTGATCCGTTCGCGCAGGGCGACGGCATGGAGCAGCGTGGTGCTTGCCTTACGCACCAGCGCGATCAGGTCGGCATCGATCAAGGCGGGCGAGTACTGGGCAACGGCGCGGGCGATGACTTCGCTGTCCTGCAGCAGCGCCAGCAGGATCGGTCGCGGCGCCTCAAGGGCGTGCAGCAGGCCATAGGCCAGCGCGCCGCGCACCCGGACGGAGGGATCATCGAGGAAGCCGATCAGGGACGCGTAGAGCGCCGCATGCTCGTCGGCCGGACCGCTGTGGAGGAGGTACGCCTGCGCCGCCAGGTGAGCAGCCTGCCCGCGCTCCTCGCTGTCGCCGGAACGGCTCAAGGCGACGAAGTCCTGATACGCAACCATTACTCTCTCCGGACGACCCGAAGAGACCGTAGCGGCCAACGTTTAAGGAACGGTTCACCCTGTTTGTTCAGGGCGCGCTAACCACCTAGTCGCGGCTGTAGAGTTGCGTGACGAACAATGCCGTGGGCTGGTTACTCATCAGCACCCGGGCCCGCGGCGCGCCGGTGTCGATCCGATCGGTGACGCCGCCGGCGACGGGCATGCTGTAGCCCTCCGGCGAGGTGGCCTCCGCCGACGCGACAGCCTCTGCCTGCGGCACCAGCGGCGGCGGCGCAGGGAGCGGCACGAAACCCAGCTCGAGGTCCAGGGGCGGCGGCACCGCGAGTGCCGGCGTCTGTTCGGACGCGGCATAGGCCATCAGGGGCTCGGAAACGTCGGGCGCCACCAGCGACTGCAGCGCCTCGGTGGCGATCAGCGGCTCGACCGGCCGCGGTGCCTCGTTGCTGAAGAACGAGGTGAACGACATGTCGTCGCGACTGAAGCGCGAGGGGATCGCGTTGGTCGACCAGCGGCTGTCGGAGGCTTGCGCGATCTGCTGCGCCGCGAATTTGGGGTCGTCGACAGTGATGGTCTCAGGCGTGCCTACATGCTTGGCGACCAGCGCCCGGTAGAGCTCGCGGATGGTGCGCGGCTCGCCGCCCGAATAGAAGATCTGCGGGTTGGCCTTGGCCTGCTTGGGAAACAGCTTCGCGGCGACCTGGTCGGGATTGTCGAGGCCGGCGCGGAAGAGCCTTTCCGCGCCCTGCGGCCCGAGGAAGTGCGCGATGTAGAGCTCGCCCGGGCTTGGATGCTTGCCGAACTTGCCGGCCAGGTAAGCCCCGTTCGACTGCGTGAACGCCGCGGCCATGTCGGCGGCGATCTGTGGATCCTCGCGCAGTGCGAGAATTTCCTTCCGCATCCCTTTGTTACGAACGACGTAGTCACCGTCGCCATCGACCGAGATCGCGTCGGCGTATTTCTGGTAGCCGAGCCGGGGGCCCTGCTCCTTCATTACCTGCAGCCAGGTGGATTCGAGGAACTGGAACAGCCCCACGGCCGACGAGGTCGGGGCCTTGGCCTCGGGGTTGAGGCTCGACTCGCGGATAGCCGTCTGCAGCAGATAGTCGAAGTCGACGTTCGACTTGTCCCCGGCGCTGTTCAGCACATAGGCAAGGCCCTGCGGCACAGCGATCGGAGAAACGCCCATTGCGAATCCGGAGTGAAGTTTCGGATTAACAAAGCGCTAAGAGCCATTAACGACTGGTTAACCCTGCCAGCGCGTCACGATCCTGGCGAGGTCGGGCCGGTCGCGGTCTTCCATGACGGTGGTGGGCGTACCGATATGGATGAAACCGACGAAGCGCTCCCCGCCCCTGGCCCCGAGCATCGCCTGGGCTTCGGTGTCGAACGCGTACCATTTGCTGGTCCAGCTTGCAGCGAAGCCCAGGGCGAAGGCGGCGTGGCTGAGGTTGAAGCAGACATTGCCGGCCGAGAGCAACTGCTCCATCTCGGGCGCCTTGGGGTTGGGCTTGGGCGAGAGCAGGACGCCGATGGTCACGGGGGCGGGCAGGAACTGCCTGCGCTCCACCTCGAGCGACGCCTCGTCGATATCGGGCCGCCGCGCCTGCTGGATGGCGGCGAGCTTTTCGCCCGCCGCGACGCGGGCGTCACCCTCGATCACGATCAACCGCCAGGGCACGAACTTGCCGTGATCGGGGACGCGCGTGCCGATCGTCAGGATCTCGTCGAGTTCGGCGGCAGTAGGCCCGGGATCCTTGAGAAAGCCGATGCCGATCGAACGGCGGGTCTTGAGATAGTCGCGGAGCGCGGGGATGGCAGGCATGGTCGAGTCCTTGCGGGTAGGCAGCCCTTATGACACAGCTTTTCCCCAATCCAAGCGTAGCGGTGCCGCTCGGGCGGGGCGGATTCGGGGAATGAATTGAAGGTTTTGCGATGGATTGCGGTGCTTGGCCTCGTCGGGGTGACCTCGGCGTACGCCCAGCAGGCGCCGATGCCGCGCCCCGCTCCGCAATTCCTCGCGCCGCTGGCCACAGAAGCGGCGCCGCCGGCCGAGGCCCCCAGCGAGACTCCGGCGGCGCCCGCAACCGCCACCGCGGCGATCGAGACGGTCACATCGGACCCGCAGCCGGTGGTGTTGACCGCGATGGTGACCGACGGCGGACGGCAGATCGACCAGGGGCTCGTCTGGCGCGTCTTTACCACCAAGACCGATACGGCCGGCCAGCTCGAGCTGGCCGCAAAATCTGACTCTCCGGTGGCGAGGTTCTCGCTGTCGCCCGGCAACTACGTCGTTCATGTTGCTTACGGCCGCGCCCAGGCGAGCGACACCATCACGGTGGCCGAGGGCAGCAATTCCAAGAACATCGTGCTCGAAGCGGGCGGACTTCGGCTCAACGCGGCCGTGACCGGCGACGTGCCGATCCCGATCAACCTGCTGCATTTCGACGTGCTGACGGCAGGCACCTCCGATGCCGACCGGGCGATGGTGGCGCAAGGGATCAGCGCCAACGACATCCTGACCGTCAACGCCGGCACCTACCACATCGTCTCCTATTTCGGCGCCGTGAACGCCGTGGTGCGCGCCGATCTGCGCGTCGAGCCCGGCCAGTTGACCGACGCGACGCTCTATCACCGGGCGGCCCAGACCTCGTTCAAGCTGGTCAGCGAGGCGGGCGGCGAGGCGATCGCCGACGTCGACTGGACGGTGAAGACCACGGACGGCACTACGATCTTCACCGACACAGGTGCCTTCCCCTCCACCGTGCTGCAGGAGGGCGACTATCTCGTCCTCGCCAAGCGCGGCGACACGGTGTTCAATCGCGAGTTCGAAGTGACGCCGGGGCAACCGCGCGAAATCGAAGTCCTCACCACGGTTTATTAGCCCGACATTTGCCGAGTTTATTGCTGGCTCCGCCGGCGATGCTATAAGCGCCGGTAACCGCCGGGGGGCGGGACATCGATGGCAGCTCAAGCGGACCGTAAGCTGGTCCCAATCGTTTCGCTCGATGTGGTCGGCTATTCCCGACTCACCGAGCTCAATGAGCGTCAGACCCTGCGCCTTGTGCAGCGGGTCTACGATCGGCTGGTTGCGCGCACCATCGGCCGGCAGGGTGGCAAAGTCTTCAAGACCATGGGCGACGGCCTGCTGGCCGAGTTCCAGAGCGTCGTGGCGGCGGTCGAATGGGTCGCAGCGCTGCAGCGCGAACTCAGCGAGCGCCGCCTGAAGGTGCCAGGCGGCGGTCACCTGCAGATCCGCGCCGGCGTGGTGCTCGCCGATGTCCTGGTGGCCGGGGATGACCTCTACGGCTCAGGCGTGAACCTGTCGGTGCGGGTGCAGGTGCTGTCGCCACCCGGCGGCATGGCCATCACCAAGTGGATGTATCAATATCTCGACGGCCGCACCGACCTGCAGTTCGTCGACCTCGGGCCGACCGAACTCAAGAACGTCTCGCGCACCGTGCGCCTCTATGTCTGGCATCCGGAGGGCGTCACGCAGAAGAACGCGGCCGCCACGGCCTCGGAACCGATCCCGATCCCGCAGTCGAGCCGGCCATCGGTCGTCGTCCTGCCGTTCGACAACCTGTCGGGCGAGGCCGACCAGGCCTATTTCGCAGACGCCGTGGTGGAGGAGATCACCGCGACGCTGTCGCGCATCAAGGATTTCTTCGTGATCGCCCGGAACTCGGCCTTTGCCTACAAGGGTCGGGCCATCGATGTGCGGCAGGTCGGCAAGGAACTGGGCGTGCGCTATGCCGTCGAGGGCTCCGTGCGGCGCGTCGGCGAGCGCGTGCGCATCACCACGCAACTCGTCGAGACCGACAGCGGCAACCACATCTGGTCGACAAAGGTCGATGGCGCGGTGTCGGACCTGTTCGACCTGCAGGACAAGGTAGCGGCCGAAGTGGCCAGCGCCATTCAGCCCTCGATCCGCCGGGTCGAAGTCGAGCGGGCCCGCAGCAAGCGCCCCGAGACAATGGCCGCCTATGATCTGGTCATGCGCGCCCTGCCCCATCTGTGGGCGCACCGGATGGCCGAGAATCCGCACGCCATCGCGTTCCTCAGCCGCGCGCTGCAACTCGAGCCGAACTACGGGCTCGCCGCCGGACTATACGCCTGGGCGCATGGCCAGCAGGTGGCCTACAACTGGGCGACGGACGTCGCAGCCGAGCGCGCCGAGGGCGAGCGGCTGATCGAGCTCGCAACGCAGACCGTCGGCGACGACCCGACGGCGCTCACCGCCCTCGCCTCGGCGATGATGCAACTGGGCGGTGACGTGCCGCAGGCGGTCAATTTCGCCGAGCGAGCGCTCGCACTCGATCCCAACCACTCCTGGGCGTGGATGCGGCTGGGCTACGGGCGGGTCTATCTCGGGCGACCCGAGGAAGGACTGAAAGCGTTTGAGCAGTCGGCGCGGCTGTCGCCGCTCGATCCCTTCGCCTTCAACGTCCACCTGGGCATGGGGCTCGCGCACTTTTCGGCAGGGCGCCCCGACCGGGCGATCGAGATGGCGCGCCAGGCCCTGGCCGAGCGACCCGGCCTCACCTGGCCCTATCGCGATCTCTCGACCTACTATGCAGCCTCCGGCAGGATGGAGCAGGCCAGGGACGCGCTCGACAAGTTCGTCTATCTCCGCCCGGCGATGACTGCCGCCACGCTCCGCGACGGCCTGCGCTTCATGGAGCCAGCCCTGCTCGACCGCTATGTCGGCGGCCTCGAACGAGCCGGTCTCACCTAGGTTAACCCCTCCTTTCCGCGCGCAGTCGAATGCTGTGGGCCATCTTGGGCGCTTCGCAAAGCCGCTCAGGCATTGTGACAGCGTCGTCATCTGTGAAGTTGGGGTCGAGGTGCTAGGTCGCCGAGAACAGCGGCTGCAGCCGCGCCGGAACACCATGATCGTTGCCACCGTCGTGTTCGACAATGGACGAACGCGGCTCGACTGCGTGATCCGCAACCTGAGCGAGGGCGGCGCCAAGCTGGAATTTGCGACCGTGCGCGGCATTCCGCAGGCCTTCGACCTGCTCGTTCCCGGGCATCGGCCGCAGCATTGCCGAGTTGCCTGGCGCGCGCTCAAGGAATTGGGCGTACAGTTCACCCCCAGCGCCTGACCGTTCAAGATCGGTTCAGGCTGGCACGCCTAGTGGGCGGTCGGGGCGCTGAACTGACGGGGGACATCCCTATGAACAATCGCGCATTCATCATCGCCGGCGACCAGGCGGCTGTGATCGCCAACGATATCGACGATGCCCGCTACCGCGCCGCCGTGCACTACGTGCCGGTGGGCGTGCAGATGCCGGTGCGCAGCCATGGCGACACCGAGACGGTGTTCATGCTCGAGGACGGCATGCTCGAATTCATGGTCGGCGGCGCGGCGACCCACATAGCGGCCCCGAGCATCGTCCGCGTTCCGCCCGGCGTGCCCTATGCCTATCGCAACGCGGGAGACCACACTGCGCGGCTGCTCGTGCGTGCGAACCGTCCCGAGCCGACCTACAAAATGATCCGCGCCTGCGTCGAGCACGCCGCCTGAGATCAGCCCGTGCGCACGGGCTTGACCATCATCAGCCCGTTCGGGCCGAACGGCATCTTCTGCTCACCGGTCCGGATGAATCCGGCGGCGATGTAGAATGCCTCTACATTGGGGCTCGCCACCACATGCAGGCGATTGGCGCCCCAGGCCCGCGCTTCGCGCTCGACCTGGTGCAGCAGCGCCATGCCGATGCCTTTGCGCCATTCGGCCGGTTCAACGAAGATGCCTTCGAGCTCGGCATCATTCCCCTCGGCCGCGCCGCCATTGGTCTCGCGCGGGACGATCGTCGCAAAGCCAAGGACGCGCCCCTGCCGTTCGGCGACAAACACCTGGTTGCGGACGATCATTTCCGGCTCGACGTCGATCACCTCGGGATTGTCGAGCAGGTCCTGCCGCACGGCGTCCCACGCCAGCGACGCACGCCACAGCAGGTCGATCAAGTCCTGCCGGTCGTCCGGCCGGGCGAGCCGTATCTCGAAGCCGGTCATGCCTGCCCCGAAGCGCGCTTGAGCAGAAGCGCCCTCTCCTGCTCGTTCTGCGTCATGCCGGCGGCACGTGCGAACTCGGCACGGGCTTCGTCATGGCGACCGAGCCGGGCGAGGAAGTCGCCGCGCACGCTGGGCAGGAGGTGGTAGTTGCGCAGCTGCGGCGCATCCATGATCGGCTCGAGCACGCGCAACCCCGCCTCCGGTCCATATGCCATCGCATAGGCGACGGCGCGGTTGAGCTCGATGATGGGCGACGGCGTGACCATCGCCAGCTCGTCGTAAAGCGCGACGATCCGCTTCCAGTCGGTATCGCCGGGGCGACCGGCGCGCGCGTGGCATGCCGCGATGGCTGCCTGCAGCGCGTATGGACCACGAAGTCCATCGAGGGTGGCAGCCTGCTCGAGCGCGGCAAGGCCGCGCCGGATCAGAATCTGGTTCCATTTGCTCCGATCCTGGTCGAGCAGAAGGATCGGCTTGCCGTCCCTGGCGGTGCGCGCATTGCTGCGCGACGCCTGAATCTCCATCAGCGAGACGAGGCCATGGACCTCCGGCTCGTCCGGCGCGAGGTTGGCGAGAATGCGGCCGACACGAAGGGCCTCGTCGCACAGTTCTGTGCGCATCCAGTCGGAACCGGCGGTTGCCGAATAGCCCTCGTTGAAGATGAGATAGAGCACCTCGAGCACCGATCCGAGGCGCGCCAGTCGCTCCTCGCCGCGCGGCACCTCGAAGGGGACTTTGGCATCCGCCAGCGTCTTCTTGGCGCGAACGATGCGCTGCTGGATGGTCGGCTCCGGCACGAGATAGGCGCGGGCGATCTCCGCCGTGGTCAGGCCGCCGACGAGCCGAAGCGTCAGCGCGGCGCGGGCGTCGGCGCTGAGGATCGGATGGCAGGCGGTGAAGATCAGGCTGAGCACGTTGTCCTTCACATCGTCGTCGAGGCGCTCGTCATAATCGGGCGCCTCCTGTTCCTGGAGTTCCGCCTGATGCGTCAGCTCGGGCATCGCCTTTTCCGACATCACCTTGTTGCGGCGGAACTGGTCGATGGCCCGGCGCTTGGCGCTCTGCATCAACCACGCACCGGGATTGTTCGGGATGCCGCTCTCCGGCCATTGCTGCAAGGCAACCACCAGCGCGTCGCTGGCCAGTTCTTCGGCAAGCCCGACGTCGCGCGTCATCTTGGTCAAACCGGCGATCAGCTTGGCGGCTTCGATGCGCCAGACGGCCTCGACGGCGCGCTGAGTGGCGAATTGGGGGCTGAGCTTGTCCATGGGCGGCGGAGTGGATCAAATCCCCGCCCTGGGGGCAACCCGTTCGCTACTGCTGCTGCGCGGCCGCTTCCTGATCGACCAGCCGATTGTAGCGATCCTGCTGGTCGTCGCTGAAGCCCAGGTCGTCGGCGGTCGCAATCTGCCGGATCTCGATCTGCACGTTGCCGTGTCCATCGCTCCGCGGCCAGTCCCTGACCATGTCGATGACCTCCTGCAGCGAGCCGGCCTCGATCACCGAAAAGCCGGCGATCAACTCCTTGGCTTCGGCGAACGGACCATCGATGACGGCCGGCTGGCCGTTGGTGAAGGACACGCGTGCCCCTTTCGCGCTGGGCAGGAGCCCTGCCCCCGACTTCATGACGCCCCGCTCCACCAGCCTGGCGTTGTAGGTCGTCATGTCGTCGATGAGCTGGGCACTCGGCATCACGCCGGCCTCGGTTTCGGCGTCGGCCTTGCGGATGACCAGAAACTGCATGCGTTCCTCCTAGTAGTTGGCACCGCCAGCGATCTCGCGAATTTCGAGCGTCACATTGGGCATGCCGTTGTCGATGTGCATCTGCAGGAATTCGGCGGCAAGAGCCGTCGCCGCCTTGAGGTCGGGAGCCTCGAAGACAGCATAGCCGCCCACGACCTCCTTGGCCTCCGCAAACGGGCCGTCGGTCGTTGCGACCTTGCCGCCGTGGCCGTTGAGCCGCTTGCCCTCGCCGGCCGGCTTCAGGCCACCGGTGGAGACCAGAGCCCCGGACTTAAGGCTCCTCTCCATCCAGGGACCCATCGCGTCCATGAGTCCCTGCGACACGTCTTCCGGCTTCAGATCCGCCGGAGGGATGATGGTCATGAAGTAGCGCATGGCGGCCTCAGTTCGACTTGTTCGAGATCTGTTCGCGCCAGCCTTCTTCGCGGGCGATGGCTTCGGGCGACATCACATCGTCGAAGTCGGACATTTCGGCGACGCGACGGACTTCGACCGTCTCGCCATCGGTGAAGCCGGGGATACGCTTGGCCCATTCGACCGCTTCGTCGCGCGACTTGACCTGGATGATCCAGAAGCCGGCCACCAGTTCCTTGGCCTCGGTGAAGGGACCGTCCTTGACTTCGAACTTGCCGCCCTTGCGGAAGGTGACGATCGCGCCGTCCTTGGATGCCGTCAGCCCTTCACCGGCGAGCAGGATGCCCGCATCGACCAGCGACTGATTGTACTTGCCCATCTCCTCATACGCCTCGGGCGGAAGCTCGACGTTCTCGGTCTGACCGCTGTTCTTGACGATGATCATGAAACGCATGGGTTTTCTCCGTTAACGAGAGCCGGGATCGACCCTCTTCTGATGACACGACGAAGGGGCCAACGCGAGATCGACGCAACGGTTGACGATTTTTCGATCTCTATTCAACCAGGCGGTTGACAACTCTTGGTAGCCGGCATATTCAACCATTCAGTTGATAACCTGATGGTTGAGCAATGCAGACCGACAAACTCAGCGTCACGCTCTCGGCCCTCGCCGATCCCACCCGCCGAGGCATCCTGGCCCGGCTGGCGACAGGGGAGGCGACGGTCAAGGAACTGGCCGAGCCCTACGACATGAGCCTCGCGGCCGTTTCCAAGCACCTCAAGGTGCTCGAAGGCGCAGGACTGATCTCCCGCGGCAAGGATGCGCAATACCGCCCGTGCAAGCTCGAGGCGGGGCCGCTGCGGGATGTGGATGGCTGGCTCGAGAGCTACCGCCGCTTCTGGGAGGAGAGCCTGGACCAGTTGGAGGTCTACCTCGCCGAACTCCAGAAGGGAGACCCCGATGGCACGCCCAATTGAGGGTGCCGGCAACGTCATTCCGTTTCGGCGCAAGCCAGCGCCGAAGCCCGACTGGATCGCGGCCTATGTCCGCTTCTGGACCGAGAGCCTCGATCAGCTCACCGTCTATCTCGACAAACTGCAGACAGAGGAGAAACCACAAATGTCCGACATCAAGTTCGACTACCCCAAGGACGAGCCGTCGATGATCTGCACCCGCAGCTTCGACGCCCCCGTATCGCTGGTGTGGAAGGTGTTCACCACGCCCGAGCACGTCGCCCGCTGGTGGGGCCCGCAGTCCTTCGCGCCGGTGCGCAAGGTCGACAAGCTCGAGCTCAGGACCGGCGGCAAGTGGCGTTACGTCTGCGAGCACCTGTCGACCAAGGGCGAGATCGTCTTCTACGGCACCTATGTCGACGTGGTCCCGGAAAAGAAGCTCGCCAACAGCTTCGGGGTCGAAGGCCAGTTCCCGGCGGACGAAGCGTTCCCCGAGGTCCACACGTTCGAGGAGCGCGACGGCCGGACCTACTACAAATCGTACTCGCTGCTGCCGAACTTCGAGGCCCGCGACGCGGTCATCGCGACGGGCATGGAGAAGGGCGGCCGTGAATCGATGGAGCAGCTCGGCCAGCTCGTCGATGAACTCGCCAGGGAACTGGCCTAGATGCTCACCGCAGCCACGCCCGCAGAGGACGGCAGGACCCTCATCATCACCCGGACGCTGAAGGCGCCGCGTGAGCTGGTGTGGACGATGTTCTCTGATCCCTACCACCTGGCGCAATGGTGGGGGCCCAAGGGGTTCACCAACCGGGTCGAGACGTTCGACTTCCGCACGGGAGGAAAGTGGCTGCATGTCATGATCGGACAGGATGGCAGGGAGCTGCCCACCGACAACGACATCGTCGAGGTGACGCCACCCCGGCGCATCGTGTTCCGCAACGCCCCGACGGACCCCAGGATCTTCGGCGACAACCCGCCGCCGGGATTCACCAAGACCCTGACGTTCGACGCGGTCGAGGGCGGCACGCTGCTCAAGCTGGTCTGCGTCTTCGACACGCCCGAGCACAAGGACGCGGTCGTTCGCCGCGGCTTCCGCGACGGGACAAATGAGAGCTTCGACAAGCTCGAGGCACAGCTAGCGACGCTCTAGCCGCCATTCATTTCAACCGGCCTGCCAACCGTGCCCTTGCGCCCGAACGGCGGAGCCATGCCCGAGGAGGCACACATGAAACGCCGCGACTTCATCACGACCACCCTCGCCACCGCCGCGATTGCGGCATTGCCCAAAGCCGCCAATGCGGCGAATACTCAGGAAGGAACTACTGCCATGACCACTCCCGCCAACCGCCCTGCCTCCGGCTATGCGCCCGTCAACGGCGTGGAGGTCTACTACCAGATCCACGGCACGGGTAAGCCGCTGGTGCTGCTGCATGGCGGCCTGGGCGCCTATGAGATGTTTGGTCCGGTCCTGCCGATGCTGACCGAAAAGCACCAGGTGATCGGCGTTGACCTCCAGGCACACGGCCGCACCCGGCCCTTCGACCGGCCGATGACGCATGCGAACATGGCGACCGACGTCGCCGAGCTGATTAAGTGGCTCGGCTACGACAAGATCGACGTGGTCGGCTATTCGATGGGCGCCGAGGTGCTGATGCGCGTCGCCATCGACCACCCCGAGGTCGTCGACCGGCTGGTGCTGATCTCGGCCGCCGCGTCCTTCGCGGGCTGGAACGAGTACAACCAGCAGGGCATGAAATCGATGAGCGGGGCGCTCGCCGAGATGATGAAGCAGACGCCGATGTACGAGCTCTACGCGCAGATCGCTCCCGATCCGTCGCTGTGGGCCAGGAGCCTCGACCAGATGGGCGCGCTGTCGCAGCACGACTACGACTGGCTGCCCGAGCTCAGCTCGATCAAGGCGCCCACGATGATCATCGCCGGCGACTGGGACGCGGTGAAGATGCAGCACCTCTCCGACATGTACGCGCAGTTCGGCGGCGGCATCACTGACGCCGGCTGGGACGGCTCGAACATGAACGCCAACCGCATGGCGATCATCCCCGGCGTGACGCACTACTCCGCGTTCATGGAGCCGCGGGTGTTCGAGGCGGCGCTCGGGTTCCTGGACAAGTAAGATGAGCCAGAACGTCGTCACAGTCCCGCCGGGCGCCGACTACTTCACCATCGAGCGATCGTTCGCGGCGCCCAGGACGCTGGTGTGGAGGTGCTACACCCAGCCACAGCATCTCGCGCGGTTCTGGGGACCGCGCGACGCCCGAACCAGCGCAACCGTCGACCTCCGGGTCGGCGGCCTCTGGCGGACGGTCTGGACGTATGACAGCGGCCAGACCTACGGCTACAGCAGCGTGTATCTCGAGCTGATCGAGCCCGAGCGCATCCACTACCGCGATGCACCGGGCGACTGGACCGGTGGGCTCGACGGCCTGCCACCGGCGGAACTGGTCTCAACCATCACGCTGACCGAGCGCGACGCGCAGACGGTAGTGCTCGCGCACGTCCGCGCCGCCTCGATCGCGTTGCGCGACGAGACGGTGGCACGCGGCTTCGCCGGAATGGTCGGGGTCGGGAACGACCGCTTGTCCGACTACCTTGAAACCCTTGCTCAAAAAGGAGCGGTGTGATGCCCTTCGTCACCTCCAAGGACGGCACGCAGATCGGCTACACCAAGATCGGCTCCGGCCCTGCCATCATTCTCGTCGACGGCGCGCTGTGCTCACGCGCGATGGGTCCCTCCACCCCGATCGCCGAACAGCTCAAGGACAGCTTCACCGTCTATACCTATGACCGCCGCGGCCGTGGCGAAAGCGGCGACACCAAGCCGTACGCCACGGCCCGTGAGCTTGAGGATCTCGCCGCTCTCATCGACGCGGCGGGCGGCTCGGTGGCCCTGTTCGCGATTTCGTCCGGCGTGATCCTCTCCCTCGAAGCGGCGAACGCCCTCCCCGGAGTGACGGGAATGGTGCTCTACGAGGCGCCGATCTTTACGGACAGCACACGCAAACCGGTGCCGCAGGACTATGCGCGCCACATGGATCAACTGGTCGCCACCGGCAACAATGCAGGCGCCGTGCGGTACTTCATGGAAACCGGCATCGGCGTGCCCTGGTACGTGCTGCTGATGATGCAGGTATTCGGCATGTTTCGGAAGATGGCGCCGGTTGGCGCAACCCTGCCCTACGACACGGCATTCGTCTCGCCTCTGTGGACCTACAAACCGATCCCCGCCAACCGCTGGCCGAACGTCACGATGCCGGTGCTCACCATGGGTGGCAGCAAGTCGGACACCTGGATGCAAAACGCGCAGAAGGCCATCGCCGCAAGCCTGCCAAATGCGCAGCACAAGACGCTGGTGGGACAAAACCACATGGTCGCGGCGACGGCCATCGCGCCAACCATCAAGGAGTTTCTGATGTGAGCAAGCAGACCTTCAAGGCGGAACTGTTCAAGGGCGATGGCGACACCGCAGGGTTCGTGATCCCCGACAAGATCGTGGACGCCCTCGGGCAGGGCAAGAAGCCCAAGGTGACGGTCACGCTCAACGGCACCTTCAGCTACCCCAACACCGTCGCCGTGATGGGCGGCAGGTTCATGATCGGCGTCAGCAAGGAGCGGCGGAAGCTCGCCGGCGTCACGCCCGGCGAGACGATCGAGGTGACGCTTGAGCTCGACACGGCGCCACGGGTGATGGAGGTGCCGCCAGACCTGCAGACGGCGCTCGCCAAGGACAAAGCGGCCAAGGCGTACTTTGCGTCGCTCAGCTACTCCAACCAGCGGCGGCACATCGACAACATCAACGGCGCCAAGACGGACGAGACGCGGGCGCGACGGATCGAGAAATCCGTCGCACTGTTCCATGAGGGCAAGAACTAGAACTCGGCCCAGTCGGCGGTCTTGATCGCGGCATTGCCCTGCGTGAGGTAGGTTCGCGCGGCGCTGGCGACCTTTCGTTGCGGCTCGGGCGTGGCCGGCCGCACCTGACGCCGCACGGGTTCTTCATCGACTACGAAGGTTTCGACGATCCGATCGAGCTCGACCGCCTGGTTCTCGGTCTGCTCGATGGCCGCGTTGGTTTCCTCGACGAGCGCGGCGTTTTGCTGGGTCATCTCGTCGACCTGCTTGACCGCGGTTGTGACCTCGATGATGGCGCCGGACTGCTCGTTGGTCGCCCGCGTGATCTCCTCGATGAGAATGCTATTCTCGTGGATGCCGTTGATGTCACGGAGACCGTAGCGACACTTCGGGAAGTACCTAGGTGCCTCTACCGCACGTCGACAACGAGATTGCTGTCGAAGGGCGGCAGTGCAACCGTGACCGTGCTGCGCTCCTGCGAGAATAGAACGGCGTTTCCATCGATGCGCACTTCGGTCACCGGCGTGGCGCGTGTCCAGACGAGAGTGCCAGGAGAGAGGTCGCCCTGCTCGCGCGTCACCGTGAGGCGGCCGCCATCCACTGCGATGGCGAGATGGTCGTACGCGCCGCGCTGGTAGGCGGTGGAGATGCCGTCGTCGTCGTACCAGTCGAAGCTGCTGGCGGCGCTGCCGAAGACGCGGAGGACGCCGCCGGCCATGGGGACGATCGCACCGTCGCGGGCAAAGAGCGGAAGCTGCAGAAGATCGTCGGCATAGAGCGGGCGAGTGAGATACTCGCCGCTCGAGATGTACACCGACTGCGCGCGCCAGTCGTACCAGTTGCCGGCCGGCAGATAGAGCCGCGCTTCGGTCGCACCAGCCCCGGCGACGCCGACCGAAAGCAACTCGCTGCCGACCATCTTGATGTCGCCGGCGCCCTTCGCCTCGGTGTCGTCATAGTAGTAGTCGAGCGAGGGGAAGACGGGCTCGCCCTCGCGCCAGGCGCGGTGGGCGAGCGAGTAGTAGTAGGGCTCGAGCGCATAGCGCAGCTCGATATTGGCGAGATTGCTCGGGACGTGGCCGATGCGATCGGGCGCCGTCTCCTTGCAGTTGCAGAGGTTCTCCGTATGCGGGCGCACGGGCACCTCGAACATGGCGCTGTAGGCGAACCACTGGGTGTAGAGCTCGTCGGTCAGATCGGCATGCGTGCCCGGATAGATGCCCATGGCGCCGCGGTGGAAGCCACCGACATCGGAGCCGTAGTAGTCGATGCCCGACCACATCATGTGCTGCTGCTGCGGCATCTGCTCGCGCAGCGACTTGAAGTCGCCGCCGGTGTCGGCCGACCACATGGCGCCGCCCAGCGCCTGCAGGCCCATGCCGCCCGAGCGCGACATGATGAAGGGCCGCCTGTCGGGCGCATTGCGCCGGTAGCCGTCATAGATCGACTGCGCCCAGAGCACATTGTAGCTGTTGCGCACCTGCGCGTCGGCGAGATCGTCGGGGCCGTAGCGGAACCCGGGATTGACCATTTCGGGCTCGCCCAGGTCGGTCCAATGGCCGGCCACACCCATGTCGATCAGCGGCTGGCGCCTGAGGTCGTGCCATGCCGCGGCGGCATCCGTCGCAAGCCAGTCGACCATGCCGCCCCTGCCCCACCAATTGCCGGCGGGGTTTGTCACCAGCGGCTGCCCCTGCGCGTCGTGCGCAAGGCCGCCAAGGTCGGTGAGCGTTTCGTATTCAAGGAGGCCCGAGGAGATGTAGCTCTCCTCGATCAGTATGAGGCTGATGTCGTCCCGTGCGTAGGCGGCGATCTTGCCCTGCGGATCGGGGAAGCGCTCGAGGTCCCAGCTCAGGCTGCCCATGCGGCTGTGCGATGAGTTCTCGCGGATGCCGCCGAACCAGTAGAGGTCGAGCACGGCGCCCGAGAGCGGGAAGCCGGCGGCCCTCAGGCTGTCGATCTTGCCATCAAGCTCGGCCCAGTTCTCGAAGCCGTACTCCGAGAGCCAGAGGCCGAGCATCGATTTGGGCGGCACCGGCGGATGGCCGCTCAGCGCCATGTACTTCCGGCGAATGTCGGCGAGGCTGTCGCCGGCAATGACGCGCAGGCGCAGATCGCCGCCCTTGACACGCAATTGGGCGGGTGTCGCCGTAAAATCCCATTCCTGCGGGTAGCGGTTGTCGAGGATCAGCGCGAAGGGGTGACCGGGCAGGTCGAAATAGGCGATGGGGAAGAGCGTGTTGCCATTGGCCCCGCCATTGAAGCCGACCATCATGTTGGTGCCTTCGCGCAGGACACCGTTGCGCTCGGCCTTCGGGCTCTCCTGCACCTGGAACTGCTGGCCGAGGCCGACGATATGGGTCGCCTCCGTCTCGAGCACGATCGATTTGGCGGGATCGCCGATGGCCGGCTCGCACAAGCGGAACAGGGTCACCTCGCGCGAAACTGAAAGGCAGCCGCCGTCGAGCGCGGTGGTGAAGCTTGTATCGGCGGCCTCGGCCGGCAGGTGCGTGAGCCAGGTCTGCGCCGTGAAGGGCACGGAGTCGGTCGCGTGATCGGGGCCGGTGACCGTGATGGTCAGCAGGTCGCCCTCGCGCGTCTCGATGCCGAAGGCGCCACCGCCGGAAGACGCAAGCGCGACCAGCCGCTCGAGCCACGCGGCGCGCAGTTCATCGGTCAGCAGCGCTTCGGCGAGGGCCGAACGGAACGCCGCCTCGTCGGCGAAGGCCTTGTTGCGGAGGGTCTTGAGGCTGTCGTTGACCTCGGACGGGAGCTCGGAGCGCAAGGTGAAGAGCTGCGCTCCGGTCAGTTCATAGCCACCCGGCGCATCGAGCCAGGTGGTCGCGGCGCGCGCCGGGGCGGCCGCGAGGAGAATGGCGACGAGCAGAAGCTTGATCCACCGCATCGCCATCCTCCGCCTTGTCATGCTGCGAGGCTCGCGGCGCGGCGCTTGATGTCGGGCGGGGTCACCTCGCCCATCAGCTCGACGATGGCGTCCATTGCCGGCACCACCTTTTGGCCCTCGGTGCCGAGGCGGCGGACGGAGACGGTTCCTTCCTCGGCCTCGCGCTTGCCGACCACGAGCATGACCGGGACCTTCTGCGTCGAATGCTCGCGCACCTTGTAGTTGATCTTCTCGTTGCGCACATCGAGCTCGGCCCTGATGCCGGCATCGGTGAGCTGCTTGACGAGCTTGTGCGCATAGTCGTCGGCATCCGACACGATGGTCGCGACGACCACCTGCACCGGCGAGAGCCACATGGGCATCTTGCCCGCATAGTTCTCGATCATCATGCCGATGAAGCGTTCGAGCGAGCCGAGGATCGCGCGATGCAGCATCACTGCGTACTTGCGCGAGCCGTCCTCGGCCACATAGGTGGCGTCGAGGCGCTCGGGCAGCACGTAGTCGAGCTGCAGCGTTCCCACCTGCCAGGAGCGGCCGATGGCGTCCTTGAGATGGAACTCGAGCTTGGGCGCATAGAAGGCGCCCTCCCCTTCGGCGATGACGAAGTCGTAGCCGGTGGCGCGCAGGGCATCGCCCAGCGCCTTCTCGGCCGCGTCCCAGCGCTCGATGGTGCCGCCGAACTTTTCCGGCCGCGTCGCGAGCTTGATGACGACGTTCTCGAACCCCATGTCGCCGTACACGCTGTAGAGCAGGTGCACGAAACGCTCGGTCTCGGACTGGATCTGCTCCTCGGTGCAGAAGATATGGGCGTCGTCCTGCGTCATCTGGCGGACGCGCAGCAGGCCATGCAGCGCACCATGCGCCTCGTTGCGGTGACAACAGCCGAACTCGGCGAGCCGCATCGGCAGGTCACGGTAGGACTTGGTGCCCTGGTTGAAGATCTGGATGTGGGCCGGGCAGTTCATGGGCTTGAGCGCCATGAGCTCAGCCTTGCCCGACAGCACCGGACCTTCTTCTTCGGTGCCGGGCACCTCGTCGGGCACCACGAACATGTTCTCGCGGTACTTGCCCCAGTGGCCGGACGCCTCCCAGAACTTGGACGACATGAGCTGCGGCGTCTTCACCTCGGTGTAGCCGTTCGCATTCACCCGGCGGCGGATGTACTCCTCCATCTGGTTGTAGATGGTGAAGCCCTTGGGGTGCCAGAACACCGAGCCCTGCGCTTCGTCCTGCAGATGGAACAGGTCGAGCTCGCGGCCGAGCTTGCGATGGTCGCGCTTTTCGGCCTCCTCGATCATCACGAGGTACTCGTCGAGTTCCTTCTGCGTGGCGAATGCCGTTCCATAGAGGCGAGACAATACGGGGTTGTTGCTGTCGCCGCGCCAATAGGCACCCGCCACCTTGGTGAGCTTGAAGGCCGTGCCGATATCCTTGGTGGTGCGCATATGCGGGCCGCGGCAGAGGTCGAACCACTGGCCCTGCTTGTAGATCTTGATCGACTGATCGGCGGGAATGGCGTCGACCAACTCGACCTTGAACTGCTCGCCCTTGGCCGCGAAGACGCGCTTGGCTTCGTCGCGAGACCACACTTCCTTGGTGAAGGCGGCGCCGCGGTCGATGATCTCCTTCATCTTCCTTTCGATGACCGGGAAGTCGTCCTCGCTGAACGGCGTGTCGCGTTTGAAGTCGTAGTAGAAGCCGTTCTCGATCACCGGGCCGATGGTCACCTGCGTGCCGGGCCACAGCTCCTGCACCGCCTCGGCGAGGACGTGCGCGGCGTCGTGGCGGATCAGGCCGAGGCCGTCCACGGAATCACGCATGACGAATTCGATCGCGCCGTCGCCCTCGAGCGGGTCGCTGAGGTCCGCGAGGACCCCGTTCCACTTCATGGCGACGGTCTTCTTGGCGAGGCTCACGGAGATGCCTTCGACCACGGTGGTCCCGGTGGTGCCACGCGCATAGTCGCGTACTGCACCGTCGGGGAACGTCACCTTGATCATTTGGAATCTCCTGTCGAGCCGCCGGAATGGCGGGGTTCGGGCTCTTATCACGGGCATTTGGGCGGGGAAACCGGGCAGCGCGAAGCTTCGCGCGACCCCGAGACGCCAAGGGGCACAGGCGGCTCAGTGGCTGTGGACCTCGCCTGGGATGGCGCGCCAGTTGCCGTAGCGCCAGGGGGCGTACCAGTGGGCGGTGGCGGGAACGGCCCGGGGGACGGGGTCGTAGCCATGGGTGCCGCCGGGGCGGCAGCGCCAGATACGGGCGGCGCCCATCCAGCCGCCGGGCCAGAAGCCATGCTGCCAGATGGCGTCGCGCGTGAACTCGCTGCAACTGGGGGCGTGGCGGCAGCTGCGGCCCATGAACATGCTGAGCGAGTAGCGATACCCCTGGATCAGGACGTATGCGGTGAGTTTGAAGGGGAAGTCGACGATGCGCCAGAAATTGCTCATGGCCCCCACCAGGTGATGGGGGGGCCTACCTGAAATGGCAGGCGCGCGTGCGACACGGAGATCAGCCCGCCATCGGGATGGCCGGCGAGCAGGAACTCGCCGTCCGTCCCCCTGCTCTCGACATGTGCAACCGCCTCGACCAGCGGCAGAATGGGCTCGTCGGTGCTGGAATTGATGTGGAAGTAGGCGCGCAGCACCGTGTTGGCGTGCGACGGGCCGCGACCACGGCTGGCGATGAAGGCGACGTCCGCTATGCCGGCCGGCCGGGCGGGAGTGGCGGCCTCGGCCCTTCCCATGCGCAGTAATGCCGCCATGCCGTCGGGCGCGCGTTCGCGGTCCCAGTCGCGCAGGCGGATGTCGGCGGGACGGCGCTCGAGGAAGGCGAGCACCGGCGCGGGATCGAGATGGCGGAACCGCATCAGCGCGCCGGCTCGAGCTTGTCGAGGGCGTCGGCGACGGCGTCGAAGACGAGGAGCGTCGAGGTGTGGCGCGGAGCGTAATCGCGGACGGGCTCGAGGTAAGCGAGATCGGCCCAGCGGCCGGCCGGCGGCGCGCCATTGGCCTTGAGCATGGCGGTCATCGCCTCGCGCAGGGCGCGAAACTCGGCGACCGGCGTGCCGACGATGTTGGTGGCGACAATGGCCGCCGAGGTCTGGCCCAGGGCGCAGGCGGAAATCTTGTGGCCGTAGCCAATGATGGCGCCGCCCGAGACCGCAATATCCACCTCGATGGACGAGCCGCAGACCCGGCTGACCTTGCGCGCCGTGGCGTCGGGCGACGCCAGGCGGCCGGGAATGGGCTGGTTTGCTGCGATCTCGAGGATCCTCTGGGAATAAAGATCGCTCAGTTCCATTACAGTCACACGCATGTTTCTTGAGGCGGGGAAACCCTGACAGATATAGTCACAGCGTGGGCGTATGTCAGTGCGGTGCCGCTGACGCTTTCGGTTCGCCCGGGAACTTTTGGCAGCATTCACCGTCTAAAGTCATAGCCCCACAAGGAAAACCAGATGGACGCCAGCGCCAAGCTCAACGTCGCCAAGTCTTTGCCCAAAAAGCCATTTGCCCGTCCGAGCCGTGAAGAAGCGGAAGCCGCCGTGCGCACGCTGATCGCCTGGGCCGGCGACGATCCAACCCGTGAGGGCCTGCTCGACACGCCGCGCCGGGTCACCAAGGCGTATGGCGAGTTCTTTTCCGGCTACGACGACGATCCGGGCACGATCCTGAGCAAGACGTTCAAGGAAGCGGGCGGCTATGACGACATCGTGCTCGTCAAGGACATCCCCTTCTCGTCGCACTGCGAGCATCACATGGTGCCGTTCGTGGGCAAGGCGCACATCGCCTATCTGCCGCATGACGGGATCGTGGGCATTTCCAAGCTCGCCCGGCTGGTGGAGGCGTTCTCGCGCCGGCTGCAGGTGCAGGAAGTGCTGACGGCGCAGATCATCGACGCGGTCAACGAGCACCTCAATCCGCGCGGCGCGGCGGTACTGCTCGAAGCCGAGCACATGTGCATGTCGATGCGCGGCGTCCGCGCGCATGGCGCAACGACCGTGACGCAGCGCTTTAGCGGTGTGTTCGCCGAAGAGAAGGCCGAGCAGGACCGCTTCTTCGAGATGATCCGGCGGCGCTAGGTGTCGTCAGCCGGGAGGGCGTCTGGATGAGGCCGCCCGGCTTTGCCGCCGCGCTGTTGTCGGAACGGTGCAGGTTGTCCGATCCGTTCAAGACCTATCCCGAGGATGGGAGCTAGCTTCGCTTCGTCAAGAAACGGAGCTTCTCATGGACGTAACGGCAGCCTCGGTCACCTTCATCACCCCCAGCGTGTCGGCAGCGCGCGCCTTCTACGACCGCCACTTCGACACCTGGTGTCCGTTTGACAGCGGCTGGTACGTGCTCATCCGGCTTGGCCGCACTCCCGACGCCCCTGAGGTGGGGTTCATGGAGCCGCGGCAGGGCGCGGACAGGTTTGGCGGTGGCGGCATGCTGAACCTGATCGTGGATGACGTGGATGGCTTGCACCATCGAATGTCACAGGCAGGGGAGAAGATCGTCATTCCGCTGGCTGACAATCCCTGGGGCGACCGTGGCTTTGGCGTCCTCGACCCCGCGGGTGTGGTGGTCTACTGCCACAAGGCAATTCCGCCCTCCGACGAGTTTCGTCAGTTTATCCAGAAAAGCCCGGCTGCGCAGCGAGGCGCATAAGTACGGGATCCCCGCGGAAGGACCCGGGAGGAGCGCCGAAATGGGCGCCGAACGAGCGGGTGAAGTGGGCCTGGTCGGCGTAGCCGACTTCGGCCGCAATCTCGCTCAGCGTCATGTCTGCCGACAGGCGGGCCAGCGCCCTGCGCGCACGGGCGAGACCCAGCCAGAACGAGGGAGGCCTCCCTGTTCTGGCCTTCATTCGCCGATGCAAAGTCCTCTCGGCAACTCCGAGGAGCCTGGCTGCTCCGACCACAGTGCGCCCGGCGACAATGGCCCCCATAAGGTCGTCATTGAGCTCCGCGTAGGTGGTTATCGCCTGCCCGACCAGACTGGGCTCGGCCCCGCATGATGGCCGTTCAATCGCTCGCCGCAGCTCGTGCATCAGCGACGCTGGAACGGTCACCCCGGGCCGCAGGCGGAGACCGGCCAGATGCTGCCCTCCGGGGAGGACCATCGTTTGCCGTTTGGCATCGAGGCCCGAGACAATCAGCTCCTGCGTCCCCGTTGCGAGATCGCGGCGAACGATGACGTCACGACAGCCATCCGGCAGCACGGTAACCGCTCGGTGGTTGTGAGACACATACTCCCAGGTCGCCAGGATGGCGCCGCGTTCAGAAAGGCTGGTCATCACGGATGAAATCCAACACCTGTGAACCCCGTTCGCCAGCCACAACTTATGCAACAAAGTCCGGTCTACCAAGGGATGAGCGCGGACGCTGGCAGCCGCCCTGCTCAGCGCAGACCGCAACAGCGATCAAATTCGGCGCTTCGCGAGATGGCATATGCTCGCCGTTTCGTGTGAGGTTCGTGCATGTCCGCCATTGCCAAGACCATCTGGGTGATCGAGTCCCGCATCGGGATGCCGGTCACGCTCGATGAACTGGCGGCACATGCCGGGGTGTCGCGCTCCCACCTGTCGCGCATCTTTCCGCTGGCGACGGGCTACTCCATCTCCGGCTATCTGCGCGGGCGGCGCCTCAGCGTCGCCGCACGACAGCTGGCCGGTGGAGCGCCCGACATCCTCGAGGTGGCGCTCGACGCCGGATACGGCTCGCACGAGGCATTCACCCGGGCCTTCCGCGAGCAGTTCGGCACCACGCCGGACGAACTGCGGCGCAAGGGCTCGATCGCCAGCCTCAAACTCGTGGAGTCCCTGCCGATGGACAGCCCCGCCAGCCCCGACCTCGCCCCGCCCATCATCGACCGCCGTCCGGCCATGCGCATGACCGGACTGCGAGAGAAGATGGACATGTCCAACGCCAACGCCATCCCCGTGCTGTGGCAGCGCTTCGGCCCGTATCTCGGGCACATACCGGGCGCGGTCGCGCCGGCCGCCTATGGCGTCGTCGTCGATATGGAGGGCGAGCTCTGCGACTACATGGCAGGCACCGAGATCGCGCCCGGCACCGACGTGCTGCCGGAGCTCAAGGTGTTGACGCTGCCGGCGCGGCGCTGGGCCCGCTTCCGGCACCAGGGGCACATCTCGACGATCCGCGGGACAATCGCGGCGATCTTCGACTACGGCCTGGGCCAAGCGGGTCTCGTACAGGACGAGGAGATGAGCTTCGTCGAGTATTACGGCCCGGACTTCGACCCGATGGCCGGCACCGGCACGGTGGAGATCTGGATCGGGCTCAAGGACTGACTCGTCTCGCTCGGCGGCGCGGGGTAAAAGCCGCGCCATGAGCAGCTTCACCGATCCCACCGCCCTCACTCATGACCAGCTCGAGGAAGGCAGTGCCTTCGCGCCGCGCTTCGACGCGCACGGGCTGATCTTCGCCATCGCGCAGGAAGCCGGCAGCGGCCGCGTGCTGATGGCGGCGCACATGAATGCCGAGGCGCTGCGGCGCACCATCGAGACGGGCGAGGTCCACTACTACTCGCGCTCGCGCAAGGCGCTGTGGAAGAAGGGCGAGACCTCTGGCGAGGTGCAGAAGCTGATCGAGCTCCGCACCGATTGCGACCAGGACGTTATCCTGCTCGCGGTCGAGCAGACCGGCCGCGGCGCCGCCTGCCACACCGGCCGCAAGAGCTGCTTCTACCGCGTGCTCAGGGAGGGCGAACTGGCCGACAGCGGCGAGCCTCGGCTGTTCGATCCGGCGGCGGTCTACCGAAAAAGCTAGGCGGCCTCGGCGGCGAGGGACCATCCCGGCTTCGCTCACGGGGGAGAGCGTCGGGCCCCCTTCTCCCTCTCAATAATGTGGCGGTGGGGGCTCGGGGGGCTCGGCCAGCGCCGGATTGTCGGCGATTTCGCGCAGGCGGTCGCCCAGGTTGCCGACGAGGCGCTTGAGCTGGGCGATCTCGGCGGCCTGGACGAGGATTGTCTTGTTCAGATCCTCGATCGCCTGTTCCTGGTAAGCGACTGTGGTTTCGAGCTTTTCGAGACGATCGGCAGCGCTCATGGCTGGCGCCTTTCGAACAGCGGGATGGCGAAAAAGCCGAACAGGAAACCACCGATATGGGCCTGCCAGGCGATCGCCACGGCCATGCCGGGCATGAACATGGGCAGCAGCGGCACGATGCCGTTGAGGACGATCCAGACGATGGCGAAGATGCGCGCGGTGGGGTGGCGGAGCACCTCGCCGATTGTCGCGAGCCGGCGCCCGAGGACGATTCGCTCGCCCGTCTCAGGATCGATGCCGACCTGGATGGGCTGGAAGATGAAGCGGACGGCAGCGCCGGTGAGACCGGCGACGCCGCCCGAAGCCCCGACGAGCAGGGCAAATTGCGGCAACGTCGTCACCGCGAAGGCGACGGCGCCGGCAAGCGCGCTCAGCAGGAACAGAATCACGAGCTTTGCCGCGCCGTAACGGCGGGCGATGGGGGTGCCGAAGATCACGAACCACACGGTGTTGAAGATCACGTGCTCCCAGCCGGCGTGCAGGAAGGCGTGTGTGAAGGGGGTCCAGAACAGCGGCCAGATGCCACCCGGCGCGGCGGCATTTTCGATAAGCCGGTAAGGAATAAAGGCCAGCCAAACCAGAACCTCGTTCCGGATGGATTCGTTAAGAACGAAGCTCTGGAGCGCCTGGATGGCAAGGAAAAGCCCCGCAATTGCGGCGACTGCAGCCGGCAGGTTGAAGATTGGCTGTCGCTCGGGCGCCGTGGTAACCTGTTGTTCCTGCTTGGTTTTATTGTCGTCGCTCATCAAAACTCCAGCGGTTCCGGGGGCTTCAGCCTCCCTCCCCGGTCTTATCCACACCACACCCGCGCCATTAACCTTAAGGAAGGTTTAAAGGCGATTTCGCCCAAGCCTTTTGTCACTGTCGATTCAGCGGCGGGGCGATCCCTTTTTTGGGGGCGCCGGCCGAGGCTTGGGACATAGGTTGGCGTCGATGCAAAACCAGAGCACAAAAACGCTCTACGACTACTGGAATTCGCTTCGCGGCTCGCGCAGCGCTCCCGATCGCCGGGACATCGACCCCACCAAGATTCGCGGCGCCCTCGCCAACACTTTCATCCTCGAGCTCAACGACAATCGCGAGTTCGACTTCCGTCTCGCCGGCTCGCATATCTGCGCTGCCTATGCGCGCGAACTCAAAGGCCGCTCCTTTACCCGGCTGTGGCATCCGCGCGACCGCGATGCGATGGAAACGCTGGTGCGCGCCGTGACCGAGGACCATGCGGTGGCCCTCATCACGTTCCAGGGCGTGACGGCGCTCAATACCAAACTCTCGGTCGAAACGATCCTGCTTCCCGTGCGGCACAATGGCTCGACGCAGACGCGCATGCTGGGGGCGATGACGGCGATGGACGAGCCCTACTGGTTCGGCTCGCAGCCAGTGGTCGAGCAGCGCATCACCGGCCTCCGGCTGATCTGGCCGGACGACAATTCGCTCGCCGACATGGCTCGCGACATCGCCGCGGCCGTGCCGCAGGACGTGCTGTTCGCACGCGCCAACTCGCCGATCGAACCGATGGCGGCGACGGTCTATGGCCGGCAGGCACGGCGCTACGCGCACCTTGCCGTCATCGATGGCGGTCGGCGCTAGAAAACGCAGGTTGCGCCGCAATTTGCGACCGCCGCATCACGTTCGGTTAACCAAGAGTAGTTAGCCTCAACCGTGTCAAATTGAGTGACGCGCTTCGATGCTGACCGACAACAATACTCCCGCGCGCAGCGCCCGCCCTGCCCGAGCCTATGTGCCGATGCCGCGCTTCCAACGCGTGAAGGTGTCGGTGCTTGGCCGCTACATGCTGGCGGACCGCCGCGAGTTCCCCTGCCAGGTGCTGGAGATGTCGCCGGGCGATGCGTGCGTGATCGCGCCGGTGGCCGGCAATGTGGGCGAACGCGTCATCGCCTATCTCGACCATCTGGGCCGCGTCGAGGGCAGCATCACCGACTCCATCGAAGGCGGCTTCGTGATGGATCTGTCGGCCAGCCCGCGCAAGCGCGACAAGATGGCGGCACAACTCACCTGGCTCGCCAACAAGGACATCCTCAACCTGCCCGAGGATCGCCGGCACGAGCGCGTGGTCCCCGACAACCGGCACTCGACCGTCGTTCTGGATGATGGCCGCCGCTACAATTGCAAGATCATCGACATCTCGCTGTCGGGCGCGGCGATCGAGCTGGCGGTGCGGCCTGCCATGGGCACGCCGGTGACACTGGGCCGCATGCGGGCCCGCGTGGTGCGGCATTTCCAGGACGGGGTGGCGGTGGAGTTCGCGTCCGCGCAGGAGATGCTGACGGTGGTGCAGCAGAACCTGCGCATCAACTAGTCGCGCGACGTCGGATGTAACGACGTTCTATCCGAGGCCCCGGCGACGGCACCTCGTCGCAAGGCCCTCTCTCCTCTCCCGACGGGCGCAAGAAACGTGGTTAACCGGTTCTGACCCGGACGCATAAAACTCGCCTAAAAACTACGTCGCAGTTTTCCGACTGAGGCAATTTGGCGGCGGCATCGTGGTTCCCATCAGGGGGCTACGAAATGCCAAACAAGAACAAGGTTTTCGCCGGTGTGCTCGTCGCGCTAGCCATGCTGACGGGGCCGGCAATGGCGTCGTCGAGCGTCGATCTCTCCAATCCGGCTTTTGCGCCGACCACCGGTCCGACCAGCATCCCGATCGGCGCCGCCGAGTTCTGCAAGGCGCATCGCGAAGATTGCGGCCCGAGCGCCGGCCTTGCCGATGTCGAGGCGCTGACCGAGAGCAATTGGCGGCAGCTCGTGTCGATCAACGAGGCGATCAATACCAGCGTCGCGCCGGTGACCGACCAGGACCTCTACCGCGTCACCGAGTTCTGGACCTATCCGTCCGGCAGCGGCGACTGCGAGGACTACGCGCTCGAAAAGCGCCGCCAGCTCATCGCCAATGGCTGGAGCCCGAGCGCCCTGCTGATGACCGTCGTGCGCCAGCAGAACGGCGAAGGCCATGCCGTGCTGATGGTGCGCACCGATCGCGGCGACCTAGTGCTCGACAACCAGATCGGTGAGATCCTGGTGTGGAAGGACACCTCCTACCAGTTCGTCAAGCGCCAGTCGCAGACCGACTCCCGCAAGTGGGTGGGCATCGACGACACGCGCATCGTCACCGCCTCGGTGCGGCGCTGAGCCTCGAGATTTCGGGCCCCTTCCCCTGATGTGCGCGCCCGAATAGCGGGGCCGGCTCCTCCCCCGAGGCCGGCCCCGCGCCATTTCCGGCCGCTGAAAGAAGTGGGACCGGTCTCTCCCCCAAGAGACCGGCCCCGGCGCCCTTCCCCAAAGCAGAGCGGCTACGGAAAGACCGCGATGTAGATACCCAGGAAGAACAAGCCGGTGATGAAGCTCCAGCCGAAGGCGACGAGCGCCGAGAGCAGCACCGAGCCGAGCGACAGGGTACCGTCGTCTTCCTGCTTCCAGCCCATTTGCAGCATGATGTAGGGGCCGCACACGAAGCTCATGAACAGATGCCCCAGCATGTGCAGCCAGGTCTTGCCGTCGAAGCGCAGCATGGCCTGCTCGCCGATGCGCCATTGGTAGAAGTGGGTTCCGGTGCCCGCTATGGCGAGCCCGACGGCCATGATGAATCCGGCAAGCAGCAACTCGAAGGACATGACACAACGCCTCAACACGCCGCGTCCCTGGGTACCCGCGCGGCATCGTTAACTCTTCATTAATCATAAGCGGGGCGTGATGGGCTGTCACCTGTAGCCCTAACGAGTGGTTAATTCCCCTGATGACCCTGCCGGCCCACGCCGACGCCGCCAAGGAAAGCGGGCATTCGATCGCCTTTAACCTGGGCGCAATTGCCCTGATCCTGGCAGTCGCCGGGCTTGGTCTTGCCTATGCGGTCGACGCCGCCGGTCGGGCCGGGCACGAGGAGCTGGCCGGGAGCGTGAGCCGGACGCTGGGCGGGCGGGAGCTGACGGTGCCGGCGGCGTGGCTGCGCGAGGATGCCGAGCGCAGCGCCGGCTTTGCCAAGCAGGTCGATATCGGGCTCCACTTGCCGCTCGGGCCCAAGGCCGCGACGCGCGAGGTCGACATCACGCTGGTGCCGCGCAGCCGCGCAAGGCCGAGCGCGTCCCTGCTCGACGGGGTCTATCTGCACCAGTTCATGCCCGAGCAGCTCAGCGGGCCGCCGGGGCTGATCGGCAAGCCGTTGGTGGCGGCGGAAGGCTATGAGAACGAGACGGTGTGGTACGACGCGATTTCGGCGGCGCCGTTCGTCGCCAAGTGCATTGCGCCGGTGGCCGAGGGCGAGCCCGGGCGCTGCATCCGGACGGTCTATCTCGGCCCCGGCATCGCAGCGATCTACAGCTTCGACGAGGACGTGCTGGTGAACTGGAGGCAGTTCGACGCGGCGGTGCTGCCGTCGCTCAAGCGCATCGGCGCACTCTAGCCAGCGGACGCTATGTCTTGCCGAGCAGTCCGGTGAGGCCCTTGGTGGTCTTGCCGAGCGTGTCGGTGACGGTCCCCACGGTATCGCCCACGATCGATGTGTTGGTCACCTGATCGACGGTGCTGGCGACGGTATCGGCGGTGTCGGTGACGGTGTCGACGCCATTGGTCGTCGTGTCGACCACAGTCGCCACCGCGCTGGTGGTCGTATCGAGTACAGTGGTGGCGGCGGTGCTCGAGGTGTCCGTTCTGCTCGTCTTGCCTGATCCGGCTGTCTTATCGGGCCCAGAGGTGGCGTGGCCGGGTCCGGCGCTCGCGTTCGTCTTCCCCTTGCCCGCCGGCGGCTTGGCCGCGGCCTTTGTCTTGCCGGACACGCTGAGGCCGCCGCGCTTGTCGACCTTGGCCTTCTGGCCGGCGACGATGAGCACCGTTTCCTTGCTCTGCTTGTCCTCGACGCTGACCTGCCCGCGCAGCACCTCCACTGAGCCGCCGCTGCTGCGGGCGGTGACGGTGAAGCGGGTGCCCTTGACCACTGCCGCCAGATAGGCGGTGCGCACGGCGAAGTGCTGGACGTTGCGCCTTTCGGCCTCGACGGTGAGCACGCCGGCATATTGGAGTACGGTGGTGAACGGCTTGCGGCCGCCCTGATCGTGGATCTCGATCTGCGTGTTGGGGCCGAGTTCGACGGATTCGTTGCCGCGCACCAGGGTGACGTGGCCGTTCGACCGCGTGAAGATGCGGCGCTCGTCGGGAACGACGCTGCCGCGCTCGAGCGGCTGCCACTGCCCGCCCACCATGTGCTGCACGGTGCCGCGCAGGCGGGTGACGGTCCAGTCGTCGGCGAACGCCATTCCAGCCGTGACGGCGAGGAGGAAAGCGGCCATCAGGCCAGGCAGGATATTGCGCATTGCGAGCCCCGGTACGCGTCTTCTGACACTGCCCGAAGCTGTGCGATGCGCAGCTCTACGAAGGTGTTAATACGTAGCCGGCGGCTTTCCGCCTGGTTTGCGGCGGCTTAAGGACGTACGTGAAATGCGATCTATCGTGGGCCGGAATCGGGTTCCACGACCACCGCCGTGCCATAGGCCAGCATCTCGGTGATGCCGTCGGTGATCTCATTGCCGTCGTAGCGCATGGCGATGATGGCGTTGGCGCCCTGCTCTTCGGCGTGCCGGATCATCAGATCGAGCGCTTCCTGGCGGGCGGTTTCGGCAAGGCTCGTGAACAGCGTGATATTGCCGCCCACGAGCGATTGCAGCGCGCCGCCGATCGAGCCGACGATGGAGCGCGAGCGGACGGTGATGCCACGCACCATGCCAATGACGCGCACCACGCGGTAGCCGGGCAGGTCATTGGTGGTGACGACGATCATGTCAGTTCACCTCGTCCAGATCCTCTTCGAGGATCGCCATCTGGAAGTTGTAGGATTTGTCGCCGTCTTCGTCGTCGAGATAGATCAGGCCCAGGAACTCTTCGCCGAGATAGACTTCCACGCTGTCGTTCTGCTTGTTGCGCGGACGAACGTCGATGGCGCGGTTGTTGAATTTGACCTGCAGATATTTCTGCAGCTTGATGATCTCGGGGTGGTTCAAAGGGAGAAGCTCCGCAACTCGTTAGGGTGCGCCACAATAGGCCTTGCGGCGCTCCGGGCAATCCCGGAACGCGCGCTTTTCAAGAAGAGTTGCGGCGTGATTTGGGCGATCAGCCGGTGCTGTCGACCATCTGGTCCATCATCGAGGCCGGCTGCGGCGCGCCGGCCTCGCCGACGATGCGGGCGGGTACGCCCACCACGGTGACGCGCGGCGGCACATCCTTGACCACCACGGAGCCGGCGCCGATGCGGGCGCAATCGCCGATCTTGATGTTGCCGAGCACCTTGGCACCCGCGCCGATCAGCACGCCATTGCCGATCTTGGGATGGCGATCCTCGTCGGCCTTGCCGGTGCCGCCCAGCGTGACGCCCTGTAGGATCGAGCAATTGTCGCCGATGACGGCGGTTTCGCCGGCGATGAAGCCGGTGGCGTGATCGAGCATGATGCCCTTGCCGACACGGCAGGCGGGATTGATATCGACCTGGAACACCTGGCTCGAGCGGCTCTGCAGATACAGCGCGAAATCCTTGCGGCCGGCGAGCCACAGGCCATTGGCGAAACGATGCGTCTGGATCGCCTGATAGCCCTTGAAATAGAGGAACGGCACGATGGCGCGGTGGGCGGCCGGGTCGCGCTCGAGCGTGGCGGCCAGGTCTGCGCGCGCTTCGCCGGCAATCTCGGGGCGGAACAGCAGCGCGTCCTGGAAGGCCTGTCGGATCAATTCGGCGGAGACGTCGCCATCACCCAACCGCTCGGACAGCCGGCTGATCAGCGCGGCCTCGAAGGTGGGCTGGTTGAGCACATGCGCCATCACCATGGCGGCGAGAGCCGGCTCGTCGACGACCATCGCCTTGGCATTGGCGCGCACGGCGTCCCACGCCGGATCGACGGGCTTGATGTTGTCGCTGGGCTTGAACTGCACGCTCATGACGGCCTCCATCGCAGAGTGCCGATATAAGGCATTTGTGTTCTCAGACCAAGCTCACCGGCGCAAAATGGTTCACACTTTGGCGTATGGCGCGCATGCGTCCGGCTCAATGGGCGAGCAGGAATTTGATGGCTGCGGCCTTGAATTTGGGATCGCCGGTCGAGAGCATGTGATTGCGCTTGGGGATGACGAAACCCTCGCCGTTGGGCAGCAGGTCAGTGAGCGGCGCGATGCCGCCCGCCATCTCGTCGTTCTCGCCCACAGCGACCAGCACGGGCGCGGTGATGCGGCGCACGTCGTCGGCCCGCATCGGCTCGCGCGAGGAGACGACGCAGGCGGCGAGCGCCGCGCGGTCCGCCTTCGAATGATCGGCGAATAGCCGGAACTGGCGGCCGACGGCCGTGGTGACGTCGGCAAGGCTGTCGGCGGTCAGCGCTTTGGCGATCTCCTCGGAATCGTCCATGCCGGTCATGAGATTGCCCCCCATGCCGCCCCAGATGGCGCAGCGGACGCGCTCGGGGTGCCGCAGCATCAGGAAGGCGGTGATGCGGGCGCCCATCGAAAAGCCGATGACCGGCACGCGGTCGAGCCCCAGTTGGTCGAGCAGATTGGCCGCGTCGTCGGCCATGTCGTGCGCAAGATAGAGCCGGGGATCGTAGACCTTGCGCGACCGGCCGTGCCCGCGGTTGTCGATGGTGATGGGCTGGTAGCCGGCCTGCTTGAGCGCCTCGACCCAACCGGTGTTCACCCAGTTGATGGCGCCCGACGAGGCGAAGCCATGGATCAGCAGGATCGGCGCGCCGCGCTCGCCATGGAGGTCGTAGGCGATCTCGATGCTGTCGGAGAGGAAGCTGGGCATGCCTGCCCCTAGCACTAACCGGCAACGCCGTCATTCCCGCCAGCGCGGGCGATATGTGCGCTCGAAATTCCCGTTGCGTCCGCTTCGGCGAATAAATATGAGTTCAATTGTCATCTTAATGAGAGCCGCTAGATGCTTTGTGGACAAAGCAGGCGTGGCGGACTCGGCGGTGGTGACCAGAGGCGCCGTGGCGCCCATCATCGGCCAGGAGTTCGCCTACTCGGTTTCCCCGCCCACCGGGCTGTCGCTCAAATGGGGGCTTTCACGATATCTCGACCTGCTCGCCAAGGCAGCCGAGAAAGCGGGCGGCTGAAGCTCAACCCCTCGCCACCCGTCGAGCCGGCGCTTCCCTGAGCGCCGGCTTTTCTCCTGGGAGAATGGCCGGCCGCGCCCGTCGCCTTCCCTTCGCCCCATGCCTTCGATATGGTCCGGCCAGTTCGAATCCGGCCGAAAGACCTCTCCCATGGCGCACACCTCCACCCCGCATTTCCACAATACCGAGGGGCTGAAGCGCATCGAGGTGGGCTCCAAGGAGTTCATGTGCGTTGGCGCGCTGCCGCCGTTCGACCACCCGCACATCTATATCGACATGGGCAAGGACAACGAGGTCGTGTGCTCCTATTGCTCGACGCTCTACGTGTTCAATCCCGAGCTCGCCTCGGGCACGTCGCAGCCGCTGTCGGCCGTCTATCACGCCGAACCCGCCTAGCCTCCGATGGCCAGTTCTGGCCGCACCGTCTACATCGCCGGAGCCGGCATTGCGGGCATGACGCTTGCGCTGGCGCTCGCCAAGTTCGGCGCGACGGTGGTCGTGCTCGAGCGCAACAAGAAGGTGCAGGAAGTGGGCGCGGGGCTGCAGATCAGCCCCAATGCGCGCCGCGTGCTCAACCAGCTCGGGCTCGACAAGGCGATCGCGCAGAGGAGCTTCGAGCCTACCGGCATCGACATCCATCCGTTCCGCGCCGACAAGCCGCTGGTGACGCTGGCGCTGGGCGCGGCGATGCGCGAGGCGTTCGGCGTGCCCTACGCGGTGATGCACCGCGCCGACCTCGCCGACGTGCTCTACCGGGCGTGCCGGCGCTTTGCCAATATCGACATGCTGTTCGGCATCCGCAGCTTCGATGCGGTCAACCACGAGCGCGGCACCTCGATCGTTGTCGACGAAGCGAGCGGCAATGCGCGCAGCGCGCGGGTGCACGCCTTCGTGGGTGCCGACGGGGTGCGGTCGGAAACGCGGACGCGCGTGCTCAGCGGACCGGAAGCGAGCTATTCGGGCTACGTGGCCTGGCGCACGACGCTGTCGGCCGATCTCCTCCGCGGCGTGCTGGCGCCGGACCGCACGACGCTGCTGTTCGCGCCGGGCTATCACGCAGTGTGCTACCCCCTGCCCCATCGCCGGCAGTTCAACATCGCACTGTTCGTCAAGGAGCCGGCGTCGCGGCTCGATCCGCAGAATCCGCCCAAGGAGCCGAAGCTGCCCTGGGCAGCGATGCCGTCCAGAACGATCGATGCGATCATGGCCGTCGCCAAGGGGAGCTGGGGCTACTGGGTGGTCGACATGGTGGACGCCCCGGTATGGTCCGACGGCGGGGTCGGGCTGGTCGGCGACGCAGCGCATGCGATGCTGCCGTTCCAGGCGCAGGGGGCGGCGATGGCGATCGAGGACGCGGCGATCCTCGCCCCGCTGCTGATGACCGAACCGGATGCCGCCGACGCGTTCAAGCGCTATGAGGCGATGCGGCGGTCACGCGTCGAGCGGGTGCGTAAGGTGTCCAACTCCAACGGCTTCGCGTTCCACCTCGAATGGCCGTTCACGGTGGCGCGGAACGGGGTGATCGCGGCGCAGGGACCGCGCGGCCATCTCAGGCGCCTCGCCTGGCTCTACGGCTACGACGCGGCGCCGGAGCCCGCAGTGCCGCCACCCCTGCGGCCCGGGGAGTCCGGACGGCCTTAGGCTTGCCTAGACCCGACGCCCCGTGTCACCTAGCGCCTCGTAGAAAAGAAGCCTCATGGCCCCTGCCAAAAAAGACTCCCCCCTCACCCTCGCCTGCATCCTGATCACCATCCTGCTGGACATGGTGGGTTACGGCATCATCGTTCCGGTGCTGCCTGAACTGATCAAGGATCTGACCGGCGGCAGCGTGGCGCAGGCGGCGGTGATCGGCGGCTGGCTGGTGTTCGCCTATGCGGTGACGCAGTTCGTGTCGTCGCCGGTGCTGGGCAATCTGTCGGACCGCTTCGGGCGCCGGCCGGTGCTGCTCGCGTCGCTGCTCGGCCTCACCTTCGACTATGCCATGATGGCCCTCGCACCGGTGGTCTGGTACCTGTTCATCGGCCGGTTCGTGTCGGGCGTGGCCGGCGCCGCGGTGGCCACCGCGACCGCCTACATGGCCGACATCACGACGCCCGAAAAGCGCACGCAGCGCTTCGGGCTGATCGGGGCGGCATTCGGTCTCGGCTTCATCATCGGCCCGGTGATCGGCGGCGAGCTCGGCGAGTTCGGCCCCAAGGTGCCGTTCTTCGCCGCGGCCGGCCTCGCCTTCGCCAACTTCCTGTTCGGCCTGTTCGTGCTGCCGGAATCGCTGAGCAAGACGCATCGGCGCCCGTTCAGCTTCAAGCGCGCCAATCCGTTCGGCGCGATCCTGTCGCTGCGCAAATTCCCCACCGTGCTGTGGCTGCTGCTGGCGCTGCTGTTCTTCACCATGGCGGCGCAGGCCTTCCCCTCGGTCTACAACTACTTCACCATCGAAGTGTTCGGCTTCACCTCGTCGCAGATCGGCCGGACGCTGGGGCTGTTCGGCATCGTCTTCGCGCTGTTCCAGGCGTTCGGCGTCGGCCCGCTGGTCAAGCGCTTCCAGGAGACGCCGGTGGTGGTGCTGGGCATGTCGGCGGCGGCAATCGCCTTTGTCGGCATCGCCTTCATCCACGCCGAGAGCTGGCTCTATGTGCTGATCGTGATCGGCGCGGCGAGCGGCCTTGCGGCGCCGGCCATCAACGGCGTGATGTCGCGGCAGGTGCCCGACAATGCGCAAGGCGAGCTGCAGGGCGCGGTCAACGCCGCCAACTCGCTGGCGACGATCATCGGCCCGTTGCTGGCAACTCAGGTCTTTGCCCTGTTCACGGTGTCGCCGCAGCCTTTCGGCTATATGCCCGGCGCACCGTTCCTGCTGGCGGCGGGCTTCGTGATCCTCGCCGCGGCCCTCTTCCTGTTCACGGCGGTGCGCTTCGACCTCAGCCACAAGCCGAGCGTCGCCCTGCACCCCAAGACCCCCGAGATCTCCCCGCCCGGCCAGATGAACATCCCCACTGCCGAGCGGGAAGGCAAAGGCGAGGACGACGAAGAGGACAACGGGACGGAAGAGCGACGCTAGCCGCGCTTCTGCGCCTCGAGTGCTGCCCGAACAGTTGCCAAAGGCAGAAACAGCCTGAGCGGATTGGAGGGCAAGGGCGTGAAGCCATAGGCCTCGTAGAGCGCCTTCCGCCGCGAGACGAGGTTGATGTCACCGTCGTCGAGCACGTCAATCATGACGACCGCAATGCCGATGCCTTCGGCTGCGGCTGCGATCCTGCTCAGCGCATCGACGAGGAGATCACCGCCATAGCCGTGGCCGCTATGGCGCCTGTCTACACCGATCATCGAGATGTAGGCCGCGGGAATTGAGCCATGGCCGGGTCGGCCCCTCGCGTACTGCGGCGGCAGGTCCTGATAGTCCACGGCATGAGCGTTGGTTGCGTAGAAGCCAATCACGTCTGCGGTACCCGCGGTCATCACGAAAACGCGGAGATTATCGGCGGCTGCGAGCTTGTTGGCCGTTCGCCTGAAGAAATTGTCAACCTGCTCGACGCCACACGAGAAAGCCGCCCGGTCGTGCCGGGACGGATCGAGCGGCTCGATGACGAGCTTCACTTAGGGGCGGCGCGCGCTCGGTGGCGCGCAATGGCGTCGCGAAGCCTGGCACTCGGGGCGGCAGGCTGATCCAACGCCGCAAAGAAGGTCGCATGATCGATCGGTTCGAGCATGGTCCGCTCATGTGCGGCAATTGTTGCGAGCGCGGAGGCGTAGGCCGCGCTCATCGTGAACACTGAATCGTCCACACCGCTGAGCGCGGCGGCCCGCTGGATCGCCTGCTTGATATGAGGCTTCGTGCGGAAATTCATCCGCTCGCTCGCCTTCTGCTCCGTCTCTCGCGCCGTACTGGGAACCGTGCTCATTGCCTCAATGTACGCCTTGCGGACGTACATATCAATGACAACGGCTACTTCCCCAGCGTGCTCGGCCAGGTGCCGTGCTGTTCGCCGTCGCGGTCGGTCAGGATGAAGCCGTGGGCGCCGAAGAAGTCGCGCTGGCCCTGCGTCAGGTTGGCGGTGCCGCGCGCCTGGCGGTAGCTGTCGAAATAGGCGAGCGAGGCCGAAAGACAGATCATTGGGAACTCGCCGAGCGCGGCGGCGGCGACGATGCGGCGCAGCGACTTGTTGGCGTCCTTCATGATGTCGATGAAGTCTGGGACCATCAGCAGGTTTTCCGAACCGCCCTTGGCGTAGGCGGCCGACATCTGGTCGAGGAAGCGCGAGCGGATGATGCAGCCGGCGCGCCAGATCTTGGCGATGGTGGCGAGCGGCAGGTTCCAGCCGTTCTCCTCGGATGCCCTGGCCATCACGGCAAAGCCCTGCGCGTAGGAAACGATCTTGCCGGCGAGCAGCGCCTTTTCGAGGTCGCCCATGTCGACATGCTTGCCGCCGAGCCCGGCCATCTTGCCGTAGACGGCCTCGGCCGCGACGCGTTCCTCCTTGCGCGAGGAGATCGAGCGGGCGGCGACGGCGCCTTCGATGGCGGTGGCGGGGACGCCGAGCTGCTGGGCGGCGATGGCCGACCAGGCGCCGGTGCCCTTCTGGCCCGCCTTGTCGAGGATGAGCTCGACCAGCGGCCTGCCCGTCCTGGGCTCGACCGCTTCGAGCACATAGCCGGTGATCTCGATGAGGTAGGAGTTGAGCGCGCCCTTGTTCCACTCCTTGAACACGGCCGACGAGGCCTTGGGGTCCATGCCCAGGCCATCGCGCATCACGCCATAGACTTCGGCGATCATCTGCATGTCGCCATACTCGATGCCGTTGTGGATCATCTTGACGAAATGGCCGGCGCCGCCCTCGCCCAGATAAGCGCAGCACGGCTCGCCGTTGAACTTGGCCGAGATCGCCTCGAGGATGGGCTGGGCGTTCTTCCATTCCTGCTCGGGGCCGCCGACCATGATCGAGGGGCCGTGGCGGGCACCCTCTTCGCCACCGGAGACACCGATGCCGAGGAAGCCGATGCCCTTGGACTTCAGGTATTCATAGCGACGCTGGCTGTCGGTATAGAGCGAATTGCCGCATTCGAGGATGGCGTCGCCGGGCTCGAGCATGGGCAGCAGGTGCTCGATCATCTCGTCGACGGGCTTGCCGGCCTTGACCATGATGATGATCGAGCGCGGGCGCTTCACGGCCTTGATGAAGGCGGCGATGTCGGCCTCGGGGACGACCTTGCCGTCGAGACCCTGCGCCTTGGCCGTCACCATGAAGTCGTCGATCTTGGACGCCGTCCGGTTGTGGACCGCGATGGTGTAGCCCTTCTCGGCGATATTGAGCGCGAGGTTGGAGCCCATCACCGCGAGACCGATCAGGCCGATATCGGCAGTCGACGACATTAGTTTCTCCTTAGGGGACTATAGGATTTTCTTGGCGCGCTTTTTGGCATGCGCAGGGGGCAAAAGCCACCACAAAGCTATGGCGGCGCTGGCGAAAAGGCCGGTATATCGGGCGCATCGCCGCAGTCGCCGGAGGGCCTGAATCGTGGATTGGCTATCGCAGTTTTCGCTCGCCGGACGACGCGCGCTGGTGACCGGGTCGAGCCGCGGCATCGGGCTGGGCATCGCCACCGCGCTCGCCGGCGCGGGCGCCGAACTGATCCTCAATGCGCGCGATACGGTGGCGCTGGGCGCGGCAGCGGCACGGCTCGCCGAGGGCGGCGCGCGGGCCCGCGGCGTGGCGTTCGACGTGACCAATGCCGAGAGCGTGAACGAGGCCGTCGACTACATCGAGGCCGAGATCGGGCCGATCGATATCCTGGTCAACAATGCCGGAATGCAGCACCGCGCGCCGCTCGAGGACTTTCCCGAGGAGATGTTCGAGCGCGTGATGGCGACGAACGTGACCTCGGTGTTTCTTGTCGGCCAGGCGGTGGCGCGGCGGATGATCCCGCGCGGACGCGGCAAGATCATCAACATCGCCTCGGTGATGACCGGCGTAGCGCGCAAATCCATCGCGCCCTATGCCGCCAGCAAGGCTGCGGTGGGCAATCTCACCCGCGCCATGGCGACCGAATGGGCGCGGCACGGGATCAATGCCAACGCCATCGCGCCGGGCTATTTCAAGACCGAGCTCAACGAGGCGCTGGTCGCCAATCCCGAATTCAACGCCTGGATCGAGACGCGCACGCCGCAGGGGCGCTGGGGCGATGTCGCGGAACTCGGCGGGGCGGCGATCTTTCTCGCCTCGGACGCGGCGAGCTTCGTCAATGGGCATATCCTTTATGTGGATGGTGCCTTCATGGCGACGGTGTAAGGTCGCGCGCCCCTTCCCTTCTAACGTCCTGTAATATAGTCATGACAGCGCTTTCACAGCCGAACGAAATGGATACCGTTTGAGCCTCGTTCCCGCCCGCATCCTCATCGTCATGGGCGTCGCTTCGAGCGGCAAGTCGGTAGTCGGCAAATCGATCGCCCGGCGGCTGCATGCGCCGTTCCTGGACGGCGATGCGTATCATCCGAGCTCCAACAAGGACAAAATGCGCGCCGGCGTGGCGTTGACTGACGACGACCGCTGGCAGTGGCTGTCGACGCTGGCCACGGCCCTGCGCGATGCGGCCGAGGGCAAGGGGGTGGCGATCGGCGCGTGCTCGGCGCTCAAGCGCAGCTATCGCGACCACCTGGTCAGGGAAGCGGGCGAGCCGATCCTGTTCGTATTCCTCGACGGCACCGAGGAGGTGATCGCCGCCCGCATGGCGACGCGCGTACACGAATACATGCCGCTGACGCTGCTCGCGAGCCAGTTCGCGACCCTCGAAGTGCCGGGGCCGGACGAAAACGCCATCGCGATCCCGGTTACGCTCACGGTGGAACAGATCGCCGACCGCGCCGTGAAGGCGGTGCCGCACCTCAAGGCGTTCAAGCGGAAGCAGTAGGCGCGGGCCGGCCCGGAATGTGCTGGGCGACGACGATGGCGCCGTCCTTGGGGAAGTCCTCGGTTCCCATGCCGGCGGGCCAGACCTGCATGCCGGCGACGCAATAGGACTTGATCGAGCGCAGCGACAGCATGGGCGCGGCGGGCAGCACCGAAAGCGACTCGAACGGTGTTGCGATGGGTACGGTGACGTCGCCGATGGCGCGGCGGAAGTTGAGGTCGCCCTTGAGGACGGTCAGCACCCCCTCCCCCGCGTCGAGCTCCTCGCGCGGCACCTGATCCAGGAACAGCGGCGCCGACCAGAAGGCGTTCGACATTACGCTGATGCTGCCGCGGCCCACTTCGGCCTGGAGGCGGCGGGCGAAGGAGGAACCGGACGCCAGCCGGTCGAAGAGGATCACCACGTCGTCGGTGGTGGTGTCGGAAACGAACATTGGCAGGTGCTTGACGTGGACCGCGACCTCGATGCCCGCCTCTGCCGCGATGATCGCCAGCACCAGATCGGCGACGAACTCACCGCCGAAATTGTCGGCGATGATGTTCAGCCGGCGCACGGTAGACGGCTCGATCTGCAGCACTTCGCGGCCCAGATAGTGGCTCGAGGCGGGCGCGCTGACCTGCGACAGATCGTGGGCATTGGCATGGAGGGCGAGCGTCAGCGCCTCCGGCAAAGTCTGAGTCCGCTGAATCGCTTGCTCGGCCCAGTTGATGTGGCGCTCGAGGTCGCGATGCTTGGTGGCGCGGAACGGATCGGCCCGCCGCTCGGGGTAATGTACCGCGAGCAGGATGCGGAAATAGAGCCAGTACTCGAAGTCGAAGAAGGACGCCTCGAGCGGGCGCTTGCCGTTGACGCGCGCCGGCAGCGTCTCCCAGCCGGGCAGCGGCCAGTCGTGCAGGTCGAGCACCATGGGGGCGTTGGCCTCGACGGCACGACCGATGGCGTGGAGTTGGCGGATCGCTTCGGCGTCCTGGCCGTCCTCGGCGAGACGGATGATGGCGGGAATCCGCGTCGCAAGCGTCTGGCGCACATAGTCGTGGTAGCGCGATGCGAGCGGAGCCATGCGCGCACTCTAGCCGTTCCCGTGACGGCACCCAATGACGCAACTGCCACAAACTGGCACCCGTCGCCGTTAGCACGCAGCCTCATGATCCAAGGAGCACGCCCATGGCCCGCATCGTCGGATACATCGCCGCCAGCCTCGACGGCTTCATCGCCGACGAGACCGAGGGGCTCGACTGGCTCTACAAGGCCGAAGCGGAGCTGGGCGAGCACCATTACGACAGGTTCATCGAGGGCATCCGCACGATCGTTATGGGCCGCTCGACCTATGACTGGCTGGCGCGCTCGGGCATGGACTGGGCCTATGGCAGGCAGCGGGTGCTGGTGGTGACGAGCCGCCCGGTCGAAAACCCGGTGGGAGCGCTCGAAACCCGGTCGGACATCGACGTGCTGATCGCCGAACTGCGCGGACTCAGCGATGGCGATGTGTGGATGCTGGGCGGCGGCGAGCTGCAGATGGCGTTCATCGAGCGCGGCGCGCTCGACGAGATCGAGGTCTATCTCGCTTCGGCGATCATCGGCGGCGGCTCTCCTCTGTTCCCGCCGACCGGGCACAAGGCGACGCTCCGGCTGCTGAGCGCGAAGTCGCTGGGCCCGGGGATGGCGCGGCTGCACTACAGCTTCAGGTGAACCGCCGCGCCGCTACCCGCTCCTGCGCAGGTGCGCCAGCAACGCGGTACCGCGCGGCGACAGGCGGTAGCCGATCTCGAGGCTCTCGGTGAGACCGAGCGCCTTGAGCTTGCGGACGCGCACCTTGAACGGCAGCTGCTCCATGCCCATCCGCTTGGCGAGGCTGGCGGCGCGTTTCTCCGGGAATTCCTCGATCAGCGACAGCGTCCTGAGCGTCCAGGGCTCGGTGCCGTCCATCCGGGCGAGCTTTTTTGCGAGGCCCGCCAGTTCGGCCGCGTCGGGCAGCACCTCGCGGAGGGCGAGCCGCGGGTCCTCGCCGGCATAGTGCATCCGGACGCGATAGAGCTGCCCCTCCGGCGCGAGGTAGGATTCGAGCTCGGCGACCGTGCCGAGGCCGGCGCGGCGCAGATCGTCGGCCGATACATCAGCCAGCTCGATCGGCTCGACCGCGTCGATCGCCAGCACGCCCAGTTCGCTGGTCAGCGTGCCGCCGGTCTTGACGGTGGGGCGCGTCCAGCGCCGGAATTGCGTGTCGACGGCACCGGCCTTGATGGCAGCGATGGTTTCGGGACGGATCAGCATCAGAAGCCGAAGGCGTATTGGCCGGTCGGGCTCGCGGCATGCTCGAGGGCCAGCATACGCATCTTGGCGGTGACTCCGCCGGGCGATGAGAACCCGCCGGTCTTGCCGTCGGCGCCCAGCACGCGGTGGCATGGGATAACCAGCGGAATGGGGTTAGCGCCCATCGCCTGCCCGATCGCGCGAGACAGTGCCACATCCCCCAGCGTGCGGGCGATGGCGCCGTAAGTGGTGGTTTCGCCATAGCCGATCTTGAGCAGTTCGGCGTAGGCCTGCCGGTTGAAATCGGGGATGCCGCCCAGGTCGAGCGGCACATCGGTGAAGTCCTCGCGCGCGCCCTCGGCATAGTGCCGGATACGCTCGGGCAGCCCGGCGATGGCGCCGTCGGGAAAGCCGGGCTCGGCGGGATCGCGCGAAATCCACAGCTCGGTATGCGCGCGGTCGCGGCCCGGCAGCGCCACGCGCGCCAGCCCCTGGTCGGTCCAGGCGAGGCCGAACGTGCCGATCTCGGTTTCGACCAGGGCGTAGCGCATCACGCGACCGGCCCCCCGGGGGCGGTGAAGCCGACCGATTGCGGCGGCGGGCGCCCGCCAGCCCAGTTGGCGGCGCGCTCCTTGAGGTCGCGGAACTTGCGGCTCACCTGGCCGATGCGGTCGTTCCAGGCGGGATCGGGCGTCTGGCCCTCGATGACGCGGAAATAGACGTCCATCATGGCGGCGATGGCGAAGGGCTCGATCAGCGCCGCCTTGACCGCCCAGGCAAACAGCAGCGCGAACACGAAGCCGCCGGCGCCCCAGGCATTGGGGATGAACCAGACCAGCGCGGCGGCCGGCGCCAGCATGAGGAGGAACACCACGAAGGCAAGGGCATAGGTAATGACGGTGAGCCAGGCGGCGTTCTTGAGCAGCACCTTGTAGTTCTGCGCGTAGTAGACCACCGCGGTCTCGGCCCCCGCCCAGGGGTTCGCCGCGCGGGTACGGAACAGATAGCCCAGGATCACTTCGTCCATCAGCCCCACGGCGATGCGGAGGAAGGCGCGGGCGATGCCGACAACGTTCTGCAACCCCGGGATCGGCAGCAGCGCCGTCAGCCCCTGCAGCAGCCCAAGGATGCCTGCGAGCACGGCCTTGACGATCTGGTCGACCGCGAACAGGACGTTGGTTTCGGCGAAGCGTTCGCGCACCAGCCCTTGCGCGTAGCCGATCTGCGTCTGGCCCTGCGGGATGGGACGTCCGTCGAGCAGTTCGACGAGCACGGCGATGTGCCCGGCCTTGACCAGATAGAGGACGTATTCGCGCAGGAAGAAGATCGCGCCGGCGACGAGGCCGAAACCGATGACGCCGCCCCAGGCGGTGCTGCCGGCCTGGAACTCGGTGTCACCGAAGGCGCCAATGCCCCAGCCCACCCCCGCCCCGACGCCCGTGACGATGACGAAGGTCGCGGCGACAGCGAAGTAGACGACCGCACGAAAGGCAATGAAGGGGAGCGTCTGGCCCATGAGGCCAAGCGTGCGGCCGATGGAAAAGTCCCACATGCGAACCTCGTCGCGTCACGTCCCGGCGCCCCAAATCTAGGCCGACTCCGCCCCGCGCGGCAATCGTGGGACTACATGAAGATCACAGCCACCAGCGCGATCAGCGCCGGGACGGTCTGGATCATCAGGATGCGGGGGCTCACGGTGGCAGCGCCGAAGGCTCCGGCGACCGCGACGCAGAGCAGGAAGAAGATCTTGACCGGGTCCCCCGCCTCGCCCAGCCAGATGCCCCAGATCAGGCCGGCGGCGAGGAAGCCGTTGTAGAGCCCCTGATTGGCCGCCAGCACCTTGGTGGACTTGCTGAACTCGGGCGTCATGCCAAATGCCTTGCGGCCGCGCTCGGTGTCCCACAGGACCATTTCGAGCACGACGATGTAGACGTGGATCGCGGCGACGATGCCGGTGAGGACGCTGCCAATCATCCCGCCAGCATCGCCTAAATCGCGGGAGACTAAAAGGCCGCCCAACTGGGGCGGCCCTTCGCTGCGGGCTGCGCGTGAGAACAGGCCGCACGCCGAGGTGTCGTTAGGCCTCGGTCCCATCCCAATGCCCTGGGGCACGGGATGGTTCCGAGAAGGGTCCGCCAGCAGAATCAAGCCGCCAGGCGCCCGGCGTAAGCCTTCATCGCCTCAGCATGATACTCCGAGAAGCCCTCGCCCAGCGCTTCGTAGCGCGAGACGAAGTCGGGGTGGCTCAGATGCAGATCGGCCAGGCCCGCAAAGGCATCGGGCGGGCACGGCCGGTTCCACATCGCCGACACCCAGTCGCGGAAGCGGCTCAGCAGCGGGTCGAGTGTCGCGCTGTCGGCTGGAACGCCATTTCGCATGGCATCGGCCCAGGCCGTTTCGAGCTCCTTGAGGTCGGTATTGAGCTGGTCCTTCTCGGCCTGGCTCAGACTCTCGTATTTCCGCTTGCTGGTCTCGATGTGCCGGGGCATGTCGCCGCCGTACTTCTTGACCAGCCATGCTTCGTATTCGGCCTGCTTTTCAGCCGAGATACCCTTGTACAGTTCCGCGTTTCGCATCGCGTTCTCTCCGTTCAGATCGGCGATCGTGCGGTCGATCGTCCGGACCAGTTGGGCGTAGCGCTTCGCTTCGGCCGCGAGCTTGTCGCGCTGCAGGCGCAGCGCCTCCAGCTGGTCGAACCGCGGGTCATCGAGGATGGCCCTTATGTCGCCCAGTGGAATGTCGAGCTCGCGGTGGAGCAGGATCTGCTGAAGGCGCAGCAGTTCGTCCCGTCCATAGTAGCGATAGCCGTTACGTCCTGTTGACGCGGGCTTGAGAAGGCCGATTTCGTCATAGTGATGCAGCGCCCGGACTGATACGCCCGAGATCTTCGCCACCTGTTTGACCGTCAGCATCTTCATCCGTCCTGCGCCTCCGCCGGACGATCAGATAGTCCCTCACGCTGCGTGAGGGTCAACAGCTCACCTGCATGATTTCAGCACGGCGGCGATCGCCTTGCTCGAGCCCTCGAGAGTGAACTCCTGGACCGGCCACGGGCCGCTCGGCGCATCAACGGCCACGCTGTCCTCGGTGCGCAGGAAGCCCACAATCAGCGAGTCGGTGGGGAAGTAGGCGGCGTACATGCCGTCCATGTCCTCGTACTGCATATCGAGCGAGAGGATGTCGTCGCCAAAATCGAAGGTGAAGCTGACCGGCGTGTCGATGATCGGATCGGGGGCACCTTCGGGCGCCGCGCCCTGCCCATAGCGCAACACCAGTTCGTCGCCGCACATCATGCGCAACTCGGGCGGCACGTCGCCGCCCTGCGCGCCGAACACCCAGGCCATCATGACGGAGCCGCCTTCATCCTCCTGCATGCCGGATTCCCATCCGGCGCCGAGGGCAGTCGAGGCGATGAGCGCGAAAGGCACGGCAAGGAGCAGGCGACGCATGGCGGTCCTCACGATTGTGGTGCTGGCCCAAGATAGCTCACTTCAATGCGGTGGAAGAGTGGCCCCTGCTTCATCGTGTCGAGCCAGCGCCGGAAGTCGGCGACATCGGCGAATCCCGCCCTCCTGGTGTCGGCGGCGGTGACATCGTCGGGCGACATTTCGGTGATGCTGCCGATCCGGAGCAGGCCGATCCTGGTCTTGAGCGTGCCGCCGGCCTTCACCGACGGGCGTGTCCAGCGCCGGAACTGCAGCGTGATCTCCCCGCGCTTGATGGCTTCCAGCACTTCGAGCTTCAGCAGCATCCGGCCCTCCTTGTGCCGTCGGTATGAACCCGGACGGACAGTAGGTGAACCCCTAAATTGCGAAGGCCGCACCTATCGGCACTGTATTGACCCTGTCGCCTGGCATCCCCAGCGCTTTCACGGAGGCAGTTATGGAAGACCGCGCCGAACAGATCACCAAGCAAGTTCGCATCATTTCCGACTTCAACCTCAAGATTGCCGAGCTCGTGAAGAGCGCCAGCCCCACCGACCTCATCGAGATTCTGGGCGACCAGCGCTCGCTGATCTCGGCCAAGCACAACAACCAGAACCAGAACGGCCGGCTGATCGAGTAGTCGCGTGAGCGGACGCCGCACGCCGGACCTCACCCTCGTCTTCCCGCCGCAATGGAGCCCGTTTCAGCCGGCACTGGCCCTGCCCTCGCTGAAGGCCTGGCTCGAGCGCGCCGGGCACAACGTGCGGGTGATCGACGCCAATATCGCGTTCTACGAATGGCTCCTGTCGGATGACTGCGTCGCGCGGCTGCGCGGCACCCTCGATGCCGCGAGCGCCTCCACCCGGGACGCCTATGAGACATTCCTCGGCGCCGCAGCGGCATTTCGCGAGACGATTCTCCGCGTGCGCCGATGGCAGGCGCTGAAGACCCAGCGGACCGAGCGGCTCGAGGCGTATGTCGCCGAGACCTACATGTCGTCGCGGGCCCTCGACACCTATCTCCACTATGTCTCGCACATCGCCGGCGGCTTCAAACTCAGCCCCTACAATTTCTCGATTCCGGGCAACAGCCTGCGCGTCGCCGACATCGAAAGCTTCCTCGCCGATCCACCGCCGCTGCTGATGGCGTTCGTCGCCCTCGAGATCGAACGCATCCTCGCGGATCGGCCGCGTTTCGTCGGCCTCTCCTGCATCGGCCAGGAGCAGCTCCTGTTCACGCTGCTGTTCGCCAAGCGGTTGAGGGAACGCACGAGCGCGCCCATCATCGTGGGCGGCACGATCTTCAGCCGGATCTTCGAGCGCGGCCGCCTGCCGGCGCAATGGTTCCGCTATGTCGATATCTTCGTGCGCAACGAGGGCGAGCTGCCTCTCGAAGGCATTCTCGGTCTCGATCCTCTCGACCTCGGCGCGGGGATCGCCCGCGTTCCCGGCGTGATCTACCTCAAGGACGGCGTGCCGACCTCCACCGCGCCCGCTGCGCCGCTCAAGCCCGACGCGATCCCGGTGCCGGATTTCGACGAGCTGCCGCTCGAAAGCTATCTCGTGGGCGAGATCACGCTTCCCATCCTCGCCTCGCGCGGCTGCTACTGGGGCAAGTGCGAGTTCTGCCACCATGGCATGGTGTATGGCGAAAAATACTCGGCCAGCAGCCTCGACGGCATCGTCGCCGCCCTTGACGAGCTCGAGGCCAAGTATGGCATCACCAGCTTCGCCTTCAACGACGAAGCGGTGCCGCCCAAGGTCTTTCGTGGCCTGTCGAGCCTGCTGGCGCAGAACCGGCCCCGGCATTTCGATTTCACGGGGCTGCTGAAGTTCGAGAACTACTTCCAGAGCGAGGACTTCCGGAACGCGCGGGAGGCCGGGTTCCGCTCGCTCTACATCGGACTGGAATCGGCGTCCGAACGGGTGCTCGACCTGATGCAGAAGCGGAGCACGTCGGCGGTGATGGTCCGCAATCTGGCGGATGCGACGGCCGCCGATATCTGGACGCACTGCTTCGTGTTCTTCGGCTTTCCCGGCGAGACGGAGGCCGACGCGGAGAAGACCGTCTCGTTCCTCATGAACAACAGCGGGATCATCGGCTCGTTCGGTGCCGGCACGTTCTCGCTCGAACACAACGCCCCGATCATGCGGCGGCTCGCGGAGTTCGGCGTATCGGTGCGGGAGGCGCATGCCGACAGCATCGATGTCTATTACGACTACGATGTCGACCGCGGCATCGGGCCCAAGCGCGCCATCCGCTGGATGGAGCAGTTGAACGATAGGTCGGACGGCATTCCCTCCTACCGGGCGATCAACTGGATCCCGCGCGAGCATCTTCTGGGCCTGCTCAGCGCCGGCACCGTCGCCGATCTGAAACGCATTTCCATCGGCTGCGTCGACGAAGGCGATGCGCCGCTCGCCATGCCGCTCTCCACCTTCACGATCGACCGCAAATCGGCGGGGCACGGACGGATCGTCATGAACATGCTCAACGGCCGAACCTTCGCCCTCAAGGGACCGCTCGATGTGGCGTTCGCGAGCGCGCGGGAAGCCGAAGCGCATCTGGGCGACATCGAGGGGGCGTGGCCCGACCTGCTGACGGCCCTGCGGTCCGGCTCCGGAGAGCGCGCATCGCACCAGGAAGACACCCGGCCGATCTAGCGTCGAAGACGGCCTGCGCTGGCGCCTGGTGCGGGCGGCGGGACTCGAACCCGCACGGGGATACCCCCTCGGGATTTTAAGTCCCGTATGTCTACCATTCCATCACGCCCGCGCCCGGCCGGTGTCTCACGATAGGCCTCAAAACTCAAACGCTGTTGGCCCAGGCGCCGCCGCCGATCTCGACGTTCCCGGCGGGGGCTCTCGTCCCGGCGACGAGCCACGATTCCAGAGCCGGCATCGGCCGGAGCGTCTTTCCGCACAAATCTCGAACACTGACGGAAAGGCTGACGTTGGCTGGCAGGCAATGGCTGGCATGGTGCCCGGGTAAACAGGAGGAACCTATGAAATACATCGACCGCTACCCCATCATCGTCACGCCCATCTTTGCCACCTGCCGCGACTTCTGGGCCAAGCATCTGGGCTTCGCCGTGATCTTCGAGAACGACTGGTTCGTGCTGATGCAGGCCGAGGGCGCCAGCATCGCCTTCATGTCGCCCGAGCACCCCTCGCCGCCGCCGGGCCCGGAGACCTTCACGGCCGGCATGTGCATGGAACTCGAGGTGGACGACGCCGTCGCCGCTCTCGCGCTGTTCCGCGCCACGGGCCGCGAACCGGACTACCCGCTGACCGACGAGCCCTTCGGCCAGCGCCGGTTCAGCGTGCAGGACCCCTCGGGGCTGTGGGTGAACGTCGTGCAGCAGGTCACCATTCCCGTCTGATGACCGACAAGCAGCCGCTCGTTCCCTACAAGGAATACTTCGGGGTCGCCCTCGCCGAGCGGCTGGGAAACGACATCGTCGCGGTGCATCGCGCGTTCGATCGCACCGCGTTCCTTGCCGACGTCGCGCCGCGCATCGCGCCCCTCGAACTCAAGGCGCGCGTCGCCCTGATCGCCGAGGGGCTGCGGTCGCACCTGCCGCCGGATTATCCGGCGGCGCTGCGCGTGTTGCTGCGCATCCTCGGGCCGGAGAATCCGGGCGTGTCGGGCGCCTTCAAGTTCGGCTCGCGCTTCATGCCGGTGGCCCTGTTCGTCGAGCGCTACGGGCTCGAACATTACGATTTGTCGATGCGGGCGCTGGCCGAGATCACCAAACGCGGCACCTCGGAATATGCCGTACGGCCCTACATCGCGGCCGATCCGGAACGCGCGCTGGGCTATCTGCGCGAGTGGTCGACGGATGCCAATTCGCACCTGCGTCGCCTCGTCAGCGAGGGGCCGCGGCCGCTGCTTCCCTGGGCGCGCAAGCTCACCACCTTCCTCGACGGTCCCGAGCCGATCGTCGACCTGCTCGAAGGGCTGCGCAGCGACGCCTCGCCCTATGTCCGCAAGTCCGTCGCCAACCACCTCAAGGACTACTACCGCCTGATCCCGGCACGCATCGACCCGCTGCTCCGCGCCTGGCCCGACCGCGGCGCGGAGGCCGAATGGGTGATGCGCAAGATCGAGAGCTATCGCGCCGAATTCACCGGCGGCTGACGCCGCTCAATCCGTGCCGCGGCCCACCGGCGAGCCGTGGGATTGACCTGATATAGCGCATCAGCTATATAGCGAGTATGCGATGGACGGTTGACGCTCGACGTCGTCGATGCCGAGATTGAAGCGCTGCCACCGGGTCTCCAGGCCCGACTGCTGCGCCTTCTCGACATGGTCGAGGCGTTGGGGCTGGAGCAACTGCATGAGCCGCACGTCAAACACATCGACGGCAAGCTCTGGGAACTGCGAGCCCGGGCAGCAGAAGGCATCGCTCGGGGCATGTATGTCACGGTAAGCGGACGACGCGTGGTCGTGCTCCATGTGTTCGTCAAGAAGTCGCAGAAGACTCCGGCGCGCGCGATCGCGGTCGCGCGCGACAGAATGAGGAAGGTAGTGGAATGACGAAGCTCGCGGCCCTCAAGGCAAAGCTGCTCAAGAACCCCGAGGTTCGCAGGGAGTACGAAGCGGCCGACGCAGAGTATGCGATCATCGAGGCGCTGATCCGGGCGCGGACATCGGCCAAGCTCTCGCAGTCGGAGGTCGCCAAGCGGCTGGGGACGACCCAGTCCGCCATCGCCCGGCTCGAAGGCGGCAACGTCTCGCCCTCGCTATCGACACTTCGACGCTATGCCGAAGCGACAGGCTCCAGGCTGCAGATCGATATCGTTCCGCAGTAGCTCAATCCGTCCCGCCGGAGATCGGGGCGACGTAGGTGAAATCGAGGTCCCAGGGGAAGAAGATCCAGGTGTCCTGGCTGACTTCGGTGATGAAGGTGTCGACCATCTCGCGGCCCTTGGGCTTGGCGTAGACGGTGGCGAAATGCGCGCCCGGCAGCAGGTCGCGGACGACGCGGGCGGTGGCGCCGGTATCGACCAGGTCGTCGACGATCAGGATCTTCTTGCCGGCCTTGGCCGCCTCGATGATCGAGGGCGCGATCGGCTTGAGCACCTGGATGCCGCCCTGGCTCTGGTGGTCGTAGCTTTTGACCGACACGCATTCGATGGTGCGGATGTTGAGTTCGCGCGCGACGATGCCGGCCGGGACGAGGCCGCCGCGGGTGATGGCGACGCAGGCCTCGAACGGGCCGGCTTCGCTGAGGCGCCAGGCCAGAGCGCGGCTGTCGCGATGGAACTGGTCCCAGGTGACGGGGAAGGATTTCTGGCTCGACTGGGTCATCTCATGCCTCTCGGGGCTCAATAGGGATCGGGGTCGGGAAGGCCGGCACGCCGGTGTTCGGCGGCGACCATTCGGTGGACGGCAGCGGCCGCGTCGCGCAGCCGGATTTCGTCGGGCGAACGCAGCACGAGCTCGGTCATGACGGTGCCGTCGCCCATGCGCGGATAGCTGCCCATCTTGACGTCGGGGAACTGCTCCTGCAGCGCCGCGAGCGGGCCGCCGATATTGCCCTCCCCCACCCGCGAATTGACGGTGAGGGAGTGCACCTTGCGCCCGCCCTTGAGCGTGGGCGCAATGGATTCGAGCATGGCCCGCATGATGATGGGCACGCCGGCCATCACATGCACATTGCCGATGCGGAAGCCCGGCGCGGCGCTGACATTGTTGACGATCAGGCTCGCGCCCTCGGGGATGCGCGCCATGCGCAGGCGGGCTTCGTTGGGCTCCACGCCGCGGTCCTTCCAGCGAGCTTCGAGCATGGCACGGGCTTCGGCATTGACCGGCAGCGCGACGCCAAGGGCCCTCGCGATGGCGTCGGCGGTGATGTCGTCATGGGTGGGACCGATCCCGCCGGTGGTGAAGACATAGGTGTAGCGGGCGCGGAGCGCATTCACCGCGGCCACGATGTCGTCCTCGATATCGGAGACGACGCGCACTTCCATGAGGTCGATCGCGAGGTCGGTGCAGAAATCGGCGGTCGCGCCGATGTTCACATCCTTGGTCCGGCCGGACAGGATTTCGTCGCCGATGACGATGAGCGCGGCAGTGGGGTTGGCGTCGGACTTTGGGGCTTCGGACATGGCGGCCGGCGGTGCAAAGCGCTCACTTGCCCGTGAGACGGGCAAAAATCAACGGGCGCGGCCCGGTTTGCAACAGGCGCACACGTCCAATGCCTTCCAAAAGCGCCATTTCGCGACTATTTCTGGGGCCATAGCCGGAAAGCCTCACGACCAATGATCACCTATGTCGACGCCGAAACCAAATCCCGCCGCACCTCGGGGGTCATTCCCCTGCATGGCGAGGCCGGGTTTGCCGGTATGCGCAAGGCTGGCGGGCTGACGGCGCGGGCGCTGGATCTGCTCGTCGAGCACGTCAAGCCGGGGGTGACGACCGCCTTCCTCGACCAGCTCGCCTATGACTTCGCCATGGACCACGGCGCCATCCCGGCGACGCTGTTCTACAAGGGCTATCGGCATTCGATCTGCACCTCGATCAACCACGTTGTGTGCCACGGCATCCCCGAGGACCGGCCACTGCGCGAAGGCGACATCGTCAATATCGACCTCACGCTCATTGTCGACGGCTGGTACGGCGACAGCTCACGAATGTTCGCGGTCGGCGAGATTTCGCGGAAGGCCGAGCGGCTGATCGAGGTGACCTACGAGTCGCTCTATGCCGGCATCTCGGCCGCCAAGCCCGGCAACACCACGGGCGATATCGGCGCCGCGATCCAGGCGCATGCCGAGGCCGAGCGAACCAGCGTGGTGCGCGACTTCGTCGGCCATGGCGTCGGCCAGCTCTTCCACGACGAACCCAACATCATGCATTTCGGCGTGCCGGGCACCGGCGTCGACCTCAAGCCGGGCATGATCTTTACCATCGAGCCGATGATCAATCTGGGCCGGCCGCATGTGAAGATTCTGTCGGATGGCTGGACCGCGGTGACGCGCGACCGCACGCTGAGCGCCCAGGCCGAGCACTCGATCGGCATCACGGAGACCGGCCACGAGATCTTCACGCTCTCGCCGCGCGGGCTGTTCAACCCACTGCATCCCGGCGAGCAGGCCGCGTGAGCGACACGGCCAAACCGTCGGAAGACGGCTTGGCCGAAGCTTCCACCATTGACCTCAGGGCCGGCCACCGCGACCGCGTGCGACAGCGGCTGATGACGGTCGGCGGCGAAGCGTTCACCGACGCCGAGATGCTCGAGGCGGTGCTGCACCTCGCCATTCCGCGGCGCGACACCAAGGACCTCGCCAAGCTGCTGCTGCGCCGCTTCGGCAGCTTCGCGGCGGTGCTCGCCGCACCGGCGGCGCAACTCGCCGCGTTCGACGGCTTCGGCGACAGCAGCGTTGCCAACCTCAAGATCGTCGTCGCCGCCGCGCAGCGCTATGCGCGCGGACAGGTGGCCAGCGACGCCCCCATCCTCAGTTCATGGGCACCACTGCTCGACTATTGCCGCACCACGATGGCGTTCGAGGAGATCGAGCAGTTCCGCATCCTGTTCCTCGACAAGAAGAACCGGTTGATCGCCGACGAAGTGCAGCAGAAGGGGACCGTCGACCACACGCCGGTCTATCCGCGCGAAGTGATCAAGCGCTCGCTCGAACACGGCGCCACCGCCCTCATCCTGGTCCACAACCATCCCAAAACGCCTATTTCTATCACGCAGGATCACGCTGTATCACACTGATTCGGCTGTATTTTTTGACTTGTCGTAGTCCCGGATGGTGTGGCAGATTCTGGGTGTCTTTCGGGGGATCAAAACCCCAACAGACCCCAACTGCCGACCCTGTTTTCTTGGTGGGTTTGAACCCCACTTCTCATCCGTCGGCAAAGCCCACTCTCAACTCAGGGGAGAACACCATGCCGATAATCTCCGATGGAGAGATACGCGCCGCGATCAAGCGAATCGAGCAAAGCGGCAAACAGGAAACGCTGGTTGATGGCGACGGGCACGGCACCGGCCGGCTCATCCTGGTCCTGAAACCTATGCCCACGCGCGTGACCGCCGATTGGATGGCGCAACAGTGGCGTGATGGGAAGCGCGTCAAAAAGAAGATCGGTTCCTACCCATCAATGTCTCTGGCCGCCGCGCGCGAGATATTCGTGCGCGACTTCGCCAAGGTCATCCAGAAGGGCCGAAGCATCAAGATCGCGACCGACGCCCGCGCCGGAACTGTCGAGGACCTATTCGGGGGCTATGTGGCTGCCCTAAAGACCGCGGGCAAACCTTCCTGGAAGGAGACAGAAAAGGGTCTGAACAAGATCGCCAACACCCTCGGCCGCCATCGCCTTGCCCGTGAAATCGACCCAGAAGAGATTGTTGAGTTGATCCGTCCGATCTATGAGCGCGGTGCCCGCTCCATGGCAGACCACGTTAGAAGTTATGTCCACGCCGCCTATAGCTGGGGCATGAAATCGGAACACGACTATCGGAACTCATCGCCGCGCCGGTTCCGCATACCGTTCAATCCAGCATCGGCCATCCCGACCGAGCCGAAGGTGCGGGGCACGCGATGGCTGGACGAGACCGAATTCTCCCGTCTCTATTGGTGGCTCGGCTGCCCCGACGTTCCGGTACACCCCTCCTACCCTCGTGCGATCCAGCTCATCATGCTGACCGGCCAGCGTGTTGACGAGATCGCGCGTCTCCATGTCGATCAATGGGATGCGGCAGAAAAGATAATCGATTGGTCGAGAACCAAGAACGATCAGCCGCACGCTGTGCCGGTGCCATCATTGGCAGCCGAACTCATCGGGTCCATCACGCCGAACGAATACGGCTGGTATTTCCCATCGGCGCACGATCCATCAAGGCCGGTCGGCCACGGCTCGCTTTACAGCTTCGTCTGGCGACAGCGGGACCGGGGCGTCATTCCCTACGCAACCAACCGCGACCTCCGCAGGACGTTCAAAACCTTGGCCGGCAAAGCCGGCCTCTCCAAGGAAATCCGCGATCGCCTGCAGAACCATGCCCTGCAGGACGTCAGCTCGAAGAGCTATGACCGCTGGAACTATATGCCTGAGAAAAGGGCAGCCATGAAAAAATGGGACGCATATCTTAGAAGGCTGCTCACACGGAAGACGTTCAAGCAGGCTGCCTAACCGATATGGGCGCATTGCTGAAACCATGGACACAGCCCCCTCCCTGCCGACTGATTTGCCGCTCCTTTTCAACCGTCGGCCTCCCCGACTGCACTTCCAGTGAAACGTAGGAAGGTCACCAGTAGCTACAGAACGCCTGTACCCGGTCGCTTAAGTTTCTTTTAAGTCGACTCGGCCAATTGCGTGCGCGCCCGAAATCTTGGACGCCGTATGCCAATGCCTAAAGCCGCCCTGACCCCGAGGATGATCTCCGATTTCTGCCGCCTTCGCCTGGCGAAAGTCCTCGAGGAAAGCGAACGGGTAGCGGTGTGCCGGTACCTCACCGATCTCCTAGAGCTACTCGCCTTCCCGCCCTATCGCGGCCGATGGATCGACTGGGCGCAGGTGGCCATCGCTGCCGGAGTTGGGAAAGAAAGGCTCCAGGCTGCCCGTCATCAGCTCCAGCCGGTCTTTGATGCCTTATCGCGTGCCATCGCTATGCAGGACGTCGCTCCGCCTCTTCGGACACCACCGGAAGATATCCTGAGGGCAGAGACCTCCAAAGCGCGATCGGGACGGCGCGCCCTGCCCTTAGCCGCCGGAGCTAAGCCGGCGCCAAGGAAGCGAGGCCCGAAGCCGAAGGTCATTGTTGAATTCCCGGAGCCGCTGTGGACCGAATGGGAGGAGCCGGAGACCCTGTCCGAGGCCCTGATCCTGCACATGCAGCGCCATGGCGACACGGTCCGGCATCTGTTCCTGGCTTTGGACAGAAACGGCAACGCCAGCGACCAGCGAACCCTGATGAAGTGGTGCAGCGGCCAGTTGGTGCCGCGCACGGTTCAGAGCCTGGCCTGTTCCCCGTCAGCGCCCATGGCACAGATTCAGGGTTGAGCTTTAAGGAGTGTTTTGGTCTCGTCGTCTGACGAAGGAACCAAGATGACTGCTAAATCCCCGAGCACCAAAAAGCCTGCCGAGCAGG
>Ga0268299_1000996_pt1 | contig 63347 bp, 60 predicted proteins | sample NOBtaG_FD_193484 | JGI IMG/M metagenome (GOLD analysis project Ga0268299, IMG submission 193484) | Activated sludge microbial communities from bioreactor in Nijmegen, Gelderland, Netherland - NOB reactor | ecosystem: Engineered > Bioreactor > Aerobic > Activated sludge | place: Netherlands...
CATCGACGGCCACAACGATAATCCGAAACCATTCATTTGGACCGCGCCGGCCGAACGAATTCTCGAAAAGGTCCGCAGAGCCAGGGCGACCCTCGGAAACGCTTGACTGACTGAGGCACTACACTAGTACAGCCGCAATTCAGCATGCGATACCGGCAATCGCCATCGCAGCGGGCACCCGTTTACTTCCCTCCCCCATTGCCCCCAAATCTCACAACGATAAACTGTTGCTCGGCTCATCGCCCCCGGGAGCGTCAGGATGGTGCGCAAATCAATTTCCACCGAAACCAGTCGCCGCTCTTTCTGCGGTAGACTGCGCAGCATCGCCATCGCTGCGGCCCTGGCCGCCCTCCCCGGTTGTGTCGAGCGAACCGTCTCGATCAACACCGAGCCGCAGGGAGCCACGGTCATCCTCAACGACCAGGAAGTCGGCAAGTCCCCGGTCAAGGTGCCCTTCACCTGGTACGGCGACTACGACATCATCCTCCGCAAAGAGGGCTACGAGACGGTCAAAACCAACAAGCGACTGCGCGCCCCCTGGTACCAGACGCCCGGCATCGACATCATCTCCGAAGCCCTCGTGCCTTTTACAATTCACGACGATCGCGAACTTGATGTCTTCGTGATGAATCCGCGACAGCCTGTTGATAAGGGTGCATTGCTACAGTCCGCGGCCGAACTGCGACAGCGCGCCACCGGCTCATCGGCCGAATAGTCGGGCGCGCCAATCCGCATGCATGCCGCTGTTCGGCGCTGTGCGATGAAATTACATTCAGAGGAGGAACAGCCCAGTGAATAAGTCGCTTCTGGCCACGCTTTTCTTTTTCCCGTTCTTGATTTTTGCCCTGCCGGACCAAGCCTTCGCCGTCAGCGGAACGCCCACTTGGTTTGAGTCTCGCGTCGGCACCGTCCCGGGCGGCTCATTCGTCTCGTCGCCGTCGCTCGCCTTCGATCATTACGGCACACCCTCCGTCTCATGGTCGCAAGTCGCCAACGGCAGCGGCACCAACATCGTCCGCCATTCCCAATTCACCGGTCTCGGCCTCTGGAACAGCCGTGACGTGGCGTCCGGCACCGATATCGCTCTGGTAACAAGCCTGGCCTTCGATCGCGCCGAGCGGCCGACCATCGCCTGGATCAACAACAGCGGCAATCTTTCCGCGAGCTTCAACGGCGGCGCGGCCCAGTCCTTCGGCGTCAGTGCCGCCGTTACGACACCCGCCCTTTCTATTTCTTACGACCTCGCCGGAAACCTCCGCGGCGCCTACGCGAAAACCACCCCCGGAAACTTCTTCGACATCAGCCATGCCGGAGGCACATTTTCCACCCTGGACATGACCACAATCTCCGGCGTCTCGTCGATCATCGACGCGGCCCTGATCGCCGATGGCAGGGGCCTCCGACAGGTCGCCGCCCGCGCAAATCTCACCGGCGGCGGACAGGCAATCATGCTCGCTTCCGAGCCCTCTGTCCCCGGCCCGTGGGCGTCCGGCCAACTCATCGCTGCAGATAACGTATTCGGCGTCGATATCAAGATGGACCCGACCGACGGCCGCGCGGCCCTGGTCTACACCACATTCGATAACACGTCACAGACGTCCAAGCTCCTATATACAAAGTTCAACGGCTTCGCCCCGGTAACCACCGAAATCTTCTCCTCATCGTCCCTGCGCTTCGAGGACGTCTCACTCTCCTTCGACCTTTCCGACGGCCAGCCCGCCATCGCCTACGAGCGCCGCAACAACATGTCAGGCGCGCAGGAACTCCACTTCGCCTATCGCACCCCCGCGCTCTCGTGGCAAACCAGCTTGGTAGACGCAATGGTCAGCCTCGACGCCCCCGGCGGAAGACCGCGACGACCCTCGCTGGCCTTTGACGACTACGGCACAAGCTGGCCTGCGATCGCGTATGTAGACTCCGACGGCGGCCTCACCGTCGCGTTCGATCCGCCCGCACCGGAACCGCAGGCGATTCTCCTTCTCGCGCTGGCGGCGCATTTCCGTCCGCGCCGACGCATCGCTCATGTGTCACAGTTCGGGATAAGGCGGCGTCAGTTGGCCGCAGCCTGAGTAGCCAGTATTGGTCTTGCCGATGCTGGCCCCGCCCTTCGCGTCAGCCATCCTGTGTTGCGCAGCGAGGCGAACGCGTAAGGGATGATCCACCAAAGACAACTGACCCACACGAGTTCGTACACGATCAGCCAGACCCAATCCGTGTCGCGCTCGTTGATGTAGTAAATCACCGCCACGCTCAGCGAATACACCATGACCGCAAGAAACTGATTCAGTGCGTAGTCGTCTCTCGTGACAAGAAGCATCACGCTGCCCGCCGCAAGAATCGGCGCCAAAACGAGCGAAAGCGTCGCCAGTAACATATTCAGGCGAAATGTATTGAGAAATGCGCCGCGGAACCGGCGAAACAGAAAACCAAACAGGACGACCGTCTCCCGAATGTTGCTCCGCGCCCATCGCAGGAACATCCGGCACATCCCCGAAAACGTCTCCGGCATCTTGCTGTAAACCTTCGAATTCCCCTGGTACGCCGTCAGCCACCCCTCGCGCAGAAACAAATTCGTCATCGCCCGGTCCTCGCCCGTCGTACAGGCCTGACCGAGAAACCGCTGCTCCGCCCACTCATCGGCGACCTCGCGGACAAACGCCGCGCGGTAAAACGACAGTGCCCCCGGCGTGCAAAATACGCCGCGAAACTCGTTCTGATACGCCCGGACAAACTTGAACGACAAGCTGAAGCTGCATTTGAGAAACCGCGTAATCAGGCTCGCCCGCGGGTTCAGTACCTCGACACACCCCGCGACACAGCCGACGCGCCGGTCGCGAACCAGCGCCGAAACGCCGTTGCGAATCGCATCAGGATGCAAAAGACTGTCCGAATCCACCGTCACAAATACTTCAGACCGCCCTCGCGAGAATCCCAGGTGCAGCGCGTGTCGCTTGCCCTTGTTCGTGACGTGCCGCAGCGTCGTCACTTTGATTCGCCCGTTCACCGCACGGGCCCCGCGCAAAATATGCACCCAGGAATCGTCCGTGCTCCCGTCATCGACGACCACAAGCTCCAGTCGCCCGGCAGGGTACCGACTCGCCGATATCGACCGAATCGCGTCCGTAACCAGCGCCCCCTCATTGAACACCGGCATGACCACCGTCACGCTCGGCAACATCTCGTCCGCAACAGCCGCCATCGGCCGATACCGTCGCCACATCCAAAGCCGCCAAATAAGCACGGCGTACATGAACGAACCGTAAATCAGCGTTGTGCTCCATGCCGCGCTTCCAAATGAGCTCGTCATCCGCCCGAACCGGCCCCATGAAATTCCTGTCCGCGAGATGACCATCGCGCTGGCCACGCCCAGGCAAACCAGCACCAGGACCTTCATCGCGCCTTCGCGCGCCGTGCCGGGCGCAGTAAGGAGCAGCGGTGACGGCTCGGCGGCGCCGCAATGATGAGCCCGGTCGATGTCGGAATCCCGGTCCCGCACTTCGGGCCCGGATCGATCGGGGCGACCAAGCGTTTCCTGGATGAGCTTCATGAACCGGTTTCCACGGGAATCGTAGCCGCCAGGTGACGACGGGTTCGCGGACGACCCCTCGTCCGTCGATACGGTGCGCTGCCCCCGCCAGGCCCAATCCGCACTGATGAATCCCATGTATGCCATCGGTAGGATTAGACCTGTCATTCGTATGAAGGTTAGCTTAGAACTATCAGGCACTTATTGCATCAGCGATGCGCAGATTATGAACCCCTCGGACCGAAAATCCGCACCATCCCTTGCCGGACGCGCTGGCCCCGGTGTGATATTTCTGGCTCAGATTCGGGGCGAATTGTCATGAATCACACGGGCAGGCCGACAAAAGCACAGGACTACTCCATCCACGACCTTCGGCGCGCCCAGCTCTCCATCCTCTTGGTCTTCATGACATCCGCCCTGCTTCTGGCCGCCATCCCCATCCGCGAGTTACTCCGAAATCCCGGCACCCATAGAGCCCTCGTCGCAAAAGGCATCGACCCCAATACCGCGCATTGGTTCGAGCTGTCCCAGTTGCCCGGCATCGGCGAATCACTCGCCCGCCGCATCATCGAGTACCGTGTTCGCAGGGAATCCGACCCGACCATCTCAAGCCCCATCTTTCGCTCGGCCGCCGACCTGGATCCGATTTCCGGCATGGGAGAGAAGACCATCCGCCGCCTTCACCCCTTTTTGAGGCTCTCAAACGCCGAAAAATAGGCACTGGTTAACTCTGGGTGGTACGGGCGTCTCGCCCGTATCTTTTCAACCCAAACGCTACCAGTACCGAAAAATAGCCTGCCGTTGACAGGGGGAGACGCTGGGGATAGTTTGGCCAGCCGTCCAGGTAAGCAAGCGCTCAATTGCAGAGAAGCCCGCCCCATGTCCATTAAGGATTGGTCAGACGACATTATCCTCGCCGAATTGCAGGACGACCCCCTGTTCTCCGACGACCTCAACGCCCTTCAGGAGGCTGTCGAGAAGCGACCCAAAGCCCACGTGGTCCTCGATTTCCGCGGCGTCAATTTTCTCAACTCCTCGAATATCGCCAAGCTCCTCAAGCTTCGAAAGGCCATGAATTCACATAAGGCCGAGTTGCGCCTCTGCGGCATCAACACCGGGGCCTGGGGCGTCCTGCTTGTCACCGGACTGGACAAGATCTTCGACTTCTGCGACGACGTCCCCAGCGGCCTGGCCAGCATTCAGATCCAGGGCTGATTTCGCGCCCGCCTCTCGTTTTTCCCGCCATCCCATCCGCTTCATTCCCGTCAGGCCAATGCCACGCGCAGCAATCGCTTGCCGCCTCAAGAATCAATCCAATACATCCCGATATCCTTACGTTGCACCGCACCAGTGTTCGGGGGCCAATGCATGTGCCGGCGCCCGCCGCAACATCGGATGAAATCGCTGTTGTTGGGCGAATTGGTTCGGAACTCCTTGCGATTTCGCTGCGTATCCGAGTAGGATGCGACGAATCGAGGGGGCGGCGGGGATGGGCGTCCCCGGCATGCGGCGGCGCAGCCCTTTTTCGCTCTCGTCTCGGAGCGGAAAGGAAATATTCACATTGATTCGCCGCTGCAAAGCCCCGGGCGGTCTCACATGGAGGTGGGCCAGCATGTCAAGCGTTGTAGGCCCCTCACGGATGTCTCTTGAAACTTCCACGCTCTCCGGGTCCCGCCAGCTTCGAAGCGCCCAACATCAACACTGGTCCGGCCCCTACGCCGGAAAGCGCGTCCACCTCATCGGCATCGGCGGATCCGGCATGTCCGGCCTCGCCGGCGTCCTGCTCAGGTGCGGCGCGGTGCTCAGCGGATCGGATCGCCAGGGATTTAAGGCCCAGGGCCGCCTCGAAGAACTCGGCGCAGCCATTGCCATCGGCCACGCCCCCATCAACATCCCCTCCGACTGCAACATCGTCGTCGCCTCCGCGGCGGTCAAAAAGGACAACCCCGAGTATGCCGAAGCCGTCCGCCGCGGCCTGCCTGTGATGTCCTACGCTCAGATGCTCGGTCAGGTCATGAAGCTCCGAACCGGCATCGCCGTCTCCGGCACCCACGGCAAGAGCACCACCACCGCCCTCGTTGCCTTCATCCTCCGCCACGCCAAGGCCGATCCGACCTTCGTCGTCGGCGCCGACGTCCCTCAGCTCGACGGCTCCTCCGCCGTCGGCGACGGCGCGCACTTCGTCGCCGAAGCATGTGAGTATGACCGGTCATTCCTCAATCTCTTCCCGCGCTACGCCGCCATCTTGAACCTTGAGGAAGACCACCTCGACTACTTCCACGGCATTCAGGACATCATCTCCGCCTTTCACGGCCTCGCGGAGCTCGTCCCCGACAACGGCGCGGTCATCGCCAACGGCGAAGATGCAAACGTCGCAGCCGCCCTCAAAGGCATCAACGCCCCCGTCGAGACCTTCGGAACCTCCGAAGGACTCACCTGGCGCGCCGTCGACATTCGCTCCGTCGAAGGCTGCTATCAATTCACGATCCTCAGGGACGGCCTCCCATTCACCGACGTTTCCATGGACAACCTCCCCGGCCGCCACCAGGTCTTCAACGCCCTCGCCGCGACCGCCCTCGCCCACCACGCCGGCGTGGCCCCGGATGTCATCTCATTGGCACTTTCAAAGTTCGCCGGCGCTGCCCGGCGGCTGTTCAAGCGCGGCGAAGCAGGCGGAATCCTCATCCTCGACGACTACGGCCATCACCCCACCGAGGTCCAGGTCACCCTCCGCGCCGTCCGCGAGCACTATCCCAATCGAAAACTCTGGGTCATCTTCCAGCCGCATCAACACTCCAGAACCCGCTTCCTCCTCGACGACTTCGCCAAAAGCTTCGGCCAGGCCGACCACCTCCTCGTCCCCGACATCTACTTTGTCCGGGACAGCGAGGCCGAGCAGAACGCCATCTCCAGCCGCCATCTGGTCGAGCGGGTCTGCGCCAACAATTGCGACGCCAAGTACCTTCCCGGCCACGAAGAAATCGTCGAATATGTCGCGACCCACGCCCGATCGGGCGACGTCGTCATGACCATGGGCGCCGGAGATGTATGGAAAATCGCCGATGAACTTGTTCGACGACTTGCCTGAGAGCGTATGCCGGCGGAATGTCCCGCTCGCCCCGCTCACCTGGTTCCACCTCGGCGGCCCCGCCGAGTACCTGATCTCTCCACAATCCGAGAGCCAGCTCGCCGCCGTCATTCGCCGGTGTCGCGACTCCGGCACGCCCATTCGCCTTCTTGGCCTTGGCGCAAATATCATCGTTCCCGATGAAGGCGTCACCGGCGTCGTCATTCGCCTCGACGCCGGCGAATTCGTTGACACGCGCGTCGAAGGTTCGCGCGTCTTCGCCGGCGGCGGCGCGGACATGACCAAGCTCATCCGCAAAACCGTCCGCCTCGGCCTCGCCGGCCTCGAGAACCTCGCCGGAATCCCCGGCACCGTCGGCGGCGGCATCGCCATGAACTGCGGCGGCCGCTACGGCGAAATCGCCGCCGCCGTCCAGCGCGTCCGCGTCGTCGGCCCCGACGGAAAACTCTACGAGCGCGATCACGACGACCTCGAGTTCGGCTATCGACGCTGCTCCCTCGGGGCCGACTGTGTCACCTGCGCCGTCTTCGAACTCCGCGAAGTCGATCCCGCCGATCTCGAATTACGCTTCCGCGAAATCTGGATGTACAAACAAAACACCCAGCCCCCCCTCGGCGCCCAGAGCGTCGGGTGCATCTTCAGAAACCCCAACGGCCGATCCGCCGGAGAAATCATCGACCGCGCCGGCCTCAAGGGCATGCGACTCGGCAGCGCCTACGTCTCCAATCGCCATGCGAACTTTGTGCTCGCCGACCCCGGTGGCCGAGCCACCGATGTCATCAATCTGATCCGCCTCGTCGGGCAGCGCGTCGAGGATCAGTGCGGCATCCGACTGGAGCCGGAAGTCAAAATATGGTAATTCCGCGCCGCCCGCGGCGCGTTGATCGCCATCGACCGGAGGTCGATGGTGTATATTTGCAATGAAGGGAGTCCCAACGTGGCCGCAACCAGCATTCGATTCGACGCCGGCAGGATACTTCGAGCCGCAACCACCCAGAAGCTCGCCGTCACTGTCCTCGCCGGGGGCCCCAGCGGCGAGCGAGACGTCAGCCTCACCAGCGGCCGCACCGTCATGGCCGCCCTCGAACAGCTCGGACACAGTGTCTATCTCGAAGACATCGCCCCCGAAAACCTCGGCGCACTCGCCCGTACCGTCGACTGCGTCTTCATCGCCCTCCACGGGCGCTTCGGCGAAGACGGTGACGTCCAGGAAATCCTCGAGCGCCGCAAGATCGCATTTACCGGCTCCGGCCGCGACGCCTGCGCCCTGGCGATGAACAAGTATCTGTCAAAAAAGAAGTTCGCCGAGCTGGGCCTGCCGACGCCGCGGTATGACATCGCGACCCGCGACACCATCCGCGAGGCCATGGCCGCATGGAGCCTGCCCGTCGTGGTCAAGCCCGTCAAAGAGGGCAGCAGCCTCCATTGCCACATCGTCCGGGATTTCGGGCAGTTCCGCCCGGCCATCGACGACGTCCTCGCCGCATACGGCGACGCAATGGTGGAGGAGTACATCCCCGGCAAGGAGATCACCATCGGCATCCTCGGCGATCAGGCCCTCCCGCCGATCGAGATCCGCACCCGGCGGGACTTCTACAACTACGACGCCAAATATGTCGATGAAGATACGGAGTACGTCTTCGACATCGACCTGCCCAGTGACCTCCTGGAGCGGATGGAGCAACTCAGCCTTGAGGCCCACACCGGCCTGGGCTGCCGGGATTTCTCCCGGGTGGATTGGCGCGTGGACACCGACCGCATGGAGCCCTACATCCTTGAGGTCAACGTCGTCCCCGGCCTCACCAGCCATTCCCTCCTGCCGAAGGCCGCGGCCAGGGTGGGGGTTCCGATGCCGCAGATGTGCCAGTTTTTGATCGATTCGGCGATCCGGCGGAAGTTCGCCAGATAAGCCGTTTCGCTTGCTCGCTTTTTACGGGGCACGGTGGCGTTGGCCAGAACGTCCAGAAAATCCAAAAGCGCACCCAATCCCGTGCTGGCCTCCTTGGCGGCGCGATGGGAGCGCGTCCATATCGCGCTCGCCGCATGGCCCGCCAAGAGATGGCTCAAGCTCGTCCTCGTCCTGCTCATTCCGCTGGCCATCGGTTGGTCGCTCTCCCGGCTGGAGAAGCGCGTCCATGCCTTCGCCGCCTATGACCGCCCGCTCAGCCTCAAGTGGGTCGAGCTGCCGCCCTGGCTGCGCCTGCCGGAAAACCGCCACGTCCTCGACAGCCTCGCCCGCACCCTCGATCTTCAATCCACCGATCGAATGCTCGACCGCTCCCTGGCCGAGCGACTCGGCGCCGCCCTCGCCGATCCCGGTATCGGCTGGGTGAAGTCGGTCGATCGCATCCGCATCGACCCCTCCGGCGAGGTGACAATCAAGTGTCACTTCCGGATGCCCGCCGCCTGGGTCAGCCACCGCAAGGTCGGCTATCTCGTCGATGCCGAGGGCGTGCGCCTGCCCGGCCGCTACGACATCACCGACTGCCGCTCGACGGCCATGCTGGTCATCGAAGGCGTCGCCGGCGCGCCGCCGGAAATCGGCGCCCCCTGGCCCGGCGACGATCTGGCAGGGGCCCTCAATCTCGTCTCCCTGCTCGACGGCAGGCCGTTTCGCCACCAGCTCACCAGTGTCCACGTCGGCAACTATCGCGGCCGGCGCGATCGCAGCCGCCCGCACATCGAACTCGCCACCGATCTGCCCGGCAGCCGCATCTGGTGGGGCCGCCCACCGGGCGAAGACGTCGGCACCGAGATCTCCGCCGATCAGAAGCTCATCCTCCTCGAAACCCTCTACCGCCAGTCCGGCCGCATCGACATGAACCGCTCCTACGTCGACATCATGACCTGGCCCGATCGCGTCGCCATGCCCAAGGTCATGCAGGCCCCCGCCCAAAGCCGCCTCCTCCGCGGCTGACCAGCCGCAGTCGTCCATTCTCCACACACACATCCGCGTGCCTGATCCCTGCCGGGTAGCGCCGGAATCCCGCTCCCGAATCTCGTGGGCATCCGTTCGCGAATTTCCTGGGTAGCGTGGGCATCCTGCCCGCCAATCTGTAGCGCCATTCCTCGTGTGTAATGTATGTGTCCCACTTGCCAATCCGTAGCGCCACCCCTCCCGGGTTACGTGTACGTCCTACCCGCCAATCCGTAGCGCCACCCCTTGTGGGTGGCGTGGCGACGGCAAAATTCCAAGGTGACATAAGGTGACACAAGCGAATTTTTTCGCTTGCAACTCTTGCAGCGGGCATGTGTTGGGGTGATGCGTGTTCTGGGTGGTTTTGGCTGAAAACGTCGAAAAATCGAAAAATCGAAACGTCGAAATGGGAGGTCTGGGGCTGAGCGCTTGTGCGATGGTTGCGGCGGCGGCCATCCCATCGGAACCCATCGCGCGAGCGGTGACATAGGTAACTTTGTACCGAGAAGGGCGCTGTGATTCCTGAGCGTCGCATCGCGTCGAGAGTCGCTCTGTCCACGGCTTGCGGCGTGGGTGCTGATCGTGCGCGGCGGCGCGTTTTTGAAGGCGACAATAGGCGAAAAAAGTTTTGGCGGACGCTTGCAACTCGCGCGGCAGTCGCGTGTTGGGGCGCTTCGCGTTTTAGGTGGTTTTTGAGTGACATGGGCCTCAACCCGGCAATTCCATCGCGGCGAACCGCGAACCAGTTTCCGCCCGCCGCATTTCGAGCAGGCGCGGGCGCTCCAACGACTACGCTTGCTCGCTGTGCGCGCATTTCTTGCGAACATGAATTGGGGAGAACCGGCGGCTATTTGCTCGTTGATGCCTTGTTATGCATACTATGGGTGTCTGCCTAGGAGGAACTCAAGAGCGGTAAGCCGCGCATCCATGATTGGTCCGCGGATCGTTTCCTAGTCTGTTTTCGTTACCTGTTCCGACACTTCGGCTGCGCGAGTATCGCGATGAACGTACGGCCTGCGAATGACGGTCAACTGTGGACGCGCGAACAATTGATACTCGCGTTCGAGTTGTATTGTCGTGTGCCGTTCGGACGCATTACCACTCGTAATCCGCTCATCCGCGAACTCGCCGTCCTACTTGGCCGCACCGCAGCTTCCGTAACGCGTAAGCTAGGCAACTTTGGCGCCTTTGATCCCGAGCTCGCGGCCCGAAACGTATCGGGGCTTACTCACGGCAGTAAGCTCGATCGGGCCATTTGGGATGAGTTTCATAACGACTGGGGCGGACTGGTCGACAATGCCCACAAGCTTCGTCGCGAACGAGCGCCGGGCAAGCGCAAGGTCGAACGATTGACCGCGCCAAGCGGCCACTCCGAAAGAATTGTCACCACCAAACAGCGATTGCATCAGGCGTTCTTTCGTGAAGCCGTTATCAGTAGCTACAACAATCGATGCTGCGTCACGGGACTTCCGCTCGTTGAGTGCCTGATTGCTGGGCACATTGTTCCGTGGAGTGTGGACGAGCGGCGTCGCGCCGACCCAACAAACGGCGTGTGCATGTCGGCGACATTTGACCGCCTATTTGACTCTGGGTTGCTAACGATCAAAGACGACCTCACGCTTTGTGTGAGCAAGCGGGTCCGCGCCCTGAAGGATCGATCAGTCAGTGAAATTGTGCTTGCACGACACGGGCAGCAAATCATCCCACCCTCACGGTTCTATCCCGACCCCGAGTGCTTGCGTTGGCACCGCGATAACGTGTTCGAGGCCGCTTAATTCTCGATATTGCCACAAGGAGGAATTATGGAATCACTCTCAACCGCTGAACATGTCGAGCATCTCACCGGTGAGTACCGCGAACTAGTCGCTGAACTCGGCGATGCGCAGGGGAATTCGAAACTTCGCGAGCTGCTTGTCCTCCGCTCTGACTGGACCAAGGAAGGCGCAGCCACCGTCGTTCGTCTCTCTAGGCGGTATGGCAGTTTTGTTCTTGCCAACGCACTTGCGCTCGCCGAAGCGCTGGACATCGAAGACGGAGATTGTGGCCTCTGACGGTCACGAGCAACCGTGCCATTGGCGCAGCTTTTCCCTTTGTTCATGAGGCGGAGATCGAGAAGGTGAAATGAGATTCCTGCTCGCCATCTGGTTATTCGCTCTACTTGTTTCAGAGGCGTTTGTTCTTCAATGCGACTTCTGGATCAATGTGAATAATTGCTATGCAATCTACACGGGTACCGAACCAGGAAAGTCCTCGCTAGGATTCGGGCACGGTACAGCGAAGTCCAGGGTCCTCGAATCCGTCGGGGCCTAAGAGAAGCTCGACGCTTGCGCAGTCGCAATTCAATCTGAATCCGGCGAGTATTGTCTTGCCACCGACAACGCAGCGCTCAAGGTTTTCGACGGCCAGCCAGAGTGGTTAGCTGAGTGCAGGCGATTCGCAACAGAATTCGACGGCAATTTAAGACCGGTTTCTCGATTTGATGATGGCTTCGTTCGAAAAGCCCAGATCGGCATTCTGATTCTTGCGATCCCCTTCACTTTTCTTGCCCTCCGCCTAGCGCGTCAGCCAGTATCCCGAAGCGCACATTCCTGATTGCTCATAATCACTGCCTATGCGTCACGTCATTTCGGCATCATCCAGACACTCATGCAGCCCCGGCCACGTTTCCCCTCGCGCAATCCCAAAAACGAGAAGGCCCGCGGACACGCGTCCACGGGCCTTCGTAAGAAAACCGGAAGGGCGAGCCTGCTTCTTCCGGGCCTCTTGTCTCTCGCGCCGATGTTCGTCAAATTGCCGCGGCGCCGATCACTCCGCCAGCGCCTTCGCGACGTTGGCCTCAATCGTCGCCTGGAGCTTGTCCGCCGCCCCCGCATCCAGCCCATAAGTCGAAAACCACACCCACACCATCTCGCCGCCGCCGCAATTCTCCATGTCGCAGCGAAAGTAAGCGTTGTTCAGGTTCTTCACCGTCGCGGCGAACGAGCGCGGCCGCATGTTGATATCGACGACGCCCTCCATGTGCTGATTCATCCCGACAAGCTCAAGCCGGTACGGATCGCCTTCCTTGAGCCCCTCGATGCTGCCGCGAACGACGCGACCCTCCGGCCCGATGACGCGCGCGATCGCCTCGGCCGGACTCAGCGAGGTCGGCTTGCTCACCCAGATGGTCCGCCGATCCTTGCCCGCGTGATTCTCGAGGTAGTGCCGCAGGCCGCGAAGCTCAAAGGCCCAGCCGCGCGTCACACCTTCGTATTCATTGTCCCACTTCGCCCCGACACCGAAGCCGGAGTGCACGAGGCGCAGCACCGTCTTTCCGCCGCGGCCTTCAAGAAAGTAATCGACCACCAGCGGCCGCGGGTCGCCGTCGGGCGACGCGGTGAACGGCCAGCCCGTCCGCAGATGCCGGCCCGGCTCCCAGATTTCAATCGTGGACTCGCCCTCGAACGGCTGCCCCCACGAGACCCACATCGCGCCGCCCTTGCCGGGCTTCACCTTTGCCTGCAACGGAAACCATCGCGTCAGTTCTCGCGCATCCGTCAGTGCCTTCCACACGGCATCGACCGACGCATCGATCTCCAGTTCCGTTTCCACGGTTCGCGTTTGCTTGACGTTCATTTTGGCCTCTCCGATCAGGCGTTCCGAGTTCTCCACGGCCGGGCCCGCTCCCGACAATGGCGCCGCCGCGATCGCGCCGACAGCCAGCGCCAGCGGGATACTCAACTTGTACAGACTCATCACAAAACCTCTCCGGCTCGCCACAATATCAAAGCTCGATCCGCTCACCGACGGATGTCCGGGCGCTCACGCGCTCGCGGATGCCGGCGGCTTAAACAATTCGGCAAACAGGCAATTCAGCCGTTCCTGCAAGCCCGTCACGCGATCCTCGGGAACTCCATATGTCGAGATCCACAAATTGACATCGCGCCGACAGAACAGGGCGATGTCGTCGATGTGAAGCCGCAGCCACGCATCGTTCCAGTTGGTCGCGGTCGCGCTGAAGTCGCTTGGCGGAGAAAACGAATCGACAATCCCCTCGAATCGATCGCCGCTCGCCGTCGTCATTGCGTATCGCTCGTGGGCCGCGCTCGGCGCGGGATGTTCCACGGCAACAAGCCCACGGGGCCCCATGATTTTCTTCCACGCGCCGGCGACCGGCATATGCGGGATCGCCGCCCGACAGACAACACAGCGACGCGGCGTTCCCAGGTGTCGCTCCAGATAAAGCTTGAGCCCGCCGAGTTGAAAGTTCCACCCACTGACCGTGCCGTCATACTGGCCGTCCCATGATGCATCACCCGAAAACCCCGAGTGAACAAGCCGCAGCACGGTCTCGCCCGATTTACCCTCAAGGTAGTAATCGAGTGCCACCTGAAACGGCACATCAAACGGCATGCCGGGTTCGCCCGGCTTCGCGGCAGGCGTCGGCTCCATGTAGATCAGGCGCAGTCGCCTGTTCGGCTCCCACGCGGCGATCGGCGTGTTGAATTGAAACTCGTTCTTCCACGACATCCACACGGCCCCGCCTTCTCCCGGCGAGACCTTCGCTTCGAGCGGGAACCATCGCGTGAGTTCTTCCGCGTCGGTCAGCGCCTTCCACACGGCCTCGACCGGCGCAAGGATGCGAATCTCCTTCTCGATGGATCGCGGCCCCCGGGGCTTACTCATGTCACTCACTCCATATTGACGGATGCATCGCCGGCATCGTCTTCCTGTTTCGTAATCGCGGGATACGCGCCCAGAAAAAAGCGAAAGAGTCGGCCGCCCGGCGCATCATCAGTGTGGTACTTGGCAACGAGTTGGGCGATAGCGTTGGTCAGTTCCTCGGAAAACGCGTTGCGATCCGCGGCATTGGCGAATCGCACATCTGCCTGAAGATTGAGCGTGGCGAGTCTCTTGCCCGCGCGGGCAGCCCGTCGTTGCAACACGGCAAGATCGCGAATCGTCCGCGCCGCAACCGCCACCATGTACGAAGCGGAAATGCGATCCGGAATCCGGCTCGGATCGCCGGCGAGGTCGCCGAGCGCCTCGGGACTGATGAGATAAGATCGCGCCGTCGCCCTCACCAGCCGCTCAACGCAGTTGCCGCGCTTGCGCTCGCCGGTGTATTGAACGTAGCCCGCTTTTTCCAGTTCGCGGAGGTGGTAGTTGAGTTTCTGTCGCGGCAGGTTCATCTCGCGGGCCAGCGAGCTCGCGGACTTCTCGCCCTCCAGCCGCCCCAGCAGCTTGAGCCGAATGGGGTTGAGTAGCGCCGCCGCCTGTTCGACCCCCTGAACCAGTTGAAGCGCCGCCTCCGCCATCTGAAAACTCCGAAAAACCACCCGCGAACGAGTTTCCAATAAGATACTGCCGAATAATATATTTGTCAAGACGTTTTTTGTTGTCAGTTTGTCGGCGGCGGGGGCGCGGCGGACCTAAATGCCGAAAATGAAATGCCTTATGGATTAAGTACTGGGGCGCAGGCGTCGTTCAACTGATTGGCGTGCCCTGTACCGAGAGGCCGGTCGGAACCCACTTTCGCTGGAACATGCGAAACGCCTGGCGAATCCGAGTCGTGCGCAGGCTCTCGTCGATGTGCAGGCCGAAGCGCTCCTCATCGCGGGGAGATTGAATCTTCGCCATGCGCTTCCAACCGACGTTCATGCCGTGAATGAATGCGGCGGTCGACAGGCTGCGCGTCCGCCAAAGGGTGCGAATCGTTCGCTTCCACACCCAGCTCTCTCGGGCCGCGAGGTGCCGCAGCTCAAAGATCGCCTCGTCCAGCTTCTCCGCCGTCATGTTTCGAGGGTTGTAGACCGTCTCCACGAAGGTGTAGCGCTCCCAGTCCTGCGGATAATTCGTCGCGAAGATGCGGCCCTCTTCCACGTAGCGATCGTACATCTTGGTCCCGGGCAGCGGCGTCAGGTTGGTAATCTGGATCGTGTCGATGCCGACCTGCACGGCCTGCAGCGCGGTCGCCGCGACGGTGTTCTCGTCATCCGCATCGGCCCCGATGATAAAGCCGCCGAAGACCGAAATCCCCTCGCGCTGAAATCCGCGAACGAGCGTCTGGTAGCGTTCGAGGTTCTTGCGATTGACGCCCTTGTGGAAGTCCTTGAGGTTGTCGCTGTTAAACGTCTCAAAGCCGACAAGCATGCCGACGCAGCCCGCCTCATTGGAAAGCGCCAGCCCTTCGGGATCGTCGCCCATGTTGATGGTGGTCTGGCTGAACCAGAGCCGCGGCGCAAATCCCAGGAGGCGGCGAATCGCAGGGGCCCGTTTGAGTAAGTCGGCGACGCGGCTGCGACAATGTCCTTCCGCGATGATCTTGCGAAGAAGCTCCTTCGCCCAGATGGCGTGCTTCTCGCCGACTCCGAAGAAATTGTCATCGACCACAAACATGAACGGCTTGGTGGTCTTAAACCACTCGTCGATCACGTCCTCCATTCTTCGGCGGCGAATCGGCGCGCCGTTGAACTTCGTCACACTGCAATATTCGCAGCCCACCGGACAGCCGCGCGACGTCTGAATCGCGGATACGTCGTACTCGCCGTTTAACGGCTGGAGATCCTGCCGCGCCCGACCGAGGCCGGTGGCCTCCAGGTCGGGCAGGGTACCGTGATAAAACTTCTGCAAATTGCCGGCGGCGGCGTCAGCGAGAATCTTCCCGAATATCTCGTCGCATTCGCCGATCGCCACCGAATCGAAGTATTGAATCGCCTCTTCAGGCATGGCCGATGCGTGCGGTCCGCCGATGATGCAGGCGATGCCCTCCCGGCGACACTGATCGGCGATCTCGTAGGCCCGTGTGGCGCCGCTGGTATAGGAGGTCACGCCGACCAGATCGTAGTTCCCCCGGCGAATCCGCTCGTCGGTGCACTCGGTGCCGAACAATTCGTCAATCAGGTCGACACTATGCTCCGCGGGCACCAATTGGGCGAGGACCTGGAGGGCAAGCTGGGGAATCTTGCTCCCGATGGTGTGATAACCCTGTGTGCGCCGCGCAATCGGGTTGATCAGAACGATTCGCATGGGGGAATCTCGAGTGTAGAAGGTTCGATGACTTGCGGATTGTAATCGCACCACTCAATCCGGGATAGAGCGGCTATAATGTTCATCGTAAGTCGATCGAGCGCCCGCCCCGGCATGATTCCCACCCCCGAGCACGGCTGCTTTTCGATTGGATGTTTGTGTCGATTTGATACAAGGCCGCGTGGGGATTCGAAAGCAGTCTGACATGATACAGGACGAGAAAGACCGACTGATCGCCCTTTTTGACGCTGAAAGCAGTTGGTGCCGCGGCATGGATGCGGTGGATGCCGACGGAAATGCGGTGCATTACGACGACAGCGCCGCGGTCTCATGGGACATCGTCGGCGGCCTTTGCCACCTGTTTGGCTGGAAACGGGCCTGCAAACTCTTCGAACCGATGAGCCGCCACTTCGCAAAACGACGCCATTCCGCGACGGCCGCCCGACCCAATACGGAGATGGCGGCCATGTCGGCGCTCTTCGATTTCAACGACGATGACGAAACGACGCACGAGCTGTTCATGGATCGGCTCAAGGGGCTGCCGGTTTGGCATGGTCGCAGCGCATCCGTCGCAACCGTCGATTCTGGCCCGGAAACGGCATATTGAAGGCGATTCGCGCCGGATAGCCGCCGGGCCTGTGCATTTTGGTGGACGGGCCGCATAAAACCGACTACAGTTTGCTCCGGTTGGTACGACGACCGAGCTTTCAGGTCATGTGTCAAGTCTGACGACTTCTCGCTTCCTGCATTCTTCTCTCTCGCGCCTTTCCTCTTTGGTCCGGAATGTAGGACTCTTTCACTATCAATCCTGAAAGAAAAACGAATGGATTGATCGGCCCAATCAAAAAAGGAAATGAAATGGGCAAGAAACTGTATGTTGGAAATCTCGGCTTCGACGTGAACGACTCTGATCTTCAGCAGTTGTTCTCCGCACACGGCTCAATCGTCAGTGCGCAGGTCATCATCGATCGCGACACAAACCGCAGCAAGGGCTTCGGTTTCGTCGAGATGAACTCGGATGGCGAGGCTCAGGCGGCCATCGCGGCCCTGGACGGCAAGGATCATGCCGGCCGCGCCCTCAAGGTCAATGAGGCCAAGCCGAAGGAAAATCGCAGCGGTGGCGGCGGCGGCGGTCGTCGCGATCGCTACTAACCACCCCCCAGTCTGACAACACGAAGAGGCCGGCGCCATGCGTCGGCCTCTTCTTTTATATCCGCGGCCAACAGGCCCGACCGTGCCTCGCTCGATTCGTTTGCGCCCCCTTCAGTCGATTGGCTCCTCAATCGCTCCCAGGGCCCCCCATATCGGGCGATATCAGGGGCTCGTGGCGTCCCCGCCAGGCCGCCGAACCCCGCTCAAGTCCCGGCCGTATGAAACTGGGTTGAGTGGGGCCCCTTCGCGTCGCAGTCGCCAAGGTCATATAATGTTACAGCTTGGCCCCGCCCGGCGGCTGACCGATGAAAACGAAAGTCAGCCGCAGGTACCAGGGACGCTAGCTCGTCTTCACCTCGCCGGCGACGATTCAGGAGATTGCCCGAATGTGCGGAATCGTAGGTTACACCGGCTTCAGGCAGGCGCAGCCCATCCTTCTTGAAGGGCTCAAGCGCCTCGAATACCGCGGGTACGACTCCTCGGGCATCGCCATACAGTCCAACGGGCACCTCCAGGTGCGCAAGAAAGCGGGCCGCATTTCGGTCCTCGAATCGACCATCAGCGCCGAAGCATTGCAGGGCACCTGCGGCATCAGCCACACCCGCTGGGCAACCCACGGCGCGCCCAACGATCTGAACGCCCACCCCCATGTCGACGCCAGCGGACGCATCGCCCTGATCCACAACGGCATCATCGAAAACTATCAGGCCCTTCGCACCTATCTCGAACATCGCGGCGTCGAGTTCAAAAGCGAAACCGACACCGAAGTGCTGGTCCAGCTCATCGGGCATTTCTACAACGACGACATCGAGGCGGCGGTCCGCGCGGCATTGCGGGACGTTCGCGGCACCTACGGCATCGCCGTCTTGTGTTCCGAGGAGCCCGGCAAGATTGTCGCGGCGCGCAAGGGAAGCCCGCTCATTCTTGGCATCGGCGACGGCGAATACGTCGTGGCCTCCGACGCTGCCGCCATCGTGCAGCACATGACGCAGGTCATCTATCTTTCCGACGGCGAGATGGCCGTCGTCTGGGATGACGGCTTCCGCACGACGACCCTCGACGCCCTGCCCGTCACCAAGGAAGTGACCGAGCTGGAGCTCTCCCTCGAAGACATCGAGCTCGGCGGCCACGAACACTTCATGCTCAAGGAGATCATGGAGCAGCCCGAGTGCCTCTCCGACGGCATGCGCGGCCGCGTCAACGTGGCCGACGGCCGCATCCATCTCGGCGGTCTGGCCAATCAGGCGCGCGAGCTCGTGCAGACCAAGCGCCTCATCCTCACCGGCTGCGGCACGGCCTGGCACGCCGGCCTCGTCGGTGAATATCTCTTCGAGCAGTTGGCCCGCATCCCGACCGAAGTCGAATACGCCTCCGAATTTCGTTATCGCAACCCGACGATCGAGCCCGGCACGGTCGTTGTCGCGATCAGCCAGTCCGGCGAGACCGCCGACACCCTTTCCGCCCTGCGCGAGGCCCGCGAAAAAGGCGCGCTGGCCCTCGGCGTCGTCAACGCCGTCGGTTCCACCATCGCCCGCGAGACCGACGCCGGCGTCTATCTTCACGTCGGTCCCGAGATCGGCGTCGCCAGCACCAAGGCCTATCTCGGTCAGGTGCTGGTCCTCACCATGATGGCCCTCTACATGGGCCGGCGCAAACACCTGTCGCAATCCGAGCTGCTGTACTACCTGAAGGCGCTCGATGCGATTCCCGGGAAGATCCGCAGCATCACCGCCCAGAGCCAGGAAATCCGCCGCGTCGCCGAGACCTACAAGGACGCAGAGAACTGGCTCTATCTGGGCCGTGGCTACAACTATCCCACCGCGCTGGAAGGCGCGCTGAAGCTCAAGGAAATCTCCTACATCCACGCCGAGGGAATGCCCGCCGCCGAGATCAAGCACGGCCCCATCGCCCTCATCACCAAGGACATGCCCGTCGTCTTCATCGCCACGAAGAACAGCCAGTACGAAAAGATCATCAGCAACATCGAGGAGGTTCGCGCCCGCTGCGGCCGGGTCATCGCAGTGGCCACCGAGGGCGACACCGAGATCGGCCGCCTCGCCGAGCACGTCTTCTACGTGCCGGATGTCCCCGAACCGCTTCAGCCGCTGGTGACGATCGTCCCGCTGCAACTGCTCGCCTATCACGCCGCCGTCCTCCGCGGCTGCGACGTGGACAAGCCGCGCAACCTGGCGAAGAGCGTGACGGTGGAGTAGGCCCGGAAAGACGGCGCTTTGCCATCGGCCCCTTGCCCTCGATCATGTTCGCGCCCGCAGTCTCGGCCTTTGATGGGTCGGCTTCAGCCGATCAGCGTTTGCCACCAGCTTGAGCTGGTGGAATCGGGCCACTACCCACCCATTTTCCTTTTCCTGTATTTCAGCCGGCTTCGGCCGGGCTTGAGGTTGCTTAATCCATTCAGGTCGCGGAGTCGTCCGTCGAAGCAAGACCGGCTAAAGCCCGGCTGAAGTGAGTCAGGAACAAGAGACAGCAATAGTGGCCCGTCCACCACCGGTTGAAACCGGTGGCAAACACCGGCCGGCTGAAGACCGGCCAAGTGCAGGACCGCCCAGACCCGCGCGAACGGGGAGCAAGAATCTCCAATGCCATGCTCACGCCCACCGCCAACTTGCGCCGAGTTGTCCCGCCGCGTAAAGCCCATGCACGCGCGATGAACAGTCCTCCAAAACCCCCGACACCTTGGCCCCCGGACGCCTCGGCCCCTCTGACTCACTTTGCTCGGCTCGTTTTTCAACGACTTACAAACGAAATCTCCCGAAACTTTCCACCCCTGTTCGGGCTTGCACCGTCGCTGATTCACCTTGCGCATTTTCACCCAAAACCGCCCAAATCACGAAGCGCCCCAACACATGCCCACCACGCAAGTTGCAAGCGTCCGCCAAAACTTTTTTCGCCTATTGTCACCTTGGATTTTGCAGCCCCTGCGAGCAAACCCCCAAGTCGGAGAGGAAAATGATCGCAGCGAAATGTATGAATTTTGAAGTTTTGACTTTTCGGCGTTTTGACGTTTAGGAGTCGCCTTATGTCGCCGTCGCCATTCCCTCGCCGGGGCCTGCCCCGCTGGTTTGGCTCCGTTTCCCTGCAAGGGTTACAATCCCGCGCCATGAACTGTCCCAAGTGCCATTTCACCGTCGAGGCCGACAGCCGGTTCTGCAAATATTGCGGAGCGTCGCTCGCCGCCGGGGCCGCTGCTGCGACCACCGAGCCGATGACGCCGTCGAACAGGGGACCGGCGAGCCCCTCCGGCGCGGAATCGACCAGGGCCGATCCGTTCTCCGCCGCCGCGAAGGAGACCAAGCCCGGCGACCTGCACCGCGACCCGGCAATGGAAAAAGACGTGTGGCAGGGGCGGCCCTCCTGGCGCGCGTACTATGGCACGTGGTTCATTTGGCTCGTCGGAGTGATCGTCGTGCTGATTCTCGTCTATCGTTCGACCCAGCCCTCCGAATCGGGCTGGAATCTGCGCGACGCGGCGTGGCTCGTCGCCTTCGCGTCAGGCGTGGCACTCTTCGTGCGGCAGTTTCTCGTCATCTACGGCCAGCACTTTCGACTCACCACCCAGCGGCTGTTCATGAACCGCGGAATCCTCTCTCGTGTCACCGATCAACTGGAACTCGTACGCGTGGAAGACGTTCGCCTGCGACAGGGCGTCGTCGACCGCCTGGTGAACACCGGCCGCGTCGAGATAATCAGCAGCGACCAGACCGATCAGGACCTGACGCTCGAATCCATCGCGGAGCCGGCGCAGGTTGCCGAACACATCCGCCGCAACGTCCGCGGAGCCCGGGGCAAGGGCTCGCTGTTTGTTGAGAATGTGTAATCCCGCATCGGCTCGCCTGGCTCATGGATACTGAACGACGCATCCAGACGATTTGCCTTCTATTGCTCACGGCGTTTGCCGTGGGGGCGGCGCTGTATTTTTTGAGCCCGGTGCTGATTCCGTTTGTGCTGGCCGTCTTCCTTGTCTATTGCCTGACGCCGATCATCGATCTTCAGATGAAGTACTTTCGCATCGGCCGGCCGGCGGCCCTGATCACGACGGTCCTGCTGGGCTCGGCGGTGGTCATCCTGCTGTGGGGTGTGGTGTGGGCCAGTGTCAGCGAGATGTCTCAGCACGCCGAAGAATATGAGGGAGAACTCGCCCGCCTGCTCGACGACATCGCCGCCCGGGTGCCGGTGGAGTCGATGGGCATCGAGCCGGAGAAGCTCAAGTCGATCGTGACGGTCTCGCGCGAGTCGGTGCAGAAGCTGGCCGGCTCGCTGATCGGCTCGATCATGACCGTCTTCTCCAACGGCATGCTGGTGCTGATCTTCATGATCTTCATGATGGCGGGCAAGCGCACGCCGCCGAAGTCCGGCAGTATCCTCGAACAACTCGAATCGCAGATCAAAAGCTATCTGGTCACCAAGGTGCTCGTATCCGGCGCGACGGGCATCCTCGTCGGCCTCGTCCTGAAGGTGATCGGCGTGCGGTTCGCCCTGGCGTTCGGCGTGCTGACATTTCTGCTGAACTTCATTCCGAATATCGGCTCGGTGGTCGCGACGCTCTTGCCGCTGCCGGTGGTCGTGTTGAACCCGGAGCTTGGAACGCTTGCAAAGATATTTGCGATCATGATTCCCGGCGGGATTCAGCTCGTCATCGGGAACGTGGTGGAGCCGCGGATGATGGGCAAGTCGCTCAATCTCCACCCGGTCGTGGTGCTGCTGGGCCTGATCTTCTTCGGCATGATCTGGGGGATCATCGGCATGTTTCTGGCGACGCCAATCGTCGCGCTGGTGAAGATCATCCTCGAGCGCTTCGAACTGACGAAGCCGCTTGGCAAACTGCTGTCCAGCAGCGAGAACTGATCGTCTCGCCCTGGAATGCCGCTGTAAGTAAACTGCGTCGCCAGGAGGAGGCGGCATGTATCGAGTTCTCTTGATGGCGATGATGTCCGGCGCGGCGGCGAGCCCTGTGATGGCGGGGGAGCTGATTACCCTGCGTCCGGGGCAGGTCCATTTACTTGTCGACCGCAACGGCGACGGGGACTATCTCGATTTCGATGAGACGCAATTGTTCGCGGACGGATTGCCCGCGACGGCCATGGCGATCTCGTCGTCGGCGGACTCGGTTTTCGTATTGGACCCAGCCTCCCGCACGATCATTCGTCTGCGCGATGAGAACGGGGATTTTGACGCCCTCGATTTCGGGGAGGTGATTGCGTTCGCCGAGTTGCCCGCCGGGCCGGTCGGGCCGACGGCAATTGTCGTGGTGGGCGATGACGTTTTATTCGCCACGGACTCGGGCTGCGGATGCGTTTGCGCCGTGCGCGACTTGAATGATGACGGCGATGCCCTGGATTTTTCCGAAGTGTTGATCGTCGCCGTCGGGCTGACATTGCCGCAGTCAATCGCAGTACGGCCGGACGGCGCGATGCTCGTCGCTCAGCAGTCTCTGCAGGTGCCGGTGCGGATCCTCGAGGATCGCAATGCCGACGGCGACCATCTCGACTTTGCCGAGAACATCAGTTACGCGGAGAACCTCGCGGCGGGCATGGCTGTTTCGGCGATGTCCACGGAGTTGTCCTTCCTGCTGCGGCCCAGCGACGGAACGCTTCAACTGCTGGACGACCTGACCGGCGACAATGATGTGCTGGATTTCGCGGAGGTCAGGCTCTTTGCGGAGGGGCTCTCGTTGGCGAGCGCGCTGGCGGCGACCGCCGACGAGGCTTTTGTTGCCCGAACAGGCGCAGCCGGAGGAATTTGGCGAGTGCGCGATTTGAACGCCGACGGGGACGCGCTCGACTTCGGGGAGATTCTGATGGTTGCCTCCGGTTTCGCGGACATTCGCGGGCTTGCTTTGCGTTCGGCGGCGGTCCCGTGCATGAAAGGCGACGTGGACGCAAATGGCGCCGTCAACACCGCGGACATTTCTCCAATGGTGAATGTGCTGCTGGGCATCACCATTCCGGCAGACCCTTGTCCATCGGATGTCAACGACGACGGGCTGCTCGATGGGCACGACGTGCAGGCGTTTGTGGTTGAACTGATGGGCGGTTGAGTTCTGAGTTCTCGTCCGGCGGCGCCAGGAGAATTGCTTTTGTCATGGCCGAGGCTTGACGAGCTTGAGCATCACCAGCTCGGCGGTCACGGCCGGCTGGAGGGCGATGTTGATTTCTGACTCGCCGTCGCCGGGGATCGTGAATTCAAAAGGAGCGACGCCCTCGGCGATCAGTTGATCGCCGATAGTGATTGCGCCGTTGATCGAAATCTCCGGCTCGGTTGTGAGGCGCCATCGGCCCGGCGGGGCGGCGATTCGCTCTGCCCGAAGTTGGGTGGAGGCGTCAACCGAAACGGCGAAACTTCCGCTTTCTGTTTCGCGCGCGACGTTGGACGATTGACCGAGAAGCAGGAAAGCGGGAATGAGGATGTCGCGGTCCGGCCGGATGCCGATCTTGGGGCTTGTTCGTCGCACCCATATCTGGGAGCGAATGCGATCGGGCGGCCTTGATTCAAACGTGACGAGCGAATAATCCCGAGCGAATTCTTTTGACGCCTGCATCTGCCGCCCGCTGAGGTACACGGCGTCCTTTTGCCCGGCTGGACTTCGGAAGAGAACGAGATCGGGTTTCCTTTCCAGCACATAGGCTCCATCGCCGAGTTCGTGGCCGATGAGGCCCCTGCCGAAATCCGGCGGCCGATGTCGAGGCAGGTAGGGATCGTTAAGTCCGAGCATGTCGAGTGCGGGAAGCTGCGACCAGTATGGCGTCGAGCCGGCGGCATCCACGGCAATGAGCGGCGCCGCCTCGCCGAAGGCGCGTTTGAGCATGAGCCCCACCGTGCGGCCCTGCCATTCGGAGTGCTGAGAAAGGGCCCGTTGATTGGTATAGTCGCGCGACTGGGTCCACAGTCCCGCGCTGGGCGCTGCCAGGAATAGCAGGGACAGGGCCGTGCGCGTGCCGACTGCAATGTCGCTCGACTGGAATCGACACGCGGCGTCCGTGATGACGAATGTCATGGCGATGATCAGGGGAACGAGCTGCCGCCATGCCGCGAAAATGTCACCGCCCACCAGCATCAGATAGAGGGACCACAGGCCCGCGATAAAAATGATCGGGTACTGCCTCTGGCGAAGCTGCGGCGTGGACAGACTATAGACCAGCGCGAACAGCGCCAGGGCGACGATCGGCCACATCGACGCATAGCCGCCCACGATGTAGTCCGTTCCCATCTCAAGCCGGCGGCCGGAAAACGCAACCTTGACCAGCGCAGGATTGGAGATCCACCGGCCGTAGTACGCGACGCGGAAGATTTGCTGGCCGCAGATCGCCAGAAGCGGACCTGCCGCGAGCGTCATCACCCGAATCATCGAGCGCTTTCGGGGGCGAGAGGCGATCTCAACGCCAAGCAGGATTGCGATCACGAGGACGGGCGAGTCGGGTCTGGCCAGACAGAGGAGCCCGAGCAGGATTGATGCGAGCGTCCAGGCCCTGCGCGGGAAAGCCGCATCGGATGCGCCGCGAACGATCGTCAGTGTCCAGGCAAGCAGACAGGCCACGAGCGGTTGTTCGAGCCCCGCGATCGACCAGACCGCAATGGGAATGGAGAGCGGAATCACCAGGACACCCAGGCTCAGTGGAAGGGCCGCGTTTTTGAAATCGCGCGGACCGGAATACGCGACGGCCGCGATCGCGCCGATGGTCAGGGCGGCGCCAAGCACTCTGGCGGCGATGACGAGGTCCACACCGAAGCTCCCGATCGCGGCGATCAGGAGAATCCACAGAAGATTGGAGTAACCCTCGACGCGCGGCCCGTCGGTCCAGGTCAGGCCGTGTCCACTGACAAGCCGATCGGCGTAGCGCAGGGAGATGAAGGCGTCATCATCGAAGATGGGAAGATAGCGCCAGGCATGCACGATCAGGAAGGTGGAGGCAATGGCGATTGCGCACCACGGGCCGTAGGATCTGAGTGTCCCTCGAACGGCGGTCACGCCTGGAAAGTCTACCACGGGCGGGCCGGCGGTGTTATATGGCGGTTCGGCCGCGCTTCCCGGCGCGGGCATGGATGCCGCAACCAGCCCCCGGATAATGGAAAGCAAGAAAACCAACGAGCTTCATTATGGACACGAATGATCTACAATTGTCGATGGGATCAACAGGGGTGCCCGATATGGCCGGCGAACTGGTAACACAAAAGAGATGCGGGCACGGCGGTTGTCAAAACCTTGTCAGGACGAGGCTGTTTCCTCATGACATTATGTTTACGGAATGCTCGGCGTGCGGCCACAAACACGCGGTTTCGCATGTGGCCGCGAAATGCGAGAATGGACTTGTCAAAGAATGCCTCTGGTGCGGCGGCCGAGAGTTCTTCGTCAGGAAGGATTTTCCGCAGAAGGTCGGCATGGCGATGGTCATCATCTTCGGGCTGATCGCATCGGTGTTTTATTATTACGAGAATGTCATCGCGACGTTTGCCACGCTGGGCTCGCTTGTGGTGGTCGACGCGGTCATCTATCTGTTCGTGGGGCCGGTGACCGTCTGCTACAAATGCCGGGCCGAATACCGCGGCGTGGGCTATAATGCTGACCACGAGGGATTTGATCTGGCGACGTCGGAAAAGTATTCGCATCCATGATTCGGCGTCATGCCCCCGGTGGTCGCGGGTCTGTTTGGGTTCATGCGGTAGATGGGAGTCGGCCATGGGTGAAACCGTTCCACAGGGCAAGGACGTGGACCTGAAGCGCATCGCCGCGGCGGTCCGCGAGATACTGCTGGCGATCGGAGAGAATCCGGATCGCGAGGGATTGAAGGAGACACCCAATCGTGTGGCGCGCATGTATGCCGAGATGTTCGTCGGCCTGCGGCAGGACCCACGCGATCATCTGAAGACGTTCTTCCACGAGCGCTACGACGAGATGGTGGTGCTCCGCGATGTCACGTTTTATTCGATGTGCGAGCATCACCTTTTGCCGTTCGAGGGAAAGTGTCACATCGCCTATTTGCCGGACGGCAAGGTGATCGGCCTGTCCAAGCTGGCGCGGATCGTGGACGCCTTCGCCCACCGGCCGCAGGTGCAGGAGCGCCTCACCACGCAGATCGCCGACATTCTGCTCAATGAGCTTGATGCCAAGGGGGTCGCGGTGGTGATGGAGGCGGTGCACAGTTGCATGACCTGCCGCGGCGTGAAGAAGGCGGGCAGCGTGATGGTGACGTCCGCCGTGCGCGGTGAATGCTGCCACAATGCATCGACGCGCGCCGAGATCATGAGCCTGCTGCACAAGTAACACAGGCGGCGCTGCGAACTCGACTGCGCGACCCATCGAGATTAGCCTTGGGGGCTTGATCAACCCGGCAATGCCGTTGTCATCTTACTGATCCGCGTCAACCCCCCGATGGACAACCAGACAGACTGGAAGCCGCTGTATCCCTTCGAGAGTCGATACTTCGATCTCGGTGGACTGCGCTATCACTATGTGGACGAGGGGTCCGGGCCGCCGGTGGTGATGGTCCACGGCAACCCGACGTGGTCGTTTTATTATCGCGAGCTGATTAAGTCGCTGCGATCGACGCATCGCTGTATTGTTCCCGATCACATCGGCTGCGGGCTTTCCGACAAACCAGGAGATTCGAATTATCAATACACGCTGGATCGGCGCGTCGCGGACCTGGAGGCGCTCCTGGCGCATCTGGGGATCGAGCGCGACGTCACATTGATTGTCCATGATTGGGGTGGGATGATCGGAATGTCATGGGCGCTACTAAGGCCGGAGCGCATCGCGCGGCTGGTCATCCTGAACACGGGCGCATTTCTGCTTCCCACCGGAAAGCGTCTGCCGCGACGGCTCAAGCTGCTGCGGAAGAAAGGCCGGCTCGCTGAACTCGCGGTGCTCAATTTCAACGCGTTCGCCGGAAGTGCGACATGGATGGCCACGCGGAAGGGGCTCTCGCCGCAGGTGAGTGCCGGGCTTGTCGCGCCATACGACGCGCCCGAGCATCGCATCGCCACGCTGCGCTTTGTGCAGGACATCCCGCTGCGGCCGCGCGATGCTGCCTACGCGACAGCCAAGGGGACGGATGAAAACCTCGGTAAGCTGGCGGGCCTGCCGACGCTGATTTGCTGGGGCGAGCACGATTTTGTTTTCGACCGGCATTTTCTCGCGGAGTGGAAGCGGCGATTTCCCAGTGCCGAGGTGCACGCCTTCGCCGACGCCGGACATTATGTCCTTGAGGATGCGGCCGACCGGGTCGTACCCCTGGTTCGCGATTTTGTGCGCCGCCATTCCGACAGCGCCGAGCGTGACGCATCGCACGGCGCCGACAGCGCGACTTCTACCTCTGAGAATATCCTCAATGTTGCGGCCCACCTGCACGAGGCGGCCAAGGCGCATCCGGATCAGCGGGCGATCGTATGGACGCGCAGGCAGCACGCCGACGGCCGAGCCGATTACGCGCACGTCACGTTTCGCGAATTGGACGAGGAATCGGATCGGTATGCCCACGGCCTGAGTCATGCGGGCGTGACGCGGGGCATGCGCGTCATCGTCATGGTCCGGCCCGGCGTTGAGTTTTTCACGCTGACCTTTGCCTTGTACAAGATCGGCGCGGTGCCGGTGTTGATTGACCCGGGCATGGGCAAGCGGCGAATGGTCGAGTGCCTGCGGACCGTGGATGCCCAGGCGTTCATCGGCATTCCGCTCGCCCACTTGCTGCGGCTGACGCACCGCGAGGCGTTCAAGACGTGCCACATTCGGGTCACGGTCGGCCGGCGATGGGGATGGGGCGGCTTGTCGCTGCAGGAACTTCGGGCCGACCCGTGGCAGCCGTTTTCGATTGCAACGACGCAGCCGGGTGATCCCGCGGCGATTATCTTCACGACCGGCTCCACGGGGCCGCCCAAGGGTGTTCTCTTTCAGCATCGGGTGTTCGATGCCCAGGTTCAAATCCTGCGCGACTACTTCAAGATTCAACCGGGCGAGATCGATCTGCCGACGTTTCCGCTCTTCGCATTGTTCGATCCGGCGCTGGGTATGACGGCGGTCATTCCGGACATGGACCCGACCCGTCCGGCCTGGGTCGATCCGGAGAAGATTGCCCGTGCGATTCACGATCAGAAGGTGACGCACATGTTCGGCTCACCTGCGCTGCTGGATCGGGTCGGGCGATATGGCGAGGGGCGGTCGCTAAAGCTTCCCACGATTCGGCGGGTCATCTCGGCTGGCGCGCCGGTGCCGCCGGCGACGTTGGAGCGGTTCGCGAAATTGCTCGACGCGGACGCGCGCATTCACACGCCCTACGGCGCGACAGAGGCCCTGCCGGTCGCGGCGATTGATCATGCGGAGATTCTCAATACCACCGCCGAACGGACGGCGCGCGGCGAGGGGACTTGCGTGGGAAGGCCGATGCCGGATGTCGAAGTACGGATCATTCGTATCGACGACGGACCGATTGAGAGAATCGACGACGCGACACTTGCTTCGCCCGGCGAGATCGGGGAGATCATCGTGAAGGGCCCGATGGTGACGCAGCGCTATTGCACGGACGAGCGGGCCAACCGGCTGGCGAAGATCGTGGACGGCGATTCGGTCTGGCATCGCATGGGCGACGTGGGGCGCTTCGACGTAGAGGGCCGACTCTGGTTTTGCGGTCGCAAGGCGCACCGCGTCTTGACGAGCACCGGGACGCTGTTTACCGATCCGTGTGAGGCGGTTTTCAATCATCACCCACGGGTCTTTCGCTCGGCGCTGGTCGGCGTTGGAGAACGTTCCCGTCAGCGGCCGGTAATTTGCATTGAACTGAACGCCGGCGATTCGCGCGACGATCTCGACAAGTTGACGGGGGAGTTGATCGCCGCGGCGGCTGCCCATGAACACGCCCGACCGATCGAGACGGTGCTGTATCACGCGAGGTTCCCGGTCGACATCCGGCACAATGCGAAGATTTTCCGGGAAGAGCTGGCGGTCTGGGCCGCGGAGCAGCTCCGATGAGCCGGCGCTGTCTTGTCACTGGCGGCGGGGGCTTTCTCGGTCGGCGTATTGTCGAAATGCTGCTGGAGCGCGGAGAGGGTGTTCGCATCATCGCGCGCGGGGAATATCCGGAGCTGGCGGCGCTCGGCGTGGACTGCCGGCGCGGCGACATCACCGATGCGGATCTCGTGTCAAAGGCGTGCCGGGGATGCGATGTAGTTTTCCATGTCGCCGCGAAGGCGGGCGTCTGGGGGCGCTACGAGGAATACCACCTGCCGAACGTGATCGGTACGCAGAATATCATCGACGTGTGCCGGTCATCCGGGGTGGGGCGGCTGGTTCACACGAGCTCCCCGAGCGTCGTCTTTTCCGGTACGGACATGGAGGGCGTCAATGAGTCGGTGCCGTATTCGCGGCACTATACTGCCCCGTATCCGCGGACGAAGGCTGTTGCCGAGCAGCTTGTCCTTGCCGCCAATGACGACTCCTTGGCGACGACCGTTCTGCGACCTCACCTGATCTGGGGGCCGCGAGACAATCACCTCGTGCCGCGCATCATTGCACGGGCGGCATCGCTTCGGCGCATCGGCGGGCTCAACAAGAAGGTTGACTGCGTTTACATTGACAACGCGGCATCGGCGCATATTCTGGCGGCGGATCGACTGGAGCCCGGTTCGCCGGTTGCGGGGAAGGCCTACTTCATCACTCAGGGCGAGCCCCGAGGAATCTGGGACCTGGTCAACGGCATCCTCGCCGCCGCCGGTAAGCCGCCGGTTGAGAAGACGATTCCGATTTGGGCGGCGATGTCGGTCGCCGCCGCCCTGGAGGGAGTGTTCGGCGTGCTTGGATTGCGGCGCGAACCGCGACTGACTCGATTCGTCGTTCACGAACTGACGGCGGCGCATTGGTTTGACATCTCGGCGGCCCGCCGGGACTTCGGGTATCGGCCGGAGGTTTCCATCGACGAGGGTCTTAGGCGGCTCGGGGAGTGGTTCCGGCTGGGCTCGCCGACGAATTGGACCGGGGCGGCTGGCGGGGCGTTTGGTCGATCAAGCTCATACTAAGCTCATTGCGGCACGATAATTAAGGGGCCGATAATTTCACATTCCGAGGGTGTTTTTCTCGCCCTTCGGGGAAATTTTCGCCGAAAATCCAAGTAAGCGACGAGAAGGGCGACGGATCAGATTTCGAGTGACGGCCGTAGTCGTGGCCGCTATGATCTCGGGAATGCCGGAACGGGCCGGCAACGGTCAAACGTTTCACTGATTGGGAAATCGCCTTTTGGCGATATCCGTCTCCTAGCGCCACCGGGCCGATTGTAGGATTGGGTATGAACACGCCAGACGAGAAACTCAATACACTGACCGGCCGAATGGACGAGCTCAAACGGGAGATCTCAGACATCTCCAAGGCCCGACCAGGCTCGGACAACTCCGCCCTGGAAGACCTTGAGGGCGTCCTTCTTCGCGAGCTTCACAGCATCGAGGGGCAGATTCGCCAGATTCAGTCGTACATCGACAAATGCCACAGCGGCGCCTCGCGGGACGACTAGGCCCTCGCCTACTGATTCATTTAACCATTCGCAGCCGCCGAGAACCCGCCGCGCCGAAACGGGGTTTCTCTCAGCGACCATTCACAGGATACTTATTCTTCCTTCGTGGCGTCGGGGCCGCTTCGCATAAGCAATGCGGGTCGATGACATCTATTGGCACATTCACCGGAGGATCGTGAAATGAAGCGCTTCGCCGCACGTCTTGCCGTCGCCTGCTCGCTTGGGTCGCTGCTCTGGGCCGACTCGGTGATCGCGGAGGCTCCGAGTGTCCGACAATTCGTGGAGATCAAGTGGCCGCGGTCGGGCAGCCTCGCGCCGGATGGGGCTTTTTATTACATCCACAATCCCGACGGACTCTTTCAGCTTTATGCCCGAAAGGGCGGCGAGGAGCGCAAGCTGACCGACTTTCCCGACGGCGTACTGGGCTACGCGCTTTCCGATGACGGAAAATGGATCGCGATCAGCGCAGCCATCGGCGGCAACGAGCAGGCCGACATCTACCTGCTCGATACAGGCACGGGGCGGATGCGGGCGCTCTTCGCCCATCCGGAAGTAGTATTCGGGAGCATCGTCTGGCGGCGCGACTCAAAGGCCTTCGCCTTCAAGGCCAATGACATTTCACCGTCGGACTTTTACGTGTATGTGTACGACCTCGCCTCCAATTCGACGCGCCGCGTGCTCGCGCAGCCCGGCGATACGTCGCCGGTCGACTTTAATTCCACGGGCGATCGACTGATGGCCATGCGATATAACTCCGCGTCGCATTCGCAGCTCTTCGAGGTGAATCTCAAGGACGGCAAGAACCGCGAAGTCACGCCGGCGGGCGAGGCGTGGTCGTTTGAGTCGGTCGGCTACACAGCGAAGAATGACGCCTTCATCGCCATCAGCAACTACAAGGGCGACAAGAACACGCTGGCGCTGATTGATCTTGAATCAGGCAAAGTCTCGCCGTTTCTGCCGGAGCTTGCCGAGTTCGAGACGGACTTCGGCGTGTTCAATGACAATCGCAGCCTTCTGGCCGTCGGGCTCAATGAAGATGGATACGGCACGCTGAAGCTTTATGCGCTCGGCAAGAAGAACGCCACCAAGGAAATGCCCACTCCCGCCATGCCCAAGGGGATCGTCGGAAACGTCACGTTCTGCGGCGGCGACATGCTTTACTCCATCGACAACGCCCAGAACCCGGGCCTCATTTGCCGCTGGTCGCCGGCCGTTCCGAGTGCCTCGCCTGTGGCATTAACCGAGGCGGACACCCGCGGCATCGACCTTGCGAAGTACCCGCTGCCGGAATTGATCAAGTACCAGTCGTTTGACGGGCTCGAGGTGCCGGCGTTCATTTACCTGCCGCCGGACTACAAGAAGGGGTCGAAGATCCCCTTTATCGTCAGCTACCACGGCGGCCCGGAAGGGCAGTATCGCCCGAACTTCAACTATCTGAATTCCTATTTCGCCAGTCGCGGCTTCGGCGTGCTGGCGCCGAACGTGCGCGGCTCGGCGGGCTATGGCATGAAGTATCTGGAGATGGACAACTACAAGAATCGCATGGGCAGCGTGAAGGACGGCATCGAGGCGGCGAAGTGGCTGGTGGCCGAGGGGTACAGCGCGCCGTCACAGATCGCGGCCTTTGGCGGCAGCTACGGCGGGTTCATGGTGATGGCGACGATCACCGAGGCCCCGGAGATGTTCGGGGCGGCGTGCAACATCGTCGGCATCTGCAATATGCAGACGTTTCTGGAGCGGACGAAGGACTATCGCCGCAAGCTGCGCGAGGCGGAATACGGCCCGCTGGAGGACACCGAGTTTCTGCGGTCGATCTCGCCGATTTACAAGGTCGATCGGATCAAGTGTCCACTGATGATCGCGCACGGCGCGAATGACCCCCGCGTGCCGCTGCACGAAGCGGAGCAACTCGAAGCGAAGATGAAAAAGCTGGGCAAGCCGGTGGAGATGCTGGTCTTTCCCGACGAGGGCCACGGCTTCCGCAAGGAGAACAACCGCATCGAATTCGCTGAGCGCGTGACGGAGTTTTTTGCGAAGAACCTCAGGGCAGACTGAAGAGTGCATGGGTGCGACTGCCTGCGGCATTGGCCCCCTGACGGCATGTATAGAGGTTTGGGGACTGTGCGATTGTCCAAGGACTTGCCATGAGGCTTACTGCTGCGATTCCCTTCCTTTTTCTTTCAATCTGCTTTGGATGTCCCCGCGACAATGGGCAAATGAGGAGGAACCGAGGATCGACGAGTCAGGCTGAACTAGAATCACTCGTACCGGGAAATGTAACGAACTTCGAGGTTGACTACGTTTCCGATTCCCAAGGAAGGGAGCTCTCGCTATTCAGTTGTGATTGGGCCATTCCGGAGCAGCATTTGGAAGCAGAGGCGCTACTCAAGCGCCAATTCAATGGGGCAGGGTGGGTACCCTTGGAGTACGACCTTGACTTTCTCGAGCGCCCCGCTGTGTGGGCTGAGCTGCCACCCGAGCAAGCGGGCGCAGCAAGTGACCAGAGAATTAGTGTCTGGTGGGTCGATCGGGAGTCCAACGTAGTTGAGATGTCGTTATTCCATTGGCGTACACGCACCGACGGCGGACCGAAATATAAAATCGTCCTGCGGTACTTTACGAGTCAATCGATTAAGAAACGCCTTCGTCGGTATTCGCAACGTCATGGTTTGCCAAATAGTTAATGCCGAGCGCGGCTATGTGATCAGCTTCTACGGCTTTTCATTTCTTTCGATGATTCGAAGGCTTTACACCTGATGAAGGCTCTCGGTCACTTCGATCGCCGCAGCAGCGTGTAGTGCGCGAAGAGATTCGTCTCCAGTTCCATCTTGTAATCGCCCGAGTCCCAGCCGAAGGCGTGGGCCATTTCGCGGACCGCCTTCGAGTCGTCGCGGTCGAACTCGATGATCGTAAAGCCTGCCGATTCCAGCATCTCCCGCGGGAAGGGGCATCGGCCGTCGGCCCACGGGATGTACGGCTTGTCCGCCGGCGCAGGTGCGGGGCAGATGTTGTAGATCATCACGTATCCGCCCGGTTTGAGCGCGGCATATAGCTTGGCGACGAATTCCTCTTCGCTCACGCCGAGGTCGATGAGCATACGCTTGTCTACTTCGCGCTCCGGATGCAGATAGCCGTTCTTGAGTGTGTTCTTGGAGATGATCAGGTCGTAGTCGCCGCCCACGCGCTTGCTTGCGTCGGCGTCGCCCGGCCAGCGGCCGTTCACGAGGGTCACGCGGCCGACAATTTTCCCGTCAACGGCGACGTTGCCCTGGTCGTCATCCTTGCAGTAAAGCGCCTGCAGGAAGGGATCGACATCCACGCCGGTCGCCTCGGCGCCCATGCTCGCCAGCATGCGCAGATGGCCGACGGTGCCGTAACCGTAGTCGAGAATGTGCTTGCCCTTCATATCATTAACGCCCGCCTGACCGAGCAGGTCGAGAAGCCGGACATAGGCCATCGGCGTGCCGTACTTGGTGTGGTAATAGATCTGCGCCGTGACGGGAGTCTTGGTCAGCTCAGCCCGCTTGCTGTCGGACAGCTTCGCCGCTTCGTCGGGCAGGACGTATTGCTTGTCGGCCGTGCGATAGAGATCGCGCGCGGAAGGCGTCGGCAAGCGGCCGGCGGCAACAAGGAAGCCCCTGGCCAAAGGCGACTCGACAAGCGGTCGGGCGGCGTCGGCCTCAGTGCGCATTGCCTTCAGGCAGTTCGAATCCTCCGGCGAAGGCGCCGGTTCGGCGTAGGCGGTTGTCGAAAGACTCGCGAGCACAAGCACAATTAACAATTCTCGACAGTTCATTTTTTTCTCCAATTGCAACATGCGGCTCGCTACTTCTTTTTTGGTGGCCGGAGCGCGTCCGCGCGCCGGGCTTCGGATGGGATATCGCCGACTATGGCCTCGAGGATGTCCTCCAGGGTGACGATGCCCAGCTCCGGGCCGTCGCCTTCCGCGACCATGACAATGTGCCGCCGGCTCTTTCGCATGTAGGTCAAGGCGTCCACCAGCGGCATGTCCGGGTCGAGCGCGACCGACGGCGCGGCGAGATCTCGGAGGATCAGGACATCGCCCAGGTGCAGCGCGATCGCGTGCATGGCTAGCTTGATGTTGAGAATGCCGACGATCCGCCCGGTGGACGGATCGCGCAGCGGCCAGCGCGTGTAGGGCCATTCCTGAAGTCGCCCGAGCGCTTCGTTGACGGTGGCGTTGGCGTCGAGCACCTGTACCTTGCGCATGGGGATCATGGTGTGGACGACCTTGAGATCCGCGAAGTCAAAGGCCCGCCGGAGGATGTCGCCGTGCTCATGGTGGAATTCTCCTGCCTCATCGGCCTTGTCGACAAGCATCTCGAGCTCTTCTTCGGTGTGCGCCGCCTCCTCAATCTCGACGTCGCCCAGCCCAAAGGTGCGGGTGACGACGTTTCCCATCCAGTTCATGACGGAGACGAGCGGCGAACAGGCCAGTCGGAAGAATGCAACCGGCCGGGCCACGATCATCCCGATTCGCTCGGTGTGCTGAAGCGTCAAGGCCTTGGGGAGCAGTTCGCTGAGGACAACGGTCAGGAGCGTCACCAGGGTGAATCCCACGACAAGGCCAAGTATGCGACCGGCCGATTCGGGCATGTAGGCGCCGATCGGGCTCAGGACGAGTTTGATGAGCTGGGTCATGGCCGGTTCGGCGACAGCCCCTATGAGGAGGTTAGTGGCGGTGATGCAGACCTGGATGGTGGCGAGCGACCCGCTCATGTCATCCTTCAGCCGGGCGAGTACGCGGGCGACGGCGACGCCTTCGCGGCGAAGTTCCTCGATGCGCGTCGAGCGAAGCGTGACGACGGCGTATTCCGCCGCCACGAAGAAGGCGTTGATGCCGATCAGCAGGGGCACGAACATCAACGGCAGGATGAGAAGCGTTACGGCCATATATGCCGCATACGATAACGCCGGGGAGTTGAATCGGGCGAACGGGGATTTATATCACCCGGGAATCGCCGATTCAGACGAATTCCGCTGAAAGACGGCGGTGTTTCGCCGATCGGTGAATCTGAGTACGAGGTTGTATTGGCGCGCGATATGGTCCAGTGTGCGTTGGGCGTAGAACGCGACATGCGTCGGGTCGCGCGGGTAGTGCCATTTCGCGAAGTGGGCGAGCCCTTTGTGAAACTCGGTCATGACAATGAGATAGCCCATCGGGCGAAGAAGGGAGCAGGCGCGTTGAATCTCCTCTCCGGGAAGCGAGAAATGCTCAAAAGTCTCGGTGGACACGATCGCATCAAAGGGGACCGAGAGGTCTGCCTGCGGCGCGAAGTGCGGATCGAAGCCGTCAGCCTCGTAACCGGCCCGTCGAAGCATTTCGACGAGCACGGGGCCGGGGCCGCAACCGTAGTCGAGAACACGGCGCGCCTGCGGTACATAGGTCTTCATCACGTCGATCAGCCGCTCGAAACGGGCCACGTAGCCTTTGTTCTCCACTGTGTTTTCGTGCATGGCGTAACGCGCAACCTGCTCGTCGATCTTCAGGTGCAGATGCTGCGGAACGAAGATCAGATCGCATTGGGTACACGAATGGAAGGGGCGGTCGTAGGCCTCCAGCGCAAAGGGCGCGGGCTGACCGCAAAGCGGACATGACTCACTCATGACGGAACAGATTGTCACGCATCACCGGCCCGACGGAAAGTAGAAACGGCCCTGATCGGCGCCTGACCCGAGGACGACCGATCGAAAAGTACGGGAGCGGATGGGAATCGAACCCACCAGACGACGCAAGGCGCCGTCTCAACGGCTTTGAAGACCGCGGAGCCCACCAGGAACCCTGACGCTCCCGGGTACATAATAGCGGGTCGGCCCCTATGGCACAGACCCCGTGCTACCGCGACCGCGGTTTCTTTTCTAATCAAGCAATGACAGGCCGGCTAGCGGCTCACAAACTTGACGGAAGGGCCGGCCCGGTGCTTTGACGGTGAAGATTCTTGATGCCTCGTCGGTGAACCGGCGCCTCGCGACGGCCGGCTTGTTCCGCGCGGGACCGAGACTTCTGTATCCGGCGCGGGGCTCGCCTGCCGCGCCAGATTCAGAAGTTTAGGCACGAAGAAGTCGTCAGGATCAAGGGCGGCGGCGCGGGTCAGTGTCGGCAATGCCGCCTCCGAGCCTTCCGTAAAGAACAGGACGTATCCCAGCATGGTCATCGCGGCGGCGTCATTCGGCCGCTGCGCTACTCGGGCCCTTAGATTGGCAAGGTGCAAGTCAAAATCGCTCTGGTCGCCGTACTCGTCTCGAATGTCGTAAGTCTTGTAGCGAAGCGTGGGGGACAACTCGAATGCCCGGGCAAGCATGGCGACGCCTTCGGCATAGCGGCCCAGGGCGAACATCGCGTGCCCCGCATGCAGGCGAGCCGGCCCGTTGCCCTGATTGGTATCGGCCGCGCCGATCCATTTGACGGCCGCCTTGTCGTAGTGGCCGTCGCGGAAGAGAAGAATGCCTTCGTCAAAGAACTCCGCGCTTTGATTGATCAGTCGGCCTGCCCGCTGGGAGGCGATGAACCAGACGTATTCATGATCGGCGTCATAGCGACCCTGGTTGTAGGCGTCAGCCGTGTTGCCGTAGTAAGGCGAGGTGGCGACGGCGGGGCCCCAGTAGTAGCTGTCGCCATATGTGTAGGAGCCGCCGAAAGAGTCGCCCAGCCGGTGTCTTGGCAGGGGATTGATCAATCGCGGTCGGCGCAAATGGCTGTAATCGGGCGTCGGGCGGAAGTGCGGGCTCCAATCGTCCGCGCGCCCCGTGGGCGGATAGACGTAATGGCCCGGCGAAAGCAGATAAAGCTCGCGATTCGAATCGGGCGCCCTGGAGATCATGTGGACACGAGGATTTCGTTCGGGTGGCGTGTTCGACGGAGACTGAACTTGGGACATGAGAGGCGGCGCGCTCGCCAGGATGGGAATAAAAACACACGCTTGCGCGATGCGACTCTTCATCATGGGTGCTCCCTGGGGCAGGGAATCAAAGGGCGATGCTCGCCCTCACACTTCACACCATGATAGACCCCGGGCGATGGATAAAGATAGTTCTTCGTGGCGGAATATGACGGATTTGGAGTTTTTCGGGGCTCAACAACGGCCGCCGGATTTCCCGGATGACGTTTGACCCAACGAAAACAGGCGAATTCATGCCCCCGGGCGCTGCCATGCCCCCAGCACGAAGGGCCCACTTTGCACACAAGGAGGGACAATCCAAGCCGGAAAACTTGGAAAAACCTCGAACAGATAGGTGGGCGCATCGGGGGGCGATGGTAAAATCGCGGGTAAGGTCTCGAAGGCGAACTCGGGCAAGAGAGCACGCGACAGGGCCGCGGCAATTCTGGTCTCTAATGGACAATGGCCTGAGATACCATCATCTTCTTGCGTGAGATCGCCGAGGCATGTGGGTACCCCTTCTGTCCGGGCCGTATTTCGGGGTCCGGCTCTTGCACGGGAGCTAGTCCCATGAAGCAGAAGTCGAGTCAACTCGATGCCATGGCCGTTTTCGCCGGCGCCCTGATTGTATCCGTCGCGTCTGCTCAGGACCGTCCGGTTGTCCCCGCGGGGCCTGGGGAGCAAGTCGCTGATGCCTCGGCGAGCTTCGCCCAGATCAGCATCGAAGGCCTCGATGCGCAGCCCGGGGTGTGCGATCCGGCCGGCGTCGATGTCGAATTCACTCCGCTATCGCACAACCTTGAGGCTCGGACGACCGATGATGTTCCGGATGGCTTCCGTCTGGTCGAGGGCGACATTCTGATTCCCGACGGGCCGGGCCCCCAGGGGCCGCGGGTGGCGGCGGCGTCGAACCTTTGGCCGAGCGGAATTGTCTACTACGTCTTCGATTCGGCCGTCACGACCAGCAATCGTAACGCCATGCTCGCGGCGATGGCCGAATGGGAGGCGGTGGCGGACGTCGACTTTCGGGCACGGACAAGCCAGACGAACTACATCTACATCCGCAATTCCTCGGGCAACTCTTCGTCGGTGGGCCGCATCGGCGGAAGGCAATACGTCAGCATCTACAATTGGAACTTTCGCTTCATCATGTGCCACGAGTTAGCCCACGCCCTCGGCCTCTGGCACGAACAGTCGCGACCGGACCGCGACACCTATGTGGAAATCATCACGTCGAATATCGAGGCCGGTCACGAGCACAATTTCGAAATCCGCACCAGCGCTAACACGATCGGCCCGTACGATTTCGAATCGATCATGCATTACAGCAGTTGCGCTTTTTCGGAGTGCTCGGGCTGCTCATCGTCGTGCTACACCATCCGGGCGCGGCCGGCCTATGCCGGTCAGCAGTCGCTGATGGGCAATCGGGACTACCTGAGCACGGGCGACATCGCGGGGATGCAGGCGCTGTACGGCGCGCCGCCGGCGCCGCTCGTGCCGGACCTGGTGCTCGAGGAGATCATCTTCGCCAATACAACGATCGACCTGAACCAGACGGTCGAGGCGCAGCTTCTGGTCGCCAATCGCGGGACCGGCGCGGCCGGCGCCTTTGACGTGAGCGTCTGGCTCGATAGCGCGCCGGTTTTCTGTCCCGCCGTTCGGACGACGATTCCGGGTCTGGCCGCCGGGGCGACACTGACGCTGAACGTGGTCAACGTTTCGTACTCGACGCAAGGGATGAAAACGTTCTCCGCGTATGTCGACGTTTGTAATGATGTGTCGGAGTCCGATGGAAGCAACAACACGGGCAGCGTCACGCTCAACGTCTTCGATTTCCCGCAGCTTGATACGCCGGTCGTGACGTCGGCGACGGCGGGCGAGCGGTCGATCGCGATGCAATGGAACCCGGTCACCGGGGCGACGGGGTACAAGGTTTATTACGACGAGGATTCGAGCAATCCGCCGTTTTCGCCGGACAGCCTTGCCTTGGAGGGCACATCCGGCATGGATGTGGGGAATGTCACGAACTTCACGCTGACGGGGCTGCCGGCCGGGCAGATTTACCATGTCGCGGTGAAGGCATACGACAGTTTTTCCGAGAGCCCGTATTCGAATCAACTCAGCGCGACGCCCTTTACGCTGATCCCCAACGCACCGCTCTTGGCGTCAGCGACGGGCGGGGACCGCACGGTTACGCTGCAGTGGAATAGTGTTGTGGGGGCGGACGGCTATCGCGTCTATTACGACGAAGATACGACGAACCCGCCTTACTCACCATTGACGCCGGCCGTCGAGGGTGTGACCGCGATCGATGCAGGCAACTCGACGCAGTTCACCCTGACGGGATTTCCCACCAACCACGCGACACGCGTCGCCGTTACGGCCTACAACGTGCATGGTGAAAGCGAATTCTCCAATGAGATCGCCGCGCAGACGATTGCCAACATTCCGGCCGCCCCCAATCTCACATCGGTCGTTGGCGGTGAGAACTCCATCACGGTCTATTGGCAGTCGGTTTCCGGCGCGACGGGCTATCGCGTCTATTACGACGAGGACGCCAACAATCCTCCCTACACGCCTACGAATGCGGCAACCCAGGGCAATTCGCCGGTCAACGCGGGGAACGTGACGAGCCTGAAGCTGACGGGGTTGTCAGCCGGTACGCGGTACTACGCCGCCGTGACAGCCTTCAACGCAGACGGCGAAAGCGGCTACTCGAATGAACGCAATGACCGAACGAACAATCTGCCGCCACCGCCGCCCCCCCCGTCGAGTTCGACGGGCTCGTCGGGCTCTGGTTCCGGGGGCGGTGGCTCGAACTCTCCGCCTGCGGGATCGACAACCACGACAGGATCGGGGAGCTGCACGATTCTCTGCGGATTGTTTCCCTGCAATAATCTGATGCTGTTGACGGTTGGAATGGCGGGAATCTATCGCCTGCGACGGCGTAATCTTGTCCGACGCTTTCCGTGAGTTTCAGTGCCGACAGGCCGGCGGGCGAATCAATTCGGATTTCTAAACTGAAATGACGGCTTGCCGATCGGCCCTCTCAATCGGCTTTTCGTTTGAAGCGAAAGGCCATTTCCCGGCCCTTGGCGCCAGACGCGGGGAGGATTCGAACCTCATACTCGTCTGGCGACGGCTGGGAAAAGGCGAACCCACGTGTCTTCTCGTGATCGGGATTCTCGAAGCGTACCTCGCTCTCAGAACTACTTTTAAGGGTGTATGGAATCGCTCCGCTCTTGCTTTCCCACGCAACCTGACGGCGGTCGAAGTGACGGATGCGGAAGACAGGCGTCCCGTCCTCGACGGTGATCGTCATGAGTTCGACCATCCACAACTTGCCACCCTTGAGCCATCGAAACATACCCTGCATGCAATCTCCGGCAGGCGCGGACCAGGACTCCTCGAGGTACTCGTCGTTCTGCGTTCGGCCCCATGTCCCCTGCATCCATGAAAGGGCGGCGAGCGGGTCAGCGGCCTTGGCGGAAGCACCGGCATCCCGACTGTCCATGGGATCGTTGCACCACGCGGCAGCGCGCGTCAAATACGCCGCCTGTGTCATCAGGAAGAACCCAGCCAGTGGAAAGGCAGCTTTGCGGATCATCCGATTCCTCCGTTGAGACGGGCACTCCGAATTTTTGTGCAGCATTTACAGGCAGCAATGCAATTGGGGGCCGTGGGCCTTGATTGGAGCCTAAATGCCCGGGAGAAAAAAGTATTGGAAAAACGCGACGCCGTATGGCAGTTGAAAGTGGCGAAAAAACGGTGGATATCAAAAGCAAAGCCCGCCTGTGAGGCGGGCTAGGGGTCCCGACTCTCGGGCCGGAGAGTTGAGAAAGGAGGCTCTCAATGGGACCATCAGTATGCTAGCAGTCGCCCGCAGCAACGTCAATATTATTTGGCCCTGCAATTGTCATGCAACGCCTCCGCATATTTCATGCCGCGAGGAACTGCAAGAATTGTTATCAACGCCGCATGCGGCGAGGATCGAAGAAATGCAAAACAAGACACGGTTTGTCGTGCTTGGGCTGCGTGCTTGTACACAATTCGGACCTCTCCGGTGAGTTCATGGGGACATACGCGGGACGGAGCATTCCACCCTTAATGAAGTTTTCACATTGGGGATTACGGAACCCTGCGATCGAAAGCAAATCGGAGATCGGCGGCCCTGTTTCTGGACCGAAAACGTTTTGGCCCCTTCAAATCATCTGGACCGCATGGGTGGCAACTCGGCACGGGCAAGGCACTTGCCAATTCCATCTTCCAGCGCCAGAAATCTTGTCGGGCTGCGGCCTGCGAGGTCTTGAAAATCGCGAATCAGATGTGCCTGATCGTAATACCCGCAGGCCAGGGCTGCCGCGAGCCAGTTGACCGGCGAACCGGTCTCAGTGAATTCAAAGATTCGGCGAAACCGGATGATGCGAGCCAGGAGTTTCGGGGGGATGCCGACGACCGCGCGGAAACGTCGCTCCAGTTGTCGATTTCCAATCGACGTCTGCCGGCACAGATCATCAATCGTGATTCTCCCGCTGGACGCGATCAACCTGCTCACGCAGTGATCGACACGATCATCGCCCGGTCCTGCGGCGGCCAGTCGATCGAGAAGGGCGTCCTGAAGAACTTTCAGGCGCTCGCGCGCCGTGGCCGCTTCGCCGATTTTCGTTTCCAGTGATCCGGCGTGCCTCCCGATCAGCGCCGAGAGCGGAATGATGGCGTCGACAATCTCGTGCATCGGCAGATCAAAAAAGCGCGTCGCCCCATGCGGCTCAAAGCGCGCTCCGATCATCCAATATGGCCCCGTCGGACACATGCGAAGGCAACTGGTGATCTGTCCGGCCAAGAGGCTGCGCGGCGATTGCTGGAAGCCGCCGCCGGCCCGTCTGACGAGGAACGGATGCCCCACATGCACGATCAATTCCATGCAGCCGTCGGGAACCACGTGCTCCGGTTCTGCGCCGGCCGCGGGACACTCGTCGCTCATGATCCAGAAGCATCGAACGTACCGGGCGAAGGGCGCCACAGGCTGGAATTGTGTGTACTGCAATGGTGCTCCCCTTAAGCAACTGCCCGCCGGGGTCTATTATATCAAGAAGCCGGAATATCCGAGCCGCGAGTCCGATCCAGCAATTCAAGCACCGCCGACACCGGCAGGAGCGAACTGCGAATGACCTCGGGCGGCGTTGTTTCGATCCGCAGCCCCTCGCTGGAATTGAACGGCCCCACGCGCTGTCGCTCAAGCTGCTCGCAGACGGCTCCGCAGCCAAGCGTTGTCCCAAGATCGCGGGCGATTGCTCGGATGTAGGTGCCGCGGCTGCAGGCGATGGCCAGCTCAAGTCGCGGATACTCAAAGTGGTTGACGTTAATGGCGTAAACCTTGACCCGGCGGGCCGCGAGCTCGGTCGGCTTTCCCTGCTTGGCAAGCTGGTAGCTGAATACACCGCCGATACGCATGGCGCTATAGACCGGCGGTGCCTGGAGAATCTCGCCGGTCAACGCGGCGACCGCGTCATCGACCTGCCCGCGCGTGGGCGGTATCGCATTGGGAACTGATTCGAACGGTCGCTCCGTGTCGAATGTATCGTTCGTGACGCCGAGCCGAAGCGTCGTGCGATACTCCTTCGGCAAGTCCATCAATCGCTCGACCAGTTTCGTTGCCTTCCCGACGCAGGCCAGTAGGACGCCTTCGGCGAACGGGTCCAGTGTTCCGGCGTGGCCGATCTTTCGAACACCGAGAATTGGCCGCAGGCGATAGACGTAATGCGCCGAGCTCCGGCCCGCAGGCTTGTAAAGATTGACGATTCCGCTTGGTGTCGCGTCCATTCTTGCGGTATTGCCCCATAAAAACGCGATACGACGCAACAATGCAGGTTTGAGAGGAGATTGAACCTGCCGGCATCCCAAATGAAATGCCGATTTCCTATAATAGCCTCAAAGGGAACCGGAGCGAGACATGCAAGACCACGTCATTATTGCGGGCTACGGCGTCGGCGGCCGTTTCATCGCCGAGTACCTCAAGGAACGACAGATGCCTTTTGTCGTCGTTGAGATGAACGAGGTCACCTGTGAGGCCCAGCGAACCATCGGCGTTCCGGTCATACAGGGAGACATTTCAAACGAGGCCGTGCTTCGCCAGGCGGGCGTCGAGACCGCCGCGGTGCTCGCCCTGTCCATTCCGAATGAGGCGGCGGCCATTCGGGCCACCGAAACCGCCAACGCCATCCGACCGGAAATTCACATCATCGCCAGCACGCAATACACCAGTTCAGGACTTAGGGCTCTTCAAAGCGGGGCTGACGAGGTGATCGTCGCCGAGCAGGCCGTGGCCCAGGAGTTCTATCGTCGCATTGCTAAATACATGGCCGCGCAGGTCACATCAGTTACGCTCTGACCCCGGCCGACCAGGCGCCCGCTTCTACTTGAGCCCCAACTGTACCGTGCCGCCCGATTTGTGCGGGCAGCGCTCGGTGTTGATGCATCCTTCCGGCAGGCGCAGCCGCTCGACCGGCTTGCCGCCCACGAGATGTGATTCGAGAATCTCATCGACGTCGCCGGGCTTCACGAATCCATACCACACCGCTTCGGGATAAACCACGATCGTCACGCCGTGTTCGCACTGGTCGAGACAGCCGGCGGTGTTGACGCGAATTTTTTTCCTGAGCCCGCGCTTCTCGACCAACTCCTTGAGTCGTTCCCGAATGGCCCCGGCGTCCTTCGCCGAACAGCAGCCGCGCGGATGCCCCTCGGCCCGGGTGTTTGTGCAGACAAAGAGGTGTTTCTCAATCGCACCCATATCGGACCATCTTAACAAGATGGAAACGCTCAGGACAATGCGGCGAGTTTAGGTTTGCTGCGATGTTGGTTCGCCGTTATACATGCCCGACCGATCGCGAGAGGATCGCCGCCATCGCGGACTCTTTATCCGAGGTATCATGTGGAAGCATCACCGACGACCAGTGCCGGGGCGACGGAGCATCATGAACATCCGCCGGGGTTTCGCAAGCGGCGCGGGCAGAACTGGTTCTTCCTGGGGCTGACCTATGCTTCATATTATCTTTGTCGATACAACCTCGATCCTGTCGCGCCAGATCTGATGCGTGATCTCAGTATCGACAAGGATCATTACGGTCTCATCAAGACTGGCCGAGACGGCGCGTATGCAGTCGGGCAAATGGTCAACGGGTTGATCACGGATCGACTCGGCGGCAAGAAAGCCATGACGATCGGAGCGATCGGCACGATCGTGCTGAACCTTCTATTCGGCCTTACGGCGATGTCATCGGTGGCGAATGTCCTGATTGTCCTTGTGCTGATAAGGTCGGCCGACGGATTCATGCAGGCGTATGGCGCGCCGGGATTCATCAAAATCAACACGGCGTGGTTTCGGCGCAAAGAGCGTGGGGCATTCGCGGGCATTTTCGGTGCGATGATCAACCTCGGCCAGGCGGGCGCGTCGCAGCTTGCGCGGCTCCTGGCAACGGGATTCATATTGCCGCTGGTATTGTTTACGATCAATGTTCCGAAGATGCAGTGGCAGTACGTGTTCTTCATCCCACCGATAGTGACACTGGTTGTGGTGGTACTGATGAACCTCGGAGTAAAGAACACGCCCGAGGAAGCAGGTTTCACCTTTGATCATCACGAAGACGATGAGCCCAGTGCGGGAGGCGGAACAGGCGAACGCATCAGATTGATCGACGTGTTCCGCAAGATCGCGTCGAATCCGGTGGTGTGGTACATCGCGGGCGCCTATTTCTGCACAGGATTCGTGCGGGGTTCGATCACGTCGTGGTGGTCGTCGTACATCGTCGACGTCTGGCACGAGGGGAAGGAATCTTCACTTTACAGCTTGTTCGCATGGGGATTGCCGATCACCGCGACGGTCGGCTCCATGATGTCGGGATTCATCTCTGACACATATTTCGGGGGTAGGCGAGCGCCGGTCGCGATGGCATTGTATCTGACTCAAGCCCTGCTCACGTTAGTGGCGATAATAATGCCACACGGCGGGGGCGCATCACCTTGGACAGGAGCGTGCCTCGTCATCTTTATCAGCATGATTTGTAATTCGACTCACTCGATTCTAGGAACGGCCGCCGCGATGGACCTCGGTGGGCGAAAGATGGCAGGATGTTCGTCGGGGATCATCGATTCGTTTCAGTACTATGGGTCGATGCTGTCGGGCTACGGCGTGGGTCTGATGTTCACTTGGTTCGCCGGGCAGAATGCCGCGACGAAGATGTCGGAACTGAACCCAACGGTGTGGTTTGTGTCGATGTTGCCATTCGGCGTCATCGGCGCGGGATTGATGATGTATGTGTGGTTGAAGCACGGCCGGTCTGGTGCGCTCGGAACGTGAGTTGAGTTTTGCGGCAAGAGGGCAATCTGGTTTGGATGCATGATCCCCTTCGGACTGGCCGGTACGCTGCTCATGGGCTATCTCTGGCTCAAGCACGGCAAGCACGGCAAGAGCGGCATGGCCGGTACATAACGCACCAATACTGTGAAATGTGATTCCTTGTGGATGGCGCAAGCCCTTTGATAGGGCATGGCGCCGGTCCGTCGTCTTTTACGCATGGTTTCGCGACCCCTTGCCCTCGCTTGCGAACGGCAATGGCGAAGTTATCGTATGACGCAGATTCAGGGGCGGATCCTACTCAAATCGCGACGACGTAGAGGATGTTGAAACAGGACAATCAGGTAACAGGGAGTCGATTTCATGTCGAAAGACGGAACGAGGACGATCGGATTCAGCGTTGTGACCGCCGCATTGATCATTGCCGTCGGCCTGATCCTCGGCGGGCCGACCTGGTCCGCTGCTCAGCACGAGGGACACTCTCATGATGGCGATGCGCACGACGGGCACGACCACGGCGCCATGGCGAAGAACCCCAATCACTGGGGCGCGCCCAATGGAATGCACCTTTACCTCTGTGCGTTCCACATCTCCAAGGAGCGGCCCTCCTTCGCGGTCGAGGCCCATCACTACTGCTCGCCGCAGGCCGACATGCACCAGTGCGTCATCTACGACGGCAAGGGCCCCGGCGCAAAGCTGCTCGGCATCGAGTATCTCATCAGCGACGAGCAATACCAGAAGATGCCCGCCGCGGAGAAGAAGTACTGGCACCCGCACGCTTACGAGATCATCTCCGGCCAGTTGATCGCCGCCGATCTGCCCAAGCAGGGCGACGATCTCTTCAAGGGACTCATCAAGTCCTGGGGCAAGACCTGGCACACCTGGCCCGACCCGACCACGAAGTTTCCCATGGGCGAGCCGATGCTGATGTGGTCAGCCAACGGTGACGGCCAGATCGACAAGGGCATGCTCTCGAAGCGCGATGCTCAGTTCGGCATCTCTACCGACGAAATCCGCGAGCGCCGCAAGTCGATGGGCATGGAAGTGCCCCAGATTCCGCCGCCCAAGTCCATGGACGAACTCGGCCGACAGTTCACCGCGAGCGGGGCGGACACGCCGAAGATGCTCGACGGGAAGTAGTGGCCTGTCCCAGTCGAGTCTTCGGGTAGCATGAGCCTCTGGCTCGTGCGATGGTGGGTTGGGATCAACTCAAACCCGAACGCTCAACCGAGACGGACCCGTAGTCACCTTTGGTTGGCTGTCCGTCACCGACGCTTCAAGGGCATCGACGACGGCCAGCATGGCAGTGGACATAGGCAGGGCGCGGAGCTGGTCGAAAGCCAGCCACCGCGCCCCCTTTTTTTGCGGCTTTCGAGCAATGTTCGTCTTCGCCTCGCAGATAAACCCGGTGAATCGAATGTGCTTGTGCGTCAACTGTCGGTCAATCTTGCAGAACGCCGTCGTCGCAGGTTTGCAACCAGCTAAGGTCCAGTCATCCGCGAGGCGCCGGACGGCGCTTTTAATTGGCTCACCGTTTGCCACCACCGTCGGAAGCTCCCACAACCCGCCCCAAAGCCCCGTCTCGGGACGCTGCACAACGAGCCATCGCCGGCCGCTGCGAATCGCCGCGACCGCGTGCGTCTCGCGGCTCATGCGAACCTTCTTTTTCTTGATCGGCAGGGATGCCGCACAGTCGTCGGCCAGCGCGCGGCAGTCTCGCCGGATCGGACATTGATCGCACCTCGCCGTCGAGCCCGGCGTGCAGATCGTCGCCCCCAATTCCATCATCGCCTGGTTGAAATCCCCGCAGCGGCGATCGGGAGCCAGCGCGTCGGCGTATGACGCGATCTGTTTCTTGCCGGCTGTCGTAGCCGTGTCGCCGCGCAGGCAAAACAGCCGCGCAAGTACCCGATTGACGTTTCCATCCACGACGGCCGCCTTCTCTCCAAAGGCAATGGATGCAATCGCCGCGGCACTATACGGCCCGACGCCCGGGAGCATTCTCAGTTCGTCTCGCGTCCCGGGAAATCGCCCGTCAAATTCTTCGACGACCATCTTCGCGGCGCGGTGCAAATTCCTCGCGCGGGCGTAATAACCCAGCCCCGCCCATAGTTTGAGGACGTCTCTGAGGTCTGCCCCGGCGAGCTTTTGGATGGTCGGATAGGCCCGCGTGAACCGGGCGAAATAAGGAATAACCGTTGCGACCTGCGTCTGCTGGAGCATCATCTCGCTGAGCCACACCCGGTAGGGATCAGTCGTCTTGCGCCAGGGAAGGTCACGCCGATTCCGGTCGTACCATGCAAGCATGTTCCGACGAATGCGTCCGGCGAGGGTAGAATCAATCAGACGGGGCATGGCGACGGATTGTAGAGCAGCCATCGAACCCCGCCGAGCCATCGCTGTGCACGGACGAACGGTAGCCGTCGGGCCGTGAATATCGGTCGAAATCATCCGAAAAGTAGCGGCACGCGGGGGGAATCGAACGCGATGATCTGCTAACATGGTGGATTAACCACTGTAGGGCCAGTTCCCGCATGCCGGCGAGAAGGGTGAATTGCCAGATGAATTCAATTTCCAACCGCAAGCTCGCGACAATCCTGTTCGCGCTGCTCAGCTTTAGTACAACCGCCTTCGCCCAATACGACCCGCCGGGCAGCTACTACAACCCCGCCATCGGGCTCACCGGCGCGCCACTCAAGGCCGCGCTGAACGGCATTATCGACGGGCACACGTCGATCTCATATTCCAATCGAGAAGGGCCGCTCGAAGTTCTTGACCAGGATCCGGCCAATTCGCTCAACGTGCTGGTGGTCTATTCCGGCGTCAGTGTCGTTAAAACGCAGTTCCCGGCAGGCTCCGCCAACACCGAGCACCTCTGGCCCAACAGCTACGGCATCGACGACTCCAATCCGGCCTACGGCGACCTCAATAATCTGCGACCCTGCGATGCAAATGTGAACACCGCCCGGGCAAACAAGTTCTACGACGACGGCGGCACCCTCCCGGCCCACGCCGAAGCGCCGCTGTGCCGGACCGATTCGGATTCCTGGGAAGCCCGGGACATTGAGAAGGGCGACCTGGCACGAGCCATGTTTTACATGGACACGCGATATGAAGGAGACGGCACCGACGGCTTTCCGCGTAACCTCGTGCTTACCGACAACCTCGCCTCGATCACAACCACCGACAACAACATGGGACGCCTGTCCACTTTGATCAGTTGGCATTTCCGCGATCAGGTCAGCACCGAGGAGCGCCTCCGCAACCACACGATCTACACGAACTACCAGAACAATCGCAACCCTTTCATTGACCATCCCGAGTACGTCTGGGCGATCTGGGGCCCAACGCCGAATGACTCGCGGCTCTATGTCGGCGCGATGGAGCCGGCCGACGGCATCTCCAGCGTCGTTGTCGATCTCGGCGATGTCTTTCCCAACGCGGCCGTGCCCGGGGCGCAAAATGTGACCCTCAACAAGGCCGGCAGCAATCCGACCACTTATGAGATCACGCTGACCGGCGATGCGTCCTCGGCAGATGCGGGACTTCGGCAGTCGTTTGTCGAGGGCGTTCAGAATCGCGTGCTCTCGGTGGGCCTGTCTACATCGACCGCGACGGTCGGCGTGAAGTCGGGCAGCCTGATCGTCAACAACACCGATCTCACTTCGTCGGGGGCCGGCCGTGGAATAAACGACGGCAACGACACCGTCGACGTCACGCTTCGCGTCCTGGACCATGCCAACGCCTCCTTCGAGAGCCCGGGCGATCTTGACGCGCTCATGCTCGATTTCGGCGACGTCGCATTGGGTAGCGGCATGCAGGGCATCGCGCTGAACGTTCACAATCTGGAAGCAACGCCCGGCCTGACCGGCAAGCTCGACCTCGATGCCGTAAGCGGCGTCGGCGACACGGCCGTGCTCACGACCGACATTGTGCCGTTCAGCGATCTTCCCGCCGGGTCGAGCCAGTCCTTCATGGCGTTCATCGATCCGGCATCTCTCGGCGGCTACTCGGCCACATATACAATCGAGCTGTCCGACGAGGACATCCCCGGATCGACCGGAACACCCGATCTGGTCCTGACTCTGATGGCCAACGTCGTCCCCGACTGCCCCGGAGCCGATGCGAATTGCGATGAATTCGTGACCACCGATGACGTGGGGCCGTTCGTCGATCTGCTGCTCGGCCTGGGCGTGCCCTGCTCGCCGTGTGCCGGCGACGTGGACGGCAACTCGGCCGTGGATGGGGCAGATGTGGCCCCCTTTGTCGCCGAGCTGCTCGCGCCCTAACTGTTTGCCCTGTCTAAGCTAACCACGCATACCCGCCGGCCGGCCGAATCGAACTCGGCTGCTTTCCGGCGAATTCGTCTGCCGATGAATAGTCAGTTGGCCCGAAACGCCCTGGTTCGTGCTGCGTTGCATAAAGGGGCGTGAAATCGCCGGCCGACACGGACAAATGGTCGCCCGTCAGCCTGCGTTGCGGGAGGTCGTCGGCGGCCTTAAACTGAATTCGGCCATGCCCGGGGTTTCGACGCTGTATGAAAATACATTCGACTCGCCGGTGGCCTCGATGTCGGGCTCGCCATACGTCTCTCGCAAAATGGGAGTTGATCCATGTCGTTGATGCATAAGAGACTGTTTCGCTGGCGAAAAAAGGTGATTCTTGTCGTGGCGGCCCTGCCCTTCCTCCAGGCGACCGGCACCTGCGATCCCTTCGCCCTGAACACGACGATCGGAACGTCGCTGGCCAGCGCCGGCTTCAGTGTTTTCGTCGGGTCAATACAGTCCGTCTTGCTGCAGAACTTCCCGTCAGCAGACGTTCTTCAAACGCTTCTCGGCGGCAACAGACAGCCGTTCTTCCCGAACTAACCTTTTACGTAGTGCGCCGCGGCCTGGCGCTTCCGCCGGGCCGCCGGCAGCCCCCCGAGGCCGTGTAATTCTATGAACAAGCGACTTCTGACTCGATACCGCATCGCCCGACGCATCGCCATCGTGCTTGCCGCCGCGCCGCTGTTTCAGCTTTCACAATGCCAGACCGGCGTCAATCAGGTGCTGGCGACCTCGCTCAACAACACGCCTGCAACCGTGTTCCAGGTCCTGCTGAATATTGCCCTGGCGCCGATTCAATTGTTGTTGTTCGGCAACACCGGATTCGGCGGCACCGGCACCGGCTCTGGTTCAGGATTCTGAACCGACGATTTGGCAAACGCACCTGGCCCCTCAGACCTTCGCGGCACTGAGCTTCGGCAGCACATCCATCAGCACCTGCATGTCGCAGTATGCCCCCTCGGAGATCAGGTAGAGGCAGGCATTCTCGATGTCGGCCGCGCTGAGCTTGCACTCCGCGAGGACCTGCCGCGTCGAAGAAAAATCAATCGTTGATGCGTCCTCGGGGTGCGGGCCGAGCAGGGCGATCATCCTTCCGGCGAAGCCTTTTTTCTTCAGCATCGCGGCGATGGCCGGCGCCTGCGACTGGACGTCTTCGCATCGGGGCATCTTCATGTATTCCTTCGCCGTCTCGTTGGGCGCCAGCTCAAACCAGATCAGGCCCTGTCGAAGGTGGCGGTCGTAAAACTCCGGTGGAATGGCGCGGACGACGTGATGGTAACGCTGCTCCGCCAGCAGGCCGGTGAACATCGGTGACGTGATCACGATGTTCGTGCCGGGATAATGGATGTTGTCGCCGATCCGGACGGTGACGTCGCCCAATCGCTCCGACAAATAGGTAGCTAGTTGCTTTTCAACCTTCGAGAAGTCTTTCGACGCAATCATCAGTGCTTGCTCGATTGGGATATTGAATTGCAGTGGCCGGATCCAACACGCTCGGCCATGCCGCGGCAACGGCATGCCGATGAACTCGTGCATTGTGACCAATTCCGCCGGACGCGACAACCCAAAACAGCCGCCAATTCTCCATCCGCCGTTACTCCCGAACGTCCGAATATGTTGGCCGACTTGTGACATCAAAGCGGGGCCGGTAGTCTTTCTCGCTTCATGCGGAGGATCGCGCTGAAAAGCCGTTGCTTGTCCGCAAGCGCCTCGCTTCCGAGTCGCCTGTTTCTCCTCGCGGCCATCTGTCCCGAATTGGTTCTTTCCGGTTGCGCGGCGCCGCAGCGTGCGCCCGAAAAAGTCGATCTCGATTCAGGCGCCGTCGTGACCTCGGCCGAGCTACTGACCCGCGTCATCGAGGCGCATCGCCGAGCGACGAGCCTGCGCGCCGTTGGACTGCTTCGGGACCTGCGGCGCGGCGCCGACCGTGAAGTGCCGATATCATGGCAGCTCGCACGCCCCGAGCGCTGCAAGCTGCAAATCGACATGGATGTGGCCATCGTTCTCGGCGGCCAGTGGTGGACCTACCGCCCTGTCGTCGGCAGATTCACCTCTCATCGACCCTTCACCACGACACCCATCGAGACGGCGGCGACTCTGATCTCCGACGGCGTGCCGTTTCTCCTGCCCCTGTTGTTCAACCAGGGCGCCGCGACGCTCGGCGCCGGAGCCGACGGCCTCTTTCCCGAATGGCGGCTCAAAGGCGCGACCTTTCAAGCGGGCAGGCCCTGCTACTTTTTCGAGCGCCGCGAGCCGGGCCCCGACAATTACGGCTTCCTGAGAATGCTCATCGACCAGGAAGCGCTCCTGCTTCGCGGGTGGACCCTGGGTCGCCTGCGACAGGATGGCAGCGAGAAGATTCTCCTGGAAGTAACCTACTATGAGATCATCGCCAACGCGCCGATCCAGCGAGACGCCTTCGACGCCACGCCGCCGACGCCCATCCTGCTTCCCACTGACGCCGCAACCGGGGAATCGCGATGATCCGCGGTAGAATCGTCGTATGAGCTCGCAACCGGTGACGGAATCATTTTCCCCCCATTCATCCGTCCTGCCCGCCGCACGGCTCAGAAGCTTCGCCCCTCTGATTGCGATCTTCCTCCTCGGCGCGGGCCTGCGACTCTGGCGGCTCGACGCCGTCCCGCCCGGCATCAACCAGGACGAGGCCGTCCACGCCTACGACGCGTGGTGCCTGCTCAAGACGGGGCGCGACCACGACGGCGCAGCCTGGCCCATCTTCTTTCGAGCGTTCGGCGACTACCACCCGGGCCCCTTCGTTTACACGATCATTCCATTCGAGGCGGTCCTGGGCCTTCGCGTTCTCGCGGCGCGCCTGCCCGCCGCGCTCATTGGATTGGCGGCCGTACCACTCGCGTATCTGTTCATGCGAAAGCGCTACGGCGAAAGCGTGGGGCTGCTCGCTGCCGCACTGCTGGCCATCTCTCCGTGGCACGTTCACCTGAGCCGCCTCGCCTTTGAGGCGGGAACATGCCCGACCCTGCTTCTATTGGGATTCGTCCTGCTGCAATCCGCGCAGCCCAGCACCTCCGTGAGTGGAGTTCGCCGCGCCAGGCAATTGTTGATGCTGGTTGTAGCCGGACTCATCTTCGGACTGACGACATGGACCTACCACGCGATGCGCGTCGTCGTGCCTGCCCTGCTGATCGTCACGCTCGGGCTCTATCGCCGCCAGGCGCGGCGGCTTTTTCAATCGCCGAGCGCTCGGGTGAGTGTCTTCGCGTGGACGGGCGGCCTGCTCATCGGCCTGACGCCGTTTCTCGCCGCGACGATCCATGCCCCCGAGCAGGTCTGGGCAAGGGCCGCGGCCGTCGTCAGCGGACACAGAGATCAATCCATCACCGCCGCGGGACTGTCCTGGCTGCAAAACTACCTGTCACATTTCTCGCCGACGTTTCTGTTCTTTCAGGGAGATCAATCGGAAATCCAATCCCTGCCGAACTACGGGCAAATGCACCTCTTCGCGCTGCTGCTCCTGCCGTTGGGAATCATCCACATTCTCGTGAATTGGCGCGGCGAGCGATTCGGCCGGCTCCTTATCGCGTGGATGCTCATCGGACCTGTCCCCGCGGCCTTCACGAATTGGCACGGCGGCCATGCGCTGCGCAGCGTGGGGATGCTTCCGGCCCCGGAGCTTATCTCCGCGCTCGGGGCGTTCCAACTGATCGACTATGCCCGGAGGCATTCGCAATCGCTCGCGCGCGCAGCGACGGCCGCCTTGGTCGGGCTCATGCTCGTCGCATCAGGCCTCTTCTGCCGGCGGTTCTTCGTCGAGTATCCGATCCATTCGGCCCCCGCATTCCAGACGGAATGGGCTGATGCATTTTCCGAAGTGAAAGAGAAACAGGATGACTACGATCTCGTCCTGCTCTCCACCGATCGCTCGAATCAACTTGGCATGCTGTACCTGTTCTGGACACAAATGGACCCCGCCGCCTATCAGAACGGCGACAAGGACATTGAGCAGCTCATCGGCATCGAGCGCATCACGCGCATCGGCAAGGTGGTCTTCCGCCCCAGCGCATACCTGCCGATCCTTGGCCCGCAGCTCCCGCCCTGCGCCCGAGTGCTCGTCGTCGAGCGGCCCGATGTCTCGGTCGCCGGCGTTAAATTGAAATCGTTCCGACAGCCCGATGGACGCGAGGCGCTGGTGATGTACGACCTATCGACCAGCGACATTCCTTCCGGCCCGCCCTGTCCGAACGACGCGCCCAAGTAATCCCCGAAGCGTCATCCAGCCCTGTCGGGGGCCGCGAGAATTCGAGCGATCTTCTCTTTGCGATAGGCGAAGATCCGCTCAAGCTGCGGAGCAACGAAGAGCCGGCGCACGATCCCGCCACCGGGCACGGCGTACTCCACATGGTCGCGGATCATCGTCCCGCCGCGCTCCTCGGAAAAAGTGTGCTCGTGTATCCAGAGGCGATAGGGGCCCCGGCGCTGCTCGTCGACGAATCGATGGGGTGGCTCCCACGCGGTAATCTCACTCTGCCATCGCATCGGGATTCCGCGAAGCCGGAGCTTGTAGTCGATCAGCCGCCCGGCGCACATCTCGATCGGCCGCGGCGTCAGCACGCGAAAGTTCAGAAAGTCCGGCGTCAGGGCCTCGAGGTTGAAGGCGTCGCCGAAAAACGCAAAGACCTCTTCCAGCGGCCGCGGCAGCCACTGTTCAATTGCCAGGGTGTAGGTCGTTCCGCGAGCCATGCACCAAATGATAGTACCGAAGAACCCTCTATCAGAAAGAAATGCCGTCCGACCAAAGACGCTGAACGGCGTCGTCCACGTCCGCCAGCCCGCGCTCGCGAGCGTCAACATAGGCCGTCACATCCCCGTCCGCGGGCATCTCCTGAAAAAACCGCCGAACCGTGGGCGACAAATAGCGCGAGACCTGCGCAAGACTGTGCGCATCACCCAGGGCGTGCTTGCGATGGTAGTAACGAATCGGGAAATAGACATAGAGCCAGTCCTTGGCTCGTGTCATTGCGACATACATGAGTCGCCGCTCCTCCTCCTCGCCCGCCTCGTCGGAAAGAGCCATGTCCGACGGAATCATGCCGTCTGCCGCGTGAATGATGTGAACGACATCCCACTCGCAGCCCTTCGCCGAGTGAATCGTGCTGAGCGTCAACCAGTCTTCTTCCAGGAACGGCGGACCGGCCAGGTCGCTCGTGCTCGTCGGCGGATCGAGCGTCAGGTCCGTGACGAAGCTGGCCCGCGAGCGATAGGTCGACGCGATCTGCTCCAATTGCTCGATGTCGCGCAGTCGGATCGTCGGGTTCTCGTAGCGCTTCTCAAAAATGGGCTCGTAGTATCGGCGCAGGCGCTCGATCTGGCTGACCAGCGGCGGTTCGATGCGCCGTGAGGACATGGCCGTATCGAGGTTCTCCGCGGGCGCCGGCGCGGAAAGGTCGATCCCGCAGCAATCGGCAAGCGCGACGCGCAGGTCCGCCCACTGATCCCGCGCCGATGGCGGTGCGCTGGGAGGCGCGGCAAAAAACCTGAGAAGCGGCGAAAGCCCGGCCGGCCCCGGCGCGCCGCTTCGTCGCACGCCGAGTTCGCTGATGATTCGCTGCGCCGACTTCGGCCCGACGCCTTCAAGCATCAAAAGAACGCGATACCACGACAACTCATCGAACGGATTCTCCAGAATCCGCAGAAACGCGAGCATGTCCTTGACGTGCGCCGCCTCGACGAATTTCAATCCGCCGAACTTGTGAAACGGAATCTTCCTCCGGGCCAGCTCAACTTCGAGCTGATCGCTGTGATGCCCGGCGCGAAACAGGACCGCCTGTCTCATCAGCGGGATGCCCTGCTCGAGATGCATGAGAATCTTCCGGCAGACGCTCTTGCACTGCTGCTGCTCGTCGAGGCACGTGATGAGCACCGGCCTTTGATGCGAGACACGGTCCGACCGCAGGTTTTTCGTGAAGCGCTCCTTCGCCTGGTCCATCACCGCGTTCGAAGCCGCGAGTATCGGCTGCGTCGAGCGATAGTTCTGCTCCAGCGTCACCATCCGCGTCCCCGGGAACTGCGTGGGAAAGTCCAGAATGTTGCGGACCGTCGCCGCGCGGAAAGAGTAAATTGACTGCGCGTCATCGCCGACCACCATGATGTTCTTGCGCGTCCGCCTGAGGCGAAGGAGAATCTGGCTCTGGATCGCGTTCGTGTCCTGATATTCATCGACGAGCACATGATCAAACCGGTCGCCCATCGCCTCGCCCGCCCCGGGCGCATCGCAAAGAGCGTTCCACACAAGCAGCAGGTCGTCGTAGTCGAAGACGTGGCTTTCCCGTTTGCGCCGGGTATAAGATTCAAAAATCTTCGCGATCGTCTCAATCTCATCGCGGCACCACGGAAACTGCCGCATCAACACCCGATCGAGCTTCTCCTGTGAATTGACGGTGCGCGAATAGATCGAGACCAGCGTCTCCTTTCGCGGAAATCGCCGGTCGCTCTTCGTCACGCCAAGCTCAGTGCGGATCAGCCCCATCAAATCGGCGGCGTCGGATTGATCCATCACGGTGAAGTCGCCGGGGATCGACATCGCGTTGCCGTAAATGCGAAGCAGCCGATTGGCCACCGCGTGAAACGTCCCACCCCAGACGCGCCCCGTGGAGTTCTGCCCCGTCATCTCCTCGGCACGGCGCACCATCTCGGCGGCTGCCCGGCGAGTAAACGTCAGCAGCATGATCCGCTCCGGCGAAACACCCTGGTGAACGAGATAGGCCACGCGGCAGGCGAGAGTCTTCGTCTTCCCCGTGCCGGCCCCGGCGACCACCAGGAGCGGCCCGTCGCCGTGCGTCACAGCCTCGCGCTGAGCGGCGTTCAGGGTGTCCAGCCATTCCGGCGTCATGTTCAAGGCTCTCCGGGACTGCGCGGCGCAGACACGTGAAGGAACGCCGACATCATAGCCCCAAACCCGCTTGCGGCTCGACATGCCTTGCCCGCGCCGATCCTTTCGCCACTTTGCCGGTCGAATAGTGCCCTCAGGCCGCAACAGGTTGCCCCCCCGCGCCACGCGCGGGAGAATTACAAGGCCACCCATTAACGAATGCCCGGAGGCCTGACTTGAAGCTCTATACGAAACGCGGCGACGACGGAAAGACCTCCCTCTTCGACGGCAGCGAAGTCTCCAAGGACCACGCCCGTGTCGAGGCATATGGTTCGATCGACGAACTCAACGCATTCCTCGGCGTCGTCGCGGCCGTTGCGACCGGGCGTCCGCCCTTCGCCACCGATCGAAAGTTCGCCGATCGTGTTCGCTTGATTCAGGCCGAACTGTTTCAACTCGGCGCGGACCTCGCCACGCCCGAGGACGCCGGCAAGCGCGACAAGGTGCCGAACATCACTGAGGCGGAGTCGAAACGATTGGAGAGCTGGATCGACGAGGCCTGCGCGGCCTCGCCGCCGCTCACCTGCTTCGTTCTGCCCGGCGGAGACCTGCTCGCGGCGCAGCTCCACGTCTGCCGGACTGTCTGCCGCCGCGCCGAGCGCTGCGTCGTCACACTCGCCGAAACCGTGCAATTCAATCGGCAGATCATTATCTATCTGAACCGCTTGAGCGATCTGCTGTTCGCCTGGGCCCGCTGGGCCAACAGCAGCGCCGGCGTGGCGGACGTGCCCTGGGTAAACCCGAAGTCCGCGAAGCCAGTAAGCGATTGACCCCAAGCCACTCTTTTTACAAAAAGTTTGTTTGGCCGAGTAGAGAGAGTTAGAATTCATGGGGAAGTGAGCGATTAAAGGCGCGTGCAATGTCAGACTTGAATGTATCCTCCGACGTCCAGAAGAATCTTGAGAGAGCGTTCGGCGCCGACTTACATCGCGCGGCCATTGAAGCGCTCGCCATCGAAGGCTACCGAACGGCGAAGCTCACTGCGGGTGAGGTAGCGCGAATCCCCGGGCTTGAGACCTCCATAGCTGCCCGCGCGTGGCTCTCGGGGCAGGGTGTTGAGCCGAATTATTCCCTGGAAGACCTGAGCGCCGACAGAGAGGCGCTGTCGAAGCACTTCCCAGAGATGGCTCGATGATCGTCGTCTCCGACGCGAGTCCGTTGAACGTGTTGGTTCGGATCGGGCATGTCGAAATACTCGAAGACCTGTTCGGCTCCGTCATAATACCGCCCGCCGTCGCCGCCGAATTGACGCATGCGCGGACGCCCGATCCCGTGAGAGCCTGGCTTGCCGCGCCCCCCGGTGTGGCTGGAGATTCGCTCACCAAAAATAATCGACGCTACATTGACGATGGACGACAGAGGCGAGATCGAAGCAATTAGTCTTGCACTTGAACTCAAGGCTGACTTCCTCCTCGAAGACATGGGGGACCAGGACTCATTCCTCGCGGCCTACGAGTTGCTCGAATCCAAGTCGAACTGGGGAATGATCAAAGACCTCTCCGGCGGCATCGGCCTGGAAGTGCGGCGTCAGGTGCCGCTCGCACAAAATCCCCAGGGCGCAAAAATGCTCGCGAAACTCGCCGACCTGATGGACGAAGCGGCGCGAAATGCGACCCCCGAGAACCGCGACCTCGTCAAGAAAATCGTCCGCGATTGGCGCGAGCTTTCCCGCCAGTCGAAGTTCAGCCTTCCTTGATATCAGGCGGCGCCGCGAGGCGCTGCGGCGGATTCGCCGATCGCGAGGCAGTGCCGCAATGATGGGAAAAACAATCGAGGGGTATGACCGATCATGACACGTCAACCATTCAAGATTGAGCGACTGACGCCGCCCGTTGACGCCGACGATCTTCGCGCACTCGCCCGGCTTCTCTCCGAGACCGTCGAGTCCGGCGAGGCCGTGAGCTTCCTCGCGCCGCTGCCGATCGAAAGCGCCGAAGAGTGGTGGCGAAAGACGATCACCGATGCCCACCCCCGCGCCGTCTTTCTCGTCGCCCGCGATGAGGGCAATATCGTCGGCACCGTTCAGCTCCATCCCGCCTGGGCCCCCAACCAGCCGCACCGCGCCGAGGTCGTTAAGCTGCTCGTCGATCCGAAGGTGCGCCGCGCAGGCCTGGGAACGACCCTCATGCAGGCCGTCGAAGACGCCGCGTGCAGTGCCGGCCTTACGCTCCTCACCCTCGATGCCAAGCGCGGCGGCGCCGCCGAGCGTCTGTATCGCAAACTCGGCTGGACCCACGTCGGCACCATCCCGCGATTCGCCCTCGACCCGGACGGCAAAACTCCGCACGACGCGGTGATCTTCTATAAGGAACTCAAATAGGCCGGCGCGCTGCGTCGCGACCGCCGTGCGCAGGGCAAACGCCGCCCCGCGTGTAGGCCGCGCTCTGCCCGCCACCCTTCCGCGCGTTGCCGATCCCCGTCGCCTCCCAAATCAATCGTGCCATCGCGCCGCCCCCGCACTTCCGATTATGGGGCGGCGCACTTTCTTTCGTTCCCGCGTCGGCGTGACCGGTACTCCGAAAACAACCGCGCCGATTCCGCCCGAAAACAACGCTCCCCCTTTCGTAATCGATCGCATTCTCGGCTTGGCGGCGGTGAGTCCGGGAAGCGCGCTGTTATCACCCGCCATTCGAAAGAATTGATGAAGAATTTGCCGCACCAGCCGATTTTCTATCCTAGTATTTCTTAGACACACAGGGGGAAGGGGCGCGCCTCGCTGCCTTTTGGGGAGCCGGGCGCCTCCGACAGCTACTGAAATGACATTCGGGATACGCATTCTCAACCCAGAGGAGATACGCACTATGCGCCTCAAATTCCTGCCCGTCTTGGTTCTATCGTGTTTCGTCTGTGCCGGAACAGCCCGCGCCGGGATGATCACCGTCACATACTCGGTCGACGCCGGCGGCTCGAATGCGAACCCGCTCAACGGCCTCGCCGCCATGTCCACGTTTGAAACGTCGGGTAGCACACTCAACATCCTGCTCAAGAACACCAGCACCGGCATGCCCGCAGGCTTCGACACTGCCGCCTCGCTGCTCGTCTCCCTCGGGATGAGCCTGCCGTCGGGCTTTTCCATCCTCTCCGGAAACACCGCCGTCGTTGGGCCCGGTTCCACGGGCATCTCCCAGTGGTCAGGCTTCACGCCCGGCTCCAGCGTCGCCAATGAGTGGGCATGGACCAATTCAAGTGGCGGCGATCTGCTCGTGCCCTACAGCCAGGTCATCAGCACCAGTTCCGGCAATCAAAGCCTGACTCACTTCACCGGCGGCTCCGGCAGCCTCGGCGGCCCCTACGGCGGAATCGCCGCAAGCCCGCTGTTGGCCAATATCCCCGGCTCGCAGCGAGCCGTCAGCAATTCGATTGCGTTTTCACTGACGCTCTCCGGCGCGCTGACGGATCAGCAGCTCTCCGACGTGGCCAACGGCAGCATCGTCGAATTCGGCTCCGACGTCAGGTATCTCAAAGTCCCCGAGCCCGCGTCGATGGCGCTCCTCGGCCTCGGCGCCCTGTTCGTCTCGCGAAAGACCCGCCGCGCATCGCGAGGGTGATCCGGCGGCCGATCGAACCACGTCGCTTGTAGCGGCCGCGCGCCCCTGCCGGCCGTAAATTTCCGTGCCGCGCCATACCAGCCCGAAGCGCCAGCGAGGAATGTTCTGTTCCGCGCGGCTCGGATCGGGAACACCGGCACGCGCGCAAGTCGTGGAAAATCGAAGGTGACATAAGGTGACACAAGCCTCGGCGAATCGCTCGCAACTCTTGCGGCGGGCACGTGTTGGGGCAGTGCGACTTTTCGGTGGTTTTTTGATGGAAATGTCGAAGAATAGAAAAGCCGGCCGCGAAATCGCTCGTGCGTGAATCCCTTCTCGCACGCACCTCAATGGGAATCCTTTCCCATGTCTTTGTCTTCCCCCGGTCATTTCTCTGCGCCAAAATCACAAAAATCCAAGGTGACATATCGTGACACAAGCCTCGGCGAATTGCTCGTAACTCTCGCGGCGGTCGCGTGTTGGGGCGCTTCGAGTTCTGGGCGGTTTTTGAGTGAAAAGGCCCTGACGCATGAGGCGCTAGATTGCAGGCTGTAGGCGGAATCCTGTCAGCCCTGAAAGGGCGATGGCATGTAGCCGCGCGGCGCAAGCCCGTGGTTAGTAAAGATTCGTTCATCGCGCGGCACCTCGCGGGCCATGATCGGAATGGGCTCCATGTATGAAATCTTGCTCCCCGCTCGCGCCTTCGACTTCTGATCCTGAAGTTTCTCCAATTCGCACTTCACGTCTGAGCGCATTATCGCAGGTTAGTCTCGTGGGATTCCATTTTCAGCCCCCAAAGGGGGCGTTGGGTTGTAGCCACGGGTGGAGCATCGCCGAGGCGCCAGCCGAACGATGCGGAACCCGTGGAATGGTTCGGCGAGTATGATAAGCCCCGAAGGGGCGTTGGAAGTCTCCATTAACCAGCAGGTGTCGCATGCCCGGCACGTACTCGCAGGTTCTGTTGCACGTCGTTTTCAGTACGAAGCATCGAGAGAAATGGATCAGTGCTCAGGTCGCAGAGCGTCTCTACCCGTACATCGGCGGGATCGTTCGCATTGAGAAGGGGACGCTGCTCGATATCGGCGGCGTCGAGGACCACGTGCATCTGTACTTGCGCTGGCGGCCGGATGAATCAGTCTCAAATCTGATGCGGGTCGTGAAAGCGCGGTCGTCGAAATGGGTCCACGAAACATTTCCGGGACTGGCCGCGTTTGCGTGGCAAGAGGGTTACTCCGCATTTTCGGTCAGCAAGTCGCAGGAAGACGCGGTTAAGAAATACATCGCGAATCAGGCCGAGCATCATCGGCGTGAAGATTTTCGATCGGAGTTGCTGCGATTGCTTACGGCACATGGGGTCGAATTCGACGAGCGGTATGTTTGTGATTGATGATTTGCGGGGCAGTCGAAGGCTTCCTCCGCCCCTGACCGGGGCGGGGAGCGCGGCGCGAATCTTTCCACGGGTTGCGCTCGGCGGCTCGCGCCGCCTTCACTCCACCCGTGGCTACATTCCGTCGCCCGCTTCGGGGCGAAAAACCAATCGCGCGAGAAGGGTTCACGCAGTAGGCAACTAAACCCCATCTTTTTTCCTGGTCTTCAGCCGGGCTTGGGATTGCTTGATTCACTCTGGGCTCGGATACACGAGCCGAAGTAAGTCCGGCTAAAGCCGGCTGAAGTGAGACGGGAAGAGATACTTTAAGAGTGGCCCTCCCACCACCGGTTGAAACCGGCGGCAAACACCAGCCGGCTGAAGCCCGGCCAAGTGCAGGACCGCCCAGACCCGCGCGAACGGGGAGCAAGAATCTCCTATGCAATGTCCACGCCCACACCCAACCCGCGCCGAGTCTTCCCGCCGGTGTTCGACACTAACCCGCGCCGCCGGAACGGCCTGACTCATATGTCACTGATTCACTTTCGCAGACTCGTTTTTCAACGACTTACAAACGAACTTCCCCGAAACTTTCCACCCCTGTTCGGGCTTGCACCGTCGCTGATTCACTTTGCGCGAATTCACTCAAAACCGCCGGAAAGCCGAAGCGCCCCAACACATGCCCGCCACGCGAGTTGCAATCGCCCGCCCAAACTTTTTTCGCCTATTGTCACCTTCGACTTTGCAGGACTTGCGCGCGTGCAA